>Ga0137308_100345_pt1 | contig 83527 bp, 80 predicted proteins | sample Inofrocosms_June_FD_97181 | JGI IMG/M metagenome (GOLD analysis project Ga0137308, IMG submission 97181) | Mouse cecal microbial communities from Vienna, Austria - N-Acetylneuraminic and N-Acetylglucosamine D2O microcosms_June | ecosystem: Host-associated > Mammals > Digestive system > Large...
CATTCATCTGCGAAGAAGACCGTCTGTCTGTCTGTTTTACCGACAGTAGAAGCAATCGAGCGTTTCGTCCTCTGCTCCGAAATCTCTATGGGGATTATCCAGATGATTGCATTGAATCCTGCATTCGTAGAAATGATTGAACAGCACAGTTACCTTCGGACATCCCGCAAAGGCAAGGTGTCCGAGGCAACTGTCATTGATTATCTGAGAAAACATTTATCATGAATGGCATCCTTGTTCACTGGCTCTGTTTTTGTTAAGTTTTTGAATTCTTGTGAATCCAAAAGACGAATAAAGCCCCTTTACAGTAAATCAGCAATGCGGATCACCAAGTCTTCATAAATGCATACTGGTATTTCGTCGTCAAAAGTGTATTGATCTGTCTTCTCATCATGCTCAAAGTCATAAACATTGACAGTACGGATCTTCGGGTTTACCGTCCAATATTCCCTCACACCGGCAGTACGGTATTTGAAAAGCTTAATGCCGCAGTCCATACGAATTGTACTGGGGGAAAGGATTTCGATTATCCAATCAGGAGCACCGTGGTATCCCTTTTCATCTAATTTCTTAGAATCACAGATGATGGAAATATCAGGTTCTACATAGTTAACATTGTCTTGATTTAAGAATACTGCAAACGGTGCCAGGAATACTTCACAATTTCCTTTTTTCCTGTCAATGTAGTCAGAGACTTTTCTTGCAAATGAATAGGATATTCGTTGATGGTTTGTGTTCGGTGGTGACATCATGTACATCTGACCGTCGATCAGTTCTGCACGTTGTCCGTCTGGTAAAGCATAGATATCATCAATGGTATAATTAACTTGTTGTGCTAAAGCCATGGCACATCCTCCTTCCTTGCTACTTCGATTTTTCATGTTGGCTGTCACTGTCAACTCTTTTCAGCATTTTCAGAAGATTCTCCTTCAGATGCTTCCGGATATTTTCCGGGAATTCTATATACATCTCCACTAACGCCTTGTCAAAGTCATCTAAATCATACTGTTTGCATAATTCGTTCAATATTGTCTGTGGAAGATCCGTAAACATTTCCCCTTCTTCAGAGATCAGCCAGTCATAATTTACATTATATTCCCGGCAGATTGCTCGGGTCATTTGGTCAGTCAAATTTCTTGATCCTCGTTCAATGTTGGAAATAGCCGTTTTTCCAACTCCTAATTTTTCACTAAACTTTTCCAAATGTAAGGTTTAAAGTTTTGCGAATTTCTTTCACGCGTTCGCCTTGCGTCATCACATACACCTCTCTTTCAATTCAAGAATAGCACGCAAAAAATATAAAGTCAACAAAAGCAAGGGGACGTTCCCGCTATCTTCTGTCCGTACTTGTGGAGATCGAAAAGGATGGGGAAAGCATCCCTGCAAATCTGGTATTCGTCCGCAATAAGAGTAATCGGAAGGACTGGTTGGTCCATTGTCTTTGCCCGTTATATGATGCTGTCGGTGGCAACTGACAATCCAATTGGCTGCATAACCTAATACCAAAAATGGGTACTGAATAATACGCTGATCATTACTATACTATTGATATAAAATCCAGTTTGTGCCTGATAGATTCTATATGTGCCATATGATATAATTATAGTGTATTATCTCTCATCTAATAATATATAACTGGCCGTGATATAATTTTGTAAAAGAAATATATGTAGGAAAGAAATTACGACCAATGAAAAACTATAATGGTGAAGTGATTAGTGGTATACCTCAACTGAAAAAAGCAGAATATGGCACTGGAAAGACAGACCGATTCGGTTGGCCTGTAGTAAACTGGAACTATTTGTCAGCGCATGCAGATAATCATGGATTTGACACCAGAAATACAGAAAATAACGGTAAACATATCATCAAATATATTTTGCCTTACGGCAGCATAATAATCAGATATGGACGAGAAACAGGCTATTATTCAGCGCCTAAGGGAACCTCATATGATAGATTATCATTGCCGTATATTCCGGAAAGTTTGGAATATAATGAATACAAGGTAGTAGCTGATAATCTATATATTATCTGTATCGTTGATAAAGGAAGTGTAGCCCCGGGATTTGACAGCGAAGGCGGCGCAATCCAATATCTGCATCCCTTTACGATCAAAGAGTCTGTCAAAAAAGGCATGTTGGAAAGGATATAATTATGGGAAAAACTTTACGCAAAGCACCGCTTTTGCAAAATGAGAATAATGACCTGTACTGTATAGATATATTGTATAAATCTCTGCAAGAATTCCATATTCCGGAATATCTCTGTTCTGTCGGAGAGTATGCAGAAGAAGCGATCTGCCTTGAAAAAAGCGGATCAGATTGGATTGTCTATGGAGGAGAACGGGGACAGAAACACGATCTTAGACCCTATGAAGATTGCAGAGGCGCCTGTCTTGATGTCCTGTCCAGACTCTCCGAAACTGCTGATGATGAAAAAAGAATCTGCCAATTTTTTGATCATTTTATCGTTCCATCCACAGGAACAGAAGAATCAAAGCCTAGAGTTCATGCGGCTTTTCGGTAGTTCGAATCAATCAAGGATCCAGTGTACTGACCGTATTATATTCAGCCAAACCTCCTTGCCTATCCGCCCATCTGCCGCGTTGGATTTTCTATCCGCAGCCATCGCTACGCCGTTGAAGATCCGCCTTGCAGATGAGCGAATATTCTGCGGAGTTTTGCCAGATATAATACGGTCAGCACACTAACGGCACCCCCTTATTATCAATTCACTTTTCTAAATGACATGCTCCCATTCATATCCGTCTTCATTGCCGTAAATCCTTACAACATCCAGCACTTGATTATAATTATTATCAAACACGAGCACATACATCCCTTCCTTCTCCGTCTTATACCGTCTGCCGTCCACAATGAGTTCACTTTTCATACCGCAGTTTATGCTGTATTCCTTGCTGTCCGACCCGGCGGCACCTTTATAAGGACTGTCAAGCACCGTATCGCTCTCATACACCGCCGCATTTCCGCTATATATTCTTATGACCTCCCGATCTTCCCCGGAAATATTCCACGGCGTATAAATATCTGGAATACCGCCTTTGGATAAGGCCAATACGGTATAATTCTCATCAGACGCGGTACTGCACCATTTCATAAGATCATCTTCGATCTTCCCAAGTCCGCGCCCCGCCTTGTTCGCCCTTTTCTTATCAGCGATCTGCTGATTTATCAGTCTTTTTACTTTGCGTTCTCTTTTCTTCGCTAACAGATAATTCTCGTCCCATTCTTCATAGTCTTTATCGCCCCTATGGTCAGGAACAGAGTAATTTCCCTTAATATGATCCGCTACAAATCTTGTATATTTTTGCGCTCCATATACGTTAACATGACCAGCATTATAGAAATCAGTAGCAAAATCAATATCCATTTCCCGATAATGATCATTCGTATTCAGGAACTCATAACCATATGAGGAAACAATATCGCCTATCATATTATACTGCATTTCCGTCTCTCTTGTAATCGGAATAGGTCCTGCAACAAACAACGCGTTTTGAACATTCTCGTTAAGATATTCCAACAGTTCTCTTAAGCTTGTCTCTTTTACCGGATCTAATTCCATCTTTTCTTTTGTCCGATATCCTTTCGGCTCCTGTATGATCGAATGACAAGGATCTTCTATGAATTCAAACCCTTTGAATTCACACACATAATCATTATCCTTATGCTCCCAATTGTTTTCCAGGCCAAGCCTTTCATAATTACCATGGTATTTTGCAATATCAAAATAAAAAGATGCAATATCCGCATCTTCATCTGCAAATGCATCATAATAATTCAATATTTCCGTAACAATCCGAAAACGGCCGCCAGATAAGGGAAGTGAATCCGTCATATTCCTGATCGCCCCTTCATCGCCGCTGACTGTACCAACCCCACCGACATATGACCGCACATCGATGACTGCCAGATCAGGCTCCTGCGTTTCCAACATATATCTTGTGTATCCGCTGATCACCGGAGGAATCGCCGAATTAGTCGCCAGATTATATGAGGTCATTCCGTATTCCTTCCAGGCCAGATACGGTTCCCAGTATACGAAAGTCGAACTTCCCCCTACGCATACTACATCAATATTCTCTTCATTTCTGATTCCATTCACATGCGCCCTGTCGTAACCGCAATTTCTGAACAGATATGTAGCGTTGACGAATACCCATCCCAGAAGCGCTGTGAAGACCAATAGGTTCATTACTTTTTTAATTATATTTTTCATCTCTAAAAACCCCTGTAAATAAATTCAGCGGCATCATATCCCGGTCCATATTTTCCGTAAATGAGCACAATCAGAAATAAGCCGATCCATACAGACCATCTGAAATATACATTCTGTTCCGAGATCCACTCCCTGACGGGCACTTTCTTAACAAGCTTTATAATCCCAGCAATCACAACGGTAAGCACCGATATGCGCAGCACGCCGTAATCGATCACGGTAAGCCCCATTCCAAGAAAAGATTCGTTAAAAAAGATCCAGGGATTAAAAACAGAGAAACCAGCTTTGTAGACCTCTAACCCGCTCATGAAACTGGATGCAGGGAACATCCCAAGTCCAAAAGCAAAAAGTAAAAATGTACGGACAGACCGAAACAGACTCCAGCTAAAACAATCTGTACGGCATTGCAGGAAAACTGCCGCTCTTTTTAATATTCCTTCCGATGCGTCTCCGAGAACGATCACAAACCACATCCATAATCCGACGCCGATGATATAATTCCATGACCCTCCGTGCCAGAACCCGATCAAAAACCATGAGACAAAAAGCCCGCACCATGTAGGTATTTTCTTACCGTATTTTTTGCCAAACCATTTCTTCGACTTTCCTCCCAACCAGATCAGCGGCTTTGATTTCAGCACCGGATATAAGATATAGCTTTTCAGCCACAGCCCCAATGTTATATGCCATTTTCTCCAGAATTCCGACAGACTCCCTGATGCAAAAGGAAGGTCAAAATTCTCAGGCAAAGCAATTCCAAACAGCTCCGACACTCCGTATATGATATCCAGGCATCCTGAAAAATCTGTATAAAGCTGAAGGACAAATAACACCATCGCAGTCCATACATATAATCCGGGATATGCTGCCGGATCTCCATAGACGGTATTTACAATGACTGCCAGACGTTCAGACAACACTATTTTTTTGAATATCCCCCACAATATCCTCTGAACTCCAAAACACATTCTCTCGTAACTGAAATCATGGATCTTCACAAGCTCTTTACCCGTGTCAGAATACTTTACTAAAGGACCGGAAGTTAACAGAGGGAAATAACTTCCAAACAGGAAAAACTTCAATGGATTCCTCTCAATTGCCGAACCCCAATATGTATCCAGAATATACCCAATCAAAGACAATGTAAAATACGATACTCCCAACGGAGCGATCAAATACACAAACTTAAAATTGGCAATACCGAACGGCAGATACCTCCGCAAAAAATCCATATCCTTCAATATGATCAATAATCCCGCTTCACTCAAAAGCGCGCACACCAATATTAACTTCTTCATTCGCATATTCTGAGCAAATCTCTCAAACAAAAGCCCCGCAATATACGCGGCTAGGATAAGAAAAACCATAACCGTACAGGCACGTCTGGAAAAACTGTTTGCATACCATACAAATACAAGATTGGAAACGAGCAACGCCGTCCAGCGGTACTCCTTCGGACAGATCCAATATATTAATACAGCTATGAATGTAAATACAAAAAATTCAAATGAAAGTATATCCATAATAATCTAAAACCGCCCTCCAGTCACCGGAATGTTGATTCCCGTCACCCGGTCCGCCCCGTCAGACAGCAGATATTCAAATGCAGTTATCACTTCTTCCACATATAAATTCCTTTTGCATGGACTTGATTCTGCATTTTGCCGAACGATCAGCTCTGGTATGCCGGAAACAAATTTCGTATCCATCATATCAGGAGACACTGCATTGCTTGTGATCCCTTTGCCGGCATACTCTACGGCAATGCTTTTCATCAGGCCAAGCAGCGCATATTTGGAAACCGTATACGACAGTTGGTATCCCGCCGGATAGCCTGTTACATTTGACGACAGCATAAATACCGCTTTGCCGTATTTCCGCCTGGACATATCTGTGATAAATTCTTTCAGGATTACCATAATGGATTCCACCGATGATATATATTCTTTTCTTATCTCATCAATATCTTCTTTTGCAAATTTTTGAAGATGAAACCCGGGCGCCGCAAGATGTACGATATGATCAATAATCTGTTCTTTTTCTCTGATCTTGCAGATCATATCTTCTATACTATCCCGGCTCGAAAAATCAGCCTGGACCGGGATGATCCTGCCGTCCAGCTCATAGTTCAATGACCGGATACCTTCTGCCGACTTGTTATAATGAGCTATAACATGCGTATAATTCATGCCGATTTTTCTAATCAATGCCATACCAGTCTCAGAAGAAGCACCTGTGATCAATATACCTCTTTTGTCTCTCATTTTAAAAAACCTATCTTCATCTCTCCGCGAAGTACCTTCCTTTGTTCTTGGTTATATATTGTTGTTTTGAGCACCATTCGCTGTACGGATTCATTCAGTTCCTTTACTTCTCCGCATACCCGTAAGGTATCCCCCGGGAAGACAGGCTGCAGGAATTTCACTTCTGCAGCCTGGATCAGACTCTTCTCGCCCGGGAGATACATTCCTGCAAGCGAAGACAAAAAAGAAGCAGTCAGCATACCGTACGCAACGGCTGCCGGATACCCCTGGTTCTTTGCAAAAGAATCATCCTGATGCAGCGGATTGGCATCTCCGGTTATCTGGTAAAACTTATCCATCTTATCCTGATCAACCGTAACTGTGAACTCTTCCTTCATCCCTGTGCTTAAGTCGTTGAATTGATAATGGTTCATTGAATCACACCCTTTTCAAAATGATATCTGCCATTTCACCGACATTTTTCATATTATTTACTTCTCCCATATTGAATTTGATATTGAATTTCTTCTCCACGGCAACAACCAGATTAATATGTTCCAGACTATCCCAGTCTTCGATATCATTTGCCGTTGTCTCATCCCTGATCTGTATATCTTCATCGTCAAATACATCCCAAAATACTTCGTGCAGCCCTTCAAAAACTTCTTCTCTTGTCATCATCAATCCTCCACTTCTATTACATGGTTTTTATTCTCATATTCTCCGGTGATATCTAAGATCCACTCCGTATTTCCCTCAGTCTCCGATATCTTGTTAAATCCTTGAACAGCATAAAAATCCCTGACCATATTGTTTTTAGCCGTCGGATAATAATACCCGCGGATCCGCCTGATCCCTCGTTCTTTGCACCTTTTTACAAGGATATCTAACATCGCCGATTCCATATCCCTTTTAAGCACTCTGCAGCTCATAATCCACAGGTCTATCCGGCACTCCCCATCCGTTTCATGCCCGATCACAACGGAAACAACGCCGTTGTCTCCGAATTTATCGATCAATTTTCCGTATAATGTTATGTATGCGTCATCCGCAGCAAGCCGTTCGATCTCCGGCTGCGTATACCTTCTGGTCGTCAGGTTAAACTGATTGCTTTTATTCGTCAATTGCGCGATCCGCGCCATATAAACCGGTTCAAAATTTTTAATGATTCCTTTCATTTCCAGCGACAGCAGATACTCATTATAATCAGAAAAGCTTGCCTGAAGCTGCGCGCGCCTGGCGTTTTCCCGATACATCTCGTTCCTGTTCATATCATCTTTTGACAGCGCCGTCACCTCAAAAAATCCGCTGCGGTCAATAACATGAATATAGTTCTGAACCGCTCCTATCTCAGGCGCGCATACACCCGGCAGTTGTTCCGATACAATATGCCTTTCGGCAGGATTATCATCCACGAATACCAGGCTCTCCGGCAGTAAGTTCAGCTCATCTGCTATATCAGAAAAGTTCCGGTCCTTCGTATTCCAATTTGCCTTGATCTCAACAAAATCATCCGGTGAAAATTCACTGTCGGGATGTTTGATCCCAGAAATTGCATTTTCGTAGTCATTTTTTGAATTGATATTAAGGATCACGCCGATCTGCTTATGCTCTTTTACATAGCGCTGAAATTCCGAATAAACCTGCCCTTCCGGCTCCTCCGGCCCTAATACGATATTATCAACACCGTCATCCCCGACAACGCCTCCCCACAGGGTATTATCCAGATCCAGCACGAAGCCTTTTTTATTCTTTCCGAATACAGACTTAATGATATTCGCCACATTAAATGCCAGATACGGAATAGCATTTACATTCAATGCATACTTATACATGTGATAATAGAATGGGTCAGACCATTCTCTCAGGCCATAATCTGCAGATATATAGTTGATATCACAGATATAGAAGTCGTCATGCCGTTCGGCATAATCATAAAACTCCATATTAAGCCGTGTCAGAAAATTTATCTTACCGTGAATATCACTGGCGTCCTTGTTGCCTAACAGGCGGTAAAAAGGCATTTCAAAATTATTCTGTATAACCGGGCATCCATATGTAGCACGAAGACTGTCCCAGACCGTATAGAATCTCTGCTTTTCCTGTTCTATCATCCGGGCAATACTGTCCGCATCGTCGCACATTGCCGGATATCTGGTTATATTCCTGTTCGATGTGCAGATATAGATAATATCCGGCCTAAACGCTTCTAATTCCTGACATGGAAATACGGCGTCCTGATAATACTGATTATATTCGGATTCATAGAATGACGGCCGTATTCCCTGATTCAGCAAGAAAAGCTCCATAATAAGCTTGATATCATGGGTCGTAGAACCTCCTAATATCGCAATCCTTTTCTCTGTATATCCTGCCGCATCTTCTAACAAACGCTTTCTGATACGTCTTTTTCCGGCAAGGATATAACCTGCGTCAAACGGATATAATAATTCTTTCAGCATCCCCTCACCTCTTTCATCTCATAAATATTGTATTATATATAGTTACTATACATATAGTAACTATATATAACTGATTCGTCAAGTAAATATTTATAGGATAATATTAGTATATATGGAAATGCGACTAAAAACGGCCAAAATCCACTCTGCAGAAGTGAGGTATTTTTATGGAAAAAGAACTTTTTACGATTAAAAATTATGGATATATTAAGATAGATATCAAAAAATACATGGATACAAAGAATATTACCAGAAATGCACTGGCACGGGCAGTGAATACACGCTTTGAAGTCATTGATAAATGGTATCACGGGCACGTCGAGAAAATAGACGCCGACGTTCTGGCCAGAATTTGTTTTACGCTGGGCTGTAGCCCCGGCGATATCATCAAATATGTTGAAAAATGTTAAGAATATATAGAAAAGGGACGGTGACGGGAAATATTCTTTTCACACAATATACAGACATGATCCTTAATGTCCAACACTATATATTATATGTCAAGAATATTTTCCGGCTCCCCCCCTCTTATTGTATCAAACTGCTAATAACTCGGCTTCGTCGCCGCGACTCCCTCTGTAACTGTCTCAAACAGCTCGAACGGAATCCCGACTGCCATATCGTTTTCATCCCATTTGCACAGCATACGCGTACTCGGACACAACACGCTGACGTTCATCTCTCCCGTAAGATAAGGCGAAACCGTAAGCTCCGAACACATCCCCTGCATGGCTCCCATATCGACAGCAGGCTTTCTCCCGGTATGATATTCATATCCCTGCACAAGCCGCATAGATTGAAGGGCATTGGTCATCATGATGATGACGTCGGGCGTCTGTACACACTCTATAAGAGGAACGATTGCGATCCCATAGGTGGACACAGGTTCCCGGTGAAGGCTCTTGATCGCTGCGCGCATCCTCCTGGCAACAGCCAATGAGGAATATAATTTGTAAGAAAAATATTCCTGCCCGCTCTCGATCCTCTCCGTACTCTCTTCCAGCGCAAATGCAGTCGTAGCGCCGTCGCAGCGGTGATGTTCAAGCCGGCACTTTGTTCCGTTGCCCTTCGCCGCCGCATCCTTTACCATCACGCAATATGCGGTCGCCGCCTTGATCTCTTCGACCGGATACTTGTCATAATCTTCTTTTGTAAATAAAAATGTAATCCCCACCGGCTCGCGGCTTAATTCGATCGTTTCCTTAAGAGTATTCACGCACTCAATGATTCTTTCTCTTGGGTATTCTTCATGGGGCAGCCCATATTCAATATTCTTGTGTTTATATGGCATATCTCTTCCTCCTCACTGTATTGCTGCAAAACTGAACCTGTACAAATCAAATTTTATCAAAACGGCTGCTATAATACCATAGCTTAATACCGCAATAACTAAAAAGATCCAATCCGCTCTATCTATCGACGTCTTCTTATAAAATGTCCTGGCATTCTCCCGGCCAAGTCCCCGGCTCTCCATAGCGCACGCCACACGTTCCCCCCTTCTTGCCGCCACGCATAACAACGGAAGCAGCACCCGAAAAGGCGACGTGAATCTTGACAGGAGCCCTTTATTCCATGGAATCCCGCGTATCTCCTGCGCCAGATGTATGGAATCCACCTGTGACTGAAGCTCCGGCAGGAAACGGTATGTCGCCATAGCCGCATATCCGTGCACCACCGATACCCTGCACTGCATGATCAGGCTCATTACCAGATCTCTCGGCCTCGTCGTCAGCACAAATCCCATGGACATCGTTACTAACGCCAGTATCCTGAACCCCAAAGATACCGCATGGACGATATCCTTCCTGGTCCATCGGAAAATCCACAGTCTAAGGATAATTCCCGGCTCGTCATTCAATCCCCGCAGGATAAGCATAGAAATCATGAACAATGCGCTCACCGCAAGAAATATCAAAAGTCTCCGAAACAGGTTGCCGATCGGTATCTTCCCCGCTGTCCATGTTACAAAAAATGCCAGCAGAAAAGTCAGAACAGGAAGCACCGGAAAATATGACATACACACGACGATCGTCCATATCGCTATAACAGCCAGCTTTATCATCGGATTCCTTCTGTGCAGATAAGAATCCTGTTCAATATAAGCAAACATTATCTATCCTTTCTGGGCAAAATATTCCTCTGTCAAGAGACTCTTAGCTGCCCTTCCATTTTCTATCTCGATTACGCGGGTCGCATACTGCCTGACCAGAGACAGGTCATGTGTGATCATAACGATCGTGATGCCGCTCTCTACCAACTTCTGCATATCCTTCATCAATTCCTGCCTGTTCTCGAAATCCTGCCCGTAAGTAGGTTCATCCAGAAACAATATCTCCTGATTCGTGAGCAGCATGCTGGCGACACTAAGCCTTCTCTTCTGCCCCTGGCTTAACACAAAAGGACTCTTATCCTTTTCCTCTTCCAGATGGAACCGCTTAAGCATTTCCCATACACGGGCCTCCTTTTCCTCGTGGCTGCCGCCGGTACGCTTCAGGCTGAACATCATCTCATCCCAGACCGTATTCCTGATAAACTGGTTCTCTGGATTCTGAAATACCAGCCCGATCATATGGTATAACCTCTTCGTGTGATAATCTTTCAGGTCTTTTCCGTACAGACGGACAGAACCGGAATCCGGCCTGCACACTTTGAAGATCAATTTCATAAGCGTCGATTTTCCTACGCCGTTTTCTCCCACGATCGCAAGGAAATCCTGCTTATGCACCTGCATGTGAAAATCATCCAGAATTTGCCTCCCTTTCTCTCTCTTTTTGCCCGGAACCGGATAAGCAAAACTCAAATGGCTGATATCCAGTATAACCTCCGAACTGCCCTCTTGCTCACCGCACGCTTTGGAATCCTGCCTTCCCCGGCAGGCATCGGCATATTCTGCCGACACCTCTCTTCGGAATATATCGCCTGCCTCATCCTTCGGGCAATCGGCTATCTTATTTCCTCTCCTGTCAAGCCCGATCACCCAGTCCACTTCATCTATGATCTCCTTAATGTTATGTTCCACGATTATGACCGTCATATGTTCTTCTCTCGATATCCTGACGATCATACGGAAGATCTGCGCCCGGCTCTCAGGATCCAGATTCGCCGTCGGTTCATCCAGAAGAAGAATCTCCGGCTTCATCACCAATATAGACGCTATAGCGATCTTCTGCTTCTGTCCCCCGGATAATCTGTCAAGCTCCGTCTTCTCATATCCTGAAAGGCCTATGAAGGAAAGTATCTCCCGGATGCGGCGCCTGATTTCTTCTCCCGGCAATCCCATATTCTCCATTCCAAAAGCCAGTTCTTCCTCCACCGTAAACGTACAAAACTGACTCTCTGGATTCTGCATTACAAAACCGATCCTGTCGCAGCGGTATCTGGGAAGTGTTCCTGTAATATCTTCACCTCTCAGAAGGACATTTCCCTTAAGTTCTCCTTCATACATGTGCGGGATCAACCCGTCTATCAGGCTTAGAACAGAGCTTTTACCGCAGCCGCTCGGCCCGCTGACCGCATGGATCTTCCCCTCATAAAAACAACAGGAAAGATGCTCCCACACCGGAAGCTCCTCTCCGTCATAAGTATATGTAACATCTCTGATCTCCAGGATCTTCCTATCCTTCATACTGTCTATGCCCTGGCACATGCGAATCCCTTCAGGACGCCTGTTTTAACCAGCGCCGCCGTGATAACCTTCACCAGGATGATCCCAATTACTGTTGCACTCAGCAGACGGACAGCGATAACGCCGATCGCGATCGTTGTTCCGTAGACCCAGGGTGTGCTCCACATGAATCCGTCGCGGCATAATACCAGAACTGCGGACAGAATCGCACCGATCACCATCTCCTTCATGCTGCCCTTATATTTCCCGGCTGCATACGCTGCCTCCATACCTGCTGCCTGCAGAAAACCAGCCAGTACAAGCTGCAATCCGTAAGGACTTCCGAGCAGAAGGTTCACTCCCGCAGTAACCAAGCCCCCGAATATTGCAAACCCAGGCTTTCTCACAATATACATAGGTAAGGATGCGGACAGCAGATAGATTCCGAATGTTAACTCCATGAATACAGTGCCTAACACTGCCGATAACGGCATATAAGCATAGTCAAGCAGCGTGTAGACCACTCCTATGACTGCTGCCACCATGGCAACGATAACGACCTCTTTCGTTGTGAATTTCTTTTGCATCTCAATCTCTCCTTTGTAAATATTTTAAATAATTCCTTACCCAGTATATCATCTGCCTTTTCCTCCGTAAAATCAGCAATCCTTATAAATAACAGTATTTATTTGTTTTTTCTATATCCCAAATATCTTTGCCTGCAATTATTGCACTGCTAACAAAAACCGACATTAAGTGAATGATATGGCCCTCACACAAATAATTCATTCTTCTTCCGTTCACTGCACGCTTTCTTAAGCTTCATACTGCCGGCGCCAAGCAGGATCTTGCTCACGCTGCGGGCCTTCTGCGGGCAGACAGAGATACACCGCATACAGGAGATGCAGGTATCCGTATCTGTCTTATTCGGACGGTCATAGGGAATCGCTTCCACAGGACATTCTTTTGCGCACAGGCCGCATTTTATACAAGATCTCCCGGACTGCGGTTTCATGGGAACACCGCCGTATTCCCGGTAAGGACGGTTCCCGGGCAGACGAAGCTCCCCTGTAAGAGCGCCCGCCTCCATCTTAGAACGAATCTCAGCCGCAAACTTTAAGATCTCCTCCTTATCCTTAAGATCCGGGCGGCCTTTCGCGAACTGCCGCATAATAGAATGTTCCGCAACCGCCGCAACTGCCGCCTTGCAGGAAAAGCCGGAACCCTCCAGCACATTCTGCAATTCTGCAAACGTGTCGTCATAAGCCCGGTTTCCGTACACCGTGATCAGTATCGCTCCCGCCTGATTTCCCTTCATCCGGCGCAGCCGCGATACGGCAGCACCCGGGACTCTTCCGCCGTAAGAAGGAACCGATACGATACAGACATCTTCCTTGCGGAATGAATATCTCGTATACTGACATATACGTCTCCTCCTCTTTTTAAGCTTTTATAGAAAAATTTCTTCCAGGAACCGGATCATCTCTCCGAACGGCTCTCGGTTAAACTGATAATACACTTTCCCGTCCTGTTTTTCCACCGTCACAAAGCGATTGGACAGCAGGATCCCCATATGATGAGATACGGTGGCAGGAGTCAGCCGAAGCTCCTCTGCAATCTCCAGATTATATTTCCCCCGCTCCTTAAGAGAATATAATATCTCAAACTTACTCTTATCCCCCAGGACCTTCAGCATTCTCGGCAGGATCTCTCTTGCATCCTCCCTGTTCTTTTTATACAGGTACAGCTTATCAAGCAATATCCCCTGAAACGCCGTCTTAGAGGTCAGCCACCCCATCAAAGGGAGCGCCGCCGTCAGATAGACGGTGATCTGATCCATTTCAAGGCCGGTGATCAGTTCTTCCATTACTGCCGGGATGTCAGACGGCACTTTTTTAAGAAGGGCCGCCAGACATTCCTGATTCTTTTCCGCCGTATATGCAAACGCCGGTCTGTTCTTTCTGTAGATCTCAAAAAGCGTACAGAATTTTTCAGACGGATGATTCAGCAGCGTAAGAAGCTTCCATTTGGTATCCTCCGAATAGTCTAGTGACTGGACCAGCGCAAACCGCTTCTCCATAGTATCTAAGCCTGCCGGAACCTTACACTCCTCATCCAGGAAGAATAATTCGATCAGATCCCGAAGCTTCTCATCCACACCCGCTTTCATATCCGCTTCCAGCTCAGGATATTCCATCACGAGCGCCGTAAATATCATGAAAAATTTCTCATTATTCCCAAAGAAAAAGTCTTCGCCTGGATCAGGCACATATTTTTTCTCAAATTCCCTTACATATCTCTCCAGGTAAATGAGATTCTTATTGTAAAAGCCTTCCCCGTCAATCTCCATTTCCTCCAAGGACTGCATAAGTTCTGATCTGACATTCTCCCAATTCTTCATCAGGAATATGAGCCCCAGCGTCTCAAACAGCGGATGAAGCTCCTTTTTATATTCTACCTTCATACCATATCCTCCCCGTTTCTGTAACGGATATAAGATTTATCTTTACTCAGTATAAAAGGTTTTCGTACAATTTTCAAGCCGCCCGTCATTCATCCGGTAAATTCCGTCATACCGGCGCATGAGCTGCGGATCGGGATTATGTGTAATGGTAAGCAGCGTAAGCTCCTCATCTTCCAGCAGACGGCTTTCTATCTCACAGGCGGTCTTCCTGTCAAGAGCAGACGTCCCCTCATCCAATATCACGAACGGCGCGCGGCGAATCAGCGCCCTCGCAAGCGCAACCCTCTGCCTCTGCCCTCCAGAGAGCAGCGCGCCGTTTTCTCCCGCCCCATGGTCAAGCCCGCCTTCCTTCTCGTCAATGAACAGAGACACTCCGCTCTTCTCTACTGCCTCAGCCAGCGCAGCCTCGTCAAATTCCTCGAACAGAAGAATATTCTCCCGGACAGACAGATTAAACAGATAGACATTCTGATGGATGACGGAAATGATCCCCGCGATCTTATCCATATCCAGCGCCCTTAGTTCCCGGCCGTCATATCGTATGCTGCCGCCGTAATCTTCAAAATAACCCAGCAGCAATTTGATCAATGTCGTCTTCCCGCACCCGCTGGGGCCCATGACCGCATATTTGCCTCCCTTATCGATTCGCATCGTAATATCCGCCAATACAGTCTGTTCCCCGTCATAGGAAAATGACGCCCCATCCAACTCTATTCCCTTCTCAAAGGACGGAAGCTCTAGCGGCAGCGGCTTAACAGCCGGATCATCCTCTGCATAACTATTCAAACGTGCAATAACCGCTTTCATACTCTGAATCCTGGGAACATTCTGCATCAGCAGCATGACCGGAGCCATGAATGAACTGCTGAGCTGTACCAGCGCCAGCAATGTCCCCATCGTGATCTGCCCGATCAGGACAAGATACGCAGACACGAAGATCACCGTGATCGTTGACAGAACGGCCAGCGTATCAGAAAGCCCTTCATTCAGCGCGAATAATCTGGCCGCCCGAAACCTCACCCTAATCTCTTCTTCATTTTCTTCCTGAAACCGGTACTTGGCAGCTTCTATCCGGTCATAGCTTCTCAGCACCTCGTACCCCGACAGAATATCCTTTAGCTTCTCTGTAAATGCGGCCATCTGCGCGGAAACCCGGTCCTGCCGTTTTTCCAGACAACGCCCGATCGTAGCCGGCAGTAAAAACATCAGTAAAAATGTCAGTATCAGGATCGCCGTAACCATCGGGCTTAAAATCAACAGAATAACCAATGTCACCGCAAACATCACTGCCAGTTTGAAGGTATTCAGCAATGCGGCAATATAGTTATCCTCGATAAGCTTCATATCGTTCGTCAGCGCCGAGATGTAGTCCGCTGTATTTTCCCTGTAGTACCGGATGGGACGGCGGTCCATAATTCCCTTGAAAATATCCCGGCGGTACTGCTTGATCATTTTCTCTGTCAGGTACTTCTCCATAAGGGCGCTGGTATAATTCATCACGCATAACACCAGGATATAACCGACCGCAAAAAGAAAAAGCTTCCCGAAAGCCTCCGTCTGCTTCGTCACCGCCACATCCACTACTTTCTGAAGCACAATGGCGATACCTGACGCAAGAACAGACGCAAGGATACCGGCCATCAAGGTCACCGCCAAAAAGAATCCGTTTTTCTTCCAGTATTTCTTCATTGTTTTATCTCCTTCTAATATATTTTATATATTTCTTATTCAAGATAACATATGATTAGATTTGTGTCAATTATATTTTATATATATCTAATATATTCAGAAGATATGTCATTATCATTTTTCTATCCGCAGCCGCCGGCGAGGGGTATTAAGAGCTTACAGGACAAGGCGGCTGCCGCAGTTGAAACAGCAGATAACCGGCAGACAGAAAAACCGCCGTTATGGTGTTATCCATAGCGGCGGCATATATGATCATTTCCGTATCATTGCATTTCCCCCTGTTACTCGATCATAATTTCCTTGATCGAAATCTTCTTAATTTTTTCAGAATATACATACATCAGGATTTCATAAATTGTGATAAAACAAACAAGAGAAACAAGCATAACAGGAACGTCAAATTTATATACAGGTACATCCTCAAAATCCTTAAATACAATATCCACCATGAGCCTCAGCAACCCATACTGATATCCTGTTCCAATTACAAAACCGATATAGGACATCGGTCTGTATCCTCCTAAAATCACCCTGCAGCATTCTTTCTGCGAATAGCCGAATACCCTCATCATAGCAATCGTTTTTGTATTTCCGCTTATTACTGTAGTTATGGCAAGAAACAGAGTTGTAAACGCTAATACAAGTCCGATGACCAGCATCATCACCCCCCATCATTTCACTTGACAAATCTTTCATGCTAAACGACATTTGTGTCATAGCTGAAAAACAAAACGAAGCAAAAATAATGAAAAATACAAGTGCCTTTTTCGATTTCAAGGTGTTCCTTTTCAAATCCTCCACAAACAGCAATTCTCTGTTTTTTTCGATCCTGTGATGCGGTGTTTTAGCAGCAGTCTGCAGATGATCTTTCAAAAGCAGCAATACCGGCTTTTTTAATTTGTACCAGGCGTAACAAACCGAAAGCGCCGAAAAACACACAGTCGGCAATAACACGAAATAAAACAAAATGCTTGGATGAAAATTTATAGCTATCTCAGGAAGCAGTTTATCTTCATTTTGCAGAGCGTAAAAACGCGGCATTATAAGAAATGCTCCTGCATATCCGACTGCGGTTCCGATAAAAGTACTGATCCCGAATACCCAAAAGCTTTTTGCAATTTTCTGATTTGAATATCCCAATGCCTTTAATATCCCAAGTTCCTTCTTATGCGTATCAATATAATGCTTAATATAAAACAACAACATAACAACCGCGGTTAAAAACATGCATCCGCCGCTTACAAGGCAGACGACTTTTACGGTAGAAACCTGTGCATGATAAAAAATCATTGACAATTCAGATGTTATTTCATTCTCAATTAGCCGGACATCAAAATAAAAATTCACAAACATTGTACATATAAGTACGGCACAACAGGCGATAATGGAAATGCCGGTGAGTTTTGAAGCATTTTTTATTCCAAATACCTACATCAAATCTCTTACCCTTCTCAGCCAGACTACCCTTCCACGATCTTCACATAGAACTTCCGGTTCCTGGGCCCGTCAAACTCACAGAAATACAAATCCTGCCAGATTCCAAGCACCAGTTCTCCCTCATGCACGATCAAGGTCTGAGACGGTCCTGCGAAACTGGTCTTGATGTGCGCATGGGAATTCCCTTCCATATGCCGGTAATATCCCGTTCTGGTGGGAAATGCTTCCTCTAACCCGTACAGCATATCATGCACTACGTCTGGGTCCGCATTCTCATTGATCGTGAATCCGGCTGTCGTGTGAGGTGAATACACCACCGCGATCCCCTCTTTGATTCCGCTTTTGACGATATCCTGCCGTACCATATCCGTCACCTTCGCCATCTGCTGCGCTTCTGCCGTCGCTATCCGATGTTCATACAAATTCATATCAATCCCTCCTATATCCTAACATTCCAGATATGCCTTCAATTCGTCGTATTTTCTCTTCGCCTGCTGATACCCGTGCTTATAGAAATGCATCAATGCATCGCAGTCCTTCTCAAGCCGTGAAACCGTCGGAATCAACGGCTGGAATATGAAGATCTTGCCTTCCTGCTTCAACCTCTCTACAAGGCGGATCTGCCGGTTGTATTCATAATTCCTCCGGATCGTAGTACGCACCAGCTCCGGATACTTCCGGTACGCCCTGCGGTACAGATCAGCCACCGCCTGGGAAGTCGGTTTCTTGCGGTATCCCGGGTTCCTGGTTAAGACCACTATGATCTTCTTATTTCCCTTCTCAACTGCTCTTTTAATCGGAATGGAATCGGCCAGCCCGCCGTCTAAGTAAGGTACTCCGTCCACATTCACAATAGGCGAAACCAGCGGCATACTGCTGGACGCACGGCAGATCTTCATAAGCCTCTCCTTGTCCTTATCTTCCGTCAGATATTCCGCCTGCCCGGTCTCACAATTAGTTGCCACAATCTCACACTCCGTCTCAGACGCAAAATACGTGTCATAATCAAATGGAAAGAATTCATTGGGATACCGGTCGAAGATCATATCCATATCCATCAAACTCTTTTCTCTGATAAATTTCCTGAACCCATAATAATAGCTGTATTTCCTCTCCTCGTGAATCATACAGTCTCGTGTCCTTCCCGGCTGCTTCGACACATAATCCACACCGTTACAGGATCCTGCGGACACCCCGATCACATGGGACGTATACAGATCCCTCTCCATCAGATAATCAAGAACCCCCGAAGTGAATACTCCCCTGGTTGCTCCGCCTTCCAGCACCATTGTTGCTTTTATCATAAACAATACCTCACTTTTTATAAACGATTCACACGGCAGAATCGTCTGCCTGCTCATTTGCTATTATATACCCATTTTCAGATCCAGTACAGTGAAAATTAAATAACTGTGAAAACCTCCGAAAAACCCATGGTTATCCTTGCTATTTCTTTCCATATTTGGTAAGATAGGCAAGGTACAGACGAAACCATGTCAATTCTAACTATTACTTTCTGTGCGGCCGCCTGCCAAAGCAAGGCTTCTGTACAGAAAGGCATATTTTCAATAATTAAGGAGTGCGAATACACTATGATCAGTACAAGCAATGTTACATTACGCGTGGGGAAAAAAGCCCTGTTTGAAGACGTCAATATCAAATTTACCGAAGGGAACTGTTACGGCCTGATCGGAGCCAACGGCGCCGGCAAGTCCACGTTCCTCAAGATCCTCTCCGGGCAGCTCGAGCCAAGCAAAGGCGAGATCGCCATCACTCCCGGCGAACGTCTCTCCTTCCTGCAGCAGGATCATTTCAAATACGATGAATACCCGGTCCTTGACACCGTCATGATGGGCAATGCAAGGCTCTATGAGATCATGAAGGAAAAAGAAGCCATTTACGCAAAAGAAGACTTCACAGATGAGGACGGTATCAAAGCCAGTGAATTGGAGGGAGAATTCGCCGCTATGAACGGATGGGAAGCGGAGTCCGACGCCGCGACCCTCTTAAACGGCCTTGGAATCCCTGCTGAGATGCACTATGAGATCATGCAGAATCTCAACGGTCCTGAGAAGGTAAAGGTCCTGCTTGCCCAGGCTCTTTTCGGCAATCCTGATATCCTGCTTCTCGACGAGCCGACCAACCACCTGGACTTAGACGCTATCGCATGGCTGGAGGAATTCCTGATCAATTTCGACAATACGGTGATCGTGGTATCCCACGACCGATATTTTCTGAATAAGGTCTGCACCCAGATCGCGGATATCGATTACGGCAAGATCAAGCTCTACGCCGGCAACTATGATTTCTGGTACGAATCCAGCCAGCTTCTGATCCGTCAGATGAAGGAGGCCAACAAGAAGAAGGAAGAGAAGATCAAGGAACTGCAGGAATTTATCTCCCGTTTCAGCGCCAATGCATCCAAGTCCAAGCAGGCGACTTCCAGAAAACGCGCGTTGGAGAAGATCCAGTTGGACGATATCCAGCCCTCCAGCCGTAAGTATCCCTATATTGATTTCCGGCCGAACCGCGAGATCGGCAATGAAGTCCTTACCGTAGAGGGATTGAGCAAGACCATAGACGGAGAGAAGGTCTTAGACAACCTCTCCTTTACACTGAACCATGACGACAAGGTCGCATTTGTGGGCGGCAATGAGCTTGCCAAGACCACTTTGTTCCAGATCCTTACAGGGGAGATGGAACCGGACGAGGGAACCTACAAGTGGGGAATCACCACCTCACAGGCATATTTCCCCCAGGACAGCGGCAGCGAATTCGACAATGATTACACCATCGTAGAATGGCTGACCCAGTATTCTGAGGAAAAGGACGTGACCTATGTGCGCGGTTTCCTGGGCCGTATGCTGTTCTCCGGGGACGACGGAGTGAAGAAGGTCAAGGTCCTCTCCGGCGGCGAGAAGGTACGCTGCCTCTTATCGAAGATGATGATCTCCGGCGCCAACGTACTGGTCCTGGACGAGCCGACGAACCACCTGGATATGGAAGCGATCACTGCCCTGAACAACGGTATGGTCAAGTTCCCGGGCGTGCTTTTGTTCTCCTCCAGAGACCACCAGATCGTACAGACCACCGCCAACCGTATCATGGAGATCGTTCCCGGAGGCAAGCTGATCGATAAGATCACGACCTACGACGAATACCTGGAGAATGATGAGATGGCAAGAAAGAGACAGACTTACACCATCCAGGGTGAAGAAGACGATTAGAGAACATATGAGCAAAGGATAAACAGACTGCCGCAAAATGCTGTATAAACCTGTCATTTTGCGGCAGTTTCTTTTTCAGATTCCGATGTAAAAGGATTTTGACAGGCAAAAATGCCCATGTAAAATGGATTTGATAGACAGATCGGTCTTGAAACGGCATACTGAATATGTGCTCAGACAGACACAATATACAAAACAGCAAGTCATGAAACAGATGTTGCAGAAACGGAGTTAAGATTATGGAAATTGGAGCAAAACTAAAAGATGCACGGTCCAGATCGGGATTGACGCAGGAATATGTCGCAGAAGCCGTACAGGTATCCCGCCAGACCATATCAAACTGGGAGAACGAGCGGTCCTATCCTGATATCGTAAGCGTTATCAAACTCAGCGACCTCTATAACATCAGCCTTGACGAGCTGCTGAAAGGAGATGAGAAAATGATCAGTCATCTGGAGGAAAGCACGAATATTGTGAACAGCAACCGAAGATTGATTACGGCAGTCGCAGTCAATATCCTGTTCCTGATCCTGTTCGTCCTGTTCAACGGCCTGATCACCCGCAGCAATTATCTGATCGCGGGCAGCGTCGCCATCGGCGTTATCAGTACGTGCACCCTGTTCTACCAAATCATTTTAAAATTTTAGGAGGATAATCTTATGTTGACATGGTATATGATAATTTTTGCTTTTGTTACACTGCTTGGTGTTTCCACCCTGTATTACCAGGTATTCCGCATGATTCAGCTTGACGCGGCATGCCGGGGATTCAAGCACCCTACCTTCTGGGCGGTATTCTTCTCCGGCGGCAACAACGGAGGAAGCGGCATACTTCTTTACCTGCTCGGCAGGAAGAAATATCCCTCCGTCATGACCGAAGAGCAGCGCTCCATCATGGTATCCCGCAAGAAGCGGGCAGGCGTATCGCTCTGTTTTCTGGCGGCCGGCACAATCTGCCTGGCAGTCTCATGCATTTTTAACGGCTTTTAACTCTCTCACTCAACACCTGGTACGCCTTATCGAACGCCTCCTGCATCCTGTCCTGGCTCATGCAGGAGGCGATCTTATGCCGTTTGCCCTGTCTGTCTGTGAGAAAAAGAACCTTCCCCGTCTTCCCCTGAATACCTACCTCTACCTTCTCCATATGGACGAAGGGATAGACGGATACATCTTCTCTTCTGACCAAAGCGTAATCCTTCATAATGATCAGATTACAGTCTTTGATCTCAATCAGATCAGGGTCCGTTAACTGCCGGAAGAACTCTTCCTTATCGTCTACAATATCAAGCTTACTCTTAAGCGCCTTCTGTGACTTCACATTCATTACCGCAAGGGAAAGTCCCGCCAGAGCCAGAATAGCCCCAAGCCTTGCATCCGAGAACATCCCGATAAATGCCACTGCCAAAAGGCTTCCCCACACGATCGTCCCCGTCCGCAGACTCTTCGCCCGTCCTTCGATAAAATCATAATATTTCTGTTCACCCGCTGTCTGTATATTCATATCCGGCTCCTTCCCGATCCTTTACGCAAATACGGCGCTCCCATCGGCGCGGCGTCTGCGCCGTGCAGCATCCTATCTTACTCTCTCCGGGAATCCGATCTTCTTCTGCACCTTCCGCAGCGTCTTATTAGCAAAATACTGTGCTTTCTCCGCATTGTTCTTGATGACTCCGTCAATGTAAGCCTTATCCTTTTCAAGCCTTGCCACTTCATCCTGAAGCGGCTTCAATACAGATACGACCGCCTCTCCTACAGCCGGTTTAAACTCGCCGTATCCCTTGCCGCTGAATTCTTTCACTACTTCTTCCGGCTTCTTTCCTGTACATGCACTGTAGATGTCGATCAGGTTCTTCACTCCCGGCTGCTCGTCACGATAAAGAATCTGTGCCTCGGAATCGGTCACCGCGCGTTTGCATTTGCGCATGACGGTATCGGGATCATCCATCAGATAGATACTGGCATTGGGATTCTCATCCGACTTGGACATCTTCTTTGACGGATCCTGAAGGCTCATGATCTTAGCCCCCACCTTGCCGATATACGCCTCCGGTATGGTAAATACATTGCCGTAAATGTTGTTAAACCGCTCTGCAATATCCCTGGTAATCTCCAAATGCTGCATCTGATCCACTCCCACCGGAACCACATCCGCCTGATAGAGCAGGATATCCGCCGCCATCAGCACCGGATAGGTAAATAATCCGGCATTGATATTATCCGCATGCTTCGCAGACTTATCCTTGAACTGGGTCATACGGTTCAGCTCTCCCATATAGGTAAAACAATTCAGGATCCATGCAAGCTCTGCATGGCCGGACACATGCGACTGATAGTAGATACAGTTCTTCTCCGGGTCAAGACCTGCCGCAATGTACAGGGTAAGCAGGGCTCTCGCCCTCTTCCTTAAGACTGCCGGGTCCTGTCGTACTGTGATGGAATGCATATCTACCACACTGTAGAAGCACTCGTACTCATCGCTCAGGGTCACCCAGTTTTTCAGCGCTCCCAGATAATTCCCAAGAGTCAGGTTCCCTGTTGCCTGCATACCGCTGAATAATACTTTCTTGTCATTGATCATCTTCTATTTCCTCCGCGTACATATTTTCTAATCTATTCTAAACACTTAATATCTTTTTATAATTCTGGTCAGTCTTCCCACGGCTCCACTTCATCATCATAGTAAGCTACATTTTCCGAAACGATAAATGGTTTCCCGCCGACAACTTCCACTTCCGTGACCGCACAGTTCTTATGTACGCCTCCGTCCCAGTATTCCGCAAGAGACTTTCCCTTGATATTATTCAAAAGACCCGCAAGAGCCGCGCCGTGGGTCGTGATCAGTATGCTGCTGTCCCTGTACTCTTCTTTCACATACAGCTCCTCGAGGAATTCTTTGGTTCGCTTCTTTACGGCGGCAAAATCTTCTCCCCCGGACGGCGCCTGGTATCTCTCAGGCCCATCGAAAAACCTGCGGAATTCCTCTGGCAGGTTCCATCCGCTCTTCGCGCAGCACTTTCCTTCGAATTCGCCGAACGCCATCTCTATGATCCTCTCATCTTCTATAACCGGCGTCTCTCTTCCCTGAAGAATCAATTTTGCCGTCTCCTTTGCCCGGGACATCGGACTCGTATAACACAGATCAAAAGGTACATCTGCAAGCCCCAAAGCCGTCTTCTTTGCAAGCCTCCTTCCGAATTCGTTCAGAGGGATATCCACCTGTCCCTGGATTCTTCTCGCTTTGTTCCAATCAGTCTCCCCGTGCCTGACCATATACAACTTCATATTGCACCTCCTAAGTATCAAACATCTGTATCCTCAGTGGATAAGTATATCATATATCAAAATATTTTCCATAGGCAAGCAGGTAAAAACTGCCAAAATTTCAGAAATCCTATAAAAAGGATTGCATCCTGCTTCAATATGAAGATACCTGCCTTTTCCAGATATTAGAGAACGGGATCTGCGATATGGAAGCCGGCCGGGAACTGCCGCTTGCAGATGCATTTCAGAAGGTTGCCGAACTAAGGGAACATCGAAGGCATGCCCGGTTATAACATTCTTCTCACCATGGAAGCAATCTACGACATTACGGATATCACTGAATATATCGATATCCGTTTTGGATATGCAAATCTTTTATAAGAATTATGCCATCCATAAAAAACCTTTTCCGCCTTCTATAATATTCTACATCATCAAAGAATCCCAAAAAGAAATTCACATACTCCGTATTTTACGCAATGAATGCGACTGGAAAACCTCCCGAAAAAGTGCTATAATAAACCAAATTAAACCAAAAGGAGCAATATACCATGGAAAAGATCACTAGCTTCACAATAGACCATCTGCGCCTGATTCCGGGACTCTATGTATCCCGTATCGACCAAGTAGAAGGTCATCCTGTTACCACCTTTGATATCCGTATCACGAACCCCAACGAGGAACCTGTCATGAATACGGCAGAGGTACATACCATCGAACATCTGGCAGCTACCTTTCTGCGCAATCACAAGACTTATGCAGATAAGACCATCTACTTTGGCCCGATGGGATGCCGGACAGGCTTCTATCTGCTGCTTGCGGGAGAATATACTTCCAGGGATATCGTACCGCTGATGACCGAGATGTTCGCCTTTATCGCCGATTTTGAGGGGGATATCCCCGGCGCCTGTGCGAAAGACTGCGGCAACTATCTGGATATGAACCTTCCGATGGCAAGATACTTAGCTCGCAAGTACCTTAAGGAAGTCCTTACGGATATCACAGATGAACGCTTGAACTACCCAGCATAGTACAGCGCAAGAGAACTGCCGGACATACCCCTGCAGTTCTCTTTTCAATTACTATTCCATACAGATGATCTGGCACATCCTCATCGCTTCTAACGCATTCTTATGGCTTTCGGGAGTCACTCCCGCGCAGCAGTTCCCGTCCACAATGATCGGCACCTCCGGCACGGATGCCTTCGCGATCATCGCGTTTGAGATCACGCAGATATCCGTACATAGCCCTACAAATGTAACGGATTCAAGACCGTCCATAGCACGCATCTTATATTCCTCGTCCATGGCGCACAATATACTGCCAAGCTTCATGCTTCCAAATGCCGGCTTATCTAGCGGCTCTTTCCTGCGCAGCGCCTCGATCTCAGGATGAAGTTCCCAGCCCTTTGTTCCTTTGATACAGTGGACAACGGGCAGCTTCTTCCCTTCCTGCGTGTCCAGATAGTCCTCCCCATGGGTATCTCTGGTATATAATACCTCCCCGTCAAAGTTCCTGATCTTCTCCGCTACCCTTGGAACGATTGCCGCCGCTTCCTTTGTCCCAAGCGCTCCGTCAATAAAATCATTCTGCATATCTACCACAACTAAAACATGCATACTCTGCTCCTACTCCATATTCCCCGGGAATCTTGGAATTCCATCGAACCCGGACTTCAGATCTTCATCCGTCGGGATATAATCCTTCATCTCTCCATTGTGGAACTTCTCATAAGCCACCATATCGAAATATCCCGTACCGGTCAGACCGAATACTATAGTCTTCTCCTCTCCGGTCTCTTTACACTTTATTGCTTCATCAACAGCGACCTTGATCGCATGGCTGCTCTCCGGCGCCGGTAGGATTCCTTCTACTCTTGCGAACTTCTCGGCCGCCTCAAATACAGCCGTCTGCTCTACAGCCCTTGCCTCCATATATCCGTCCGCGTAGAGCTGTGACAAGATAGAACTCATACCATGATACCTTAATCCTCCCGCATGATTTGCCGACGGGATGAATCCGCTTCCAAGGGTATACATCTTCGCCAACGGACACACCATACCCGTATCGCAGAAATCATACGCATAGACGCCTCTGGTCAGACTCGGACAGGACGCCGGTTCTACAGCAATGAAATGATAATCCTTCTCGCCTCTTAATTTCTCTCCCATAAACGGAGAGATCAGCCCGCCCAGATTGGAACCGCCTCCCGCGCATCCGATGATGATATCCGGTGTAATTCCGTATTTATCCAGAGCGCTCTTCGTCTCCATACCAATGATGGACTGATGGAGCAGCACCTGGTTCAGCACGCTTCCAAGCACATATCTGTATCCCTCGCTTCCTACCGCGACCTCAACTGCCTCTGAGATGGCGCATCCAAGGCTTCCTGTGGTTCCCGGATGACTTTCCAGAATCTTCTTTCCCACCTCGGTCTCCATGGACGGGGACGGCGTCACGCTTGCCCCGTAAGTCCGCATCACTTCGCGGCGGAACGGCTTCTGCTCGTAGGAACATTTTACCATGAATACTTTACAGTCAAGTCCCAGGTAAGAACACGCCATGGAAAGCGCCGTTCCCCACTGACCAGCACCCGTCTCCGTGGTTACGCCCTTTAGCCCCTGTTTCTTTGCATAATAGGCCTGTGCAATGGCGGAATTCAGTTTATGGCTTCCGCTGGTATTATTTCCTTCGAATTTATAATAGATTTTAGCCGGCGTCTGAAGCTTCTCTTCCAGGCAGTACGCGCGTACCAGCGGCGCCGGACGGTACATCTTATAGAAATCCGTGATCTCCTGGGGAATATCGATATAACGGTTGTCATTGTCTAGTTCCTGCTTCACCAGCTCTTCGCAGAATACGCCGGACAGTTCTTCTGCCGTCATGGGCTTCAACGTTCCCGGATTCAGAAGCGGGGCCGGTTTATTCTTCATATCTGCACGTACATTATACCACTGCTTCGGCATCTCACTCTCTTCCAGGTAGATTTTGTAAGGGATTTTCTGTTCACTCATATTCTTGTTCTCCTTTCATTGGCATCTGCCATCCTGTTATAAGAGGGACAGGGTATCTTCGGCTTATTGTTTCACACAAAAAATACCCTTATCCCATACAATAAATATTGCTGGGACAAGAGTAATTATCATCAACTCCTGCGGTGCCACCCGGCTTGGTATCTTATTATACCCACTCATGCGTACCATCATACGCGTACTTTGTTAACGGAGTACTCTCTCCGGCTTGCTTACCCGTCTCCCGTAATTCAAAAGGAGCAAACGCTTCAGCTCGCCCTCAGAAGCCCATTCCCATCGGTTCTGACCTGCTGCAATCCCACCGCCTGCAACTCTCTGTAAGGCAAATATCCAACGGTACTCACTCTTCCTCATCGGTTTAATAGAACTTTACCACAGCATCACGCCGATGTCAAGACTTTTTTGACGGCAATATTGCAGGGCGTATCAAATAATGATACATACCAGACCGCCGTTGCTGTCATTTACGATCTTCTGCATGGTATTCTGCAGCTTCTCCTGGCTCTCGTCATTGATCATCGCCATCTTATTCTGCATCCCGTCCATCACCAGTTCTTCGATGGATTTTCCGAAGATATTCGTACCCCAGATTCCCTCCTCGCTCTCCTTCGCATCCTTGATATAACGGATCAAATCCTGTGCCTGCTGCTCATTTCCCACGATCGGCGCGATCTCTGTCTCAATATTTGCACGGATAAGATGAATGGAAGGCGCTTCCGAATGGATCTTAACCCCGTATTTATTCCCTTGCTTGATGATGGTGGGTTCTTCCAGGGTAATCTCGTCTTTTTTGGGGCTGACCACCCCGTACCCCCTTACCCGTACCGAAGCAAATGCGTCCCGTACTCCTTCGTACTCTGCCTTCAATTCCGATAAGTTTTTCATGGCCGCTACCAGCTCATACTGTCCGGCTATATGCGTACCGGTCAGCTCGCTTAACATCTCGTAATAGAATTTATCCGCAACTGCGATCCGCACTTTCACACATCCGGTATCCATCTCAATGTGGTCAACCTTCATCTCTTCGATGTAATTGCATTCCGGCATCTCGATTCCGGCCACAGCATCCCTGATCTCTCCGAACCGGTTCAAGATATCCTTGATATGTACCAACAATTCCTGCTTGATCTTATGGTCTCTCGGAAGCATTTCCACCCATTTAGGGATGAAGAACTGCACCTCGGAAACCGGGAATTCATACAGCACCGCTTCCATGATCCGTGTGATATCCTCCTCCTTAAGCTGTTCGCAATTGACCGGTATCGCGCGCACGCCGTACTGCTGCTCACATTCCTCCGCTACCTGTTTCGCGTCGTCGTCAAAAGGCTTCTTGGAATTCACCAACACCACAAAAGGCTTCCCGATACTCTGCAGCTCCCGTATGGTCTTCTCCGTTCCTTCTCTGTAATTCTCCCGGGGAATATCCGTGATACTGCCGTCCGTTGTAACTACGATCCCGATCGTAGCATGGTCATGGATGACTTTGCGTGTCCCTATGCCCGCCGCCTTGGTAAACGGGATCTCATGGTCAAACCACGGCGTCTTGACCTGGCGTTCCTCCCCGCCCTCCGCATATCCAGACGCGCCCTCCACCATGTACCCGACGCAGTCGATCAGCCTGACCCGTACCGTCACATCCTCCGTCAATTGGATCTTAGCGGCTTCCTTCGGAACAAATTTGGGTTCCGTCGTCATGATCGTCCGCCCAGACGCGGACTGGGGAAGCTCATCTTTTGTTCTCGCCTTTCCATGTTCATCCTCCATGTGCGGCAGCACCAACACATCCATGAACCGTTTGATAAATGTAGATTTTCCCGTCCTGACCGGGCCTACGACTCCTATGTATATCTCACCGTTTGTCCTTGCCTGTATGTCCCTGTACAAATGATATTGCTCCATGCTCTAAGCCCCTTCCATTCATGCTGTTACATGTTCCCTCAGTCTGAACTGTTAACACTATATGCGTCTGTTCTGTGAAATATACTTTTTTTGCATTTGAATCTACGCAAAATATCTGTTAATATAAAGTCTGATATGATTTGCACGAACAGTAAAGAACATAGAATTGGAGAACGATTATGAATACAGTTAAAGTACGGAATCTGACCCTTGGAGCAGGCATACCCGCAATCTGCATCCCGAATATCGGCAGGACAAGAGACGAGATCCTCTCCCTGACCAGGCAGTATCAGAATATGCACATGGACTTAATGGAATGGCGTGCAGACTGGTTCGAAGGCGTAGAAGAGATTGACCAGGTGACAGATGTATTGACCGGAATACGCGGTATCCTTGGCAATACCCCTCTTCTGTTCACCTTCCGCACTGCAAGAGAAGGCGGTGTCCGCAAGATGGACACCCGCGCTTATACTGAACTGAATAAAGCCGCAGCAGCAACCGGCATGGCGGACTTGATCGACGTGGAGCTCTTTACCGGAGATGCGGTCGTCCATGATCTGATTTCCTTCATCCATGCCAACCACGCAATGGCCGTGGTATCTAATCATGATTTCGGCAAGACCCCATCTCAGAGCGACATCGTATACCGGCTGCGCAGAATGCAGGATATGGGGGCGGACATCCCCAAGATCGCCGTGATGCCGCAGAGCCGGAGGGATGTGATCACCCTCCTTGCTGCAACGGAAGAGATGGCATCTGATTACGCCGACCGTCCGATCATCACCATGTCCATGTCTGGTCTTGGCAGTATCAGCCGATTCTCCTGCGAAGTATTCGGCTCCTGCATGACCTTTGGATCCGGCGCCATGGCTTCTGCCCCAGGACAGATCGAAGCCGAAGAATTATACGGTGTCCTTGCAAGTATACATCACGCACTGTAACGGATATCAGGCGCTCAGCACATAGATGGCGATCACATGCAGCGCCAAAAGATGCGCCGGGTAGAAGACATAGAAGAAGTATGTCATCTTCCTTCCGCGCTCCCCGTTATACAGCATGATCGGCAATACGGCAAACCCGCCGAAGGCCTGGAGGCGGTTCTCCCAGAGAAAACTCCACAATACGCCTCCTGCTGCCTTAAGCCACAGATGTTCCCTTAACAGATAGAAGATACAGATCAGAAGAATCCCTTCATATCCATAATCTACCTTAAAAACCTCCGCTATCCACATTATAAACAGGACCTTTGCCGCCTGCAGCAGCCATTGTCCGCCTCTCTCAAGCAGATTAAGCAGGATTACACCCAAAAGCAATGTGAAAAATATATTCTGCCGTTCAAGATCCAGCAGCTTTCCATGGAAGGTAAGATCATAGGGGATCTCGGAGACCAATGCAAATACGCCAAGCCTCTGCATATAAGCCTTCCTGTTATGGGTATGGCAGAATCCTTCTGTCAGCAGAAAACAGAAGATCGGGAACGACAGCCGCCCGATTATGCGCAATATCAATTCCCCCGGAAATAACACTGCCCCGATATGGTCGATCACCATTGTGATGACCGCGATCCATTTAAGTTGATACGATGTCAGCCCTTGCCTTGCCTTTCTTCTCTCCATCTTCCTCCCTGCCTACAATAATCATGACCGTCCGTTCCCTGAGGGCCACCATACGCTGATTCTCAAGAAGCTCTGCCGACTCTAAGATCCCTTCTTCTGTTGAAGCGATCTTGTACCACTTTTTCTTCCTGGATAACGCCGGCAAAGCAAAGGAATGCTCGATCCAATGCATATTATAAGCGACAAAACAATCCTCCCCGCCGACAACCGCTCCGCTGTAATAGACGCCAAGCTGTCTGCTGAACACCTCTGACGGCGCCCTCCACGCATTCTCTCCATGGTAAGATACATCCGGAACCCCGCAGCTCATCTGGTCGATCCCGCACATCTCTTCTCTGGGCCAGAATACCGGATGCGCTTTTCTGATCCCTATCAGCTTCTTCACAAAATCATGCAGCTCCTGGTTCTTCTCAAGCCTGCTCCAATCCGTCCATCCCACCGGGTTATCCTGACAGTATACGTTATTATTCCCCTTCTGGGAATTGCCAAACTCATCTCCCGCAAGAATGCACGGCGTTCCCTGCGCCAGCAGAAGCAGGAAAAATGCATTCCGCATCTGCCGGTTCCTGAGACCCATGATCGCTCTCTTTCTGGTCGGCCCCTCTGCCCCGCAATTCCAACTGTAATTATATTCCGGACCGTCCTGATTGTGTTCTCCGTTCATCTCATTATGCTTCCTGTCATAAGACACCATGTCCTGTAATGTAAATCCGTTCTGGTTGGCAATACAGTTGAAGATACCATCCTTCCCGGAAATATGCTTAAGCCAGTACATGACACTTTCAACCATCCCCTCGTCTCCTTTAAGGAAACGGCGCATAACCGTCTGAAAATCAATCTGATGAACCATGATCTTCGTCTTCTTAAGGATCGGATCTGCATAGATCGCTGTCATCGGTGCAATCTGTGGATTCAGGATGAACCCGTCTATATGATACTCGATCATGTAATAACGCAGGCACTCTTCCATCATCTGTTTTGAGACTTCTTCCGTGAACGGCATCTCAAGCACCACTTCAATCCCTGCCTGATGGCATGCCTTCACCATATCCTTAAGCTCCCGCACCGCATCCTCAGAAGCCGCATAAGAGCTCTTGGGCGCGAACCAATAAGCAGGACCGTACCCCCAGTAATTCCGGTACTGCATACATTCCTCAAAATCATAGACCGGCATACACTGTATCTGATTGATTCCCAGATCCTTAAGATAAGGCAGCTTCTCGATCACCCCTGAAAATGTCCCCTTACTCTGGACTCTGGAAGAAGTATGTCTGGTAAACCCCCGTATATGCAGGCTGTATGCGATAATACTGTGATACGGAAGGCGTAAGGGTTCATCCCCCTCCCAGTCATAATCTTCATCATACAGGATACCTCTCACTTCATGTTTCTGGATGTCGCATACCCGCCCCCAGGTCTTTCTCCCGGCTATCGCTTTCACATATGGATCGACCACGATCTTCCCGCCGATCCGGTAATTGTATTCATACTTCGATGGTTCCAAACCCTCCAGGGCAAGATAACGAACTTCTCCGATCTCCCTGTTCATCTCATATATAGCAGATGGTTTCTTTGCCCTGGCCCGATATAATAACAATTGACATTCCTTTTCCTGCGGTACCGCCACAGAGAAATTGACTGCATTGCCTATCATTGTAGTTCCTAATGGTAAGGGCCTCCCCTGTATCTCCTTCATGCCTTATCCTTCCTGCTATCGCTCTACTGCCATCCGTCTACTCCATACATATCAACATTATCTTTATCGATCATAAATACTTCTACATAAATCTCTCTCTCATACTCTTCGCCGCTCAGCAGCCCTACGGCAGTCTTCGCCGCCGTCTTCCCCATACTGATCGGAGACTGCGCCGCCGTACCGGCGATCTGACCGTTTGATTTCTTCAATTCCTTCTTGATATCCGGCGAACCGTCCACGCCATAGATGATCACCTGCTTAAGCCCCTCAAGATTCACCGCCGTCTTGGCTGCAACCGCCAACTGATCATTCCCGCACATGATCGCCGTCACATCTGGATAATCCTTCACGATCGCCTTTGCCGCCTCCAGTGCTTTCTCGAATTCGCCGTTGGTATCTTCTCTTCTTACAACCTCGAATCCCTTCTCCGCCAATGCGACTGCTTCCTCAAATCCGGTGATACGGTCGTTGATCGAATTCTGCGTCGGACATTCTAGGATCGCCACCGTCCCTCCTTCCGGACACCTGCTGATCAGATCCTCTCCGCAGATGTACCCTGCTTCCCGGTTATCCGATCCGATATATGCATCCACATAATCCATCTCTTTTACCTGGGTATCTACATTGATGATCTTAACATCTGCCTCCTTAAGCTCCTCCAGCGACGGAGTTATCTTCTCCCAATCTACCGGACATAAGAATATAGCGTTGATCCCTTCCTCGATCATCTCCCGAATCTGCTGCGCCTGCAGGTCCGGGTCCGAGGCCGGATCCTTCGTGATCAGGCTGTAAGGCCCTTCCGTCTCAAGCTTCTCGCGAATTGCCGACTCCAGGGTTATAAAATAAGGGTTCTCCATATCAATTCCCGTAAATCCGAATACATATACATCCTCTTCGGGCATCTCATCTTCCTGTACTTCTTCGGTAACCGCATTGTCTTCAGGCGTTCCCACGTTCTTCTTACATGCAGACAATCCGAAAATGCATATGAGTATTACGACCGATACCCTCAACAGCACCTTCTTTCTCATGAACATTCTCCTTCCTGCCCCTCTCTTATCATTCCGTCTCACTCACGCCATCTACATTTTACAACATTTTTTTGTGTTTGGCTAGATATTCTTGCTTTTTCTCCCGTCCTCTGTTACAGTAAAAGTACTTATAAAACAAAGGAGACGGATACTATGGATGAATACATGACTGTTGAACTGACCCTCGACAATGATGAAGTCGTTCAATGTGCGATCTTAACCCTGTTCGAAGCGGCAGGACGAGAATACATTGCCCTTCTTCCCCTGAATGAAGACGGCGGCACCGAGGACGGCGACGTCTATCTCTACCGCTATGTCGAGACCCCTGACGGAGAACCGGAGCTTGAGAATATTGAGGACGATGAAGAGTATGAGATAGCCGCGGACGCATTCGACGAATGGATGGACACTCAGGAATTCGAAGAATCAGACGAGGAGTAGCTCTTCGACAAAACGGGAAGGACTTACGTCTTTTCCGTTTTTTTCTTTTACATAGCTGATGATCAGCTTATTCTTCGCCCGCGTCATCGCAACATAGAACAGACGCCGCTCTTCCTCCAGGGCTTCCTTTGTCTTCGCTTTCTTATAAGGGGTGCTGCCCTCATTGCCTTCGATCACGAAGACCACCTCATATTCAAGTCCCTTTGCCCCATGCATGGTCATAAGCATAACCCCGTCTCCATCCGCTGCCTCCCTGCCGCCTTTTGCCTTCTGCTTTTCAAGCATTTCCTTATAGTTCTCCACATGGACGAACCACTCTTCGATAGTCTGATATTCTCTGGAATTCTGCTGGATCTCCTCAAGGACCGTCAAAAGATCTTCTTCCGATATCCCTTTGCCGGCCGCATATTCACGCAGGAATTCATCATATCCGATCCCTTTGCGGATATACTGAATGGCTGCATAAGGCGCCTGATTCTTCAGCATCTTCATATCCCATTCCCATTGGTCGATCCGGTCCATCATCCAGTCCTTGTCACAGTAGAAATTCCGCAGAGACTCATAAGAGACTTTTCCTTCCCTCATACTGTCACGGCTGATGTAACGCTTCGGCCTGTTCGCAACCCGCAGGAAATATTTCCTCTCATAATGCCCCTGGGACAGATGAAGATAACTCATGATATCCATCCCGATAAAATGATCATACAGACTTGTGATCTTCTCCTTCATCACAAACGGAACCTGGCGCTCTGAAAGCACCTCTGACAATGCCCTTGCATCTATGGCTGTCCTGTATAACACTGCCATCTCCTTATAGGAAATCCCTGCTTTCTGATACTCCCGGATCTGCCCAAAGACATATCTGCCTTCCTCCATCGGATCTCTTACCTCTTGCACATGGATTGTCTCTCCCTTATCCTTCTTCGCACGGATCTTCTTATCATAACGCTCCTCATTATGGGCGATCACTCTAAGCGCGCCTTCTACGATATGGGCGGCAGAGCGGTAATTCACATCCAGGAGAACCTTCTTAGCCTCCGGGTAATCCTTCGCGAATTCCATCATGATCCCCGGCTTCGCTCCCCTAAACCCATAGACAGACTGATCGTCATCCCCCACCACAAACAGATTGTTCCGGGGAGCCGCCAGCATTCGCACCACATCATACTGTGCCTGATTCACATCCTGGAATTCATCTACCAGAATGTACCTGAACTTTTCCTGCCATCTCCCAAGGATATCCGGTCTTTTCAGGAAGAGACTGCGGCACATAACGAGCATATCCTCGAAATCAATCTTACGAAGCCTCTTCTTCTCCCCCTCATAGGAATAATACAGCCTGCGGAAGCGCTGTTCCCCATAGCGCACCGATTCATAGGCCTCTATGTCATAACAGTTGTTCTTTATATTACCGATCTCGGCCGCAAGCTCCTTCAGATAGTCTCTCTCATCCTCAGCCTGGGCAAGCTCTTCCCACTCAAGTTTTGCCGCCTCCTGGCGTATCAGCGCGTATTTCTCCTCATCCGTCAGAAGATTCGACTGGTCAAGCCTGTATGCCCATTTCAGGATCCCGTAATAAATGCCGTGGAATGTCCCGAAGGTGACCGGCATCCCCGCAGTTCCCATCACCTGACGGAACCGCTCTTTCATCTCTCTTGCAGCATATTTAGTAAAGGTAATGACCAGAATCTCTTCTGGCCTTACCTTATATCTTGTGATCAAATATTCAATTCTCTTTGCAATGGTAAGCGTTTTCCCGGAACCGGGACCGGCAAGAACCATACACGGTCCGTCTCTGTGAGCGACTGCCGTACTCTGAGCGTGGTTCAGACTCATAGATTCCCCTTCAATAATTCAATACCCTTGCGGATCCTCTTAAGGGATTCTTCTTTGCCCAGAATCTCCATAATCTCCGTTGCTCCGCCCGGAGTGTTCTGCTTCCCGGATACGGCAGTCCTGACCGGCCACATCACGAATCCGGTCTTGTATCCCTTCTCGTCCACATATCCCTTCAGCAATGCAAACAACGCGTCATTGCTGTAATCCTCCTGTGTCTCAAGAAGCGGCAGGACATCCTCAAGCACGCCTAAGGACTTCTCCTCGTTGGTCTTCATCTTCTTGTGGCAGTACATCGCGGTATCATACTCTGGAAGCTCCTCGAAGAAATCAATCTGCTCCCGGATATCCGGGAACACTTCAATCCTGGTCCTGACTAACCCTGCGATCTTCCTTAAGTCGCAATCCCTTGTCACAACCGCTTCGATATGCGGCTTCGCCATCTGATAGAACCGCTCTTCATCCATGGCTTTGAAATATTCGCCGTTCATCCATCTTAATTTCACGATATCAAAGACAGCCGGCGACTTGCTCATATGACGGTAGTCAAACTCCCGCACCAACTCTTCCAGCGAGAAGATCTCCTGGTTCCCTGCAGGACACCAGCCAAGCAGCGCCACGTAATTCACAACAGCCTCTGTGATAAAGCCCTGGTCGATCAGATCCTCATAAGAAGAATGGCCGCACCGCTTGCTCAGCTTCTTGTGGTTCTCATCCGTAATAAGCGGACAATGCACATACGTGGGAACCTCCCAGCCAAACGCCTCGTAGATCTTATTGTACTTCGGCGCTGATGACAGATACTCATTGCCCCGCACAACATGAGTGATCCCCATCAGATGATCATCGATCACATTGGCAAAATTATAGGTAGGATATCCGTCTGATTTGATCAAGATCAGATCCTCAAGTTCTGCATTTGGCACGGTGATCTCCCCGTATATATCATCCTGGAAGGTCGTAGTTCCTTCTACAGGCATATTAAACCGGATAACATAAGGCTTACCTGCCGCAAGATTCGCCTCTACCTCTTCCCTGCTAAGTCCCAGACAGTGCTTATCATAGACGACGATCTCTGCTCCCCCGTTCTCTGACACACTGCTCTTAAGAGACGCAAGTCTCTCCTTGTCGCAGAAGCAGTAATAAGCATTCCCCTGCTCGATCAACTGCTTCGCGTACTTCAGATATAATCCGGAAGCATTCCTCTCACTCTGCACATAGGGTCCTACTCCGCCGTCCTTATCCGGCCCCTCATCATGGACAAGTCCGGTCTCCTCAAGGGTATGGTAGATGATCTCCAGCGCCCCTTCTACAAATCGTTCCTGATCCGTATCCTCTATCCGGAGCATAAAATCTCCGTCCTCATGCTTCGCGATCAGGTATGCATAAAGCGCCGTCCTTAAGTTCCCTACATGCATCCTCCCGGTAGGGCTTGGCGCAAATCTTGTTCTTACTCTGCTCATGTCTACTCTCCCAATTCTCTCTGTAATCTCTCTAACATCTCGTCCACCCTCTCGTGGATCACAATATCTGCAAATCTGTCCGCGTGATGCGGCTCTTCGTTCACAAGGATCAGTTTGTCTCCCTCGTAATAGTCGATCAACTGGCTGCACAGGTGAGAGCTTAAAGTGGTTCCCAGGACCAGCAGCACCTCCGCCTTCTGTATCTCTTCCGCCGCCCTTGTGATCACGGCGTTATCCACCATCTCGCCGAACAAGCACACCCTCGGCCTGACAGGTGTCTTACAGCTCTCGCACAGCGGAACTCTCACGGAATCCCTTATGTACTCCATCGGATACTTGCGTCCGCAGTGGGGACAGAAATTATCATATACATTGCCGTGCAGTTCGATCACATTCTTACATCCGGCCTTTCCGGGCAATCCGAAGATCCTCCTGGTGATGATCGACTGGAATAGTCCTCTCCTCTCCAATTCCGCCATTGCAAAAAACCCCTTCCCCGGCGGCTTGTCAAGATGGCTTAACAGCTCTTTGCGGTAGAATTCAAAGAACTGAACCTTACGTGTCGAATAAAAAGAGCTTGAGAACATCTCTTCCATAGAGTAACCGTATTTCTGTTCTATATCATAAGACTTCTCACCATCTCGTAGGGACGGATATCCACTCTCAAGCAGCATGCCAAATCCGCTCAAAACCGTCGTGTATCTGCTTTCCTGCAGGATCTGAAGCAAATTACCTTCTAACATATCCCAAAACCTCCTCTACAACTATACAATGTGCTTTTTCATATTGTATCACAGACTCCGAATATCCTTCAACCTTTTCTGATTTTTCTTTCCTTCCTTTCCCTCCAGTACAGAGGTTGGAAATATTTCCTTGGAAGTGATACCACGAATACAATAGCAAGCACGATGGCAAATGCAATCTTCGCAGACTCCATTCCCCTTCTTGCCGCCTCCGCAAGTTCGTTATTCACCATATAGAATACCGTATAGTAGACTCCCGCCCCCGGCACCAGCGGAATGATACCGGACACCAGGAAGATCGTGATCGGGCACTTCATGATCACCGTCAGAATCCTTGATAGCAGGACTACCACCAATGTACCGCAAAATGACGCCGTTGCAGCGGAACCACCGTAAATCATCACCATATGGTACATCAGCCATCCCGCTGCTCCGGTGCATCCGCAGCACAGATAGAACCTCTTAGGAACATTGAACAGGACCGCGAATGCAACCGTACCCACAAACGGACAGATCACATGCATGATAAAATTATGTATCACAGCATAAGACCTCCTCCCATATTGTTATACACACTGAGCGCAAAACCTACTCCCACCGCGATATAGACGAACACCAGCAGCGCGTCGATCATCCGCACCGTACCCGACAGGAAATCACTGTCCGCAATATCCCTGATCGCATTCACGAACGCAAGCCCCGGCACCAGCGGCATAATCCCGCCGATGATCATCCCGTCGATCTTCACCGGCGCCGCAAACGGCAGATGAAGCGCCGCAAGCGCCAGAACCGTGATGATCACTCCTCCTATGATATTCACAAGCATCTTAGAGATATTGTACTTCTTCGCAGTCAGCACCCACATGTACAGGATACACCCGATACCAAACGCGATCACACTCTCAAGCGCCGTCGCCCCCAGAAGATAACCAAAACTCCCGCTTCCCATGCCCGCCGCAAGCACCTGAAAATAACTCCTCTTAGCCGGCATCTGATCGATCCTGCGAAGTCTCTCTTTCGCCTCCTCAATGCTGACGAATCCGCCGGCGATCTCTCTTGACAGTTCATTCACCTCCGCCACGATTCCCAGATGGGATGCGGACAGCGGGATCTGCTTCACCTTGGTATACGCCTCCTCCACGCCATTCTCCGCACTGACGAATATTGCATGGCTTAAGATAAATGTATCTACATATTCCACATGGAAGCTGTTGCAGATCCGTGTGATCGTCTCATCCACACGGAAGATCTCCGCACCGTTCTTAAGCAATATCCGGCCCGCTTCCAGGGCCAGATCCACTACCTTCTTTACATCTACCGACGAATCCAACTGCTTCTTGAGATAGATCATATCCGTAAGCCGGACACCGTCTTCATAGATCGGCTCCCTGTAATTCTCCGAGAAGAAGTTCGCAACGATATGGGAATGGATAAACCCGCACTGTTCATAGAAGCCTATGATTTCTTTATAATTGCCCGTTCCCACATACATGACGTCACAGGCAGCGCTGTATCGCTCACAGATATAACGGAGCATGTATTTTGCATAGCCCTTCCCTCTGTCCTCTATCCGGGTGGCTATATTCTTCAATTCACATTTTCGGTTCTTCAGCGGCTCCACCACACAGACAGTGCAGACGTCCCCGCCGTTGACCAGCACATACAGATCGCTTTTGTCCAGATATCTCTCAATCATATCCTCCTGCGGGTCGGCCATCAGCAGCAAATCCATGTATTCATCTTTATTCCTCGTTATCTGCCGGATCTTCATAATCTGCCCTCCAAATATTAAAAGCTATGCTCCCGTTTCCTCATTATAGCACCGGGCTTCAGAAAATTACAGGGTAAAATTACCTGTATCAAAGAAACCAATAAGAAAAGCGGCGTCTTAACATAAGATACCGCTCTTCTTCCAATTCATATTATCTCAATAAATCTAATTAACATATCCGGCCTTCTTAAGCTCTTCCTCTGCCTTCGCAAGGTTCGCATCAGATACACGGACGATCGGTCCGGTACATCCCATTCCGCTCTCCGCATAGATATTGATCTTCCACAATGCCTTTACCGCATCTTCTAAGTCCATGACCTCGATACCTGCGATCTGCGCAGTTACGATCTCCTTCGGAGGTTCTTTTACCTCTTCTGCCGCGCCTGAGGATTTCTGAGAAGCCTTCAGCGCGTCTAAGATCTCCTTAAGCCCCGCCTTCTTCACTGCTGCGAATTCTTCCTTCGCAACCTCAAATACTTTGCCTCTGACAAGCTGTCCCGCATAGCGGATCGCATTGGCGATTACCGGAGCGCCGCTTGCTCTTGATACGATCATGACTAACTGCTCATATCCTTCTCCGATTCCAGGTCCATAGCCATAGCCTGTTGCCTCGAAGCTTCCGCCTGTGTTGAAGGAGGATAACATCTTAACCAGGATATTGCCCGTAAGAGAATCAGTTACCATAATGTCAGGAGATGCCTGCAGCACGTCGTTTCCTCTCATAACGCATCCGCCGTCTGCCCTTCCAGACTCTGCAAATGCGATATCATATCCCTTCTCCTGCAACTGCTTCAACGCCTTCTCCGTCTGACGGGCGCCGTCAACATTCAGGATACCTACGGTCGGATTCGCATTGCCGCATGCCTTCGCAGTGATGATTCCGTAGATCGCATTCTTGATCATTCCTTCAATACGGTCCGTGCTGGATGTCCCGGTCGTATTCGCGATGAACATCTCCTTCGCTGTAGCCGGTGTCACGCAGCGTCCCACGGTAGATACGCCGATCGGGAATGGAAAATGCATAGTAACTGCCGCGTCTACTTCTTTATTTTTCAGCATCTCTTCCATACGGTCATGGCCTTCCTCATCATTGGCCACTTTGATGGTTGTAACGCCTTCTGCCTCTAATGTTCCGATATAATATACGTCAATCCCGTCTTTTGCCGCCTCTACGGCCGCCTTCATGGAGTTCTCTTCTCCATGCTCGCTGCCCATACCTGTAAGAGCTACCTTCGGTCTCTTTCCAAAGCTTCCCGTCTCAAGACCCTGAGCCATCTCCATAAAGGTATCGGCAATCATTCTCTCAATATTATTTGCCATTGTCACCGTCCCCCTTACTCTGCAATCAGGGAAGCTGCGAAATCCTTCATCGCCTTTGCGATCAATCCCTTTACCTCTTCCTCAGATACGCCTGCAGCAGCCTCTGCCTCTGCCTTTGTATTTGCCTGGATCACGAAGGAAACACCGTCGAACAGGTTTGTCATACGTCCAAGGAACAGACTTCCTTTTCCGATGATCATCGCATTCTTGATCTTGCCTGCAAGGATGTCCTCTCTTGCGAATCCGATGTAAGGTACTCCTGACGGGATATGTCCCTGTGTCGGCGCCCATCCTGTAAGACCATGGTTGGTGCTGAAGGATGCCAGTTCCTTTCTGTCAAGCTCGCCGCGCTTTACAGCCAGAGCCGCGATCATCTTATAGTTGGCCATCGGTACATCGCCTGCACCTGCTGGTTTTGTGATATCTGGGTTCTGCATCTCAGGTGAGAACTTGTCAATATCCGTGATCTTAAGTCCTGCTCTTTCAAGCGGATCTGCAACAAGGCTTCCGATAACGTTCTGCGGAGCGCTTCCGGTTCCGACAGTGTGGCGTCCCAGGATATCAAGGTTGATCTCCGGGTTCTCTCCGTCGTTCTCAGACAGAATCACACAGAAACCTGCCAGACAGTCCTCTAAGATCGGAAGGCCTTTCTTCACATGGTCTTTGCCGTTCATACCAAGCTTCGCAGTACATCCGCCGGCAGTTACAGCTACGCACTTGTATGCGCCGGATTTAACCAAAGCTGCTGCTTCGATCAATGCATGGGATGGTCCTGCACAGAACCCGCGGCTGTCGGAACCTGTCGCATTGTTAAGACCTGCGATCTCTGCCGCTGCCTTAGCGAAGTTGCCGCCGCCTCTCTGATTCATATCACCGCAGGCTTCCTCCGCACAGTCGATCACATACTCGATATCGTCCTTGCTGATACCTGCATTCTTAACGCCGTATAACAGAGCCAGTACGCTTGACGCCTTGCTCATCAGGTTCTCATGCATAACGTGTGCGGAAAGGTTCACATCGATATCATGCGCTCTCTTTACACATGCAACAAGCTTGCCTGCAACATAGATTCCCTCTGCATGCTCGTCTTTTACTGCTGCCTCGATCTCAGCAAGCTCAACACCCGCCTCAACTCTTGCAACAATGTCGTCTGTGATGATCGGGTCTGCCGCAAATGCATCCTTGTGTGCGCTTACGAAGTCCTTATCGATCTTGACAACCTCAAACTGGTCACATGCCTGTACCAGAAGGATGAACTCCTCTTCCGGCATGATCTCGCCGTATTTGCCGTATCTCTCAGCGCCTTCCTTTGCCTTGTCATAGTATGGAAATTCCACGCCTGCAAGGTCGTCCGGTGTCGCATTGCCGATATATACCTGGTTTGGCCAGTAGTTCACACATTCCTCATAGGAACGCAGATGACTTTCTAACTCTTTCAGGTATTCGGACTCCGGATTTACGATTCTCTCTGTTGTCTGGGTTGTTCCATTATATACCACCATCTGTGGTGTATGTGCAAGCACGTAGCTGGCACCTTTGATTACACTGTTCATTGTCTTATTTACCACCTTTCTTTTCTTCATATCGAAGGGTATTGTATCCTGTCCTGGCATCCCGCTGTCCTTATCCTCAAGGAGCTTCCCGCCCGGCAGGGTAGAAAAAAGAGGGAAGACCCTGGTGGGTCACCATAGAGTCTTCCCCGCTCTTTAATCCTATTTCTTACAAATACTTACAGAATTCATCTCTGATAGAACTCATCTCGCTAACGATATCGTCAACGTCAAGTACCATTTCCATCATACTAACCTGCTCGTCATAAACAGCTTCGTCGAATTCTTCCTTCATCTCTGGTTCACATACGTGATATACCGTGAGTCCAAGCTGGACCCCTGTCAATGGACCTGCGAATGTCGGGTCTCCTGCTGTTACAGTCTCCGCTGCAAGACCTGCAGCTTCACCTTCTGCTGCACCAAGAACTACTACTAAGTTCTCTGCACCATACTCTTCAGCAAAATCTTTAACCCTCTTCTGATTCTCTAAGTCCATTGCGCCTGCGCTCGTTCAGACGAAACATTCCGTTGATGAAAATACTACTTCTGCACCGGCAGTCTGTACGCACTCAGCGATCGCCGGTCCCGGAATTCCATCACGGTCTCCGATAATTATTGCTTTTTTCCCTTCTAAAATAGCCATAATTATGCTTTCTCCTTTCTTGTGTGGTAAAAAACATTAGTCTATGATAAAGAACTATATCCGATTAGATATATTTCTGAATCATCGCTTCAATACTCTCTGGAGTTGCATCTTCCTTCACAACCTCTTCAACCTTCTGTCCATCCTTATAGATAGCCATTACAGGAAGGCCGAGGATCTTCTGTCCGATCGCAAGGCGGCGTGCCTTTGTCGTATTCAGAGATGTGAATTTTAACTTATCGCCGTACTTATCTGCGAACTCATGTACCTTCGGCATCAAAGCCTGGCACGGTACGCACCCGTCTCCGTAGAAGTCAACGAATACATAACCTTCTGCTTCCAGAACCTCAGTCTGGAATGTGTTCTTATCTACATCTATCATTTCTATCATCCTCCTTTATTGATTTATGATATGGAAATCCTGCTGTGTAACGGCAAGATTCCTATAAACACGCTTCCGCTTGACAATATTATATAAATAAGCGTGCTTATTTACAAGAGTTTTGTAGAATAATCTGGTATATCATCGAATATTCTTAGAAGTAATCGGACATGCTTCTCTCAACCTGCACTGCTGCGATTGCTCCGTCAGCCGCTGCGGTCACTACCTGCCTTAAGCTCTTGATACGAACGTCTCCAGCCGCGTAAACACCTGGAATATTGGTATGCATATCTTCATCCGTCTTAATATATCCACGCTCATCCATATCGATAATGCCTTCAAAGATCTTGGAATTCGGAACGGTTCCGATGAATCCAAACAGACCGAACATACCGTCGTCTTCGTCTGCCGTAACCTTCGTAATCTCTCCGGTCTTCACATTCTTAACGGTCATCTCGGATAAGATCTCGTCTCCGCCAAGTTCTTCTACTACAGAATCCCACATGAAATCAAGCTTCGGATTCTTGAATGCCTTCTCCTGAATGGACTTCGCTGCACGAAGCTCATTCCTTCTGTGGATAATGGTTACTTTTCTTGCGAATTTCGTCAGATACATAGCTTCCTCAACAGCAGAATCTCCGCCGCCTACTACATATACTTCAAAATCCTCGAAGAAGTTTGCATCACAGGTAGCACAGTAGGACACGCCCTTGCCCATATACTCTGCCTCGCCCTTGCAGCCGATCGGCCTTGCATGAGCGCCTGTAGCGATGATCACGTTCTTTCCCTGATACTCAGCCTTCGCGCTCTTAAGCACCTTAACTTCTCCGTCAAGGGATACTTCTGTAATCGTATCAGATACGCGCTCAGCGCCGAATTTTGCTGCCTGTTCTGTCATTCTCGCGATCAGGGACGGTCCTGACTCACCTTCTACGGTCTGTCCAGGATAGTTCTCGATCTCATCTGTGATAGCAATCTGTCCGCCGTCCTGACCCTTCTCGATGATCAGAACAGAAAGACGGCTTCTTCCTGCGTACAGTCCTGCTGCCAAACCTGCCGGACCTGCGCCCAGGACAATTACGTCATAAATTTTGCTCATAACGAAATTTCTCCTTTTTTATAGTGATATAGTGCAACTCTTTGTTACACTATATCACTTATTAAATTAAAATAAAATACATTCTGCAAGGACAATTTTGCAATTTGTCCAAATTTAAAACATTTTAGAGGTATCATCTGCTGCACTAAGCTCGACAATACCTCGCCAAGTGCTCTAGTCGAATATAGTCTGTCCGTCTACTTCGGTCTCGAGGGCAACCAATGCCTTCTCAACGATCTTACGACGGAGACTCTTCTCCTCATCGGCATCCAATGCAGGATTGCCAAGAGGATGTGGAATTGCGATAGCCGGTACGATTCTGTTAGCACCAACTGTCATGGAAATAGGAGTTACTGTACAGATATGTACAACAGGGATTCCTGCTCTCTCTACTTCTTTAACCATCGTTGCACCGCAACGAGTACAGGTACCTCATGTGGAGGTGAGGATTACCGCGTCAACACCGTCGTTCTTAAGCTTCTGAGAGAACTCAGCAGCGAAAGCCTTGGATGAAGCAACAGCCGTACCATTACCTGTTGTTGTGTAGAACAGGTGATGAAGCTCCCCAATCTTTCCTTCCTTTTCCATATCGCGAAGTACGTCAACCGGTAATACACGGTCAGAGTCTTCATTTGCATAAACCGGATCATATCCGCCGTGTGCTGTCTCGTATGTCGCCTCTGTTAAGTCCATAACACCTGCGATATCATACTCACCGTAGTGTGAAGCACTGGAACTCTCAATGTGGTCCGGATTGCCCTTCGGAACGATACCGCCGGAGGTAACAAGTGCGATCTTAGCGTGAGCAAGATCCTTAACTGCCGGATTCGGATCAACTCTGTCGAAGTCTGGCATCGGGAACTCTGTCTCAAACGGCTTGTCAGCAAGCTTCTTGATCAGCATCTTAACTGCACGGAGAGATCCTCTCTCCTTCTCGAAGAAGTTCACACGAACACCGTTCGGTATATATCCTTCCTCTGAGGAAGCGCCGATCGTCTCGCCTCTTCCGACCTTAACTGCTAACGGAGCCAGCTTCTTAACTGCGTCTCTCATACCTGCAGCGCTGTTCTTCGTAGATACGATATAAACCTGAGTCTTGAACATATCAGCGCCAGGGTTCTCTACATACATACCCGTAACAGCCGGGATGCCAAGTTCTTCCTGAACTGCCGCCGCAATCGTACCGCAGGCAACACCGTAACGTCCGGCGTTGAATGCAGGACCTGCTACGAATACATCCGGAGCCTGATCCTTCACCATTGCAAGGATATCTGCTTTCGCCTTCTCAAGGTTCTCGTTGAAATAAGAGTCACCACAAATAATCGTAGCAACAATCTCAGCGTCTTCACCGAACTGCTGTGTCAACGCCATACCTGGTCCGACAACTTCGCCAACGCGGATCTCTGCCGGATAATCTGCTTTCTCTTCTCCACCAATCTGTGCAAAAAACTGATTGATGTAATGAACTACTTTTAATTTAGCCATCTTCTTATCCTCCCTTCTTATCTTGCACTCAGCTTATTGAAACCAGTCTCATTGGTTGCACCTGTAAGTACCTGAAGCTCAACCTCAAGAGATCCATCCTCACGAAGTGTCTCCTCACTTGCACCTGCAATCTTCGTTACATAATCCAAGGTTCCAATTACCTTGTCAAGCTTCGGCAGGATAATTACCTGGTTCGCATTACCGCCTGTTACAACTGCGTCTGCCGCCGGATCGGAGTCAGCCAACGACTGGGACTTTCCGTCGCGTCCTGCGTACTCGTCTGTAATAATAACAGTCTTAACACCTTCTGCTTCGATCTTCTTGCAGTTCATGATCAGGTCAGTATCCGGATTACCAAATCCTTCCTGAGATACGATAACGCCGTCAAGGTCTAACATCTTACATAACTTCGCCGTCCAGTCAGAAGAACGCTGCTTGTCAGCCAGATATACGTTCTCATTGGTGATGATGTGGCATACGAAGTTAAATGTCTTGCCATGCTGCTCAAACATATCATGAACAACCGGGTTGTTCAAATGAACATAAGTTGGGTTCTTATCACATGCGGATACACAGTTACCGGACACGATAGCGCCGTCCATAACCTCTGTCGGGCTCATGATCGTCGGAACGATCTTCTTAGCATCCACGCCGTATACATAAGTATCATGCAGAAGGCCCTGGCTCTGAAGCATCTGTACATAAGCAACTCTTGGAAGATTCGGGTACTTCTCCATGCCTTCCTTGATGGTGCATGTCTCGTATACCTTCGTCTCATCCGGAGTAAGCTCACGTGCCAGCTCTCCGAGATATACAGCAACTCTGAAGCCCGCGAAACGTACCGCCTTCTCATAATCATGCGGTTTGATATCATCTACCGGCTCACAGATCATAACCAGATTCAGGGTCTTGGAAAATGGTGTATAGTCTGCTCCCGGACCGGTCATATCGATGATACCTTCCTGGAAACCTACGATCTTACCAGCCGTAACAACAGCCATGCCCTTCAGTGCATATGTCTTGCCTTCGCCAACGGTATCAACCTTAGCGATCACGCCCGGGAAGATTCCTCCTCTTCCTTCTACCTTAACTCTTGGCTCGATGACGTCCTTAACCGGTGTGATTCTCACAGACTCACCTGGCTTCGCGATATCAAATGATACGCTCTTAATCTTCTCGTCCTCGAGAGCAACCGCTTTAACGGCCTCTTCGGATACATAAAGGATACCGTCTTCAATCTTAGACTCAGCCGCAAACTGAATATCCTTAATGTAAATGTGTCCCATTTCTAATCTCACTTTTGGTTCCCTCCTTAGAATATTGATATTATTGTTTTAAGCTGCAATGCTTTTACAACCTTTGAAAAATTACAACGCATCTGCCGATGCCATCCCGCTTTCCAACAGAGTCCAGTCGATAATCTGAAAATCGTCATATACCGATTCCTCATACAAGTCAGACTTGAATATGAATTTACGGCACGCTTGTATGGCATTCTCAATCAACTTAAGCGACCCTTCGTCAACCTCCCCCTTCCGTTCTGATATCATGATGGATTTGTATGGTGTCTCATTGGGCTTCACGCTTCCGGATAACGGATGCGATAACAATGTGTGCCCTTCGTGAATTCTGTCTCTTACTTCCCTTAGAATCTCTTCATAGGAAATCTCCCGGTAGACCACATGACGTGTCTCCTTAAGTCTGTCCCAGACCAGAGGATTGTTGGTTATGACCATATACTCTCTACTGCCCATCTGCTTCCACTTCTCCCTTCCGGTCATCTCTTCGGTATCGTATTAAAAAAGGACGATTTGAACACAATCATGCGTGCAATCGTCCCTTCTGTCTTTTGCCCCGATAACATATCAATACATACTAGAAATTATCATACAGCACAAGATTCAGAATGTGGTACATTCTCCAGTCCTTTTGCCTGAAAGTTTCGCCTGATTACCGATCAGGTTTGCCTCTTCGGCGGCCACACTTATGACTCTCTCTTGGAAAATATCAACCCACTCTTGTATTCTCTTCTCACCTTACTTATAGACAACTCATATATATCTCATTGCCTATACCTATAATAACCGATTGTTAAAACATTTGCAACCTTTAATTTCAAAATATCCAAATTTATACACAATTCACAATATCGCCTTCTGACTATTGTATACTTTTTACAATTTGCCAAAATGTATTAAAGAATGACAGATTCCGCAATTGCAAAATCTGCCATTCTCTCCTACACGATTGCTTCAATCAGAGAAGAAACAGAAGACGGCCATACTCCTCGATGAATTTATCCGCGCTGTTTCCATATCTGGATACAAGAAACGGATAACCAGAGGTATATTCATATATCCCATTCTTCACACAAAGGCTTTGGAACTTGCTGTTCCCTTAACCGCTCCGAAATATCCATGATCAATCCTCTGGCAAGTGTCCCTAATGTCTGAAAATACTCGTCCGCCGGTATGCAGATACCTGTTGTGTTAAATTTCTTACCACTCATTCTGCAACCTCCAGGCTTTACTGGTGTTATTCTATCACAGGGTCTTACAAAATTCCATATCTGATTCTAACTGACGTATTACCTTACAAGGATTCCCAACCGCAACACAATTGGACGGAATAGAACGGGTCACCACGCTTCCTGCCCCGATCACGCTGTTCTCCCCTATCGTCACTCCCGGAAGGAGGATACAGCCTCCTCCGATCCATACGTTGTCCTTGATCTCGATCGGGCGTGCATAAGTCCTATAGAATGTTTCCGAACACTCCCTCCAGTTTGATATCAGCCGTTCCTGCGGCAAAACCGGATGAGAAGCCGTGTAGAACTGTACATTCGATGCGATCATGACTCTGTCCCCGATACGGATCGGCGCATTATCCACAAACGTACAGTTGATACCGATGATCACATCATTTCCTATGAAAATGTTCTTCCCATGGTCACAGTGAATCGGCGTGTCTATCTCCACATTTTCACCGATTTCACCCAACAGTTCCTTGAGGATCGCCTTCCGCTTCTCCGTATCATAATAATCAGAATGATAATATTCCCTGGTCAATTCCCTCGCGCGCGCAATCTGATCTAACGTTTCCTGATCCGCGGTCTCCAGAAAATCTCGTTCTTCGTAATACATAAGTTCCCTCCTGTGAAAATTCTTCTTGCTTCTGCTATCATTATAATGCATTTTCTTCAGGGAAAACTATCTTATCTCTGCCCTTTTCTATCAGAATTCTGCCATTTCCTCCGGTATTCCGACGGCGTACAGTGCATCGACTCCTGGAAGACCTTCCCGAAATAGCTGCTGCTTCCAAGTCCGCAGGCATGACTGATCTCCGTAACAGACTCCTGCCCTTCGGCCAACATCTGACAAGCCTTTTGCATACGATAGCTCCTCATATATTCCGCCGGAGCTATATGCAGACACTCCCTGAATATCCGGTAACATTCCCGTTCACTGATGAATGCGGCGGCGGCAAGCTCTGGAATGGATATCTTCTCTGGATAATGCTCATGGATATAGATCATCATCTGTTTGATCTTGTCGTTATTCTTCTTATTATATTCTTCCTTCCCAGTCAGCATAGGACGGATCAGTTCAAAGACCATCAGCCATATCCCAGTCAGGGCTTCCCGAAGCTTAAGCTCATATCCGAATTCATCCTCAGACAAGGTGAATGCATCCCTGATACGCTCAAGGATCTTCTCATGCTCTTGATTCCCCTGGAAAAATCCGATCACCTCAAGCTGCGGCGCCATAGCGACAGGCGTAATGTATCGGTTCTCGATCCTGCTGCCGCGTTCTCCCGCAAGCAGAGAGACATCAAAAATATGAAGAAGCTGGATCGTCTCTTCCGTCTGCGGTATTGCCTTCGTCATGTGGAGCACATTTGCATTCACCAGACCTCCAGAACCCTTGGGAAATTGTATCTTCCCGCCGGGCGTATTATACTCAACAGATCCGCTCTCCACATAGAAGAGTTCTACCGTCCTATGCCAGTGCCACGGTACAGAACGCCCCACATAGCCGTCAAGCTTCGCCCTTGAGGCGATGTAAGGGAAGTCAGACGAGAAACCAGGAAGAACTTCCTCCTGGCTTCCCGTATAGAATTCGATACTCTGTACATTGATCATGTTTTCCACCCTGTCATCTGATATTTTAATAGATACTCTCGGCCCTAACATCTGCCGCTCAGTATAAATATATGAGATGGAAGAATGCTTGTCAACTTCTAAAGCAGAGAATGAATCCCCCCGTCCCTGCACTGGTTCGGCGTTATCACATAAGGTATATTCTTAGAATCCATCATATTATGGGAACCCAGGAACCCTCCAGGCTCATATGGGAACATGGATGTATGTATGCTGCCGGGTATGTTTTTGGAAGGTAATGACGAGAATATACATAAGATTCCCGTTTCCCCTTGCGCGATCCGGACACTGGGAATCGGGATTTCATGTGAAAAGACGCTGTCTGTCTCTGCGAAAGCATTTATCAAACTCACCAAGAAAGCGGTCAGCGAGATGAACTGTGCTTCTTTGGCATGAGTGAACTCCTTTGGTTTGAGACTCAAATCTAAAAAGAAAAAGGTATCTGCAAGTGTGCTTTCCATTTCATCTTGCAGATACCTTTTTTGTTACTCAAACTTGTTATACATATAACGGATATTTCTCACAGATCTTATTCACCGTACTCCTGATCTCGTCGGCCTTCGTATCATATTCTGTCACCGTCATCTTGATCAGCCTCGCGATTGTCTCCATATCCTCTTCTTTTAAGCCTCTTGTCGTAACGGCAGGTGTACCGATACGAATACCGCTTGTCACAAACGGGCTTGCCGGGTCGTTTGGAACCGCATTCTTATTGACCGTGATATATACCTCGTCCAGACGGTTCTGAAGCTCCTTGCCGGTGATGTTCATGTTCTGCAGATCAACCAGCATTAGATGGTTATCCGTGCCGCCGCTTACAAGGTTGAAGCCTTCGGAAACCATGGCCTTCGCAAGCGCCTTCGCATTCCTAACCACCTGCTCCTGATAGGCCTTAAATTCCGGCTTCAATGCCTCGCCGAAGCAGACTGCCTTCGCCGCGATGATATGCATAAGCGGCCCTCCCTGGGTTCCCGGAAAGATTGCCTTATTGACCGCCTTCGCATATTCCTCCCTGCACAGGATGATTCCGCCTCTTGGTCCTCTCAATGTTTTGTGCGTGGTACTGGTCACCACATCTGCGTAAGGAACGGGGCTCTGATGCAGCCCCGCCGCAACCAATCCGGCAATATGCGCCATATCTACGAACAGATACGCTCCCACTTCCTTCGCAATATCGGCGAAGATATCGAAACGGATCTCTCTTGGATACGCCGATGCCCCTGCAACGATCATCTTGGGCTTACATACGTGCGCAAGCTTCCTGATCTCATCATAATCAAGGAACCCTTCATCATTCACATTATACGGGATAAAATGATACAGGATCCCTGACAGATTCACCGGTGAACCATGGGTCAGATGCCCGCCGTGCGCCAGATTCATACCCATTACGATATCCCCGGGCTTCAAAAATGCCTGATAGACAGCATTGTTCGCATTTGCCCCGGAATGCGGCTGCACACAGGCATGCTCACAGCCGAACAACGCCTTCACACGCTCGATTGCTATATTCTCAAGGACATCCACATGCTCACAGCCGCCATAATAGCGCTTCGCCGGATATCCTTCCGCATATTTGTTGGCAGGCACCGTTCCCATAGCCATCATAACCGCCGGACTTACAATATTCTCTGACGCAATCAACTCCAGATTCCGTCTCTGGCGCCCAAGTTCCAGATCAAGGGCGCTGCCGATCTCCTCGTCATAACCCTTAATATAATCCATAACTTCTTGAATCATATTCATTGTATCTACTCCAATCTCTTTTCTCTTACTCAATCTTATCTAATATACCAGCTTCTACCGCCTCTTCTTAGGCATAATGTGGACCGCTTCCCCAACTGCGTCCTCCAACGCCTCCGCTATACCTTCATTATAAGTCGGATGAGCGCGCATACCTGTCAGAAGATCCCTGGCAGTCAGCCCTAAGGACACTGCCGTTACCAATTCCCCAATCATATCTGTCGCTCTCGCGCACATCATCTGTGCACCTAAGATCACTCCCGTCTTCGCACATACCACAACCTTAATAAAGCCTCTTTCCTCCCGGGTGATCAGTGATTTCCCATTGGCGCTCATAATGAATTTCCCGGTCTTTATCTCTTTACCGGCTTCTTTTGCTTCCTCTTCCGTCATGCCAACCGACGCAATCTCCGGATCCGTATAGACACATCCCGGTACCATGTTCAAGTTGATACCTGGTTCTTTCCCTGCAAGCTTCTCTGCCACATACACACCCTGAGCGCTGGCCAGATGTGCAAGCTGCATTCCCTTCACCAGATCCCCAATGGCATATACACCCGGAATGCTAGTTTCAAATCCTTCATCCACCACAATACGCCCGCGTTCCATGGAAGGGCAGACTCCCTCTCCGAACAATCCGTCCGTATCAGGGCATCTTCCTACCGCGCACAGCACATACCGATAAAATCATCCTTCGCCATCTTAACAGCGAATCCAAGCCCCGTCTCAAGAGGCGTCACCTCGTCGTCCATCTCATGTCCATAGAGCGGCATCGCCGCTTCCATACGCAGAGTATCTCTCGCTCCAAGCCCGCAGGGAATCAGCCCCTCTTCCTTGCCGTTTGCAAGAAGCGTATCCCACATCTTTTCTGCCAGGCCGCTGTCCAGGTAGATCTCTACCCCGTCCTCGCCGGTGTACCCGGTCTTGGACACGATACAGGGCATGCCGGCCACTTCTCCGTCGAACACCGCGTGATAATATTTCTTCGGAATGCTGTCTTCTGATGCCAGCTTCCTTAAGATCTCCATGGCTTTGGGCCCTTGAAGCGCAAGCTGTGAGTATTGATCTGATACGTCCGTAAATGTTACTTCTCCAAACTGGTGACTTAACATCCACTGGTAATCCTTATCCTTATCTTTATTCGCCGCATTTACCACGATAAAATAATGTTCGTCGGATCTCTTGTAAACGATCAGATCGTCCACGGTTCCTCCATTCTCGTTGCACATCGGGCTGTATCTCGCCTGTCCGTCTGCAAGATTGTCGAAATTGTTGGTCAAAAGCTTCTGGATATTTGCCAGGGCGTCCTTCCCCTCACAGAGAATCTCTCCCATATGGGAGACATCGAATAATCCTGCCTGCGTGCGCACCGCCATATGTTCCTTGATCACACCCGGCTCATACTGTACCGGAAGCAGGTATCCTGCAAACGGCACAATCTTACCGCCGGCTCTTACATGTGCGTCATAAAGCGGGGTTTTTAGTTCCATAATGAATTCCTCCTTTTGCTCAAGACTGATCTCTGTTCTCAAGTCCTCCTGTCCCGCGGAACGGATCCGTATATCGAAACAAAAAACAGGGAAATATATATCCCGGATAAGGATACGTATTTCCCTGTTGCTCTACCTTCAGAGTATTGTCCGAACCTGATTCCTTTGCCTGAGAGTTTCAAGAATATCCCTTGCCCCTTCGGCGCTTTTGCATTGTATAATCTGCACAAAAGTCTCTCTCAAATTCATCTTCCAATCGTCTGTTTTTAATTTTGTTTTATTATACTGGCAACATCGTACACTGTCAACACTTGTTTTGACCTCCGATCCCTCCCACTGTCGTGAAATCATTCACAATACATCTCCCCTGATCTGTCCTTTTTTCGTCAAACCTCCTGTTTAAAACATTTCCCGCCGTTTTTTACAACCTCCGTTTTCTATATTCTATCGAAGCCTTCTATATATCCGCATAAAAAAACAATAACAAACGCTGTACAATCTTCACTTACATTGCACAGCGCTTATCATTCATTATTCAGTTTTGTTCATTTATTTCTTACGGTTCTTGAAATAATCGTCATGTACCTGCCTGATCACTCCGCTCAATGCAAACAGAGCCAAGATATTCGGGATAACCATCAGGGAGTTGAAGGTATCCTGCATAGTCCACACAAGCTCTACCTCTGCAAGTGAACCAAGGAATACACATACGGCAACGATCACGGAATAAATCTTAACAGCCTTCGATCCGAATAAGTATTTGATATTGGCCTGGCCAAAGAAATACCATCCAAGGATCGTTGAGAATGCGAAGAAGAACATACATACCGCAATGAAGATGTCTCCTCCCTTTCCATACAATGTAGAGAACGCATACTGGCTAAGCTCTGCTCCTGTCTTCCCTGTAGGAATCGAATGTGTCGTAATGATGACAAGTGCAGTAAGATTCAGGATAACAAATGTATCAATAAATACACCGATCATCGCTACAAAGCCCTGCTCTACCGGATGATTCACCTTGGCAACTGCATGTGCGTGAGGTGTAGAACCCATACCAGCTTCATTGGAGAACAATCCACGTGCAACACCCTTTGTAAGAGCGAGCTTAATGGTAGCACCTGCTGCACCGCCGACAATAGAAGATGGTGCGAATGCTCCCACAACGATCGCATGGAGCGCATATGGAATCTCCTTAACGTTCACAATAATAACAATCAAAGAACCAACTATGTAGAAAGCTGCCATGATTGGAACGATCAGCTCTGTGATCTTCGCAATACGTCCGGTACCGCCTAAGAATACGAACAGTGCAAGCACTGCAAGGATAAGACCCATGATCCACTGCGGTAATCCAAATGCAGTATTGAACGCTGCCGCGATGGAGTTGGACTGTACGGCATTACCCATGAAACCAAGCGCCAAGGTAATCAAAACAGCGAAGATACCTGCCAATACCTTACCAAAAGTACCTGAAAAAGCTGCACGGATATAATATACCGGACCGCCTGTTACTTCGCCGTCATCGCCGACCTTTTTATACTTCTGTGCCATGATCGCCTCGGCATAGATCGTAGCCATTCCAAGGAATGCCGCAATCCACATCCAGAAGATCGCTCCTGGACCGCCGATCGCAAGAGCTGTTGCCGCTCCGGCAATGTTACCGGTACCTACCTGAGCCGCGATCGCTGTCGCAAGAGCCTGGAAAGAAGACATACCGTCCGCTCCCGCCTTATCGCCGCTTTTCTTGAACATCCCGCCGAAGGTCCTGCGCATTCCTTCGCCAAAACCTTTCACCTGGATAAATCCAAGCTTCACCGTGAACCAGATACCGCCGCCAAGAAGTGCAACGATCAGAATGTAGTTTGACAGATAACTGCCTAATGTCGAGAAAATATTATTCAACATCGCTTCCATCACTAAATTCCCCCTTTTTCTATAGATAGATTGAATAGAAGCTATTCATCTTCTCTATCATACCATTAAAAAATGTTTTATTCAATATGCTGTGGTTCTTTTCATGTTTTTTGTCTATATTGTATATATTTTGTGGAATCTTGTCCAAGATGAATAAAAAACCAGGCGAAATCTCTTGATTTTTCGCCTGGTCTCCTGATAACTTTTTCTTATTATTTTTTTAATTGGGCAATTTGCCAAATTTGTAACAAATTCTAACATTTTAAACATGAATCTGCGCCTTCATCCCAAGTACTTCCTGATTCTTCTCAAGCAACGGACGTATCACTTTCTTAAGATACGCCTCCACCTGAACAGGAGCACGGCCTACATATTTGGCCGGATCCATAGTCTCCTTCAACTCATCAAGAGTAAGATTAAACGCTGCATCCTCTGCGATCAGCTCCAGCAGATTATTGTCAAGACCTTTCTCCTTCACGTTCCTGCCTGCTTCCATGGACAATTCCCGGATCCTCTCATGGAGTTCCTGCCGGTCCCCGCCTGCCTTCACGGCATCCATCATGATATTCTCCGTCGCCATAAACGGCAGCTCAGACATCAGACGCTTCTCGATCACCTTTGGATAGACCACAAGCCCGTCCACCACATTCAGACACAGATCCAGGATCCCGTCAATGGCTAGAAATCCTTCCGGCACGCTCAGCCGCTTGTTAGCGGAATCATCCAGCGTCCGCTCAAACCACTGAGTCGCGGACGTGACCGCCGGATTCAGCGCATCGATCATCACATATCTGGACAACGACGCGATCCTCTCGCTTCTCATCGGATTCCTCTTATAAGCCATGGCCGAAGAACCAATCTGCGTCTTCTCAAACGGCTCCTCTACCTCTTTCAAATGCTGGAGCAGACGGATATCATTAGAGAACTTGTGGGCGCTTGCAGCAATCCCCGCCAATACGTTCAGCACCCTGGTATCCACCTTCCTGGAATAAGTCTGTCCGGACACCGGATAACAGGTCTCGAATCCCATCTTCTTCGCGATCATCGGGTCAATCTGATCGATCTTCTCCTGGTCGCCCTCAAACAATTCAAGAAAGCTTGCCTGAGTGCCGGTAGTCCCTTTGGAGCCTAAGAGCTTCAAGGTACTCTTCACATATTCCAGGTCTTCAAGGTCCATGGCGAATTCCTGCATCCAAAGTGTCGCCCGCTTCCCTACGGTCGTAGGCTGTGCAGGCTGAAAATGGGTGAATGCCAGAGTCGGCAGTCCCTTGTACTCATCAGCAAACCCTGCAAGCTCGGCGATCACATTCACAAGCTTCTTCCTGACGATCTCAAGCGCCTCGGACATCACAATCATATCCGTATTATCTCCAACATAACAGGAGGTCGCGCCAAGGTGGATGATCCCCTTGGCCTTGGGGCACTGCTGCCCGTAGGCATACACATGGGACATCACATCGTGGCGGACAACACGCTCCCTCTCCCTGGCCACCTCATAATTGATATCCTCCGCGTGTGCTTTCAGCTCTTCGATCTGCTCGTCCGTAATCGGAAGCCCTAACTCCTTCTCCGTCTCCGCAAGCGCGATCCACAACCTTCTCCAGGTCTTGAATTTCTTATCCGGTGAAAAAATATACTGCATCTCCTTGCTGGCATAACGCTCAGAAAGAGGACTTTGGTATTTGTCGTAGCTCATGTTTCTATTCTCCTTTTCTATTAATATTACCTCGCCAAGTGCTCTACTCAAATGCCTGGGATACATCCTTCCCCGGAACTTCCATGGGGTACCGCCCCGTAAAGCATGCATCGCAGTAGGCGAGCCCGTCCACCATACTCTTAAGCTTCCCGATCTCCATATATCCCAGGGAATCTGCACCGATCATCTCCCGGATCTGCTGCGGAGTGTGGGAATGTGCGATAAGCTGCTCGTTGGAAGGCACATCTGTTCCGAAATAACATGGATATAAGAACGGCGGCGAGCTGATCCTTACATGAACCTCCGCGGCTCCTGCCTTCTTCAGCATCTTGATGATATTGGCACAGGTCGTTCCCCGCACAATAGAATCATCCACCATGACGATCCTCTTGCCTCTCACCACTTCCTCGATCACATTGAGCTTGATCTTGACACTGCTCTCCCGCTGGCTCTGTCTGGGCTTGATGAACGTCCGCCCCACATAGCTGTTCTTGTGGAACGCCATCCCGTAAGGGATCCCCGACTGCTCGGAATACCCCTTTGCCGCGACCAACCCCGAATCCGGCACGCCGACCACCAGGTCCGCTTCCACCGGGAAAGACTCTGCCAGGGCCTTTCCCGCAGTGATCCTCGCATGATAGACGTTGACCCCGTCCAGGGTACTGTCCGTTCTCGCGAAATAAATATACTCAAATATACACCTTGCCTGACGCACCGGATCGACAGCCATTGACAGATCCGATTCCATGCCGTCTCTGGTGAAGCTTACGACCTCACCCGGAAGAACGTCTCTGATAAACTCTCCGTCTACCGCCGCAACGGCGCAGCTCTCCGACGCCAGGAAATATGTATTCTCACGTCTTCCGATGCACAGCGGCTTAAGGCCATGGGGATCTCTCACCCCGATCATCTTCCTGGGCGAACCGATCACCAGCGCGTAACCGCCCTTAATCTTCTTCATGGCACGCTTGACCGCATCCTCCACCTTCTTCACATTCAGACGTTCTCTCGCAATGTGATAAGCGATCACCTCCGAATCAATAGTCGTCTGAAAGATCGCACCGGTATACTCCAGTTCATGCCGAAGCTCCACCGCATTGGTGATATTCCCGTTGTGGGCGATAGCAAGGGTTCCCTTGACATAATTCAGAACCAGCGGCATAGCGTTCTCCGCCCTGGTGCCTCCCGCCGTCGAATACCGTACATGACCGACTCCCAGATTCCCTTTCAGTTCATTAAGATTCTCTTCATCAAATACTTCATTGACCAGTCCCAGGCCTTTTCTGGAATGCACCTTTCTCTCACCGAAAGTATCCGTCACTGCGATCCCGCAGCTCTCCTGTCCACGGTGCTGCAACGCAAAAAGCCCATAGTATACGGATGGGGCAACATCGCCTCCGTCCATATCATAGGCTCCAAAAACACCGCATTCCTCTCCTACACCTGTCATACGTCTCTCTAAATTGCTCATGAATGCTGACTCCTTCACCTCGTAATGTTAGCATACGGCTTAACTCTTGTCAATCCTGCGGTATTCCTTTTTCCATTGTTCAAACTGATCGTCCGGTATATTCATATCAATTTCCCGCTGGATCTCGCGAATCTCCTCCTTCATAGCCGAGTCCATACTGAGAAATACCGAATTTCCCGACAGCATCTTCACATACTGATCCTGAGGCAGCGCCTTATAGCAGCAATACAGATAGGTCCGAAGGAGCTCCATATCCCCGCAGATCCGGTACGCTTCCAGATATACCTTCGCCGCCTCTTCATACAGGAATCTGCTTCCATAGGCGGCCCCAAGGCTCGCATAGACCCTTCCGTAGAAGAGCTTGCTGATGGAATTATCCCATTCCCGGTTGATGATGGACTGGTAAACCAGGATCGCCGTCTCGTACTCGCCGCTTTTCTGCAGGCTGTCCGCCTTATACTTCATCCGCTCTACGTCTTTTAAGTTCTGCAGATGCTCTAAGATTCCCTGGATCTTATTGATATCCCCGGTGGCATAGATGGTGGACTCCCGAAGGATCGTCAGCACAAACTGCTCCATCGTACAATTCTGTCTCAGCTCCTCCCTGAGCCGCTCCGCAAGCTTCGGCAGTTCCAATTCCCTGTCGATCCAGTTGCAGAGCTGTCTGTTCACCATCGTGTAGTCGATCAGATAGAGATTATTGCAGATATAATAGCACAGCTCCTCGATCGTATAGATCCGCATATGGATCCTGGCTATCTCATAGGGCTGTCTTGCCCGCTTGTTATGACATAGAATTAAACTGCCCATTGATTCCTCCTAAATGTATGGTCTTCTCCACCTGAAATCCCGTGGACGGGAAGAATTCTCCGAATCCCACATCCTTGAACGACAGTATGCAGGTCCTCTCATCCATGAACAGCACCTCGATCTGGATTCTGAGAGAATAATCCCGCCGGTCCGGAAGTCCTTCCAAGGAAACCGTCTCCACCTGAAGCTCTTCTCCCGCAAGCGTCTCCACATGAATCTCAATATCCGAAGTATCCTCAAGGATCACCTCCCACTGACCGTCCGCTTCATACCAGTGAGTTCCCCACGACACGATGGGATACCAGCCTTCCTGGCCGTTCACCCGCATCCTGAGGCAAATCTGCTCCGTCATCTTTGTCTCATCCAGATAGATGGGGCTGTCATGATAGTCCAGGCACCGCCGCATAGACGTATAGCAGGCACCCCTGCTGTAGAGGTTATTGCCGATAAATGCCCTTCTCCCGTTACACAGCACCTTCAGAGAATCCGGATACCAGTTCTTCTCAAACCCTTCTCCCGTCAGATATACAGAAGATACCACCTTCTTCTCGAATACACTCTGGATAAATGTCTTAAACCGGTGGTCCGCAGCCTTCACCTTGCTTTTGATCTTGTCCGCGTCCTTGTTGAGAAGCGAATAAATCGCAGCCAGCTCATTCATCCGGGCATTCGCAACCTCCTCGACCGTCACGAACGACTCCCGCTCCTTCACACCGATGGCGTTCAGCCTCCTGAGCATATATGCCCGTATCTCCTGGGCATCACAGTAGAACAGGGCCGACTCGTACTGCCACAGCTCTTTGGGCTGATAGAACATGTACTGGCAGAAGCTCTCCTTATAATCCTGGACGCACACACACTCTTTGGGCACTCCAAGACGCTGTCCGATTCCCTTGAGCATCTTGGACATATCAATATTGGTAAACGGGACAGAGAACGTGATAAAGGCAATGTCTTCAAACTCCTCAAGAGTCATCTTGATGAACTTGGCAAGCAGCCAGACCGCATCGCGCTTCTTAGAGCCGAACTTCACCTTCTCCTGACGCACCGCCCGCTCGAACAGATTATTCACCGTGATCCCTTCCTGCAGCGTGGCCATCTTCTTCGCCTCCACGCCGTAGACCCACCGTTCATTGCAATAGCCAAGCATCAGAGGAATCTGATAATTGTCCGCCGCAGTCTCCAATGTCTCGGGTTCTTCCTTTGTCTCATCGTAAAAACTGATCTGACAGTTCTTCTCATTCAAGTCATATCCCAGAATCCTGCCCTTCTTCATTATCATCCCCTCCTCTCGTCTGATATGTCACCCTAATAGTAACAGTTCAGATACCTTCACTGTTACAGGCATCCGGCCATTAAAAATCGCTTCGCGATGGGCCGGATGCTCTCATGCTCTACTCTGTAGCACGGTCAGCGCAGTGAATGCGCAGACCTGTCTGAACTGTTACCTCTAATATACCTTGAACAGACGCTTGGCCATGATCTCCTCTTCCTTATACGCCATCATCGCCTGACGTCTTGTCACCGGCGCCATATCCGTCATACTGTTGAGTCTTCCGAACTTGCCCGAATCCGCGATCTCCCTCTCATTCTTCAAGATCTCTTTCTCCGTGATGATATCCTCTTTCCCTCTGGTCTCTATAAAATAATAATTGATCGATTCATCACTGTACAGCACGAACTGCCTTACATACAGGTTCTCATAGACCGGCATCATAACCTCGCTCTGGTATCCCAACTCATCCCGCGTCCCGTGCTTAATCTTATAGTACAGCGTGACCCGGCTGCCTGGCTTCGCCTGATAGGAAACCATCAGCTTGTCATACAACTGCAGCTCCCTGAGCCATTCTTCCTTGTATTTCAGATAGTAGGGGAAGACAATCTGCTTCTCGCACATCTCCCGAAGCACCTGATGGAGCACCACCTCAAGAGCCGCCGTATAATCATGGGAAGAGAAATATTTCAGAAGGGCGATCTTACAGATATCCGGCAATTCCTCCTTCTCGTCGCATTCATTTGCAATAATATCGAATACACTTGACTCCAGTTCCCTGCCGTACACCACATATTCCCTTGAGGTGTAGGCAAGATATGCCTGTTTCAGACGGAAATAGACATTATCCGACAGATAATAATCCTCGAAGATCGGCTCTTCCTTAAACAGATTCTCAGAGAAGAGCATCTGCGTGATAATACGTTCGCCGATCTTGTACGACGGAATCCCATACTCCTTAAGTACCTTCCACAGTTCCTTCATATTATCCGTAGGACCGCAATAATAATTGGCAAGATACATCAGGGTTACCTTGTCATACTGCTGCCGCTTGAACATCTCGAAACTCAGATAACTGAGAAAATCATCCTCCTCATAATTATCGTCACGGATCTTTCTACTGCAGATACGGAATACTTCTTTCTCGTCGAACGCACCGATCCCCTTCTCCATAAGGCCTTCTAAGGTCGGCGCTTCTTTTTCATTCTCCTGCTCCCACACGCCGGTCGTCGCCGCATACTTGCGGCACATCTCGATAAAACGCGGCTCATAGAATAGTCGTTTCGTCTCATACACGATGGAATCAGTATAGTGGCGGCCCTCCACCGACTCCCATACAACCCTGGACTCCTTATCATAGAGATGGATCACCGTCTCTTCTTCCCCGTTATAGGGAATCCTCTGACGGATCTCGCCGTCTTTCTCGATCACCAGCACACATTTCATATTCGGAACCTTAGTCGAGATCGTATAGGAATAACAGATGTCACGCATGGCCTCCATACGCTCCGCCGTCATCTCCTCCGGCTGGCAGAACCTCTTATAGAGAATCCGCAGGGATTCCGTAATATGCCGTTTCAGAAGCTGATCCCAGGTAAATACTACCATCTGTTCCCTGTAGCCCAGGTACAGATCCCCCGCCTGTTCCTCATAGGTTACCAAATTCGCATATAAGAATGCCGCTTTCTTATAATCCAGTGAATTACCGTGCATGAAATACAGAAGGATCACCTTGGGAAGCGGCCCCTTGGCGCTGTCCTCATCCACCGTCATCATATAATATTCGTAGAGCTGCGCGATCCGGAGTTCCATATCCACAGCCTTCTTGTACCACATAAAATACCGCTTCTGCGTCTTGTTCCCCCGAATCAGCAGCGTACAAATCGTATTCAGGATCATCGTCTCATCATACATCTTATAGATCCGTTCCAAGATCCTGAACATCATATCACTGTAGCGCTTCTGCTGGCTGGCGAAATTCGCCACATACAGCGCCAGTTCCTTGGTCATCAGCCGGTACTTGGACGCAAAATTAAGAACCTGCATCTCAAATGCGCCTAATTTCTTCAGAAGCGACGGCCTGTCCTGATAACACAGATAGGCCTCCAGATAGAATAATACGCCGTGCATCTCATACTGATACTGCTGCTCCAAAAGCTCGATCCGCTTATAGGAAGTCTTATATCTGGGATCCAGATCCAACAGCATACTGAGCAGAAGCCAGGAATCCTGATGACGCATGTAAGTCTTGCCCACCTCATCCAGAACACGCTCCGCATGGCTTCCCTTTCCCCTGACCAGTGCCGTAAGATACAGATAGTAACAGTTGGTCAGCGGATCCTTGCCGATGGCAAACCGGTTATAATTATAATTCTCAAGGATCCATTTGGCTTCCTCTGCTTTATTGCCCACAAGGTAGACATGCGCCTGCATCAACTGGTACATCTCACTCTGCGGCTCCAGCTTCCGAAGCTGTATCATCTTCTCCACCGCACTCTCCACCCAATTGCCAAGCTCGATCCTTCCCGCCGTATATCCGATGTATTCCTTCAATATCTGGGCGAGCAGAAGCTCCGGTTCATGATGATTCTCATTATACTCCTGATTCTGCAGGACCTCAACCTCATAGGTCAGCGTCTCATAGGGTGTGATAAAACGCAGCGCACCATAATTACGGCCTCCGTGAAGACGGTCCGGCCGCACCACATATTCGATCTCATGGGCGTTGCCCACGAAATCATCCGTGCTGATCTCCGGGCGCAGCACGCGGATAAATTCACCCTCCGCCTCTATCCTGATGGGCATATATCCCCAGGTATTCTTCACGATAGTAAGCGTCCCCTTCGTAGGTTCCGAGATATCCTCGAACAGCATCCCTTCGCCGGGAAGAGTCAGGAAGATACACTCCTTCTGCTTGATCCCTACCAGAAATTCTTCCATAGACTGGTCGCCGAGAGACCATTTTCTCATATTGTCATACAGATAGAAGATACGCTCATTCTCGTATTTCAAGATCTCGTAGAATTCCCTGGCCCGAAACAGCCTTCCGGCCTCTGAGAAATCCTTGATCGCAAGCTTGCGGAAATCATCGGTACTCTGCACCTTGCCATAAGAGGTCATAACGTAAGGCTTCTCGATGATGGCAGTTACGGACAGTTCGTATTCCCCTCCGCTACATACCACCATAAAGCGGCCCTCCTCCACATGACCGGGACGCAGACCCTTGCCGTCGTATGTGAACTCAACCTTCGAGGGATTCCCGTCAAACCCTGGATTCTTAAAATGAACACGAAAAGAAGACGAGTATATCAATCCTCGTATTCTTCTCCCGTTGCCCGCTCTGATTGTAAAACTCCCCCGATATACTTCCCCTTCTCCGATAATGAGCACAAGATTCGTCTCATCAAATATGACATCAGGTTGTGATAACTGAAAATCTCCTTTGGAAAATTTCTGGATTTTATTTTTCAAGTCTGACACCTGCTTCTTTCGTTACTTTTCCTTATAGAATTATAGCATTGTTTGATTGTGAATGGCAATGCCTATTTCCTACTTCTTTAAAATCAGTGCTACGAAAGTCAAGTCTTCAGCCCCAATGTTCTTGATTCCATGTCCATCGCCGTCCTTACAGAAGAAGACATCCCCCGCTGCCGCCGGCAGGGCTTTACCATTGTCATCATACATTCCGTTTCCGCTCAGGATATAATAAGTCTCCGTCTCTCCATTATGCTCATGGTGCCCTAACTCGCAGTTCGGCGGCAGCGTTACCTTGCTGAACATCTTACAATGCTCTCCTAACTCTTCCTGGTTAAGCAATCCCTCCTTCATGATAAAGCCTGCGCCGCCGTTCACATGCTCCACCTTCACAACTTCCCGTTCTCCTGCTCTCGTCATGTTTCTCTCCTCCTGAATAATTGTTAGAATATTCTTTTATATTAACACATTTCATAAAGCAGGTACAGAATATTTTTCATTTGGAGATATCCGTTAATCAATTCACAATCTTGTAATATTCTCTTGCCGTCAGCGAGAACACCACTCCATAGAACACTGCGAACGCTGCCACCGTCACCACCGTACAGACAAGGAACAATGGTACATTCACCAGGTTCAGCACCGCCAGAAGCTTCGTGATCACACCAAACGCCACCGCGATATGGATGACCGCCGCAAGAAGCGGAAGGAAGAATACGATCAGCACCTGACTCCTGATAGAGCTTCGGACTTCACGCTTGCTCATACCCACCTTCTGCATGATCTGATACCGCTCTCTGTCATCATACCCTTCAGAAATCTGTTTGTAATACATAATCAGCACCGTCGCCATCAGGAACAACACCCCCAGATAGATACCGATGAACAACAAACCGCCGTACAGGTAATAGAATTCCTCCCTGCTAAGCTCCTTGCCCTCACAGAATCCGGCGGGAATCTCTTCCTCAACTCTGGTCTTGATATTCTGCATTGCACTCAAGGCCGCCTTTTCTTCTCCCTCCAGATCAAAAACTACCCTGTAGTTGGGCGTCGACATCTGCGCCACCCAGTCTTCCTGCATTCCGCTGCCTTCGTATACCTGCCGCAGCATCTCCTGGATCTGCTCTGCGTCAGCAACGATAAAGTAATACACTTCTACCAGAGCCTCTACATCTTTAGGTGCAATCTTCAAGTTCCCAAGTTCCTTCGCGATGCGGTAGGTTTTGTTTCCGAGTCTTACGGAATCTCTGCCCCAGTCTTCACCGGTGCAATAAACATATGCCTCATCCGGCGCAAGAGTCTCCCTGACGCCTTCCATCTGATTATAATCCTCTAAGGGGATCAGGTCGACATCCACAACATCATCAGCCTGATAATTGCCGAACTGCTGTAATGTGAATCCATCCTCTTCCTTAAGCGCCGCAAATCCTCCGTTGTGATACCGCATCACAGAGCTCGCCGTAACACCTGCCTTCACAAGCTCTTCGTCAACAATTGTATCCAAGGCCTGATCCGCTTCCGCAGAAGAGATATTCGTCTTCGCTTCGAATTCCTGAGGAAATCTATTCTTCAATATATCCTCCATCCCAACATAGAGAGAGATCGTCGTAGAGATCATCACCAGCACCATGGTACTCAAGATACAGATATTCGCAAGTCCCACCGCATTCTGCTTCATCCGGTAGATCATGCCCGATACCGCACTGAAATGCTTCGTCTGATAATAGAATTTCTTATTCTTTCTAAGCATCTTAAGAAGCGCCACACTCCCCGCAATAAAGAGCGCATAGGTACCAAGGATCACACAGATCACCGCCACGAAGAAGCTCTGTATCGCAGCCAGCGGCTTATCCGTCGTTACTGCAATAAAGTACCCTGTGCCAAGCAACAGAACTCCCGCCAAAGTCAGAAGCCATTTGGTCTTAGGCTCCTTCTCCCCCTGATTCCCGCCGCGAAGCAACTCCACCGGATTGGAAACCTTAATCTGGAACAGGTTAAACACCAGCGTCATCAGGAAGATCACCACAAACAAAATCAAAGTATACCGAATGCTCTCCCCTGATATCTCAAAATCCATCCTCACATCATAGTGCAGGATCTTAAGCAGCACCAGATACATGAATTTGCTGAAAATGATCCCGAAGACCAGTCCGGCTCCGATACTCGCCGCGGCCGTAACCACAGTCTCAACTGCAAGCATCTGCGCGATATGTCTCTTCCCCATACCAAGGATATTGTAGACGCCGATCTCCTTCTTCCTGCGCTTGATCAGGAAGCTGTTTGTGTAGAACAGGAAGATCACTGCAAATATCATGATAACTCCAACCGCACACGTCAGGACCGATTGCAGGCCTGGGTCAACGATACTGTCGTTTCTTGACAGCGCATCCATGATATAATACATCATCACCGTCAGGATTGATGTGAGAACATAAGGAACATAAGTCTTCCGGTTATTCTTTAGATTCGTCAACGCAAGCTTTCCATAAATAGCACTACTCATCCCTGTCACCTCCCGTCGCCAGTACCGTCAGTGTATCGGATATCTTCTGATACATCTGCTCATTGGTAAGGTTTCCGCGGTATAACTGATGAAATACTTCGCCGTCTTTGATAAAAAGCACCCGGTTTGCACTGCTTGCTGCCTTCACACTGTGAGTAACCATGAGGATCGTCTGTCCCTCCCCGTTGATCGCCGTAAACATCCGAAGCAGCCCGTCAGCAGCCCTTGAATCAAGCGCCCCAGTAGGTTCATCCGCCAGAATAAGCTGCGGCTTCGTGATCAGTGCTCTTGCGACCGCCGCTCTCTGCTTCTGTCCCCCGGACACCTCATACGGGAACTTCTCAAGGATCTCAGCGATTCCAAGCATCTGCGCAATCGGCTCAAGCCTCCTCGACATCTCTTCATATTTTTTCCCGGAAAGTACCAGCGGAAGGAAGATATTATCCTTAAGAGAAAACGTATCCAGAAGATTAAAGTCCTGAAACACAAACCCAAGATTCTGCCGGCGAAATGCCGCGATCTCCTTCTCCTTCACGCTGCCCAGATCATTCCCCTTTAGATAGACCTTTCCGCCAGTAGGCTTATCGAGCGCCGCCAAGATATTCAAAAGAGTCGTCTTGCCCGATCCAGATTCCCCCATGATCGCCACGTATTCCCTTGGCTCAACTGAGAAATTCACATCCTTAAGCGCCTCCACCTGATTACCGCCGAATCTGGTCGTATATATCTTCTTTACATTTTTCACTTCTAACAATGCCATAAGTTTCCCGTCCTTTCATATTGATGTCTTCTCGATTACATACTTATTATAGAAAATGTATCCTTATCCTACCATCGATTTAGATTGCATTTTCAGTCTGGAAACTTACATTTTCGTAAGAAAGGACAAATCCTGAAGTCACTCATGCCTCATTGATTTTCTCTCAAACGACAGGTATACCTTCGTCCCCTTTCCGGCTTCGGACTCGATCCAGATCTTATGCATGAGCTTATCCATCACCGATTTGCACAGATACAGGCCGATCCCCGTCGATTTCTTATCCGTACGGCCATTATAGCCTGTGAATCCCTTCTCGAATACCCGCGGCAGATCCTCCGACCAGATCCCGATTCCAGTATCTTCTATGACAAGACAGGCTTCCTCCATATAGATAGATATCTTTCCGCTTGGTGTATATTTTAATGCATTGGACAGAATCTGTTCGATCACGAAAACCGTCCACTTCTCATCCGTCAGAACCTTTGTTTCAACTGCCGCATATTCAAGCCGGATCTTCCTGAGGATAAACATCTGCGAATACTTGCGCACCGCCTGCCTGATGATAGAATCCAGAGAGCAGATATCAAAAGACAGATCCGATGACATCCCTTCCATCCTGAGATAGGTGAGAACCATTTCCACATACTGCTCGATCTTAAAAAGCTCCAGCTTCATCTCCTTCCCGCACTGCTGCGCAGACATCTGATATCCGGTATTCATCCCGGCACCGTCCTCTCCCGTCTGCTCTGCCCCGTGAAACCTACCCTCCTCAAATGCCTGCAGCAGCACATGCATGGCGGCGATAGGGGTCTTGATCTGATGTACCCACATACCGTAGTAATCCACCATCTCTTTCCTGACAATCCGATCCGCTGACTCAAGCTCCCTCCTCGCCTCATACAGCTTCGTGACAATCCGCTGGTAATCCTCCTCAACCAGTGTCGCCGCTTCCGGCATGCCGTCAATATCCGACTCAAACATCCATTCTACTTCAAGCAATTCCCTGTGACGCCTTACATACCGCACATAATCCAGACCGCCGAGTATCAGAAGCCAGACCGCAGACAGTAAAAAGGCATACTGGACTGCATCCATAGAGACGTCATACAAGTATGAAACTGCCGCAAACACTCCCGCAAACACAGCATACATCCCAGCCTCCCTCTTCCGTTCTCTCAAAAAAGCAATTGCCACCTTCATTTACCGCACTCCTTACCGCTCTACCATATATCCGATCCCCTTCTTGGTACGGATCATCTGCTCCAATCCTATCTGCTCTAATTTCTTACGAAGTCTTGCAATATTGACCGTCAGTGTATTGTCGTCAATGAATTCATCACTCTCCCAGAGCCTTGTGATAATACTGTCCCTGGACACGATCCTGCCTTCATTCTCCAGAAGCATCTGCAGGATCCGGAATTCATTCTTGGTAAGATCCAGCTTCTTATCACTATTGACTAGAGTGGCGTCATTCAGATTCAGGACGGCTCCGTGATACTCCATCACATTCATTGTTCCCTGGAAGGAATAGGATCTCCTTAGGATCGCCTGCACCTTCGCCGTCACAACATTTAAGTCAAAGGGCTTCTCGATAAATTCATCCCCTCCCATATTCATTGCCATAACAATATTCATATTGTCATTGGCCGAAGACAGGAATATGATCGGTACCTCTGACACCTTCCTGATCTTCTGGCACCAATGAAACCCATTAAAAAACGGAAGCATAATATCCAGAAGAACTAGCTGCGGGTCAAATTCAGCAAATGATCCCAGTATATTCTTAAAGTCCTCCACACACCTTGTCTCATAATCCCATCTCTCAAGATGGGCTGCAAGGGCATGGGCAATCGTCGCGTCGTCTTCTACGATCATAATCTTGTACATCTTCTCCACTCCTCTTCATATAGTTTCTATACGACAAAACCGCTCTCTAATCGGGTAGACGATAGATAATTATTTTATCAACCCACCTCCCACACCACCGTACGTACGGTTCCGTATACGGCGGTTCCTTAGTTTTCACATACTTTCAGATAAAACTCTGTGAATGTTGGACATTCAAGTTCACGGAGTTTCTTATTGTTAAATGCAGCCTGCAATACGAAATATCCGCCACAATACCAATTTCCATTCCGCATCGCACCTCTCTTTGGCCGGATTATCCCTAACTGTAGCCTGATGTGATTTCTGTTCGTCAAACCAGAGCTTTGCCTCCAGCTTTCTTCAGATTCCACCTCACGATGGACACCCTTGCTCTTGGCTATACACTTCCCACTGCTAGTACAGCATTGCATCAATTTCGAAGTAATAGGTGACTGAATTTTGTGTCAGCGCAAGGCGGAGGAAGGAGGCAATGCGGTGGCATTGTTGACTGACAACAACGAAGCGATGGCGCAAAAGGCAGATGCATATTACTCGAAGATTAATGCAACGCTGTACTAGGGCGTGTTACGGACTTTCACCGATTAGATTGCGCCCATACTGGGCGCACACAGACAAGCGGATAAGGAATCCCTTATCCGCCTGTTCTTGTTCTTCATTCTTATTCGCCAAGTCCATCCACGATAGCATCTACCATTGCTTTCAATGCTTCTTCTTCATCCTCGCCTTCACAGATCAACTCGATCTCGTCTCCCTTCTTAATGCAAGCGCCAAGAACGCTTAAAACGCTCTTCGCATTGGCGATCGTATCATCATATTCGAATGTCACCTTGCACTTGAAGCTGCTGGCCGTATTACAGAAAATACCTGCGGGTCTCAGATGCAATCCAGTCGGGTTCATAATCGTAACTCGTTGTCTAACCATAATCTCCTCCGTTTATTCTTCTTGCTCATCCTCTGACTTCTTCTCCAGTATGATATTCACACTCACATTGTTCACCAGAGAACACCCGTCCGGCAGTTCAACTGCCACCGGTACCGTATAAGTTCCCGGAGCCTCATAGTTTTTCAAATCAATACTTACTTTCCTGGCAGTAGAAAATACTGCCAATGTCTCCGCAGGCCCCCTGATCTGGAGTTCCAGATCAACCGTCGTCCCATAGCTGATCTCCAGTTCCTCCGATAAATTATTCACTGTTATGGCGCCGGTTGAGACTTCGAAATTCCGCACTCCCGGCTGTTCGATCTGAATCGTCACGATCACACTTTCCGCAGTCCCTTCCACAAGCGTTACGCCTTCCGGAAGATATGGCGCTATCTCAACCATCTGCTCCGTCCGCTCAGTCAGACCCTCAAGCTTCAGTTCTTCCGCTGGTATCTTGATCTCATCTAACTCCGCCAGTGCAGATTCCTCTCCCGTGACACTAACCTCCCGCGGCTCCACAGAAACCGAACTGACCTTATAGCCTTTCGCCACCGTTATCATTGAAGTGTCCAGCTTCACAGGCACATTCTCGATCTGATACAGCTTCACTTCTACACTCACGCCTTCCTTACCCAGGTTATTGGCCAAAAGTGTCTGATCGATCACATTATTATTCCTGTCATACAGCGTCAGTCTTGCCTCTATATCCGCGTCCGCCGAAAGCCCTGATACATCTGCTTCCGCCACAACCCTGCTGATACTGTCAATCACAGACTTCGGACCGCGCAGCGTGACTTTCTCGGGATTCGCATTCAGCTCTCCCAGGACATAACCCTCTCTTACAGTACCTATGGTCGTTGGCGTGATCGGAAAATTATTCTTCGCCTCATCTTCAATCTTAACCTGAAGATTGCCCGGCGTAGTATAAGCCTTCTCATATCTGTATCCGGGAATAGATACGTCGATCGGAATCTGCGTGCCGAGACTCAGTTCCTTCATATCAGCGATAGCCACTATATCTTCCTGCTTGATCCTGTTCAGCACAGACCGATTCGCACGGACTGTCACGTTCACTACCTGAGTATTATCCACAATCTGATAGGTCCTGTTTGTTGTCGTCACGATCTCTTCATTGATCACAGTTACCGAAACGCCTGTATAAGAGTTCTCTGCGATCGGATCATCTATATTCACCACTACAAGCCACATAAAGACTGCGGTAAAGAAGGCCAATACCTTAAGACCCAGATTAGCTGTCAGTCTTCTTCTCATTCTTACGCCTTCCTTTCCACAATGCTGTCAGCTTATTGACTTCTACTCTCCGCTCCTGAATACTTGCCAGCTTCTCTCTCAGTTCCTTCTCGTTGATATTCCGATAGAGGAATCCTCCCTGTGCCACAGAAACCGCTCCTGTCTCTTCTGACACCACAATGATCAATGCATCGCTCACCTCACTCATGCCAAGCGCAGCGCGATGCCTGGTGCCAAGGGATTTGCTGATCCTCATATTATCGGACAACGGCAAATAACAGGTCGCCGATACGATCCTGTCCCCCCGCACAATGATAGCTCCGTCATGCAGCGGAGTATTGTGCTCAAATATATTGATCAAAACCTGGCTAGAAACCAGACAATCCATCTGGATCCCTGTACTCTCATATTCGGTCAGGCGTATCGCCTGTTCAACAACGATCAATGCCCCCGTTTTGACCTTGCCCATGGCGTAAGCCGCGTCGATCATACTCTCTCTGGTCTCTTCACTGAAACGTGCCCTCTCCTTGTTCGCTTCAAATGGTACCATCGAAGAAAGAAACTGCTTCTCACCAAGCTTCTCCAAAGCCCTTCGAAGCTCCGGCTGGAATACCACGATCGCAATCGTCGCCATGACCGTAACGGAATTCCTGGCAATAAACAGTATGGTATGCATCTTAAATACAGCAGCTAACAGAATGAACACAGCGAGTACGATCATCCCCTTTAACAGCATCCAGGCCTTCGTATTCTTGATCCACATCATAACTTGATAAATCAACACCGCAAGAATCAAGACTTCCACTATATCCGTGATCTTAATCTCCGGAAAATACCAGTTGGGAATATACTGATCCACAATCCTGCTGATCTGCTGCTCCATTCCTTCACCTCCTTCTCAGCTTATATAAATCATTCTGCTCAATCCGGTACATCTGAATTAATACTAGTACACCGAATAGTAAGTAACCAGCCATATAACTTGCCTGATTTTCCATCTGCGTCGTTGTTATCAATCGGCGTAGCGCCCACTACGCCTCATTCCTCCGCCTCGCATATGAAAAATCATTCTGCGTTATATGGCTAGGAACTTATTTTTCGGTGTACTAGTTCCTCAGATCCAGATCCTTCCTAAGGCTCTGCGTCAGAAGCATCTTATCCACTTCCCGCATATCATGCTTCTTAACCGACTGCCCCTTCCTTGGCACCGGCCGCTTACCGTCCTTACGGATCCCCCGTGCACCGGAATTCTTCCTCACAGACTCCGTATCTATGATCTCTGTCTCTTGCCTCTCGTTGATCCGCTTCACAGTCTTCTCCGGTCTTGCAACCGACAGCTTCGGGACCGCCTTCACATAATAATAGTATTCATCATCTTCAAACTGAAGATTCTCGCTTCTTGAATAATCCACAGAGAAGAAAAATATCTCCAGAATCAGACCTGTCACAATACATGCGACACTTCCTCCGATCAGCATCCCGTAAGACGTGTGCACTCCCAATGCCATATTGCCCGCAACGATTACAATCATATTCACAATCGTCCCTATCACGATGGCAATCTCCCACGCATGATCCATGGACGCACGCCTGAATGCAAATACTACAAAAAAGCAGATAACAAACGCGGCGATGATCACCCACAATTCCTTGTTCTGAAACACCTTGCTGACATAGTCCGTCGACTGTGAGAGCATGGTCTTGACACCGGAGCCCTCCACATTGGCAGCCGCCTTCTTCACATATTCCATCATGTAGAAGACAATCGTCCCGCAAATCACTGCCACCAGACTTCCCGGCGCCGCCACAAGCCCGCAGATCATCGGAATCACATAGGGAATCTTCAGGAAAAATGCAAGCGGGGTCAGCAACACGATCAATGCCTTCTTCGGTGCGAGCCGCAGATAGAAAATATACATAATCAGAAAAAGAACCGCCGTCATCGCAAGTATCCCCAAAGATACGGAATACATATGGGCCAGAACCAGCGCCGTCGCCATCACTACGGTCACTGACAGCGGAAGAAAGGTACAGATGACCGCAAGTCCCAACGATACCACCGGGGACGCTGCCGCCTTCATGAAACCTATATTCCGATTGATTACCATAAATGTAGCAGCCGCTAATATGAATTGAAGTATCTTGTCGTATACTTTTGAATTCCTGGCATATAATTCCTCTAATCGTCCACGAAGTACGTATATACTGTCCATCTATTTGTTCTCCTTTTCATACATCTTAAGCAGCCGTGTAAGGTCGTGGTTATACTTCTTCACCCTCTGCCGCGCATCCTTATGCTTCTCATTGTATATATGACTGGTAATGATCGCATATACAATGACCAGAGATATATATCCCAGAACCACCATTCCCGTCAGCATCATAATCAACGTGTTCGACATATTACTCAGCAATTCATCCAGCCAGATCAACACCAGTATACCTACAAGGCAGAGATACCCAATCGTAACCCACAGAATAGAGCAGATCGTATGCAGGCTGGAATAGTCTCTGCGATAATACTCGCTGACCTTAAAATCTTCCTTTCCTTCCGTCTGTTCGTAAAAAGCAAGACGAGTCATAACCTCTACTTTTCTCTTATCTAACATAAACCACCTCGAAATGTTATAATAGGTATCCAAACGTCATTTTTAGTATAACAAATATCAGTACCCTTGTCCAATACTTATAGTTAAAAAGTAGACTTTTTCGACTCCTTTCTTCTTTAAAACCTCCGAAACAGCATCTATCGTATTGCCTGTCGTATAAATATCATCGACCAGAAGCACGACCGGCACCGGTTTGAAACTCTCTTTCAACGCAAATGCATTCCTTAGATTCTTCTTTCTCTCCAAGCGTCCTAACTTTTTCTGAGGATCGGTATAAACTCTCCGTAGAAGACTCTTGTCGTCCACCCGGATCCCAAGCAATCTCCCAAGCCTGCGTCCGAGGACCCCCGCCTGATTATAGCCCCTTTTTCTCCTGCGCTTCTTATGCAATGGAACCGGCATGATAAGATCCGGCCCCCATCCTCTTATCATATGACCATAAACCCTGGCCAATTCCTCTGCATAAAATTCTCCGTATACTCTTTGATTGTGATATTTGAACTGATAAATAGATGTGCTGACAGGTTCCCTGTGAAGCCATAGGGCACATCCCTGGTCATACCAATGATGCACCCGCATACAATCATAACAATATTCCTGCTCCTTACACCGAAGCGGCTTGCCGCACTGCATGCATCTTGGCTCTCTGATTTTTAAAACCTCCGACTTCCGTCTGCACTCTCTGCAGATTCCCTGACTACTGACTTTTCCGCAAAAAGGACAGGTATCAGGCCATAGCCAGATACCAATCTTTTCATTCATACTGATTATTGGATTCGTTCTGGATGACTTACCGCCGTCTTATCACTTAACCACCGCTCCTACTCTAACTCCCGGATCCGTTCTGCAAGGCTTGTGTTGCGCTTCTGCTCGTTCGCGTTGCAGATCATCTCCAGGAATACCCTGTCGCTCCCAACCAAAGTCACACACCGTCTTGCTCTCGTCACAGCAGTATACAGAAGATTCCTGTGATAAAGCTGTCTTGGTCCCTGCAGCAGCGGAATCACTACTGCAGGATATTCACTCCCCTGCGATTTATGTATGGTAATTGCATACGCAAGCTCCAGTTCCTCCAACAGAGAATACGGATATTTTACCCTGCGCTGCTCGTCGTATTCCACGATCACCATCTCTTCATATGTATTGATTTCTTTAATGATTCCCATATCACCGTTGAAGATTCCCATTCCTTTGTCGATAGTCATGCCATATCTGGTGGAAATCTCCCACTCCAACTGATAATTATTCTTGATCTGCATGACCTTATCGCCTTCCCGGAACAGACGATCTCCCACTTCCTTCTCCTTCTTCTCCCGATCCGGCGGATTCAGATATTCCTGAAGAATACCGTTCAGCCGCTCCACTCCCAAGAGACCTTTCCGCATGGGAGTCAAGACCTGGATGTCAAAAGGCGACGCGTCCACATATTTAGGAAGCTTCTTCTGGATCAGTGTAATGACCACGCTGATGACTGCATTAGCGTCCTGCCGCTTCAGGAAGAAGAAATCCCTACTCTTATTATCCAGCAGCACTTCTTCGCCGCGGTTGATCTTATGCGCATTAACAATAATATCACTCTCACCCGCCTGACGGAAGATCTTCTCAAGCTTCACGACAGGACAAAACTCCGAACTGATAATATCCTTCAGTACGCTTCCCGGTCCTACGCTCGGAAGTTGGTTGCAGTCTCCCACAAGGATCAAGCGCGTTCCGGGAATAACCGCCCGAAGCAGCGCCGACATCAGCGGGAGGTCTACCATAGAAACCTCGTCAATAATGATCACATCCGTCTCCAGAGGATTCTCCTCATTCCTCTGAAAACCGTTGACACTGTCTTCTTCCGGATTCCCATTGACCTCCAACAGCCTGTGAATGGTCTGCGCCTCATACCCCGTAGCTTCCGTCATCCTCTTAGCAGCCCGCCCGGTCGGCGCTGCCAGACGAAAATCCGCACCCTCGCTCTCGAAGAAATGAATCATCGCATTGATCGTCGTTGTCTTACCTGTCCCCGGTCCTCCCGTCAATACCATGATCCCATGCTTCAACGCTTCCAACACAGCAGTCCTCTGCATCTCATCCAGGCAAAGACCGGCATCCTTCTCTATCGCAAGAAGCCTGTCCTTCATCCTGCCCTCTTCTGTATTGTAATCTACATTCAGGTCATACAGCATCTTCGCAACATTCATCTCCATATAATAATAGTGCGATGAATACACCCGCATACCGTCAGAAGCCCTCTTCATGACCACCTTCTTCTCTATGGCGAGATCCATCAGATACTTCTCAATATCATAGATCTCAACTCCCAACAGCTCGCCGGCTCTTCGAAGAAGCGTCTCCTGTCCCAGATACACATGCCCGTCGTTCACACTCTGCAAAAGTGTGTAGAAGATCCCGCTCCGGATACGATAATCAGAATCGGCATGAATCCCGACTCTGCCTGCAATCTCATCCGCAGTCTTAAACCCGACTCCCGATACATGATCAGCCAGTTGATAAGGATTCTCTTCGATCACCCGATACACATTCTGCCCATAATGCTGATAAATCTTCGCAGCCAAAGTTGTAGATATCCCATACTTCTGCAAATACAGCATAGCCTGACGCATATCCCGCTTCTCTTCCACCTGTGCGGATATCTCTCTGGCTTTACGCTCGCTGATCCCCTTGATCTCAGCCAGCCTCTCAGGTTCTTCCTCAATGATCCGAAAGGTATCCTCCTTAAACTTCTTAACGATCTTCCCCGCAAGAGCCGCGCCGATCCCTTTGATCGCCCCGGAGCCAAGATATCTCTCAATCGACATCAAGTCTTCCGGTTCACAGATCTTCGAAGTCTCAACCTTAAGCTGGAGCCCATAAAGCTTATGGGTAGTATATTCTCCCGTAAGCTCCATCAGCCCTCCTTCTTCGACAAAATGAAGCTTGCCCACGCATGTCACTTCACCATCGTCATTTTTCAGATTGAATACTGTATAACCGCTCTCTTCATTGCGGAATACAATATGTTCAACATATCCCTTTATATTGTCCATCAGAATTCTCTTCGTCCACTTACCAGTTCCACAAACTGACCGGTCCCGATCGCTACCACCTTCATCGGATCCTCCGCAGTCATAGTATTGATCCCGGTCTTCTCCTCTATCAGTTCCTCTAATCCCCGAAGCATAGAGCCGCCTCCCGTCAGCATGATTCCGCGGTCCAGAATATCCGCGGACAACTCCGGCGGTGTCCTCTCCAGTACGTTGATCACTTCCTCCACAATCTGCCCTGTCGGTTCCCGCAGCGCTTCCTCCGTCTCCAGAGATGTCACCGTCACCGTCTTCGGCAGGCCTGTCACAAGGTTACGCCCTCTTACTTCCAGAGATTCATCTTCGATCAGCGGATACGTTGTTCCGATCTTGATCTTAATATCCTCCGCTGTCCGCTCTCCGATCAGGAGATTATGCTTCTTGCGCATATAGCGGACGATCGCCTCGTCGAAATCATCTCCCGCGATCTTGATCGATGAATTGACCACGGTTCCGCCCAGCGAGATCACTGCTATGTCAGCGGTTCCTCCTCCTATATCCACGATCATATTGCCACAGGGTTTTGAGATGTCAATCCCGGCACCTATAGCCGCCGCTACAGGTTCCTCGATCAGATTCACCTCTCTTGCTCCGGCTGCATAGGTTGCCTCTTCCACTGCCTTGCGTTCCACCTCCGTCACGCCGCTCGGAACACAGATACTGATCCGCGGCTTCTTGAACGTACGCTTCCCCAATGCCTTCTGTACAAAGTACTTGATCATCTTCTCTGTCACCGTATAATCTGAGATCACTCCCTGACGGAGCGGGCGGACAGCCACAATATTCCCCGGTGTCCTTCCCAACATCAAACGTGCTTCTTCACCAATGGCTTTTATCGCGTTCGTATCCCTGTCATAAGCAACCACAGACGGTTCCTTCAATATGACGCCTTTTCCTTTCACATAGACCAGGACGCTGGCAGTTCCCAAGTCAATTCCGATATCTACTGACATCTTACTTCCCCTTTCCCTATGCTATCTATATGATTATCATTTGTTGACTTGATGATGCACGTTCCATTATAATCAACTTTCCTGAAAATGGAAACCCCTTTTTCCTTAAAACTTTGTGAAGCAGGGATTATGCTATTATTTGCGCAATACGGCGTCAATATACTTACCAGTGTAAGATATTGGATTCTGCGCTATCTCTTCCGGCGTCCCTCTCGCGATCACCGTACCTCCCCGGTCTCCTCCTTCCGGCCCAATATCAATGATATAATCCGCCGTCTTGATCACATCCAGATTGTGTTCAATTACGATCACTGTATTTCCATCAGAAGACAAACGACGCAGAATCTCTGTTAATTTGTGAACGTCCGCAAAGTGCAGCCCTGTCGTGGGTTCATCCAGAATATAGATCGTCCTGCCCGTACTTCTCTTGCTCAGTTCTGTGGCAAGCTTGATCCTCTGAGCCTCTCCGCCGGACAGAGTCGTAGACGGCTGACCCAGACGGATATATGAAAGCCCTACATCATACAGCGTTTCCATCTTTCTTCGGATACTGGGTACATTTTCAAAGAAATGCAGCGCTTCTTCCACCGTCATATCCAAAACGTCATAAATGCTCTTCCCCTTATACTTCACTTCCAGGGTCTCCCGGTTATACCGCTTGCCGCCGCACACCTCGCAGGGAACATAGACATCCGGCAGGAAATGCATCTCTATCTTAAGGATTCCGTCGCCGCTGCAGGCTTCACATCTTCCTCCCTTGACATTGAAGCTGAACCTCCCCTTCTTATAGCCCTTCGCCTTGGCGTCCGGCGTCGCCGCAAACAGATCACGGATCAAATCAAAAACTCCGGTGTAGGTAGCCGGATTGGATCTGGGCGTCCGCCCGATCGGCGACTGGTCAATATTGATCACCTTATCAAGCTGCTCCATTCCCTCAACGGCCGTATGCTTACCCGGAATCGTTCTCGCCCGGTTCAGTTCCCTTGCCAGACGCTTATATAGAATCTCATTCACAAGAGAACTCTTCCCAGAACCAGATACTCCGGTCACACAGGTCATAACTCCAAGTGGAAATTCCACATCCACATTCCTAAGATTATTCTCCTTCGCCCCAATCACCTTAAGCCACCCTGACGGAGCAGAGCGTTCTTTTGGAACAGGGATCTTCACCCTCCCGCTTAGGTATGCTCCGGTCACAGATTTCTTATTCTTCATTATTTCTTTTGCATTTCCCTGGGCAACTACTTCTCCGCCATGCTCTCCCGCTCCCGGCCCGATATCTACGATATAATCCGCTTCTAACATGGTGTCCTCATCATGCTCTACCACGATAACGGAATTGCCCAGATCCCTCAGATGCTTCAGCGTTCCCAGCAGCTTATCATTATCCCGCTGATGAAGTCCGATACTCGGCTCATCCAGAATATATGCAACACCCACCAGCCCGGAACCGATCTGCGTAGCCAGACGGATACGCTGCGCTTCTCCTCCTGACAGGCTGCCCGTTGCCCGCGCCAGCGTAAGATAATCAAGACCCACATCCATCAAAAACTGAATCCTTGCATTGATCTCCTTCAAGATCTGACCGCCGATCAAGATCTGCTGCTGATTCAGCTCCAGCCCCTTCAAAAAGCCCTGCAGCCGCTCAATCGACAACGCCGTCAGCTCCGCGATATTCTTATCTCCTATTGTAACTGCGAGAGCGCCCGGCTTCAATCTCTGCCCTTTACATTCATGACAGGGAGTGATCCGCATAAATTCCTCATATTCAGCTCTCATGGTTTCGGACGCTGTCTCCTTGTAACGGCGCTCCACATTACGAATAAGACCCTCAAACGCAACATCATAAATCCCTTCTCCGCGCTGTCCTTTGTAATATACCCTGACTTCCTTGCCATCGGTTCCATGAAGCAGCACATCCTGAATCTTTTTGGGATAGTCTTTGAAGGGCGTATCCAACGAAAATCTGTACTCCTTGCTCAGTGCATCCAGAATCGCGTAGGTAAAACTCTTCCGGTCCATACAGGATTGCCACCCCATCACGGTGATCGCGCCATCGCTGATACTCAGGTTCTTATTCGGAATAATCAGATCTTCATCAAATTCCATCTTATATCCCAAACCGAAACACTCCGGGCAGGCTCCAAACGGATTATTGAATGAGAAGCTTCTTGGCTCGATCTCTTCTATACTGATTCCACAATCCGGACAGGAGAAGCTCTGGCTGAAGTTAATCGCATCTTTGCCGATGACATCCACGATCAGCAGTCCCTCTGCCAGTCCCAGAACCGTCTCAATGGAATCCGTTAGCCGCTGTTCAATCCCTTCCTTCACCATAAGCCGGTCCACAATAATCTCGATATTATGTTTGATATTCTTGTCCAAACTAATCTCCTCTGATAACTCATAGAGATTGCCGTCTACACGAACCCGGACATAACCGCTTTTTCTGGCACGGTCAAAAAGCTTAGCATGAGTTCCCTTCCTCCCGCGCACGACAGGTGCCAGAAGTTGGATCTTCGTTCTCTCAGGGAGTTCCATGATCTGATCCACCATCTGATCTACCGTCTGCTTCTTAATCTCCTTTCCGCACTTCGGGCAGTGAGGGACACCGATCCGCGCATACAGAAGGCGGAAATAATCATATATCTCCGTCACAGTCCCCACCGTGGACCTGGGATTCCGGTTTGTAGACTTCTGATCAATTGAAATCGCCGGCGATAAACCCTCGATACTCTCCACATCCGGCTTCTCCATCTGCCCCAAGAACTGCCTTGCATAAGAAGACAAGGATTCCATATATCTTCTCTGCCCTTCCGCGTAAATGGTATCAAAAGCCAGAGAAGACTTGCCTGAGCCGCTGAGTCCTGTCAGGACCACCAACTCGTCTCTCGGAATATCAATGTCTATATTCTTCAGATTGTGCTCGTTGGCACCTCTTATCCTAATAAACTGTCTGTTACCCTTTGTCTTTGCCATGACTTATCCTTCCTGAAATCTGTATATTCTTCATATAAATATTTTGCCGTATTTCTTCGTTCTTTAATCGCCTTGCAGATGAAAGCAAGTAATTTCTTCGTTCCTTAATCGCTTTACAGATAAAAGTTCAAGCTAGTACACCGAATAATAAGTAACCAGCCATATAACTTGCCTGATTTTCCATCTGCGTCGTTGTTGTCAATCGGCGTAGCGCCCACTACGCCTCATTCCTCCGCCTTGCATATGAAAAATCATTCTGCGTTATATGGCTAGGAACTTATTTATCGGTGTACTAGAAATCCATCGAGTTGCCAAGTAATCCATATATTAATCCGGCTTCAATAACTTCTTCAGCTCGACCATTTTATCTCTCATTTCCGCTGCCGCCTCGAAATTCAATTCTGCCGCCGCTTTCTTCATCTGCTTGCCGACATCCTGTATTAGCTTCTCAAGCTCCTTCTCACTCATAGACTCCGGATCCTTCTCCATCCGAAGTTCTTCCGCGGCAACCTTCTTCGACACGGCAATCAAATCACGCACACTCTTCTTGATCGTCTGCGGTGTAATACCGTGTTTCTCATTATATTGCATCTGCACCTCGCGCCGCCGCTTTGTCTCATCAATCGCAAGACGCATGGAGTCCGTGATCGTATCCGCATACATGATCACGTGCCCCTCTGCATTACGCGCCGCACGTCCGATCGTCTGGATCAGAGAAGTCTCCGAACGCAGAAATCCTTCCTTATCCGCATCCAGTATTGCTACCAACGTGATCTCTGGAATATCCAGTCCCTCTCTCAAAAGATTGATACCCACAAGCACATCAAAAACATCCAGACGCATATCCCGAACAATCTCCGTCCGCTCCAAAGTATCAATATCCGAATGCAGATACCTCACGCGGATACCCACCTCACGCATATAATCTGTAAGATCCTCCGCCATCCGCTTTGTAAGCGTCGTAATCAGAACCTTATTCTTCTTACTGATCTCCTTGTTCACTTCACCAACCAGGTTGTCGATCTGTCCCTCCACCGGGCGCACCTCCACCTCAGGATCCAAAAGCCCGGTCGGTCGAATCACCTGTTCTGCTCTCAGCAGCTCTCGCTGCTCCTCATACGGTCCCGGAGTTGCGGAGACAAACATCACCTGGTCTATCTTACCTTCAAACTCTTCAAAGTTCAAGGGGCGGTTGTCTTTTGCGGAAGGAAGACGGAAACCATATTCTACCAGTGTTGATTTCCTTGACTGATCGCCGTGATACATCCCCCCTATCTGCGGCACAGTCTTATGAGATTCATCAATCATTATCACAAAATCATCTGGGAAATAATCAATCAATGTGTGCGGCGGCTGCCCCTGCGCAAGTCCAGTCAGATGCCGGGAATAATTCTCAATTCCTGAACAGAATCCTGTCTCCCGCATCATCTCTATATCAAAATTTGTCCGCTCAGAAATTCTCTGAGCCTCTAAAAGCTTCCCTTCTCCTTTAAAATACTTAATCTGCTCTTCCAATTCGAGCTCAATCTCCTTAATCGCCCGATCCAGACTGTCCTTCGACACCACATAGTGGGATGCCGGGAAGATTGCGACATGGTTTAATTCATTCTTGATCTCCCCTGTCAGGATATCTATCTCTGTGATCCGGTCTACCTCATCTCCGAAAAATTCGATCCGATATCCAAGGCTCTCGTAAAGTGCGGGGATGATTTCCAATACATCCCCGCGGACGCGGAAGGTTCCACGCTTAAAATCCATCTCGTTGCGGTCATACTGAATCTCGATGAGTTTCTTGATCACTTCGTCCCGATCCTTGATCATTCCCGGGCGCAGGGAAATTACCATGTTCTGGTAATCAATGGGGGAACCAAGACCGTAGATACAGGATACGCTGGCTACGATGATCACGTCACGGCGTTCCGATAATGCC
>Ga0137308_100346_pt1 | contig 83472 bp, 103 predicted proteins | sample Inofrocosms_June_FD_97181 | JGI IMG/M metagenome (GOLD analysis project Ga0137308, IMG submission 97181) | Mouse cecal microbial communities from Vienna, Austria - N-Acetylneuraminic and N-Acetylglucosamine D2O microcosms_June | ecosystem: Host-associated > Mammals > Digestive system > Large...
TCAAGTTTCGCAGAACAGAGTTTTTGCAGTAAACGGATTACTTTTTACAGCAGGGTGGCAGTTATGCAGATGATTCAGATTCTTTGGGAGCGGCGGGTGTTTTTTATGACCTGCCTGCTGGAGCATATTCGGATTTCTTTGACGGCGGTGGTGTGTGCGGGCGTGCTGGGGATTTTGCTTGGTGTATTTATCAGCGGACATAAAAAACTTGCCGGGGTGGTTCTTGGCGTGATCAATGTGATTTATACCATTCCGTCCATTTCCCTTCTGGGATTTCTGATTCCTTTTACGGGGATCGGCAATAAGACAGCCATTATTGCCCTGACTGTTTACGGTCTGCTCCCGATTGTCAGAAATACCTACACCGGCCTCACGAATGTGGATGCGGGTATTCTGGAGGTGGCGGAGGGGCTTGGCTCTGACGGACGCCAGATATTGCTTGGGATTCGGATTCCGCTGGCGCTTCCGGTGATCATCAGCGGGTTTCGCAACATGGTCGTGATGATCATTGCGATGGGAGGCATTGCTTCCTTTATCGGCGCCGGCGGGCTGGGAGCTGCGATCTACCGTGGCATCACCACTTACAATATGACGCTTACGGCGGCGGGATCGGTACTGATTGCGCTTTTGGCGCTCTTTAGCGACTGGCTGCTTGCGAGAGTACAGAAGGCTGTGAACAGGAGGTACGGCATTGAATAAAGCGATTGAAATACGGAATGTGTCGGCATCTTATGGAGACCATGAGGTGCTGCGCCAGATAGCCCTTGCCGTGGAAAAAGGAGAGTTTCTTGTGATAATCGGGCCTTCCGGGTGCGGAAAGACGACGCTTCTCAAGATGATAAACGGACTGGTGCAGCCTGTGGAAGGGGAAGTGCTTGTGGAGGGAGAACGGCTGTCGGCGTGTGATCTGACAAGCCTGCGCAGAAGGATCGGCTATGCGGTACAGGGGGCGAAGCTGTTTCCGCATCTGACAGTGGAAGACAATATATGTTATGTTCCCGGCCTTGACAAGAAGTTGTCGAAAGAGGACAGGCGTAAGCTCTCCGGGAAAATGCTGGAGCTGGTGGAGCTTCCGGCGGAACTGGCAAAGCGTTTCCCGAGGCAGCTTTCCGGCGGGCAGAAACAGCGCGTTGGGATTGCGAGGGCTATGGCGGCGTCCCCGGATATCCTGTTGATGGACGAGCCGTTCGGAGCGGTGGATGAAATTACGAGGCGTGCGTTACAGGGGGAGCTTTTGGCTCTGCAGAAAAAAACGGGCATAACCATTGTGTTTATCACGCATGATATAGAGGAGGCATTTAAGTTGGGGAGCCGCATTCTGATTATGAAGGATGGGGTGATCTGGCAGGAAGGCAAAAAGGAGGAACTTTTACATGCGCCGAGGGACGGGTTTGTGAAACAGCTCATCGGCGGCATGTGAGCAAAGTTACAGAATGGAGGAGAAGATGAAAAGTACAAAAAAGAGAATGGCAGCGATTGTGTTGATGTGCATTGCGTGCGGGCTTTGTGCCTGTGGAAAGAAGGAACCGATCAAAATTGCGTCTAAACCTATGACGGAACAGTATATTTTGACGGAGATCATGGCACAGTTGATTGAGGACGGGACGGATTACGAGGTGGAGATTACCAAAGGTGTGGGAGGCGGTACGACAAATATTCATCCCGCGCTGGTGAAAGGGGAGTTCGATCTCTACCCGGAGTATACCAGATCGGCATGGTTAAATGTATTGAAAAAGGAAGAGATGGAGAAGGATGACGACAAGCTCTACGAGGAACTGCTGTCGGCGTATGACGAGCTTGGACTGACATGGACGGGACTGTATGGCTTTTCCAATACTTATGGGCTGGCAGTCAGACAAGATACGGCGAAACAGTACAGTCTTTCGACCTATTCGGATCTGGCGGCGGCTTCCGGGGAACTTACATTTGGCGGCAACCCGGATTATATTGAACTGGAGACGGGGTATCCCCGACTTTGCGGAGCTTACGGTATGCAGTTTAAGAATACGGTACAGATGGAAATCGCCCTGAAATACGAGGCGTTAAAAAACGAAGAGGTGGATGTCATCAACGCTTTCACAACGGATGCGCAGCTTGCGGCCAACAATCTCGTATTGCTCACGGATGATCAGGTGTTTTTTGAGACCTATGACGCGGGAACGATTGTGAGGAAGGATGCGCTGGAAAAATACCCGGAGCTTCGGGGTATTCTGGAGAAAATGAACGGGCTCATTACTGAGGACGAGATGCAGCAGATGAATTATGAGGTGGAAGCAAACGGCAGGGAGGACAGGGACGTGGCGAGGGAGTTCCTGGAGAACAAGGGACTGCTCGGACACTGACGGCCTGACGGGATGGTACAGAGGCGGAAGAGATGCTTTGTGGGAAGGGAGTAGGAATGCAGGAGCGTACAAGAAGAATCTGGATGACAATATGCGGGGTGCTGATCTGTGGGTTCAGCGTCGGGATGTTCAATTTCTCGGCGCTGGGCCTTGATCCGTTTCAGGTGTTTACGCACGGTATTTTCAAGATACTGCCGGCGGGAGCGCCAGGCTTCGGCACGGTGTATGCTGCGATCAATCTGCTGATGCTGATCGTGATTTTCCTGGCGGACAAAAAGAAGATCGGGCTTGGCACGGTGATCAATATTTTCCTGCTGGGCTATGTGGTGGAGTACTCCTCCCTGCTTTTTGAAAAAATGATTTCGGAACCGTCTTTTGTTGTGCGGTTTGTGTTTTTAATCCTTGGCATTGTGATTATGTGCTTTTCCTCCGCCCTCTATTTCACGGCGGATATGGGCGTGTCTACATACGATGCCGTGTCCCTGATCCTCTCGGAAAAGAAACAGTGGAAATTTCAGTTTTGTCGGATATCTTCAGATTTATTCTGCACTATTGTAGGGTTTATTTTCGGTGCGACTGTGGGGATTGGCACGGTCGTGACGGCATTTTTTATGGGGCCGCTCATCGCGTTCTTTAACAGGACGGTGGCGGAACCGATGCGGTATGGAAAGAAAAAAGGAAATAATGCTTGACTTTTGTAATCAACATTGCCAAGAATTTTGTATAGCAATGACATTCTAACGGGAAAACGCTCAAACAATCTTATTTTCTATGTGACGCTTTTATGGTGTCCTATCTGTTTTAGAATCCTTGCTTATATTCAATGATTGGGCAGGCGGGAGGAAACGTTTACACAGAATTTGTCGGAATCTTTTGCGGGAGATGAAGGCTGCATTGAAGTGGTGGTAAGGACATACAATATCAACTATGGACATAACGGGGAATTGCTTGAAAAGTGTCCGACGCTAAATGGTTATGCAAAGTTTGTATCTATGGTCAGAGAAAATCTGGAGATGATGGAACTGCCAAAAGCGGTGGAACATGCGGTGACAGAATGCATTCGGCAGGATATTCTGAAAGATTTTCTTGTGGCGCAGAGAAACGAGGTGGTTGCAATGTCGATTTATGAGTATAACGAAGAATATGCGATGCGGGTGACCTATGAGGACGGAGAAACTGCGGGTTATATGCGGGGAAAAAAAGAAGGAAAGGAAGAAGGGAAGGAAGAAGGAAGAGGACAGAACTTGATACATAACATTGAAGCGGCTATGAAGAACTTTGGGATTAGTCTGGAAAAAGCGTGCGCCGGACTGGATGTCACTGTGGAGGAATATCAGCGTGTGAAAGCACAAAATGTTCGGACAGATTAAAAGGCGGCGTGCTTTTATGCGTCACAGGCAAGGGAACTCTGGTATGGGGAATACTCATTTCAGGGTTCTTTTTTCGCCTTCTGGTTGAGCTTTCACCTGTGTTTCAACATACGGGTTATTGTGGAACCAAAGGTATCTTGTTATGATTAGAAACAACAGGGCAGATACAGATGGGAAGAAAGGAATTTGAGTGACAATATAGGAACGATTATAATGAAAAAGAGGAAGCAGTTGGGCTACACCCAGCAGAAGATTGCCGATTGTCTGAACGTCTCCTTTCAGGCGGTCTCCAAGTGGGAGAACGGCACGGCATACCCGGACATCAGCCTTTTGCCGCAGCTTGCGCATATTCTGGGCACGACGACGGATACCCTCTTAGGGTACAGCGCTGCGCCCGTGACAGACTATGAAAAACGGTATGGGAATGAGGCATATTACTGGGGGCTGCAGCCAAACGAGCTGTGCTATGAGATTATGAAAATCAAGCCGCCCGTAAAACCTTACCGGGTTCTGGAGATCGGCTGCGGGGAGGGGAAGGATGCGGTTTTTCTTGCAAAAAACGGCTATCTTGTTACTGCCTTCGACGCCGCACAGACAGGGATTGACAAGGCGCGCAGTCTGGCAAAGCGGCACGGGGTACAGATTGATTTCTTTCAGGCGGATGTGCTGGATTACAGACCAGACACTTCCTTCGACATTGTGTTTTCCAGCGGGGTACTCCACTATATCCCGAGAAAGCTGCGGGGAGAAGTGATTTCCAGCCTCAAGGAACACACGACAGCCGGAGGCATCCATGCGGTCAATGTCTTTGTGGATAAGCCATTTATTGATCCTGCGCCGGACCGGGAGCCGATAGAGGTCGAGCGGGGCAGCTGGCGTTCCGGGGAACTGCAGGGGCTGTACCATGACTGGCTCTTTCATGCCGGTGACGAAATCATATTTGACTGCGATAGCGGCGGCGTGCCCCACCAGCACTGTATGGATATTCTGATCGCGGAGAAAATGGATGTCAAACCGGGGAGAGTGTGATATACTTACCATAAAAAAGGAAAGGCGGTAAGCATATGAACCCTGTATATGATAAACTCTTAAAATGTTATGACTGCTACAAAGCAAAGATTGACTTCGAGCCGAAGGTGGCTGTGGTATTAGGTTCGGGGCTTGGCAATTTCGCGAAGGTGGTGGATGTGAAGGCGGAACTTCCCTACAGTGAGATCGAGGGCTTTCCCGTATCCACCGTGCCGGGACATGCCGGGAAGTTTATTTTCGGCTACATCCATGAAGTGCCCGTTGTCTTGATGCAGGGACGGGTGCACTATTACGAGGGATATCCGATCACGGACGTGGTATTGCCTGCCCGTTTGATGAAGATGATGGGGGCAGAGGTGCTTTTTCTGACGAATGCTTCCGGCGGGATCAACCCGGCGTTCCATGCGGGCAGTCTGATGCTGATTCAGGATCATATTTCCCTGTTTGCGCCGAATCCGCTGATCGGACCGAATATTGAGGAGCTGGGCACCCGGTTCCCGGATATGTCCCATGTCTATGACGAGGATTTACAGGGGATTATCAGGGAGACGGCAAAAGAGAACGAGATCGAATTGTTTGAGGGCGTGTACGCGCAGCTTACGGGACCTTCTTTTGAGTCTCCTGCAGAGATCCAGATGCTGCATAAGCTGGGAGCCAGCGCGGTCGGCATGAGCACCGTTGTGGAGGCGATCGCGGCGAACCATATGGGCATGAAGATCTGCGGCGTGTCCTGCGTCAGCAATCTGGCGGCAGGGATGAACAGCGCGCCCTTAACCCACGAGGAGGTACAGGAGGCGGCGAACGCGGTGGCGCCCAAGTTTGAAAAGCTGCTGGTGGAGTCGATCACGAAGTTTAAGGCGTTTATTTAACGTTTCGGAATATGGTATGATTCGAGTACCAAAAAGGAATGGTTAATTGGAGATTTTGCAGAGCGGAAACATGGGTGTCAGCATGAAAGAGAGCGAAAATTTGACAGCAGACAGCATACGCGAATTGATTAAGGCGGCGATCGAGGCGAGAAGGAAATCCTACTCGCCTTATTCCCATTATCAGGTGGGGGCGGCGCTGCTTACGGCAGACGGGCAGATTGTCACAGGATGCAATATCGAGAATGCGGCTTACGGACCGAGCAACTGTGCCGAGCGGACGGCGTTTTTTAAGGCGGTCAGCGAGGGAATACGGGAGTTTACGGCGATTGCCATTGTAGGAAGTCCCGAGGGGGAGGAGCTGACGCAGTATGCATACCCCTGTGGTGTGTGCAGGCAGGTAATGAGGGAGTTTTGCGAGCCGGAACGCTTTCGGATTATCGTGGCGAAATCGGAGGAGGACTATCGTGTGATGACGCTGGCGGCGCTTCTTCCCGAGAGCTTTGGACCGGAGAACCTGTGCGATGGCAATGAGCAGTGCCAAAGGTGACAGAGACAAACCGACTGCTTGCAGGCGGACTTGGCTGTGCCATCTTTGATAGGGCGGTGCTAAGCGCCAGTGGCGCTTGTCCGGCACGGAACGGAGCGTAGACAGCCCGCGAGCGAGGAAAGCCGCAGGCTTTTCGGGCTGCACTGCAAACGAGAGTAGGAGACGTATTCATGTTACTGCAAAGAGAATACCGTACCCGCTGTGGTGTGATTCATTACTGGATCAGGAAAGAGAAGGGCGCGAAAGCGACGCTTGTTTTTCTGCCCGGACTGACCGCAGATCATCACCTGTTTGATAAGCAGATAGCATATTTTGAGGGAAAATACAGCGTGTTTGTCTGGGATGCGCCGGGACACGCCGCCTCGTGGCCGTTTGATTTCACGTTTGATCTGTTCGACAAGGCGAAGTGGCTGGATGAAATGCTGTCGGCGGAAGGGCTGGGACACCCCCTTATCATCGGGCAGTCGATGGGCGGATATGTGGGACAGGCATATGCGCAGTTGTTCCCTGAAAAGCTGAAGGGGTTTGTCTCGATTGATTCGGCGCCTCTGCAGAGAAGATATGTGACGGCGGCGGAGATATGGATGCTAAAGAGGATGGAGCCGGTTTATCGCTATTATCCTTGGAAGTGGCTGTTAAGGTCGGGGTCAAAAGGAGTCGCCGTTTCGGCATACGGAAAAAAACTGATGCATGACATCATGAAAGGGTATGAGGGACAGCAGGAAAGATATGCAAAACTGGCAGGTCATGGATTCCGTATTCTGGCGGAGGCGATGGAAAGAGATTTGCCTGATCGGATTGCCTGCCCTGCGCTTTTGCTTTGTGGGGAAAAGGATCATGCCGGTTCTTGTATCAGATATAACAAGGCATGGCATAAAAATACCGGAATCAGACTGGAATGGATCAAAAACGCCGGACACAATTCGAATACGGATGCCCCGGAAACGGTAAATCGTCTGATAGAAGAACATGTGATACGGTGTGAAGCGGAAATAGCGCCAGAGAATAAGGAGGAGAAAAGCTGAGTTATGAACTACAGATTTTACCATGCAAAAATCCTGACAATGGAAACGACAGCTATCATGGAAGGCGAGCTCTGGGTGCAGGATGACAAAATTCTCTATGTGGGAGAGGGCGGTGACGCGGCGGCAATCTGCCAGTCTCTTTCCATCGAAAGCATTCTCTGGGACAGGGAGATTGACTGCGGCGGCAATCTTTTGATGCCAGGATTTAAGAATGCGCACACTCACTCGGCAATGACGTTTCTGCGCTCCTATGCAGACGACCTGCCGCTGCAGGACTGGCTGTTTAAGCAGGTATTCCCGATGGAAGCAAAGCTTGACGGGGAGATGATTTACCATCTCACGAAGCTGGCGGTATTGGAGTATCTGACCAGCGGCATTACATCCATTTTCGATATGTACCTGACCCCGGAGACGACGGCGAGAGCCTGTGTGGAGATGGGAATGCGCTGTGTGCAGGTCAGCGGCATCAGCGGACAGGATAACTTTGAACAATCCCTCAGACAGATGGAAGAACGGTATCATACGCTGAATGAGTTGGATCCGCTGCATTCCTACTTTATCGGTTTTCATGCGGAATATACCTGTTCGAAGACACTTTTGGAACAGGTGGCGGCTATGGCACACAAGTACAAGGCGCCGGTATTTACGCACCTGTCCGAGACGAAGGCGGAGGTGGACGGCTGTAAGGAGCGTTACGGCATGTCTCCCGTGAGGCTGTTAGATTCCCTTGGCATGTTCGATTATGGCGGGGGCGGCTACCACTGTGTCTGGCTGGATGAAGAAGATATGGACATTTTTGCGAAACGGGGTTTAAGCGTGGTGACGAATCCCGGTTCCAACACGAAACTGGCAAGCGGCATCGCGCCGATTTCTGCGTATCTGAAACGGGGCATTAACGTGGCGATCGGCACGGACGGTCCGGCAAGCAACAACTGTCTGGATATGTTCCGTGAAATGTTTTTGGTTACGGGGCTTGCGAAGTTAAAAGAGCAGGACGCGGCGGCTGTGGACGCGCTGGAGGTTTTGAAGATGGCTACGGTAAACGGCGCGAAAGCCATGAGTCTGCTGGATACGGACGTGCTTGCGGCGGGAAAACAGGCGGATGTGATTATGATCGATTTACATCAGCCAAATATGCAGCCCCTCAATCACATTCCAAAAAATATCGTATACAGCGGCAGCAAGCAGAATGTGAAAATGACGATGATCCGGGGACGGATTTTGTATGAGAACGGACAGTTTGCGAATAAGATAGATGAAAAAGAGATTTACGGAAAGGCGAATGAGATAATAGACAGTCTCAGATAAAAGCGGGAGAAGAACTTCTAATCACTCGCAGCAAAGGCTGCTTCGCAAAGAAATCTCAGATTTGCTTGCAAATCACTCTCACGCAGGAGAATGCCTGAAATACGGTATTCTCCGCTTGATTTCGACTCATGGAGGGTAAATGGACGCTTTTATTTTTATATGTCTGATTCTGCTTGCCATCGTGCTTGTGATGACGAAGGAGTATGTGGACAGCAGAAGATTTATGGAAAGAAAACTGCAGCAGATTTACGCGGGCTACGGCACGCCGCCCGGGCGGAGTTACGGGGCGGAGGAACTTTCCCATATCAGCATGTACTATGAAAAACACAGGACGGCGGATCAGATCGACGATATCACATGGAATGATCTGTATATGGATGCGGTGTATCAGCGGATGAATACCTGTCTCTCAGCGGCGGGCGACGAGTATCTGTACTATAGGCTGAGAACACCTGCGACGGATGCGGACGAACTTGAAAAAATGGAGCGTCGGATCATGCTTTTTATGGAGCGGGAGGAGGAACGGCGCGGACTGCAGAGAATTTTTTATCAGTTAGGGAGGACGGGACGGCATTCCATCTATGAATATCTGGATCACCTTGATCTTTTGGGAGAGAGGAAAAGCGACAGATATTTCTTTTGGGATGGGCTTGTCCTTCTGAGTGTAGGCGGCATGTTTCTTTCCCTGCCGGTAGGGCTGGTCTGTCTGTTCGGGGTTCTGTGTCATAATCTGATTGATTATTTTAAGGAATATCGGCAGATCGAGCCGTATATCACCAGTTTTGCCTATGTGAGAAGACTCTTAAAGGGCGGGGAGGAGCTGGGAAAGGCGGAAATCGGCGGGATTGAGAATGAGCTTGCGGCGGTCAGGGAATCCTGCAAAAGTCTGCGCGGATTTATGAAAAGCTCTTATCTGGTGTCTGGAAGCAGACAGGGGAGCAGCAATCCGCTGGAGATTTTGTCAGACTATCTGCGGATGCTGTTTTATATGGATCTGATTCGTTTCAACAAGGCGCTGCATGACCTGCAGAGGCATATGGGAGAGGTAGACCGGCTGATTACCGTGATGGGAGAGCTTGAGTGTGAGGTGGCTGTCGGTTCTTTCAGAAAGAGTCTGGGGGACGGCTGGTGTGTGCCCGCTTTGAGGGAGGAGCCCGGGGAAAAACTTTTCCTGCGGGCGGACGGGCTGTATCATCCGTTGCTGCAGGAGGCTGTACCGAACGCTCTGTATGCGGAAAAGAGTGTGCTGCTGACAGGCTCCAATGCTTCGGGAAAGTCTACTTTTCTGCGGGCGGCGGCGGTGAACGCGCTGCTTGCGCAGACGGTGCATACCTGTGCGGCCGCGTCCTATGAGGCGCTGTTTTACCGCATTTATTCCTCCATGTCCCTGCGGGATGACCTGGCGGGCGGCGACAGTTATTATATGGTAGAAATAAAGTCCATCAAACGGATTATGGATCAGGCGAGGCAGGAGAGGGAGCGTCCCGTCCTCTGCTTTGTGGACGAAGTACTGCGGGGCACCAACACGGTGGAGCGGATTGCGGCTTCCACACAGATCATGAAAAAACTGGCGGCGGGACATGCGCTCTGTTTCGCGGCGACTCATGATGTGGAACTGACAAAGCTGTTGGAGCAGGAATACGACAATTACCACTTCGAGGAGCGGATTGAGGAGAACGATATTTCTTTCCCCTATAAATTGATGAGGGGGCCTGCGTCCACCAGAAATGCCATTGCACTTCTGCGGATGTTGAAGTATGATGAGGATGTGACCTCGGAAGCGGAGGCGATGGCGGAGCGGTTTTTGCGGGATGGAAGCTGGAAGTGATATGAGCGGGCAGTGAACACTATGATGATCGGTCATTGGATGGTCATTGCCGCAGTGCAGATAAGGAATAGTGGAAAGGAACTGGACATGAAGGTAACCATCTATACGGACGGCGCGGCGCGCGGAAACCCGGAGGGACCGGGCGGGTACGGCACGGTGCTGCAGTATATTGACAGCAGGGGCACTCTGCACGAGCGGGAGTATTCCGCAGGGTACAAGAAGACAACGAACAACCGTATGGAGCTGATGGCGGTGATTGTAGGGCTGGAGGCGCTCACAAAACCGTGCGAGGTGCTGCTGATCTCGGATTCCAGATATGTGACGGATGCCTTTAACAAACACTGGATTGAGGGATGGCTGAAAAAGGGGTGGAAAACAGCGGGCAACAAGCCGGTTAAGAATGTAGATTTGTGGGAACGCCTGCTTCGGGCCAAGGAGCCGCACCGTGTCACCTTCCAGTGGGTAAAAGGACATGACGGGCACCCGGAGAACGAGAGGTGTGATAAGCTTGCAACCACGGCGGCAGACGGTACAGATCTGCTTGACGATTCACTCTGATTGGTGGTATCATGGATGTAGTCTGGGAGGAGGAAAGATTCCGCTTCCCGGCGGGAATTCTTGAAGAGAAGGATGTGGAAAAATGGCAAATTTAATTTTATTTGTGAACTCGTTTTTATCGTACCTGCTTCTGTTTGTACTGGTTGTTGCATTGGTAATTGTGGCATGCATCATCGGCGTGAAGTGGAGAAAGAGTAAGGACGCGAAGGCGGCTTTGGAAATGCAGGCAGATACTGCAGACGGAAGTACAACAGCATAGTCTGTTACAGGCGTAACGATGAATGAAAAATGGAAGGGTGTTCGCAGATGAACGCCCTTCCTTCTTATCCGCACATAGACGAAACCGGAGGAGAGCAAGGCGGATTACCGTGGAGGCATTCTCTGCGTAGGCGTGAGATACCGGAAGAAGAATCATGGGGTTAGGGTGATGGCAAGATCGACGAAACAAAAGCAGAAATTATTATATCTACTTAAGATATTGACGGAGCAGTCCGATGAGGAGCATTGTCTGAGCACCCAGGCGCTGATCGACGCGCTGGCGGCTTACGATGTGAAAGCGGAGCGCAAAAGCATTTATGACGATATTGCCCAGTTGATTGATTTCGGATACGATATTGTGCTTGTGAAGGCAAAGACAGGGGGCGGCTATTATCTGGCAGGGCGGGATTTTGAGCTGGCGGAGTTAAAACTTCTGGTGGAGACGGTGCAGGCGTCCCGGTTCCTGACTGCCAATAAATCCAGAGAGCTGATTTCCAAGATTGAGAAACTGGCGTCGAAGGCGGAGGCCGGGCAGTTACAGCGTCAGGTCTATGTGGCGAACCGCATTAAGACGGCAAATGAGAGTATCTACTATGTAGTAGATGATATTCACAGGGCGATTCAGGGAAACAGGCAGATTTCTTTTCAATATCTGGAATGGAATCTGCAAAGGGAGCTGGTTCCCCGACGGGGCGGAAAACCCTATCAGGCAAGCCCCTGGGCGCTCACCTGTAAAGATGAGTATTACTATCTGATTGCCCACGACAGCGGGGAGGATAAAATCAAGCATTTCCGTGTCGACAAGATGGCAAAAATTGAGGTGCTGAATCAAAAACGGGAAGGTGCCGCGCTCTTTGAGCGTTTTGACATCGCAGATTATGCCAACAAGACATTCGGTATGTACGGCGGCCGCGAGGAGACGGTGACTCTGTTGTTTGACAACAGCCTGATCGGCGTGGTGATGGATCGGTTTGGCAGGGAGGCGGCAGTCCGCATCCGGGACGATAAGCATTTTTCCGTCAGGGTGCAGGTGGCGGTCAGCGGTCAGTTTTTCGGATGGCTGACGGGGCTTGGCGAGGGGGCGCGGATTCTGGCGCCGGCGTTTGTGGCGGATGAGTACCGGCTTCACCTGCAGAAAACGCTTGCCGGGTATGAGGGAAATCGGACGGATTGATTGTAAAAGGGATATGTACCAAAAAGGCATATCCCTTTTTGGTATTTTTTCCGAGGGGTTTTCATTGACATAACATGTTTATTACCGTATACTAATCCTAAACCGCAATATATTGTGTTATTATGTTAACTAACACTATATTTTGTGGAAAACACTGCAGGACTGCAGGTGGATAAAGTCACGGAGGGGCGTATGAGTAGTAAATTTGAGTCAGGTCATTCGGATGGGGAGAACTACGGGCTTCAGTACCAGCCGGATAAGGGTGTGAAGGTGATCAAAAAGGATGGCAGTCTGGAAGCGTTCAATGTTCAGAAGGTCATTGATGCAGTGGGAAAAAGCGCATACCGCGCTCTCACTAAGTTTACGGAAGAGGAAAAGCGTCATATCTGCCAGACGGTAGTTGAAAAGGTGAATGAGCTGGACGAGGAAAAGATTCCCATTCAGATTATGCACAATATTGTGGAGAGTGCGCTGGAGGACGTAAAACCGATTGTGGCGAAGAGCTATCGGGATTACCGCAATTATAAGCAGGATTTTGTGCGCATGATGGACGATGTCTATAAAAAGAGCCAGTCGATCATGTATATCGGTGACAAGGAGAACGCTAATACGGACAGCGCCCTTGTTTCCACGAAGCGCAGTCTGATTTTCAACCAGTTTAACAAGGAATTATATCAGAAGTTTTTTATGACCACAGAGGAGATTCAGGCCTGCCGGGACGGCTACATTTATGTCCACGACATGTCTGCCAGAAGAGATACCATGAACTGCTGTCTCTTCAATGTGGCGGAAGTGCTTTCCGGCGGTTTCGAGATGGGAAATATCTGGTACAATGAGCCGAAAACACTTGACGTTGCCTTCGATGTCATAGGGGACATCGTCCTGAGTGCGGCGAGCCAGCAGTACGGCGGATTTACGGTGCCTGAGGTGGACAAGATTTTAGAACCCTACGCGGAGAAATCCTACAGGAGAGATATAGAGAAATATAAAAAACTGGGAATTGACGAGAAGACGGCGGAGGCGGAAGCCCTTGCGGATGTGACGAAAGAATTCGAACAGGGTTTTCAGGGCTGGGAATATAAATTCAATACAGTGGCGAGCAGCCGCGGCGATTATCCGTTTATCACGGTGACAGCAGGAATCGGTACGGGCCGTTTTGCGCGTCTGGCGACGATCCAGATGCTCAACGTGCGCAGAAAAGGACAGGGCAAGAAGGAGTGCAAGAAGCCTGTGCTTTTCCCGAAGATCGTATTTTTGTATGATGAGAATTTACACGGTCCCGGCAAGGAGCTGGAGGACGTGTTCGAGGCGGGCGTCAAGTGCTCCGCCAAGACCATGTATCCCGACTGGCTGAGCCTCACCGGAAAAGGTTATATCGCCAGCATGTACAAACAGTACGGCAAGGTGATTTCCCCGATGGGCTGCCGCGCTTTCCTGTCCCCGTGGTACGAGCGGGGCGGCATGCATCCGGCGGACGATAAGGATGTGCCCGTGTTTGTGGGAAGGTTTAACGTGGGGGCGGTGTCCCTGCATCTGCCCATGATTCTGGCGAAATCCAGACAGGAAGGCAGGGATTTTTATGACGTGCTGGACTATTATCTGAACCTGATCAGACAGCTTCACATCAGGACTTACGCGTATCTGGGTGAGATGCGCGCGTCCACGAACCCGCTCGCCTACTGTGAGGGCGGTTTCCTCGGAGGGCATCTGCAGCTTCACGATAAGATTAAGCCTATTTTAAAATCCGCGACGGCGAGTTTCGGCATTACGGCGTTCAACGAGCTGCAGGAGTTATACAACGGAAAATCGCTGGTGGAGGATGGCGCTTTCGCATTGGAAGTATTGGAGCACATCAACCATAAGATTGAAGAATATAAGGAAGCGGACGGGCACCTTTATGCCATCTACGGCACGCCTGCTGAGAATCTCTGCGGTCTGCAGGTGAAGCAGTTCAGGGCTAAGTACGGCATTGTGGAGGGCGTGTCCGACAGGGAGTATGTGTCCAACAGCTTCCACTGTCACGTGACGGAGGACATCACGCCCATAGAGAAACAGGATTTGGAGTACCGTTTCTGGGAGATGGCGAACGGCGGCAAGATCCAGTATGTGAAATATCCGATCGACTACAATATTGAGGCGATCAAGACACTGATCCGCAGGGCGATGGACATGGGATTCTACGAGGGGGTAAACCTCTCTCTGGCGTACTGTGATGACTGCGGACACCAGGAACTGGAAATGGATGAGTGTCCCGTGTGCGGCAGCCGTAATCTGACCAAGATCGACCGTATGAACGGGTATCTCGCTTATTCCCGTGTACATGGCGATACGCGCCTGAGCGAAGCAAAAATGGCGGAGATCGCGGAGAGGAAGAGCATGTGAAAACAGCGAGGCGGAAGCATACGATCTCTGCCTGCAGAAGAGCGTTTGATTATGGCGGGCGTCCGACATGAGCGAAGGCGAAGCGCAGCGAATGAAGCGGTGCGAAGCCGCAGCGAATGATGGATCTGCATGGAATGCAGAGGTTTTCACAGGAAAGTGAGAGAACTATTTTATGAGATACCATAATATAACAAAGGACGATATGCTCAACGGCGACGGCCTGCGGGTGGTACTCTGGGTGGCGGGCTGTACCCACTGCTGCAAGGAATGCCACAATCCGCTTACCTGGGATCCGGGCGGCGGCCTTCCCTTCGACGAAGCGGCAAAGCAGGAAATATTTTCGCAGCTGGACAAATCTTATATCAGCGGTATTACGTTTTCGGGCGGCGACCCGCTTCACTCGGCAAACCGGCTGGACGTGAGGAATCTGATGGAGGAGATCAAAAACAGATACCCGGGTAAAACAATCTGGCTTTACACGGGGGACAGCTGGGAGGATGTGCTGCATTATCCTGCCATGAAATTTGTGGACGTGCTTGTGGACGGAGAATTTCAGAAGGAGCTGAAGGATGCGAGGCTGCTCTGGAAGGGCAGCAAAAATCAGAGAGTGATTGATGTACAGAAGAGCCTGGAGCAGACAGATCCCTCTATCCCAGTGCTTTACTGTAAGGACTATGCGTAGGGGGAACGACAATGCGGATGGAGCATATTAAAATTAAATATTTTACAGACAAAATCGAGAAACTGGCTTACATAGACGGAAAGTCGGACTGGGTTGATCTGCGGGCCGCAGCGGATTTTGTTTTAAAGAAAGGGGAGTTCCGGCTGATCCCTCTGGGAGTGGCGATGGAACTGCCGGAAGGCTATGAAGCCCATGTGGTGCCGAGAAGCTCCACTTTCAAAAATTTCGGCATTATACAGACCAATCACCAGGGCGTGATTGACGCGTCCTACTGCGGGGATAATGACCAGTGGTTCATGCCGGTCTATGCAGTCAGGGATACGGAGATCCATGTAAACGACCGCATATGCCAGTTCCGTATTATGGAGAACCAGCCGAGGATTATTTTTGACGAGGTGGCGCATCTGGACGGGGAAGACCGGGGTGGACATGGCAGCACCGGGAAGCAGTGATGCGGGTGAAGGACACATACAAACAGTCAAAATCCATATTTTAAGGAGAAAGAGATGCCGGTACAATCGGAAAAAAATCAGGAAAAGCTCGTAAATAAAATTATGTTTCTTTATATTCTCGGCGTTGCCATTTCGGGCTGGGGATTTGTAATGATTATGTTAAACGGAGGAGTGCGTGAGTGTGTTTTTCTGTTGACAGGCGTGGCCGCCATCATAACCAAAGTTTTTGAGAAGCAGCTGGGGAGCAGGGCAAAATATGTCTATGCCTGCATTCCGCCGGTGCTCGGCGCGGTTACGGCTGCGGTAGGAGGATCTAGTGAAAGTGCAGGTTATGTATGCCTGACGCACTACTATTTTGTGGCGACGCTGCTGCTGGTTCTTTATTATGAGCAGAAGATACTGAAAGTGAGCACGGCGGTGACCATTATAGTCAACGCGGCGATGATGATTGTATTTCCGGCCGGATTTTTGAAGCTCCATCTTCCCATCGGATGGATTTTCACGGGGATTGTCTATGTGATTCTTTTTGTGGCATGCAGCTTTATTGTGCATCGGACGACGTCTCTTTTTGGAGTGGTGGAGGATAAAGAAAAAGAGGTGGAAAGCGTGCTTGATTCCGTGCAGATGCTTTCGGGGAAGCTTTATGAAGCGGGGACAGCCCTTTCACAGATTTCCGAGAACGAAAGCGCGGCGGCACAGGAACTGGCGGCAACAAGTGAGGAACTGGTAGGGAACAGCAATATGCTCGGTTCGAAGACGGACGAGAGCATGAACAATCTTGGCGAACTGAAAGAATGGGAGAGTGTTGTTGCAGACAATGTGGAAAAAGTAGAAAAGACTTCCAGGGATCTTTTGAATAAATCACAGGAGAGTGAAAAGCTGCTGAATGATCTGCATAAGATCAATGGAGAAGTGTCGGATTCCATGCGGCTTACGACTGAGGTTGCGCGGAAGTTGTCTGATGCGGTGCAGGAGATAGGCGTTACCTTAAAGCTTATCAGCGACATTTCCTCCTCCACAAATCTGCTGGCGCTGAATGCGTCCATTGAGGCTGCGAGGGCCGGCGAGGCAGGAAAAGGGTTTGCGGTGGTTGCTACCGAGGTGGGCACCCTTGCACACAGCACACAGGAATCGCTTAAGGTGGTGCAGTCCGTGATCGAGCGGGTACAGAATAACGTGACGGAGATCACAGCGCAGGTGGAAGAGAACTCGTCCAAGCTTGGCACGCAGAATGCGTATTTTGAAAATGTATTTAAGAGTATGCGGGATATGACGGAGCTTCTCAACGAATCGGTCAACGCGGTGCAGACGATGGGTGACACATATGCAAAGCAGGCGGAGGTAATTGAGAGAACCGTAACCATCAATCAGGATATTGCGGAGAGCATCCGGAAGGAGAATGAACAGTTCCATTCCATCAACAGCATGGCGGAAGGCAATGCCGGAGACACGGCGGAGGTGACCAAACAGGCCGGCGTCATTAATGAGATGGTCGATGAAATGAGCAGGATTTTGAACCGGGAGGCTTAAAGGAACCGTCATTTAATATGCATAAGAAAACTCCTTCCAAGACATACTATGGGAAACAATGGTAAGTCATGGAAGGAGTTTTTGTGTTGGACAATAAGGAAAAGATGACAACCTCCCTGCAGGAAAGTATGGCATATATGAAGGCGCATATGTCACCGGATGTAAGTTTTGACGTGGTCTACCGCGTGATAGACGTGGGAGGCAGACAGGCGTGTATCTATTTTATAGACGGTTTCTGCAAGGACGAGCTGATGATGAAGATCCTGCAGTATTTTATCGGCCTGACGCCGGACAAGATGCCGGAGAGTGCCTATGAGATGGCGAAGAAGGCCACGCCCTATGTGGAGGTGGATCTCAAGGATAAGTGGGACGATATCATTTACAATATTCTGTCAGGTGTGTTTGCGCTCTTTATTGATGGGTATGACAGATGTGTGCTGATCGATTCCAGAACCTATCCTGCCAGAAGCGTTTCGGAGCCGGACAAGGATAAAACCCTGCGCGGCAGTAAGGATGGTTTTGTGGAGACGGTGGTCTTCAACACGGCTCTGATCAGAAGACGGATCCGCAGCACCGAGCTTCGCATGGAAATGATGAACGCCGGGAAAAGTTCCCAGACAGACATCGTGCTCTGCTATATGGACAACCGGGTGGATCACGCGTTTTTGGAGAAGGTAAAGAAGCGGATTCAGAATATCAAAGTGGATGCGCTCACCATGAACCAGGAGAGTCTCGCGGAGTGCCTCTATCAGCGGAAATGGTTTAACCCTTTTCCCAAATTTAAATTTACGGAGAGGCCGGATGTGGCGGCGGCTCAGGTGCTCGAGGGAGATATTGTGATTTTGGTGGACAATTCCCCCTCGGCCATGATTGTGCCGACTTCGATCTTTGATATCGTGGAGGAGGCGGACGACTATTATTTCCCGCCCATTACGGGGACATACCTGCGTCTGACGCGGTTTATCATTTCGATTCTCACCTATATTATGACGCCCACGTTTCTTCTGCTGATGGAAAATCCCCAGTGGGTTCCGGAGAGTTTTCGGTTTATCATGCTGCAGGAGGAATCAAACATTCCGCTGATTGCGCAGTTTCTCATACTGGAGCTTGCCATTGACGGATTGAAGCTGGCGGCGGTCAACACGCCGAATATGCTGAGCACCCCCTTAAGTGTGATGGCGGCTTTGGTGCTTGGCGAGTTTTCCGTCAACAGCGGCTGGTTCAACAGCGAGGTGATGCTTTACATGGCGTTTGTGGCCATCGCCAACTACACCCAGCAGAACTATGAGCTTGGCTACGCCCTAAAATTTATGCGGATTATCAATCTTATTTTGACAGCGATTTTTGGCATTTACGGTTATGTGGGGGCGATTTTGCTCTTCCTGCTGTCCATTGCCTTCAATAAGACATTGTCGGATAAAAGCTATATCTATCCCTTGCTGCCTTTCAACTTCAGACAGTTGACGAAAAGGCTCCTGCGTCTTCGCCTCCCGGAGGCAAAACGATAAAACTTTTTGAGATAAATTTAGCTTATTATTAAGCTTGCAATAGCTAATAAGATAACTAAAATGTGATGCTGAATTTTGTGCGTATTTCATAAAAAAGGAAAAGAAAATTTGTTTTACTTGTTATTTTCTGGCTGCGATAGTAAAATGAGAGGCAATAAGAATGCGTTTGTGTCTGTCGCAGCCAGAATAATTTGTTAGTCAAATATGAGTTAAAATTAGTCTTGCATGCGGCATGCCGTTGGCCGGCGGATACGATTCAGATGGCGGAGGAGAACGGGAAAATGGGATATGAAATACATGTCGAAAAGGGATGGGTGAACAGGGGAAATCTGTACCGAATAAAGGAACTGATGAGACGGGCTGAAAAGGGAGACCGTATGACACTGGCATTTTTGGGTGGTTCCATCACCCAGGGATCGGTCTCTTCGCAGTATACAAACTGCTATGCTTATCTTGTTTATGACTGGTTTGTAAGGCGGTTTCCCAAAACGGCATTTACTTATGTGAATGCAGGAGTGGGAGGCACGACATCCCAGTTTGGCGCAGCCAGAGTGGAGGAAGATGTGCTGGCTTTCAAACCGGATTTTGTTATTATCGAATTTTCGGTCAATGATGAGAATACGGATTTTTACCGGGAAACCTATGAAGGGTTGGTGCGGAACGTGTACGGAAATGCACTGGATCCGGCAGTCTTACTGGTACATAATATGTTTTACGACTCGGGCGTGAGTGCGGAGGAGAAGCACAGGGAGATCGGGACGCACTATCATCTGCCGAGCGTCAGCATGAAGCCGTCCATCTATGCGCCGATAGAGGCAGGAGCGATTGACAGGCGGGAACTTACGCCGGATGACCTGCATCCTAATTCGGAGGGGCACGCCCTGCTGGCGGAGGTCATTACGGACTGTCTGGATCAGATCTATATGCAGAGGCGGGAGGCAGAGGAACCCTTTTTCATGCCGGAGCCTCTGACGAGAAATGCCTATGAAAAGGTAAGACGTTTTCAAAATTACAACAGCGACCCGGCCTGCGCTGGATTTTCGGCGGACAGGACGCTGAAAAAATATGCCAATGATATGTTTTGCGGCGGCTGGACGGCATCAATACAGGGTGCGAAAATTTGCTTTGAGGTGGAAGGAACGGAGATCGCCGTGCAGTACCGCAAGTCGGTAAAACGTCCCGCGCCTGTGGCGGTCGCGGTGCTGGACGGGGATGAGGAAAACGCGGTTACGCTTGACGCAAATTTTGAGGAAGACTGGGGGGACAGCCTGCATATCGATACGCTGGCGTATCACATTTCACCCGGCATGCACCGGGTGGAAATAAGGATTGCGCAGACACACGCGGATGATGCAGTGCCTTTTTATCTGGTATCCTTGATCACAGCGTGAAAAACGCGAAAAGTGCTTTTAATGATGTCCCGTCACTGGACGGCGGCACAAAAGTCAGCAAGCTGACTTGGAAGTACTATGTTTCGCGTCAGAGAATGCCTGAAAAGAGGCACTCTCTGACAATACGGGAAGGAGAGTACATATATGTTCAGAGAAGATTTTGTGTGGGGCGTTGCAAGCAGCGCCTATCAGGTGGAAGGGAAAGACACGGCGGACGGCGCGGGGAAATCGGTCTGGGACACGTTCACGGAGGAAGGAGGTATCGAGGATCACACAGATGCTTATGTTTCCTGTGACCATATGCACCGCTATAAGGACGACTATAAGATGATGCGTCTGCTTGGAGTGAAGGCATACCGCTTTTCCTTAAACTGGGCAAGACTGCTGCCGGAGGGAACGGGACGCGTGAATGAAAAAGGCGTTGCCCTTTACCGGGATATGATTCTGGAGATGAAAAAGAACGGCATTACGCCTTATATTACAATGTACCACTGGGAGCTGCCGCAGGCGCTGCAGGATCGCGGAGGCTGGCTCAACGAGGAGATCATCGAGTGGTTTGGCGAGTATGCGAAGGTGGTGGCGGAGAACTTTTCGGATCTGTGTGAGTATTTTATCACGCTCAATGAGCCTCAGTGCTTCGTTGGACTGGGACATCTGCGCGGCATCCATGCGCCGGGTAAAAAGCTGCCGCTAAAGGACACCTTTCAGATTACCCACAATGCTCTGCGCGCTCACGGGCAGGCGGTCATCAATCTGAGAAAATATGCGAAGCAGCCTGTTCAGATCGGCTATGCGCCCACCTGCGGGATGGCCTATCCGGCGAGCAGTGCCCCGGCGGATGTTGAGGCGGCCAGAAGAGTGCTCTTTTCCTTCTACAATCCGACAGAAAACTGGACATGGAATGTGGCATGGTTTTCTGATCCCGTGTTTTTGGGAAAATACCCGGAGGAAGGGCTTGCCAGATTCAAGGACTATCTGCCGGAGATTACGAAGGAAGATATGGAGCTGATTGCCCAGCCGTTAGACTTTATGGGACAGAATATTTACAATGGCTATGTGGTGCGTGCGGGTGCGGACGGGGAGCCTGCGTTTGTGGACAGACCGGCCGGATTTCCCAAAACCGCAGCGGGCTGGCCGGTGACGCCGGAATGCCTCTACTGGGGTGTGAAATTCCTGTATGAGAGATATCGGAAGCCGCTGTACATCACGGAGAACGGCGTGTCCTGCCACGACATCGTGTCGGGGGACGGCAGGGTGCATGATCCTAACCGCATTACCTTTTTGGACAAATATCTCTCGGCGCTCCAGTGCGCAGCCGATGACGGCGCGGACGTGAGAGGATATTTTGAATGGACATTTCTGGATAATTTTGAGTGGAGCAAGGGGTATACGGAACGGTTCGGCCTGGTGTATGTGGATTTTCAGACACAGAAGCGGATTGCAAAGGATTCCGCATACTGGTATCAGAAAGTGATGGAGACAAACGGGGAGGTGTTGTCAGTGAATCAGAAAGAAAAACCGATTTTATTTTTAAATCCTGTCTTCAAGCAGATGATCTGGGGCGGTGAGCGTCTGGGGACAGACTGGCCCTACCAGATTCCGGGGGAAGGCATGGGAGAGTGCTGGGCGGTGAGCGCCCACCCGAACGGAGACTGCACGGTCAAAGAAGGCGTTTATGCCGGAAAAACCCTGTCCCAGCTCTGGCAGGAGGAGCCGGAACTTTTCGGAAGCACAGGACTTGACCGTTTCCCGCTTCTCACAAAGATTATTGACGCCAAGACGGATCTGAGCATTCAGGTGCATCCCGATGACGCTTATGCGGGAACGCATGAAAACGGCTCCCTCGGAAAGACAGAGTGCTGGTATATTCTCGATTGCGAGGCGGATTCCACTCTCGTGATCGGCCACAAGGCGAAGGACAAGGAAGAGCTGACTGCCATGATTAAAGAGGGCAGGTGGGGTGAGTTTATCAGGGAGCTGCCGGTGAAGAAGGGAGACTTTATCCAGATTGACCCGGGTACGGTGCATGCCATCAAGGGTGGTATTATGCTTCTGGAAACCCAGCAGAATTCAGATATTACATACCGGGTTTACGATTATGACAGGCTGACTGACGGGAAACCCAGACAGCTTCATGTGGAGCAGAGTATTGATGTGATCACGGTTCCGGCAAAGCCTGCCGCAGAGTGTGTCAAGGCGGCGGCAGACCTGCCGAAAGACCAGAAGAATTTATTGATTTCCTGTCCTTATTATAAGGTGTGGAAGATTGATGTGGCGAAGCAGATTTCCTTCTCCCAGGAGCACCCCTTCCTGATTATGAGCGTGACGGCAGGTGAGGGGTTGATTAACGGGCAGATGATAAAGAAGGGAGATCACTTTATCCTGCCCTGCGGCTACGGTGAGGTGGAACTGCAGGGAGAGATGGAGCTGATTGCGGCATCCATATAAGTGTTACTTTTCGCATTGAGATAGAAACCACTCGTGAATGTTAGAGTTTTCGGACAGCTCCGGGTGGAAGGAAAGTCCGATCTGGTTCCTGCATTTTACGGCGACGATATTGCCGTCCACTTTTGCCAGAATTTCCACGTTTTCATCCGCGCGCTCAATGTAGGGCGCGCGGATAAAAATCATAGGGTAGTTCCCGATTCCCGCTATCGGCTGTTCGGTGACAAAACTGGAGAGCTGTCTGCCGTAGGCGTTTCGCTTGACGGTGACGGGCAGTGTTCCCAGATGGGCGACGGAACTGCTGATTTCTTGTGCCATAAGGATCAGCCCGGCGCAGGTGCCAAGCGTGGGAAGCCCGTCTGAAATCAGCTTCCGCAAAGGCGTAAACAGCCCGGATTTGTACAGAAGTTGTCCCTGCACGGTGCTTTCCCCGCCGGGCAGGACAATGCCATCGATTCCCTGCAGGTCACAGGGCTGTCGGATTTCCGTGCAGACAGCCCCAAGGTCTGTGAGCATATGTTCATGTTCTATAAAAGCGCCCTGTAAGGCAAGTACGCCGATTTTGATATTTCTCATCCTAACCTCCGTAAATTCGCTTTGTGGAATTTCAAATCTGCACGGAGAATGCTGCATTTCAAGCATTCTCTTGCGTGAAACATAGTATTTCTTGGCGTCCCGTCCAATGGCGGGACGTCTATAGAAATACTTTTCACGCTGTTATTGTCCCCGCTCTTCCATAATCAGTTTGATTTCTTCCGGATTAATCCCCACCATAGCTTCTCCCAAATCTTCGGAAAGACTTGCGATCAGTGCGGCGTCCGTGTAGTTGGTCACAGCCTGTACGATGGCGGCAGCCCGTTTTGCCGGATTGCCGGATTTAAAAATACCCGAACCGACAAAGACGCCCTCCGCGCCAAGCTGCATCATCAGCGCTGCGTCTGCGGGTGTCGCGACGCCCCCGGCGGCAAAATTTACGACGGGGAGTTTCCCGTTTTCATGGACATATAATGCCAGTTCATAGGGAACCTGTAATTGCTTTGCCGCCTCAAATAATTCGTCTTTTTTCATGGAGCCGAGCTGTCTGATCTGGGCGTTCATTTTGCGCATGTGCCGGACGGCCTGCACCACATCCCCGGTTCCCGGCTCGCCCTTGGTGCGGATCATGGCGGCTCCCTCGTTGATTCTTCGCAGGGCTTCGCTTAAATCTCTCGCGCCGCAGACGAAGGGGACTTTGAATGCTGTTTTATCTATATGGTAAACGTCGTCCGCCGGGGATAAGACTTCCGACTCGTCGATATAGTCAATCTCAATCGCCTGAAGTATCTGCGCCTCCACAAAGTGCCCAATCCGGCATTTTGCCATGACGGGGATGCTCACGGCGTTTTGTATGCCTTTTATCATTTTGGGGTCGCTCATGCGCGATACGCCGCCTGCAGCCCTGATATCTGCCGGAATCCGCTCCAGCGCCATGACGGCGCACGCGCCGGCTTCCTCCGCGATTTTAGCCTGTTCCGGGGTGGTAACGTCCATGATGACGCCGCCCTTTAACATTTGTGCCAGTCCTTTGTTCAGTTCATATTGTGTCTGTTCCATAGTTTCCTCCATTTCGAAACGGTTTAAAATTGCACATCAGAGAATTGGTTCCACATTTCTCTTCGGATTGCATTTTACTTGTAACTATGGTACAGTAAATCTGGTTATACAAAAATAATCAAATTGAAAATAAATTAAATGCCATATGGGAGAAAAGCAGATGCTTACTTATAACTTTGCCGAGGCGCAGGGGCCTTTGTACGAATACATATATCAGTGCATAAAGGAGGACATTTTGGCGGGAAATCTGCAGCAGGGAGAAAAGCTGCCTTCCAAGAGGGCTTTCGCAAAAAATAACGGTATTAGTACCATTACCATTCAAAACGCCTATGACCAGTTGATCAGCGAAGGGTATATTTATGCCATTCCGCAAAAGGGGTATTATGTGGCGAAGCTTGAAGGCATGAAGAAGGTTCAGAGAGAGGGCAGTATTTCCCTGAACATTCACATCCCGGAGGAAAGACCCTGCTATGCGGTGGATTTGTCGGATAACAGGATGAACCCTGAGCTGTTCCCCTTTTCCATATGGGCGAAAATTCTGCGGAGCGTCATCTCCAATAAGAGCGGTGAGCTGATGGAGGCATCCCCGGCCGGAGGCATCGGGGAACTGCGGACGGCAATTGCGGAGCATCTGAAGTCTTTTAGAGGAATGCTTGTCGATCCAGATCAGATTGTGATCGGCGCGGGAACGGAGTATCTGTACGGGCTGATTGTGCAGCTTCTGGGAAACGAGAAAAACTATTGTGTGGAGAATCCGGGCTATCGAAAGATCGTACAAGTTTACAGGCAGTATCATATTTCCTGCAAGTACGCGGATATGGATGAGATGGGAATGACCTCCGGGGGGCTGCGCGCCACAGGGGCGGATATCGCGCACATCAGCCCGAACCATCATTTTCCTACAGGGATCACCATGCCTGCCGGAAGAAGATACGAAATTCTGGCGTGGGCCAATGAGAGGGAGGGACGTTATATCATCGAGGATGATTATGACAGTGAGTTCCGGCTAAACGGGAAACCGATCCCGACTCTGTTCAGTATGGATGCCTGTGAAAAGGTGATTTATATGAATACATTTTCCAAATCCCTCACCCCCACCATTCGAATCAGCTATATGATTCTGCCGGTTCATCTGATCAACCGTTTTTACAGGGAATTGTCCTTTTATGCCTGCACGGTTTCCAACTTTGAGCAGTACACGCTGGCTGCTTTTATAAGGCAGGGATATTTTGAAAAACACATTAATCGGATGCGCCTGTATTACAGCAGACAGAGAAAAAGGATGATCGACGCGATTAAGAAAAGTAAATTGAAAGATGTGTGCATGATTACTGAGAACGACTCCGGTCTGCATTTCCTGATTCAGATCAAAACGGATAAGGCGGACAAAGATATTGTCCGTTCATTAGGGGAAAGGGGAATACGGGTGAACGCGCTGTCGGAATACTTTTTCACACCAAGCGAAATGAAACACTGTTTTATCATCAACTATTCCAATGCGGATATCGAAAAAGCAAAGGAAGCCTGCGATGTGTTTTATGAGATACTGGCAGAAAATGTGGGATAAGATACAGGCGGAGGGGCAGTCTACAATTCGTAGATTGCTCTTTTTATATGGATGGCGTATAAAAGAAGGTACAGACGGGGCAGGAATTGCCGGGAACTGGTGAGAGGAAATAGGAATCAGTATGGACAATATGAAATTCGGCAGATTTATACGGGAATCAAGACAGGCCAAAGGGATGACCCAGAAGCAGCTTGCGGAGAAAATTCATGTCTCTGACAAGGCGGTTTCCAAGTGGGAGAACGGCGTAGGATTTCCCGACATCAAAATTTTGGAACCGCTGGCAAAGAGTCTGGGTGTGAATCTCTTGGAGTTAATGCAGAGTGAAAGAAATGAGGAACCAGAGATAGACAGGCAGGAGGCGGAACAGATCGTGGCACAGACCATTTCCCAGTCCGGACAGGAGGATGAGTGGAGACGGCGCATGTGGAAGGTCAAGGTGCTCTTGGGAGCCTGCGTCTGCGGTGTTCTCTATCTGATCTGTGTGGGAGTGGGCTATCTGGCGGGACACAAGGACGGGCAGTTCTCCGGGCTGCTGTCCGGGGCGGCGGGCGGCGCATGGTATGAAAGCCCGGTGTTATTCTATGTGTGGGCAGGCGCGCTCGTGATCATATGCGGGGCGGGAGCGGTGTATCTTCTCTGGAAGAACGAGAGCATCCGGGAAGTGAAGATCGGCCGGCATAAGGTGAAGAGTCTTTTGACCATCCTGATGGATATGCTGGTGGTGTTTTTGCTCCACACTTATCTGTCCAATATCGCCAACAACGAAAAACAGCTTGCCATGCTGCCGGAGGCAATTCCGGTAAACGCTTATGTCAGCACGGCGGACGGGAGTAGACAGTCGGGCATTTTCATAAAAGACAGTCTTGTGCAGGGGCTTCTGGACTCGGCATATGTTGACAGGCTGAAAATGGATGTGCGCCTCAAAGCAGGGATTGACCGGGTCATTCCCGGAGAGTGGCATACGCTGAATTTGTTTCTGGACGGGGTAAACGGCATTGAGGCGGTGGGCGGCATTAAGGAGAGCGATGTGGTGTGGAATACGGGTACGGATGCCTCGATTTTACAGGGCTCCGAGGCGAAATGTATCGTTTCCAAAGAGCTTTTTGACAGGAAGGGATGGAAGCTGGGAGATCAGGTGACGCTCTGCCAGTGGTACTACTACCGTAAGGATGAGCGTTACGCAGAACTTTTTGCGGATCCTTTACAGACGGTAGAGTACGAGATTGCCGGATATGTAGATATGCGGGGCAGGTGGAATGATCAGTTCGCAGTGCCGCCGGACGTGATTGTACCCTTTCATGCGGTCAGAAATACTTATGCCGAAGAGGGGATTCCCTTCTTTGCAAGTTCGGCAGCTTTTCAGGTTTCGGACGCGCTTTCACTGAATGCCTTCAAACAGGAGATGAAGGATCTGGGATTCCGAAGTGTTGTGCAAACGGAATTAGACCAATCAGTAAACGGCGTGGCGTTAAATGTCAATGACGCCGCCTTTATCAGCACGGCGGAGCATCTGCGGCAGGTGATTGACACGGTGCGCGCATTCTTTCCCTTTCTCCTTATTTTGATTGTGGGGGTGGGATATCTGATTACACTTCTGCTTTTACAGAGCAGGAAAAAGGAAATGGCGCTGCTTCGTTCAATCGGGTTGAACAGGTACCAATGTTTCCGGGTCTTTTTTGTGGATCAGCTTACCTTAGTCATTACGGGAGTTGTGGCGGGAAGTGTGCTTTCGGTGCTGATCCAGGGAAATTACGGGGGAAGCTCTGCGCTGGCAGGCGGACTGGTGGGCATCTGCTATATGGCTGGTAACAGTCTGGCGCTGTGGAAGCTGTTGGATGTGAGTGTGATGGAAGCGTTGTTTGTGGAAGGATGAAACGGAGGTAAAAATGGAGATACTGCGTGCGGAACATGTGTCTTACAGCTATCAGAGCAAGTACCAGAAGGTGGAGGCGGTGAAGGATGTAAGCTGTGTCTTTGAGAAGGGAAAATTCTATGCGATTGTGGGCGAGTCGGGCAGTGGCAAGAGCACCTTTCTTTCTCTTCTGGCCGGGTTAGATCAGCCCTGTGAGGGAACGATCTATGTGGAGGGGGAGCCGCTATGCGATATGGACAGGGACGCTTACCGTCTGAACCGGGCGGCGGTGGTGTATCAGGCGTTTCACCTGTTTCCGCTATTGACGGCGCAGGAGAATGTGATGCTGCCGTTGGAATGTAAGAAAATGCGGAAAAAGGAGGCTGCCAGACAGGCCAGACAGCTTTTGGAGCGGGTGGGACTGGAATCCAGGATATGCAGGCAGTTTCCGAAGATGATGAGCGGCGGGGAACAGCAGCGGGTGGCGATTGCCCGGGCGGTGGCCGCAGGCGGGGAGATCATTCTGGCTGATGAACCGACGGGTAGTGTCTAGTTAGTACAACACTACCCAAAAACAATTCCCGTGATATTCCCGTCATTATCAATCCTTATTTCTTCAATGACGGATCGCCAAAGAGTGCGTTTTTCTTCACGGGTTAAAGTATTATATATCGACTTGAAATCAGTAGTCAAAATGTTTCTTACGGCTGCGAAGTCTGGCGGTGCTTCCTGCGCCGGGTCTGGTAGCTGCCTAAGTGCTGTGGTATATATTTCATAGTCCTTTTTGTATTCTTCAAGGTCTATTAACTCATTCACATATAATTCTTTCAGTTTAGAAAGTTTTCGTTTAAGAGCCGCTTTGTCGCTGGATGTGATCGAACGTTTACGGCTGGCGGCTTGTACTTCCCATTCAAGCTGACAGCGGTTTATTTCTTCTTCCAGATGATCAAAAAGCCATGATTCAATAAAATCTTCCCGGACAGAATGATTGTTTGAACAACGCCCACGCTGAAAATGCTGGTTACAACGATAATAACAATATTGCCGTGTGCTATAGCCTACTAATTTATGACTGCACTCATTACAAGTTAGAATGGATGTGAAAATATAAACCTTGCCGGACGGAGAGGAACGCGCGTTTTTGCTGGTCAACTTCTGCACATGTTCAAATTGATCATGGGTGATAATTGCCGGACAGAAATTTTCATTGATCCTGCCGCCCCGGTCGTATATGCCAGTATATAGTTTTTCCCGAAGCATACGCCGAAAAGTCGCGTCACACCAATTCACGCCGTATTTTTCCCGGATATATTTAATAGTTCCGCGCTGGGACACAGTGGCTTCATATCTGCAAAAAGCGTCCCGCACAATGTCTGCGTCTTCCGGGACGATTTCAAGCCGCTTTTCATCATTCACCCGGAAGCCAAAAGGACAGTTGCCAGAAACAACCGTGCCATGAGCAATTTTACTGTCAAACACAACGTCGATTCTTTCCCCGTCAATATCGGCTTCATTCTGGGCTATGGATAGCTTTACATTGATATACAAACGCCCGTTTGCGGTGGTTGTGTCATATTCTTCATCAGTGGTCAACCATTCGCAGTTGTGATCATGTAAAATTTCCATGATCTTGTAATAGTCCGCAACAGATCGAAACCAGCGATCAAGGCGGCAGAAAAGCAGTATATCAATTTCATTCCGCTTGACAGAATCTATCATTTTTTGAAATTCAGTGCGCTTGTGCAAGTGCTTCCGGGCGGTTTTGGCAGCGTCAATATATATGCCGACAATCAGCCAGCCGCGTTCACGGGCGTACTTTTCAAGCCGTTCTTGCTGCGCTTCAAGAGACAAACCATGCATTTTTTGTTCTTCCCCGGAAACGCGGATATATAAAGCGACACGCACAAGGCTTGCCGCTGATTCTTTTTTTCTCATTTTATCACCTTAATTGCCTTTGATTTCCCGCCCGCAAGTGATATTATAATTATGCGGATGGTATGTTGTATCTGGTATGATATATTATTTGCACCGCCCAGGCAGTGTTCCCAGCACTGCCGGGGTTTTTCGTGACATTTTTCGTCTTATTCCGTCAAACTAGCATGAATAAATAGATTATTGACATAGTTTCCAAGTTGGTTTTCAACAATTTTTTCGTCATAGACGTTGTTTATAGTATTTTTATCAAGGTCAAAAGAAATGACTTTGGCTTCTTCACCGTTCGTCATATCGGCAACCGCCCAGTATTGCAATTCCTCACAACTATTAAAGCCATGATTCTTAATTAAATCACAAACATTGAAATAATTTTGACCGATTGTTAAATCATTGGTAAAACTGGGCTGAATTTTCGCCTTTACAACAACGATGCCGTCATTATAAATGACACTTAATAATTCGCCGTGTTGGATTTCCAATGCGCCTGTATCAAATTCACCATAAGGAATATCAGAAGCAGAGAAATCTAAAACAACTAAAGAATTGTCGGGTATACTATCGGATGAAGTTTCGGTTTCTTCTGTTACATCGCGTCCTTCTGCATATTCTTCATCGTCCTCAACCTCTGGATATAATTGAACGTCTGAAAACCAGCTTTTAGTAAATACAGTTGAAACAGTGCCGTTATCTAAAGCCACAGTATATTTTGTACCAGAAGACCATATGGAAAAAGTGCCGTCATTATTATTGGAAACATAGTTGATAAGATCAGACACACCACATTCATCTACTAGAATTATAAAAATATCATCTGCTTCTTCCGAAGTAACGTCGCAACCTCTACGAATATTATCAGCAGACTCTTTGTAAAAATCATACTTTTCAGAAAGTTCGGTAGATTTTTCAGAAGATGGAGAACCACCACAACCAGTCAAAAGCAGAAAACAAAAAAATAATACAATAAAAACAGTTTTGTTTTTCATAATCATTTACCTTTCTTTGAAAAATTTTCCAGAATAAAAAACATTCTATAATTGTAGTGCGCCCAGCCTTGCGGAAAGGTGGTCACAATGACAAAAAAATATATAAAATATTTCGATAGCAGAATTTATGCTATTTACTACCGCGAAACCAGCACAATATATTACAATCTGAATTTTTCTGGAAGAACAAAAATAACAGTCGTTAAGTAGCAAGCAAGGAACGCTGGGTGCAATTATCACCCAGCGTCTGTCCCGGAAATGCCACCAACATCCACGGGCGGGCATTGGGCTTCCAATTCATCCGGCGTATCTGGAACTGTCATTGCTGGATTTTCGATGATAGCAGAAGCAAGCCCTTTTCTAAAATGATCAACTAAAATCCCCCTTATGTCCGGGTCTAAATCAAAATAGGTCTTTACTATCTGCAATTCAAGGTCCGTCGCGCCGCGTTGCTTCACAAATTCATCAAGGCTGAATGTGTCCGGCTCAACAAACATAGGATCATTGCCGTTCAAAAGCCAGTCTTCATTGACAGAAAATTCTTTACAGATCAGTTTTATCAGTGACAGTTTTTGATCCGGGCGGGCAAGGGCATTTAATTCTATATTTTTTATTACAGAACGACTAACGCCAAGCCTATCACCGAAATCGGTTTGGGTCATGCGAAGATGATTTTTCCGCAATTCCCGTATTCTCTCATAAACTTCCACTATGTATTCACCCTCTTTCTTTTTGTATGTGCTTTTACTATACATCTTAAAAATGGTTTAGTCAAGACAAAATGAAATAAAAAAATTAAAAAAAGGATTGACAAGGACATTTTGTGGATATATAATGGGCGTACAAGGACAAACAACGAAAACAAAATGGACTTGTAAAGACATAACCGAGGAAGCCAACCCTCAAAAATACGCACTGCGTCAAGATCGGCAGCGGTCACGCCAGCTAGAAAGCGTGTGGACGGTAAACAAGTTTTCCGGGCAGTCGGCTTTTTAAGGTGAAAAGCGGAAGCGGCAGTGCAGAAAGGAAATTTTACAAAACGGGAGGAAAACAGAATGGCAGAGCAGATGGAAATTTTATTGAAGACAGAGCACAAGCCGGAAGCGGCAGCAGTGTTGCAATTTCTGGACGAAATGACCCCGGATGAACAGAAAGAGTTTCTTATATTCATGCAGGGCGCGAGATTTGCAAAGGGTCTGGAAAGAAAGAAAACGATCCCTGCTGCCCAGCCAGTATAAACGGAGGTGGCAGCAGTGGAGATCAAAGGGACCTTTAATGCACAACGCTTCTTTGATACGCTGGCACTTATTCTTTCAGAAAGAGAACACGCAAAGATCACGGTCAAGGTGACGCAGCGGGATAAGGAGGAAACGGCAGCAGCAGGACGAAAGCAAGCGGCAAGCTAGGAGGTGGCGCGACTGGAAAAGGAAGCGGCGGCAGACGCAAAAGGGAAATAGAAAACCCCTTGCAACTGCGAATTACAAAGGGTTTTCAAGTCGATTTTGTAATAAACTATTGAACACGTTTATTGTACCATATCGGCGGTTAAAATGCAAGAATTATTTATACTTCCGTAAGCAAGGTGAAAGCCTTGAAAATAAGCGGTTTTCAGACCGCGAAACGGGCTTGTATGGGGTATTAACATTCTAACGATTAGTAATATATATTTATACTTCCGTAAGAATGTATCAATATATATACTTCCGTAAGATATGGATAATAGATGGATAAGTGGAGGGGAGAACCCCGGCACTTCCTACGGATGTACCCTAAAAGCAGATATGGCATAAGGACAGAAAAGGAAGTGCAGTGGTGTTTATCAGAGAGAAGAAGACAGACTGCGCCGATTATAGGGAAGTTGATATAATCCCCAGAACAGAAAAGGCAGAGGAAGCAACCAGAGGAAAGAAGGGGAAGCGGAGGAAAGCGAAGAAGCCAAAGCAGAACGCCTTGAACGATAAGAACGCAAAAAGGTATCTGGTGCAGCTGGCGAATGGCAATTTCAATATTGGGGACTTGCATACTTCATGCACATACAGTGAAGACAACTTGCCCGGCACAGTCGAAGAAGCAGAAAAGATTGTAAATAACTACTTGCGCCGGATCGCATACCGCAGACAAAAGCTGGGTCTTGGTCCATTGAAATATATTCTGGTAACTGAATACAAGTTCACGAAGGAAGGCAAACAGCTGAAAAGAATACACCACCATATAGTCATGAATGGCGGCATGGATCGAGACGAAGTAGAAATGATGTGGGCGGCGCAGCGTATCAACTGGAAGAAAGCGGACAGCGCAGACAAGAAAGAAGCGGCAGCGTACCGGGATAGTATAGAGCGGTTGGGATGGGTCAATGCAGACCGCTTGCAGATGAACGAAAACGGTATAGAGGGACTTTGTAGATACATAGTGAAAGACCCGCAGGGGAAGAAAAGGTATTCTTCTAGCCGGAATTTGGAACGCCCGGAAACAAAGAGGGAAGACAACACGCCGGAAACGGTAGCGGATCAGAATTTGTGGAAAGCAAGCCGCAGCCTAGAAGAACCCACGGAGAAATGCAACGATTTCAAGTACAGCAAAGCAAAGGTTGAACGGATGGCAAAGTCCCCGGATGGGGGATTGTCGGAGTTTAAGAAGATATATGCAGACTACGACATTGTTTCTTGCGAACCCGTCTATTATGACCAGACAGGGTGGCATATTTACTTGAAGATGTGGAAGAAAAAGACCGCAGCGGGCAGCAGGAAGCGGAAGCAGAGGAAAAAGGCTGGCAGCAGGGCGCAGCCGGGGAAAAAGAATCGAGGTAGTAAAGATGATCTTAGGTGAAGCAATAGAAAAGATTACGCCGAGCGACAGAATTGTGATCGTAAACGCCGCAGGGCATGTGATCTACAGAGGGTTTGCAGCAAACGCAAAAAGCGCAGGAATACGGCAGACGCGCAGGGTGAAAAAGTATGGGATAGGTCTTGAAACATACAGAGCAACGGAAAATATGTGGGACTGGAAAAAAATTGACGCACTGCCACCACAAGTGTCAGTTGAACAGTTCGGGGAATACAAGGTGGATCAACTGAAACACATTCTGTATATCCGCATAGAACTTGAAAACGAGTTTGAGAAAGCAGGAGGACACAAGGCGTGAAAGTAGGGCTGATTGATGTTGACAGTCACAATTACCCGAATTTGTGTTTGATGAAAATATCTGCATATTTCAAGGCAAAGGGCGCAGAGGTGGAGTTTTGCAAGCCGGGTGGGTTTTACGATCGTGTGTATATCAGCAAAATTTTCACGGAGAGCAAAGAGCCGGATATACAGTATACAGCAGCAGAGGTGTTCCGAGGTGGCAGCGGGTATGATCTGGAAAACAAATTGACACATGACATAGAGCATACATACCCAGATTACGGACTATACCCAGAATTGACGAAAGACACGGCTTTTGGATGGCTGACAAGAGGTTGTCCGCGATTAAACCACGCACAGTCACGGGGCGGCTTCTGCATAACGCCGGACAAGGACGGGTGCAAGTCAATAAAAGTGGCTGATTTGAAGGAGTTTTGGGACGGACAGAAAAACATAATGCTTTACGATCAGAATTTACTTGCTTGTAAAGACAGAATGGAACTATTGCGGCAGCTGGCAGAAAGCAAAGCACAGGTGACATTTGATGGCGGTATGGATATACGATATTTCACGCCGGAAATAGAAGAAGCACTGCGGGAAATCAAAGTGAAGGATTATCACTTTGCATGGGATGATCCAAAAGAGAAATTGGAACAAAAGTTCCAATATTTCAAGGAAACGGGACTGAAAAGCCCAGACAAAACAAGTGTTTATGTGCTGGTAAATTTTTGGAGCACAACAGAAGAAGACTTAATGAGAGTCTACACATTGCGTGAAATGGGCTTTATGCCATACATCATGGTATACGATAAACAGAAATTTGTTGATAAAAAAGGGCGGTGGCTGCCGGGAGTTGAAAGAAAATACAGTAGGCAGCAGCTAGAACACTTCAAAATTTGTCACCATATGCAGCGTTGGTGTAATAGCAAAAGAGTTATAAAGTTGTCACCGAATTTCAGAGATTACGAGCCGTTGAAGATATGGGAAGAAAAAGGAAAACCAGTGCCGTTGCGATCACAATTAAGTATTTTTGATTTTATAGGGCAGGAGGGTAAGAAGTGAGATCAATAATTATTTCAATACATGAAGAATGGTGGAAACGGATAAAAGCAGGGGAAAAGCTGCTTGAAATCCGAAAGACCAGACCGCAGGAAGACGAACCATACACAGTGCTTGTATATGTGACAGGCGGCGTGGGTGTAGTCGGTGAATTTGTCTGCGATTGTTTTTACAAGTTGGACACCGTGCCGGAGATTTCAGCATGGGCATTGCCGCCGCAGGAAACCGGGACACCGTACAATTTGGAAAAGGCAAGTTGTCTGACCAGAAAGCAGCTGAAAGAGTATGCAGGACGCAGCACAAAACCGTTGTGGGGCTGGCATATAACACAGCTGAAAGAATATGTGAGGGCAATTTCATTGTCGGAAGTAGGAGTGAAGAAAGCACCGCAATCATGGTGCTATTTGGGAGGTTGACACATGGACCAGATACAACGAGAAAAAGTGCTTGAAAAGCTGGGAAAAATCAAGGCACTGGCAGAACGGGGCGTAGGCGGCGAAAAGGAAACCGCAATGCGGATGTATGAAGAATTGTGCCGGAATATAACATTTCAGACGATGAAGCGGAAGCAGCATTGATGAAACTGGAAACAAGGTGGTTTTCATACAGCACACAGCTTGAAAAAGAATTGCTGGGACAAATTTTATATAAGGTGACGGGGAGCAACGAACGCTACATATACACCGGGAAATATAGCCGCAGGAAAAAGTGCGCGTGCGAATGCACAGCACTTGAAGCAGCAGAAATAGAACTTCTTTTCGGATTTTATCGGGAAGAAATGAAAAGGGAATTGGAAGTGTTTATGGTTGCGTTTATACAGAAAAACAACATTTTCCCGGACAAAACAGCGAGGTGCTACAAAGAGAATGACGGATCAGAGCAGGAATTGACAGAAGAAGAACGGTGCAAATATAAAAAGCAGCATTTATGCGGATGATAATGGACGGACGTAAGCCGCCGAAAGCAGCGATTGAAGCAAGGGAGGAATGAGCGGTGGCAGCAGGATTGACGCTGGGCAGTTTGTTTGACGGTATAGCGGGTTTTCCACTGGCAGCAATACAGATGGGCATAAAACCTATATGGGCAAGCGAAATCGAACCAGACTGCGTGGATATAACAGAAAAGAATTTTCCAGATATGAAACAGCTGGGAGATATAACAAGGCTGAACGGGGCAGATATTCCCCCGGTAGATATTATAAGTTTCGGTAGCCCTTGTCAGAATTTGAGCGTTGCGGGAAACGGGAAAGGACTTGCCGGGGAAGAATCACAGCTTTTCTTTGAAGCAGTGAGAATAATTGACGAAATGAGGTGCGCAACAAATGGAGAATACCCAAAGTATGCAGTATGGGAAAACGTGGCAGGGGCTTTTTCAAGCAATAAAGGGCAGGATTTCCGCAGGGTGCTTGAAGAAATCTCAAAAACCTACATTCCAATGCCTGATAGTGGAAGATGGGCAACAGCCGGAATGGTTAGAAGCCGGGGAGGAAGTACGGCTTGGAGAATGCTGGACGCTCAATACTGGGGCGTACCCCAGCGAAGAAAACGTATCTATCTTGTGCGAGATTTTAGAACAGAACGTGCCGGACAAATACTTTTTGAGCGCGAAAGTGTGCTGGGCTATGTTGCAGAGGGCAGAAGATATGAAAAGGGATATGCCGGACAGACTGCGGATCGCACTTTTGGAAGTGATTGCGGAGGAATGGAGCAGGACGCAGACGGGCAAATGAAGCTGAACTTTAAAGAAGAAGTAAAGAAGCACACAAAGTTAGATTTCGGAAGGACCGACGACAGAATCTACATAGACGCAAGGCAAAGCGTAACATTGATGGGAAGGGCTGGCGGCGGCGCAGCAAAGACGGGATATTATCTTTTGCCAGTGTATACGATCATCGGAAATGTACTGGGAAGAAAAGCAGGAAGCGGCGGCAATCAGACTGGATGGGGGCAAGATATTTCACCAACAGTGACGGCGACAGATCGTCACGCGGTAGCAGCACCAGAAAAAGAAAACTGGCGGCAGAAATACCGCGTTCGCTCTTTAACACCAACAGAGTGCGAACGGCTTGACGGCTTCCCGGACGGATGGACACAGTATGGAGCAAGCGGGCAGGAAAAATCAAGCAATGCCAGAATAAAGGCACTGGGAAACAGCATTGCCATTCCGTGCGCGGTGCGTGTTTTCCGGGGGATCGTAGCAGCGGAAGCGGAGGTGACAGAAAATGCAGATAATGACAATAAATGAATTTGCTAATCAATGCGGCTATTTCTACAATGCAGAACTTGACCCGGAAGCACCGTGCGCACCGAATAACGGTTACAACTGCCGACACCCGAAGCAGGTAGAAAAACACAATGGAGTGGGTTGTTGCTTTCAATGGTCGTGTCCGCTTGCAATCCCAGCAGATGAAGAAGACTGCGAAAAATACGGATACGAGTATGACGAAAACGAATTTGTTCTGGTGGAAGAAGCGGAGGTGGAGGAAGTTGCAGAAAGAAAAAATGATCAAAAAGCTGGCAGCAGTGAAAGCCCTTGCAGAAAACGGGGTGGGCGGCGAGAAGGAAACTGCCAGCAGGATGTATGAAGACCTAAAAGCGAAATACGGGATAACGGATGAAGAAGTGGCAGCGGTCAAAGAGCCAACGGCGCAAAAGGCAAAACAGGAGTTCTCAAGCATAGCATTTGCATTGTGGGTGCTGACAAATAATCTGGCAGAGGAAAAGGAGCTTTGCCGGGATTGTCTGGAAAACTGCCGCGATTGCAGTACATATGAGAACATAAAGGACATTGAAAGGCAGTATGAGGAATTGACAAAGCAGTTTGAAAACTGATGGGTAGGAGGTGCAGCAGTTGAACAATAATTTGCTTTACGTATGTAGCCCGTATAGGGGCGAAACGAGACGCAATAAGAAATACGCAAGGGAATTAACCAAAGCGGCATTAAACAGCGGATTTGCGCCAGTGACGGTGCATTTATACATGACAGAGGTATTGGACGAAGAAAAGCCGGAGGAACGAAGCCGGGGCATGGCAGCAGGACAGGACATATTGACGCAGTGCAGCTATATTTTGATCGGCACAAAATACGGCTTTTCAGAGGGAATGAGGGAGGAAATCACACTGGCAACATTAAAAGGGCTGATTATGCTGTATGAGAAAGACGGCAAGTTATACGTTGTCGGGACAGAAAAGCAAGCAATGAAAAATTAAAATAAACCAGATACAACACAAGGAGGAAGAAACAATGAAACATGAAAACGTAGTACTTTTTGACAATGCGGGGTTGCCGTCAATAATGGTGAAATTCACCCCGGAAGAAGGAAAGCCGCTTGATCCTATGTTTGTGATCTGCGGAAGAAGGGCAAAAGCGGTCTATATTTCAAAGTATGAAAACACGCTTGTCAATGGCGTTCCGTGCTCTATACCGTTTGCGCAAGCGGCAAACAAGATCGACTTTAATCTTGCAAACAGACTTTGCAGGGGCAAGGGTGATGGCTGGCATTTAATGACAAATGCGGAATGGATGTATTTGCAGAATGAAAGCATGGAGGGCGGCACACTTCCGCACGGCAACACGGCACAGGGAAAATATTTCTTTGATGAAAACGAGAGCGGCGAAAAATACGATTATGGACACACGCTGACAGGCAGCGGACCCGTCACATGGACACATACGCACACGCCGGACGGTGTTTACGACTTATGCGGCGATAACTGGGAAATGGTCGCGGGGTTGCGGCTGTGCAAAGGTGCTATTGAGTACATAAAGGACAATGACGCGGCAGTCGCTGACTTGTCCACGGATAGTGAAGCATGGCAGAGGGCGAAGACGGCAGCAGGACAGGACATTTTTCTTGACACGGCGCACGGCGGCGTGAAAGTGACAACGGAAGCCCCGGAAGATGGCTGGGACGGTTGCTGCTTCGCAGACTTAGAGATCGGGTTGGAAGAAATGCCGGAAATATTGCAACAGCTGGGCATTGTTACGCAGAATTTGGATGAAGAAATGGCGTACATATACGCAGACAGCGGGGAAGATGAAACAATCCCGTTCCGTGGGTCTGGCTTCTTCGGCACGTCCAACGGCGGTGTAGGGGCGTTGGATTTGAGCTACGTGCGTTCCGGCGTCCACAGCAATGTTGGTTTCCGCTCCGCTTATGTGGAGTTTGAAGAACTGGAAACTGAAAACTGATGAACCGATAGGGCGTGTGAGAACACGCCCATAGAAAGGAAAGCGGAATGGAAAAGAACTGGGACGAAATGACGGAAGCGCAGAAATTCAAAGAAGTATTCAAAAAGACAGTAACAAGAAGCGGCGGCGCGGAGTTGCTACGGGTACTGGATGAAGTAGGGTTTTTCACCGCCCCGGCTTCCACAAAATATCACGGCGCATATCCGGGCGGGCTGGTAGAGCACAGCAACAATGTATATAGACGGCTTGTCATGCTGGCAGCTGCGGAAGATGAAAGAATGAAGCGGGAAAAGCCGCAGTATTCAGCGGAAACACTGGCAATAGTCGCGCTATTGCATGATGTTTGCAAAGCGGATATTTACCAGAGAGAGGACGAAAAAGAGAATTATTCATACAATGATCCGCTACCGTTGGGGCATGGTGAAAAATCGGTATATAAAATTATGCGCCATATCTTCTTGACAGAAGAAGAAGCACTGGCGATCCGCTGGCACATGGGGGCGTATGATAAAGCAGCGCGATCAGACTTCCGAGATTTAGACAACGCATTTAATCAAAGCAAACTGGCAGTTATGCTTCATCTTGCGGATATGATGGCGACACACCTTGACGAAGCGGAGGTGGCGCAGCGGTGAAAAGAAGTGATTTAGAACAGCATTTAGGAAAGGTTGTTACAATTACGCTATTTGACAATGACGTTATCACGGGCGAACTGCATAAAACGGGTGAAGAAATGTTTAAGAATGATCCGAACTTGTATATACCGCAGAAATTGTATTTTTTAATCAATCCGCAATCTTGCTTGTTTAGGTGTTCGCACGTTAAGAAGCTGAAAGAGGGGTGAAGCGGTAATGGGATATTACAGCAGACAGCAGAACCGCAAGCGCAGTGAAGCCACAGAACAGGAAGCGTTGATAATGTGGTGCGGATGGCAGCAAGCGAAGCACCCGGAATTGAAATTGCTTTATCACATACCAAACGGAGGTAGCAGAAACCAGCTGGAAGCCGCAAATTTGAAGCGGCAGGGAGTAAAGGCAGGAGTGCCGGACTTGTGCTTGCCAGTGCCTAGAAACGGCTTTCACGGGCTTTACATAGAAATGAAATACGGCAGGAATAAGACAACGGATCAGCAGAAAGAATGGCTGGAAGAACTGACGGCGCAAGGATATTTCACGGCGGTTTGCTATGGCGCAGAGGAAGCAAAGCGGGTGATCTCAAAGTATTTGGAGTTTCCGGGAGGTGTGGCAGATGATACCGAAAGCAGCAATGCGGGCAACTAATAACGCAATGAGGGGATATATACCGCACAGCAACATTGTTTCTGCCGGGGCAAAGATCGCGGCAGGGCAGCAAAGAAAAACCAAGCAGCAGAGGACCGGCAGCAGAAAGACGAAAAAATCAAGGCTTACAGAGAAAAACCACAACGGAAAAGCAGTGCTGAAAGGAAAAACAACAGTAACAGCTGCCGTGAAGAAACTGCACGACTATGAAGAAACGGAACTTTTACCAAGTGAAATTCGCGACCTTATAGAGCGGGCGCACAATCTGGAAAACAGGGTTAAAAAGTTGGAGGGATGGGAAGGTGACAAATGTTGATCATTGTCTGATATGCGGCGCAACCATCCCGGAGGGGGCGCAAGTCTGCAAAAGTTGTGCAGAGCAATTCAGCATTGAAGCCGGGGAAGCGGTGGAGATCGCAGAGGAAATGCGGGATATTGCCGGGGTGTTGTCAATTACTGCGAATACAGACGGCAATATTAAACGGTCAATGGAAAGCATATTGCGGATAGCGGATAGATTGGAGAGAAAGAGCAATGAAGAAAAAGGCGGAACAAAAATATTTGCCCAAAGTAGTGCTGGCAAGGCTGAAAACGGCAACCACGATGGAGAAAGTGCAGAAGGAGTTAAAGGGGAAGGGATTCACAAGAAATGAAATGAAAGCAATGGCGCGTTGCTATAATTTCTTTGACGGATTAGAAGTGTATCTTTCAAAGTGGAACTGGGGCAGTCACGAAAAATGGCATTTATACAGCTGGGATGATGAAATTGACGAAACTGTCATGAAAGCGGTTTATGAAGCAGAGCAGTTCCACAGGTTTTCCTGCGGAAGATATAAAAATAATTTTGAACAGTTCAAAGAAGACTGGGAAGCTGAAACGTATGAATCAGAAGGGGTACTTTCCTTCACAGATGAACAGGTGGAAGTGCTGGAAGTATTGCAAGAGGAAGTAAACAATATTGACCCGGAGGAAGTGCAAAGAGCAGTGAGGAAAGCAGAGGACACAAAGCGGGACCGGCAGCGCAAGCGGCGCATGAAAGCCAGCAAGGGCAGTAGATACAGAAAAAGATTTTTTTAGAGGGGAGAAAAGACGTGGCAGAGATTTCAAAAAAGACAATAGAAAATCTAAGGGATTTTTTTAGTAGGGGTTGTGATTATGCAGGAACGCAGGAAGTAGTGGACGAATTAAAATACAAAGCGCTGAAAAAGATGGGCTGCGAATATGCGGCAGACGAAGTGGGGCTTGAATGGGACGGGGAAGAAATGGGAACTGTTGATGATTTTGCAGACTATTTTTGGGACATGGCGGTTGAAATTTTCTTGAATGTGCTAAAAACGGAAGATGTGAGGATTAAAGGGCGGAGGGCGCAGCATGGCAAAGAAACATTATAGCGGAAAAGAATTGCTTTACCGCCGCCAGCTGGAGAAGCAGCGGCAGCAGGGCGAACAAAATACGGTAAAACAGAGAATGCAGCAAATGAACCAGCTGAAAAAGTCGGTGGAAGCTGCAAGACAGGATATGAGACAGAGAGAAAGAGAGGGGAAAGACAAGGGCGTTTCTGATTAAAGCGGCGAGAATACTTACGGAAGTATATACAGTTTGCACAAATATACTTCCGTAATAATGTGCAATGTGGACATTGAAAATATACTTCCGTAAGTATATAATGAATACATAATCAATCAGAAAAACGGAGGTAATAAGGACATGACAAAGAAAGAATTGAGAGAAAAGTATATTGAGTGGAACAAAGAGATAGGAAAGCTGGAAGGAAGAAAAAGAGAAATCTTTCGCGACTTGCAGGACATGAACGCAGAAAAAGGGGACGGACATAAATGGTGCTGTATACAAAGACTCATAGAGGGACTAATAAAGGCGGGTGAGGTGTATCAGACAATGGAACTTGTTTCCGAATATTACGGAATAGAGGGGCAAGAAGAAGCGTTAAGGAATTTGGCGACTGCAACAAAGAATTTTGAAATCTGAGAGCTGAGAAGCCGCAGAGGGGCAGCGGGGTGAAAGCCATTGCCGGGCGGGTTAGCTTCCCGCCCAGCGCATTGCTGGGAAATAAAAGATCATACCAGATACAAGGAGGGACACAGCATGAAAGTACTATCTATTATCAACCTTAAAGGGGGAGTGGCAAAGACCATTTCAAGCGTCAATATGGCGCACATTCTGGCAGCAGTACACGGCTATAAAGTGCTTTTGATCGACAACGATAAGCAGGGCAACGCAAGCAAGATTCTGAACCGCCACAGCTACAGCGGGAAAGGAACGGCAGAAGTCATGACAAAGCGGGGGATTGATCCGGCAGAGGTTACCCAGAAAACAGACTATGACGGGTTAGACATTATCACAGCGAACATGAATTTGCTGACAGCCAATTTAGAGGTAATGCTTGACCAGAGCCGCCCGCAACAGACACGTTTCAAGAAGTTTCTGGAGGGCATACAGACAGAATATGACTATTGCATTATTGATAATGCCCCGGATATTAACATTTCAACAATCAATGCGCTGGTTGCTTCAAATGATGTGATGGTCCCTATCACCATTGATGATTTTGCTATTGACGGGCTGGCGGAACTGAAAGAACAGATTGACAATACACGTGAGGACTTAAACCCGGAATTGCGGTTTTGCGGATGTTTCGTGACACAGTATGACCGCACTAATGAAGCAGACACGCAAGGAGAAGAATTTTTGAGAAGTCTTGATTATCCGTTGTTTGAAACTCATATCAGACGAACACCCAAAATGAAGCCCAGCACATTTGAAAGAAAGCCCATTGTCGTATATTCAAGCAGATGTGGGGCGGCATATGACTATAAAGCATTGGTGCAGGAATATTTAAGAATGTGACCGATTCGGACACGCAAGGGAGGAAAAGCAGATGGCAGAAAGCAGTAAAAAATTCAATCTGACAGAGTTATTAAACCAGAGATCGAAAGAAATCGCACAGCAGGAAACAGCCGCAGAAAAGGACACAACAAATGAAGGAGTAAGCACCACAGCAGATATTGAAGACTTGATACCATCAAAGGACAATTTCTATTCCGTTGAGGATGTGCAGGACTTGAAGCAGTCAATAGAACTGCTGGGGATATTGCAGCCGCTTCTTGTGACGGATGAAGAAGACGGAAAGCGGCGCATTATCGCAGGACACCGCAGACGCCTTGCAATCATGCAGCTGGTGGATGAGGGAAAAGAGCGTTTCCGCTATGTGCCTATCATGGTGAAGCCGACAAAGAACGCGATTCTGGACCGGCTGGCACTGATAATGACTAACCGCTTCCGGGAAAAGACGGACTGGGAGAAAATGACGGAAAGCATTGAAACGGAAAAGCTGGTGCAGGAATTGAAAGCGCAAATGGATATTCCGGGGCGCACCCGTGATTTGCTGGCAGAAATTATTGACGCTTCCCCGGCGCAGCTGGGGAGATATAAAGCGATCTACAATAATTTGACCGCAGAACTAATGGCAGAATTTAAGGCGGGGAAAATTGGCGTTTCTGTCATTTACGAGATTTCGCAGCTTGAAAAGGAATGGCAGTTACGGTCATTAGAAGTATTTCGGGAAAATGGGGCACTTGCGCTGCCGGATGTAAAGGAAATTAAACGGCAGCAGGAAGCGGCGGCACAAATACCGGGACAAATGGGATTAGATGATATAACCGGGCAGCAGGACACGCAGGAAACCGCACAGACGGAAGAAAACGTGGAGGGTGAGGAAATCACCGGGGAAGACGAAGAAACGGAAGCAGAGGGCGCAGAGGAAGCCACAGAGGGAGAATATGTTGACCCGCAGCCGGAAAGCATTGTTTCTCTTTGCTATAGCTGCACAAATTATGAAACTTGCCACGATAAGAAAGCAACCGTCACAAGCTGCAATGCCTATAAAAACCGCAAAGAAGCATATAAAACGGACGAACAGCGGTACAATGAGGAACAAGCACAGATTGACGCGGAAACCAGAAAGAAACTGCGGGAGCAGCGGGAAGAAAACGTACAGCAGGGACCAGAAGAAAAACAGCATGAGGAAATCCGGCTTTCCCCAAGCAGATACGAGGAAATCACAAGTGAAGCACTGACCTTCATGCTTTTGAAAAAAGATGGATTCAAAGTCGGTGAAGAATTATCGTTGCCGGAATACAAAGACGGGCAGCAGACGGGAAGGACGCTTGAAATTACAATTTCTTATGTGCTGGAAGACTGGACGGGGCTTGATGATGATTATTGCATTATCGGTTTTCACATTATGAGTTACACGCCAGCGGCAGCAGTAGCAGCGGACGGGGCAGATCAGCCCACATTATTACCGGGAGCGTGATCAATTATGAAGACGAAAACAATTATAAAAATAAGCGGCGTTGTCATATTGGCAACTGCCGCAAGTTTCGCGTTTCTGCTTTATAAAGTCGGAGAAGAAACGGCGATGGTTAGGTGCGGAAGCAGAAACAGAGTATACACTGGAAGGATCGGAGGATAAACAATGTTTTGGTTTAAAAAAAAGAAAGAGAAAGCGGCAGAAATAGTTCCCACAAATACTTCTATCGAAGAAGAAATGGGGCTGAAAGAATATGTGAGTTTTGATAGTGTGAAAGCACATCTTGTGGACATTCTGGAGGAAAACAGAAGGTTGAAACAGGAAGAAAAAGACAAGAAGGACAGAGTATATAAAGAGCAGCAGGAGGAACGGAAGCAAAAAGAACTTGCATTGATCGAAGCCGACGAATGGAAAAAACGCGCAAAAGAGAAAGACGAAGAAATCAGAAAGCTAAAAAAGATAATAGACAAACAGGATGAAAAAATAGAACAGCTGGAAGGACAGCAGAACGAATTAATGACAGAAGCGGAAATGGCACGGTTGGCAACAGAAAAGACCCGCAGGGAATATGCGGAAAAGAAAGAGTGCGCCGCATGGTTGAAAGATAGTCTGGAAAAAAACTGCGGGTACGAATGGGCAGGGGTGACAAAGACGCAGCTTGTGGACATTCTGAAAAAGATAATGAGTGAAAACGAGGAAGCGCAGACATGAAACAGACAATAAGTGTCATTTATTATAAGTGTCCCGTATGCGGAAGAAATTCAACCAACAAAAAAGAGATAGAACGACATTTCAGACAACAACACCAGATAAAAGATGATGAAGTGATTTATTGCAAGATATGCGGTGCTGGATGGCATGTGAACGCATACGGGAAGAAAAGAGCAGTGGAAATGGCAAAAGAGTGTTACAAAAGACATATTACAGCAGGGGACGCAGACGAAACGGCGACAAGGGCTTTTTTCTTGTCAAAAGGCGTATTTGGGTATGTAAGAATAGAAGATGGATAGCAGAGAGAGACAGAAAATAGAAAAAACAGTGCAAAAGGAGATTTAAGCATGGATAAAAGCAAGGTAATAGAGTTTCTGGAATTTTACAAAGAGATCGACGGAGAAATTTCTGCACATCGTCGCATTTTACGTGATTATGAAAGCCAGTACTACAATACGATAGGCGGGATGGAGAGTGACGGGCAGCCAAAAGGACAGTACCACATTTCACATACGGTGGAAAATGCCGCAATGAATATCCCGAACTATGTGCGGGAAGATATGAAATACTACGAAGAAAAGGTGTATAAGCTACAAAGGATAAAAAGTCAGATTTTGCAAGAGATTTCCCGCTTGAAGCTGAAAGAAAAGACTATTATTTTTGACTATTACATATATGGCATGAAATGGGAGCAAGTAGCGGAACACAATCACTATTCAGACAGGCAATGCAAAAACATCCGGGATACGGCAGTTGAAAAGCTGACTGAAAGATTCCAGAACAACGATTTTATAAGGGAATTTAACATGATCAAATAAAAATGATTGCCCGATATTACACACTGTATTTTGCTATAATGAATTTGCAGGAAAACCGCTTGATTTCACACTGTTTGCAAGCTGGTTTTCAAAATTTGAAATAATATAAATTTTTATACTTCCGTAAGTTTTCAAGACTGCGAAGGATGAAAACGAACGAAAGAGAGGTGGACGGACAGAATGGGAAGACCAAGAAACCCGCAGCGGGATTTGTCGCTTAAAAGATATCTTGAAGTGAGCGGAGAAATCAGCACGGCACAGCTGGCACAGCTGGCGGGGGTGACAGAAAGCCGGATCAGAAAATGGAAGTCAGAAGACAAGTGGGAAGAAGCACTGAAAAAGAAGCCGAAAAAAAGGGGCGGTCAAAAAGGCAATAAAAATGCGGCAGGAAAAACCCCGGCAAAAAATGGAAACAAAAATGCAGTCACGCATGGGGCGTTTGCAAAAGCAGGGCTTGAAGACATACCACCAGAAAAGGCAGAGGAAATCCGCAGCATGAAAACGCCGGAAGCTATGCCGCGCATGATGGAGGAATTGCAAGCCCTTTATCTGAGAAAAGCATATCTTGAAAAGCTGTTGGAAGAATATGAAGCACCAGAAGCAGGAGGGTTTTACACCGACAAGATAGTACATATGATAGTTCCTAAAAGTATGGAGGACAAACAGGCAGAGGAAGCGGCAGGGCTTGAAGCGGGAGAAGCGGCAGACCCAGAAGCCATAGAGGGGCAGCAGGGGGAGCACTTCAAAACGGCAATGAAGTCTATAATAAAATCAAGTCCGTTCGATAGAGCAATGAAGGTGGAAGCTGAATTGAATAAACTACACGGGCGTATCATCAAGCAGCTTGACAGCATCAAGTCATATGAGATGGAGAGTCGCCGCTTGCAGCTGGAAGAAAGAAGACTTGAACTGATGAAACAAAAGGTCACAGGAGAGATCGACATCAACCCAGAGACGGAGGAATGGGAAATGGAAGAAAACGGCGTTGATGATCTGCCGTGAGTAGGTTCTTCCGGCGTTTTGGGAGGGGTGAGGGTACGGTGACGCCCATGCCTTGCCTAGCCACAAAAAGAAAAAAATCGCTTTCGGAAATGCCGGAAAAATAATAAAAGGGGGTACGGTTTTGAAATTATATACAGTCAAGGCGGTTGCGGTATGGCTGGACTTGACAGAATCCAGAGTGCGGCAGCTACGCAAGCAAAAAATCATAACTGAATATCAGTCGGGGTTATATGATTTGAAAACCGTAACGCATGAATACATAAACTATCTGCGGAATAACAGCCCAGCGGAAACAAGTGTTGACTACAACACGGAGCGGGCAAAGCTAGTGCGGGCGAAGCGGGAAAGCCAAGAACTTGAATTGCGGCTGCGAAAGAACGAGTTGCACGAAACAGAGGAAATTGAAAAAGTCATGACAGACACTTTAATAAAATTCAAAACAAGACTTATGGCAATTCCCGCAAAACTAAGTCCGATACTATCAAAGAAAAAGGACCAGACAGAAATTTTCAAGCTGCTAAAAGCGGCGATTGATGAAGCACTGGAAGAACTGGCAGACTTTCAAAAACTGTTTGGGTATACGATAGAGGATGAAGAAAAGAACAGCTGATTTATTAAGCCGGGTATTTTCAGTATTGAAGCCACCGCCAGACTTGAAATTGTCGGAGTGGGCAGACAAATTCCGGCAGCTATCTTCCGAAGCGTCCGCAGAGCCGGGAAGATGGCGAACGTCAAAAGCACCATATCAGAAAGAGATCATGGACGCAATAACCGATATAGGCGTTAAGAAAGTTGTTGTTATGTCTGCGGCGCAAGTCGGAAAGACTGACGCAATGATCTTAAACCCGATAGGTTATTACATTCATTATGAGCCGTCCCCGATTATGGTATTACAGCCAACAATACAGATGGCAGAAACGTTTTCAAAGGATCGGCTTTCACCAATGCTGCGAGATACGGCAGTATTGACAGACAAAGTAAATGATAAGAGCAGAAACAGCGGAAACACAATTTTACAAAAAATATTTCCGGGCGGTCATGTAACAATGGTGGGAGCAAATAGCCCGTCAAGCCTTGCTTCCCGTCCAATCAGAATACTTCTGGCAGATGAAATTGACCGCTACCCGGCGACGGCAGGAAGCGAGGGGGACCCGCTTTTTCTTGCTGCAAAGAGATTAACAACTTTCTGGAATAGAAAAGAAGTTGACGTGTCAACGCCGACAATAAAAGGGCTTTCAAGAATTGAAGTGGAGTATGAGAACAGCAGCAAGGGAACGTGGAACGCACCTTGCCCGTGCTGCGGGGAATTACAACCGCTTACATGGTCCGGCATTGTGTTTGACAAGGAAGATTTGTCGGAAATTGGTTATGCGTGTAGCAAATGCGGCGTGATTTCAAGTGAAGTGGAGTGGAAAGAGGGATTCAAGGACGGCTGCTTTATCCATGAAAACCCGGAAAACCCGGTAAAAGGATTTCACTTGAACACACTTGCTTCCACTCTTTCTACATGGCGGGAGGTTGTAGAAAAGTTTCTGGTTGCCAATGAGGAAGTAAAAAAAGGCAATGTGGAACTGATGAAGGTATGGACAAATACAGAACTGGGGGAAACGTGGGAGGAAGACGGCGAAACCATAGAAGATGAAGAACTGATGAAACGCCGGGAGAATTACAACTGCGAAATTCCGTATGATGTGCTTTATTTGACAGCAGGAGTTGACACACAGGATGATAGATTTGAAATTGAGGTAGTTGGCTGGGGTCCAGAATATGAAAGCTGGGGCATAAAGTATGCGGTGTTGTACGGCGATACCGGGAATATGCAAGACCCGGTATGGAATAATCTTGATATATTTCTGTCACAGACATTTGAGAAGCCGGACGGAACAAAGCTGAAAATAGCCGCAACGTGCATAGACAGTGGCGGTCACAGATCGAATCAAGTATATAAATTCTGCAAGCCCCGGTTCAATCGTCGCATATTTGCAATAAAGGGAAGCAATGACAGCGCAGCGGCGTACATACAGAAACCGACAAAGAACAACCGCGAACAAGCCTATTTATTCACTATCGGAGTTGATACCGGGAAAAGTTGGCTGATGGACAGATTAAAACTGACAGAGCCGGGACCCGGATTTTGTCATTTTCCGAGAGAAGACAAAAAGGGGTATGATGAAAAATATTTTAAGGGGCTAACATCCGAAAAGAAAGTCATGCGGTACAAGATGGGAAGACCGTACTTTGCATGGGAACTGAAAGACAAGGGAGAGCACAAAAGAAATGAAGCCCTTGACTGCCGGAATTATGCAACGGCAGCTATTGAAATAACTGCACTTCCGCTGAAAAAGCCGGAAGAAAAAGAAAAGAAACAACAAACAGCAAACACACCCGGAAAGAAGAAAGGACGGGGAAGAAGAAGTGGAGGGATAAGCTAATGGCAGGAATTACACTGGAAACAGCGCAAAGACACCTTGACGCATGGTTAGAAGCGGAACTGGCAGTGACAAATGCGCAGTCTTACACGATCGGCAGCAGGATCATGACAAAAGCCGATCTTGAGGAAATCAGAAAGACTATTAATTATTGGAACACAAAAGTAGTGGAATTAGAGAACGCTAAGAAGCACGGAGGACGAAACCGGGCATATAGAGCCGTACCGCGCGACTTATAAGCAAAACATTTCCCGCAATTTCCCTTTTTCGGGGTTTATTTCCCACCATTTCCCGAAAAAACGATATAAAATGATAGCGTGAATAAATAGGAAGACAGGAAAGCACCCGTTAAAAGGTGCTTTTTTCATGCAGTGCAGCAGACAGGAGGTGAAAAGGAAATGGGCATTGCAGCAATGATTGACAGAGCCATTGAGACGGTCGCACCAGAAACGGGACTGAAAAGGGCTGCTGCACGGCATAAAATGCAGATTTTGAACAGCGGTTATGGAAATTATGGAGCAAGCACATTCAAAAAATCGCTTGCCGGGTGGATGTACGCCGGAGGATCACACCGCGAGGACATAGAGGACAATATTGCAATACTGCGGCAGCGAAGCCGCGATTTATATATGGGCGTACCTATAGCAAATGGAGCGGTAAAGACAATGCGCACAAACGTTGTGGGGCGGGGGCTTCACCTAAAACCGACTATTGACCGTGAGGTTTTGGGGATCACAGCTGCACAAGCGCAAAAATTAGAAAAACAGATTGAACGGGAATGGAGGTTGTGGGCAGAAAGCCCGGATTGCGACATTGAGCGCATAGACACTTTCTATGAGTTGCAGCAGTTGGCGTTTCTCAACTGGCTTATGTCCGGGGACTGTCTGGCAGTACTGCCGATAAAACCAAGATTGAACCAGCCATATGATCTGCGGGTACAGCTTGTGGAAGCAGACAGACTTTCCAGCCCGGACTACTGCGACACTTTTGACAACAAAATTGTTGGCGGCGTGGAAGTGGATAAAGACGGCGAAGTGTTAGCATACCACATATCGGAACAACACCCGTTGTCCTATGAGGTTACAGACATTAAATGGCATAGGGTGGAAGCATACGGCAAGAAAACGGGAAGAAGAAATGTGCTGCACATTATGACCCGTGAGAGGATAGGGCAGCGCAGGGGCGTGCCATTCCTTGCTCCGGTCATTGAAAGTTTGAAACAGCTGGGGAGATACACGGACGCAGAACTTGTGGCGGCGGTAGTATCTGGAATGTTTTCTGTGTTCATCGAGAAAGAAGACGCAAGCGAGGGTGACGCAGTAGGGAAGATGATACCAGAAGAACAGCAAGTGGACGCAGAAGACGAAAGCAGCCTTGAAATGGGTCCCGGCGTGATTATGGACTTGAACCCCGGAGAAAAAGTGCACGACACGAACCCCGGAAGACCAAACAGCAGTTTTTCCATGTTTGTAGAAGCCATATGCCAGCAAATAGGGGCTTCACTTGAAATCCCCTATGAATTGCTTGTAAAGCGTTTTAATGCGTCTTATACGGCGAGTAAAGGCGCATTGGAAGAAGCGTGGAAGATGTTTAGAATGTACCGAGCGTGGCTTGCCACAGACTTTTGCCAACCAATCTATGAAGAATGGCTTGCAGAAGCGGTGGCAAAAAAACGCATTGACGCGCCCGGATTTTTCACCGATCCGCTGATTAGAAACGCATATTGCCGGGCAGAGTGGAACGGACCAGCAAAAGGCATTCTTGACCCGGTGAAAGAGGTAAATGCAGCAGAAAAGAGGGTGCAGAACGGCTTTTCTACACGCAGTAGTGAAACAATGGAAATGACTGGTGGCGATTATTTCAGCAATGTAGACCAGTTGAAACAAGAAGAAAAGAAACTAAGTGAGGTGAAGAAAGGTGCCAAAGGGAATGAACAACGGAAACAACAGCCAGAAGGAGAAGAAGCAGCCGGGCAGCAGGAACAACCAACAAAGCCCGCAGGGAATGACGGCAAATAAATTCTGGGACTTTATACCAGGAACGGAAACAAGCCCCCCGGAAATGCTTTTATATGGACCGATAAGCAGCCAACAAAGCTGGTGGGAAGACAGAGTAACCCCGGCGCAATTTAACAAAGAACTTGCAGCACTGGGAGACGTGCCGGAAATTGTGGTGCGTATTAACAGTGGCGGCGGTGATGTGTTCGCAGCAAACGCGATTTTCACAAGATTAAAAGATCATACAGCGAAAATCACGGTAAAAATTGACGGCTGGGCAGCTTCAGCGGCTACGATCATTGCAATGGCTGGGGACACAATCAAAATAGCCAGAAACGGCGTTTTTATGATACATGATCCGGCAATGACCGTCTGGGACACATTCAAAGCGGAAGATTTTGAAAAGATGGCTGACGAATTGAAAGTGATCAAGCAAAGCATAGTCAACACATATGCGCTAAAAACGGGCATGAGTGCTGACGATATAGCCGCCTTAATGAGTGAGGAAAAGTGGTGGACGGGTGACGAAGCAGTGACAAGCGGTTTTTGTGATGAATTGATGTTTGAAGAAGCAAACACAGTCATTGAAAATGCTTCAAAAATCGTGGTCAATTCCACGCCCATCGACATTTCGGCTTTTAAGACGGTCCCAAAGGCGTTATTAAACAGCCCGCACAATCCGGGTGGTTTGATAAATAATAGTGCAGCAGCTAAAACGAAGCCAAAGGAGGAAAAAGAAATGGCAGTAGCAGAAAACAACATTGGAACGGTTGACGCACTGAAAGCCGCATACCCGGATTTAGTGGCAACCATCCAGAACGAAGCAGCAGCGGCAGAAAGAAACCGTATCAAGGCTATTGAGGATATGGCGGGCGGCAATTATGTAGACATTGTTTCTGACGCAAAATTTGATAACCCTTGCACGGCAGAGCAGGTGGCAATGAAAATCATTGCAGAACAGAACAAGCAGGGTGGGCAGTACATCCAGAACCGTAACGCTGACGCTGACAATTCCGGCGTGAACGGAGTTGCAGGGGCAGCAAGTGAAAATGGCGCAGACGGGAAGAACCAGTTTGACGCAGCCATTGACGCACTGAAATTTGACTAAGGGAGGGAAAGAAGATGGCAAAACATGCAGTAGAAACAAGAAGTACAGAACCCAAGAATTTCTTTGCCGGGGACTTTCCTACATTGCCGGATAGCGGGACAGCAGGGGCGAAACTGGCAGAGCATACGCCCGTGGCAAAGAATGAAGATGGAAACATTGTTGCGGTGACAGCAGCAACCATTGACAAGGTGGTTGGCATTACTGCGGAAGCAGCGGAGAACGGCGAACCCGTTGTATATTACATGACGGGTGAGTTTTTCGCTGACGCAATCGAACTGCCGGACGGCGTGGAAATCGAAGCACTGAAAGACAGCTTGCGCAAGCTGTCTATATTTTTGAGATAGGAGGACGAAAAGACAATGGCAAATGAAGTATCTATCTATGAACCGAGGACAATGGGCAGGGTCATTCAGAAGCTGCCCCCGGTGAGGACATTTTTCAGAAGCACTTTCTTCCGTCATGAAGAAACCTTTGTGACAAAGAGCGTTGACGTGGATTTCAGAAAGGGAAGCCGCAAGGTTGCCCCATTCGTGTCCCGGCTGATTGGCGGCAAGATTGTACCCAATACTGGGTATGAAACCAAGACATATACGCCGCCGCTGGTTGCCCCGGAGAAAGTGACAACCATTGATGATTTGCTGGAACGCCGCATTGGTGAAAATATGTATTCCGGGAAAACACCCGCACAAAGGGCGGTGGAGAAGATGGCGCAGGATTTCATTGAACTGCGGGAGCAGATAACCCGCCGTGAAGAATTGATGTGCGCCCAGACCATCTTCACCGGGTCAATTCCCATTATCGGTGACGGGGTGAACGAGGTTATCACTTTTGGATTTACCAACATGGAAACCATCACAAAGGCGGCTGACAAGTGGACGAATGAAGCCAGCGATCCCATTGAAGACCTGAAACGCTGGCATGAAACAGTGCAGAAGAAAGGCTTTCTGAACTGCGACATTTGCGTTATGGGAAAAACCGTTGCGGCAGCGTTTGTGAACCATCCGAAAGTGAAAGAGTTGCTGGACGTGAGAAATTACAATCTGGCAGTTATCCAGCCCCGGCAGCTGCCCAATGGCGTGACCTACATCGGCACTATCCATGAAATAGGGCTGGATATTTACAAGTACAATGAATGGTATCTGGACGATTGGACGAACCCGGAGAAGCCGGAAGACAAGCCGCTTGTCCCGGATAACCAGCTTGCATTGCTTTCCAGCAATACAGACTGGTCCATGTATTACGGCGCAATCACGCTGATTAACGAACCCAACGGGAACTTCCGCACCGTTGAGGGGAAACTTGTGCCGGACACATGGACGAAGCGCAAGCCCGCAAGAAGATTTCTCAACGTTTCTTCTGCACCGTTGTGCGTACCGCATGACGTGGACAGCTGGTTTGTGGCGCAGCCCGTATGATGGGGGATTTCAAGGCACTGCTTGACAGCGATATGAAAGTTTTTCACAATCCGGCAGAAATGGCAAATATGATAAATATCTGGTATTTGGAAAAACAATATACGATCCCGGCAATTGTTGACCATACGGCAGCGGAGAACCGCAAGAAAACAGAGAAAGACCACGTAGAAGGTATATACCGGGCAAATTGTCTGGTATATATCGCCCTGCGTGATCTGGGGTTTGTTCCAAAGAAGGACCGCAAGATCGAAATTGAAGTAGCGGGAGCGGTAACGGAATATCGGATAGAAAAAGCGGATTGCGAAGACGGCGAAATCATACTGGAATTGGAGTTGATGGAAGAATGATTGAAATAACTTCCGAAGCCATCGAGAGAGCGGAAACATTGCTGGCGGGTATTCCCAAGGGTGCGGAAAGGGCTTTTTCCAATGCAATCAACAGGGCAGTGACTTACTCGAAAACAAAAGCGTTCAAAGAGGTTAGAAAAGTATATGCAGTAAAACAAAATGACCTTAATTCAGCAACGGCGATACGAATACAGAACGCAAACACTGGGGATATAGCCGGGTTTGTTTCATTTTCTGGGGTAAAATTGCCGTTGTATAAATTCAACGTGTCGCAGAATGCGCCAAAGAAGTCAAAAAGCATAAGAGCGGGTTTGATGAAAGGAAGCCAGACAGAGTTTAAACACGCATTTATAGCACAAATGAACAGTGGACATATTGGGATATTTGAGCGGACTACATCAAAACGGCTGCCCATTGAAGAAATTATGGGTCTATCTGGGGCACAGATGGTACAAAACGAAGTGATTATTGACCAGCTATCAGAGGAAGCGCAAGAAAAGGTCAACGAGCGTGTGATGCACGAAATTGACCGCATTTTGAACGGATATGGAGGGTGAGGCATGACACCTGTTATGTTGCTGGATGATCTGCAGAAATTCATTGAGGAAAACACGGCAGACATACTGCTTGAAGTGAAAGTGAGGACGGGACCGGCAACGGAAAAAGAGAGGGCGGCAAAGGTCTACAAAATGGGGCTGCCGGAAAAAGACGATAACACGCAGCAGATACCATATATTCTACTGAAAGTGTTGAGCGGGGCAGATGAAAAAGAAGACCAGCAGCCAAAGTCAAGTGAAGTCCGGGTGCGCATGATAATTGCAACATATTCACAAGACGGAGAGCGGGGATCACTGGCGTTACTAAACCTTATTTTACGAATACGGGAACGCTTGCAGAAACAACACATAATCGGCGGGCGTTTCTGCCTTGAATATCCGTTTGAATACATCATATACCAAGACACAACACCCCCGTATTATCTGGGGGAAATCATGACAATATGGAGCATACCAACTATTGAAAGAGAGGTGCAGGAAATATGGCAGTAAAGAAGAACGTCACAGCAGCCGCAGAGAGCGAAAAAGCGGCAGAGGTAGACAATTCTACAAGTGAAACAGAAAACGCCGTAAATGGGGCGCAGACGCAGCCACAGACGGAAAATAAAGAGCCGGACACAGTAAAGCTAATCTATATCGGACCGACACTGCCGAAAGCAACGCTGAAAAGCAATCGGATTTTTGAGGGGACGCGGGAAGAAATCAAGAAAGAACTGAAAACAGTACTTGAGAAATTCCCGCTGGTAGAAAAGCTGCTTGTCCCGGTTGAAAGTTTGGCAGAGAAAAAAGACAAAGTACGGTCGGCTGGAAACATTCTGAACAAATATTATTCAGACCTTGTTTCAGCGGCGGCAGCAGTGGAAAAGGAGGGATAAGACAATGGCAGACATTACACATGGAGTGAGTACAGCAAAAAAAACGACAAGCGTATCAACGCCCGTTGTCGCGGCAAGCGGCATACATTTTGTCGTAGGGACAGCCCCGGTGCAGATGGTGGACGGCAAAGTAAATGAAGTGATCATGGCGCAGACATACGTGGAAGCGGTGCAACAGCTAGGCTATTCCGATGACTGGAAGAAGTACGGGATTTGTGAAGAAATTTATTCCGCTTTCCTGCTTTATAAGACCAGCCCCATTTTTGTTGTAAATGTACTTGATCCCAAAAGGCACAAAATGGAAGTGTCTAAAAAGAACATGCAGCCGGAAGACAACCAAATTTTACTTCCGATTGAAGCGATTTCGGACACAATCAATATTACGGATAAAGAAAAAGGAACGGACTTTGACGTATTTTACAATGATTATAATTGCGTCATTGAATTTCTGGGAGAAAAGCCGCAGACAGAAGAAGTGGAAGTGGGATATAGCGAGGTTGACCCGTCACAGGTTACGAAAGATGATATTATCGGAGGTTATAACGTAGCCACACACGCAACAACCGGGCTGGAATTGATCGACAACACATTCCCGAAATATACGGTTGCCCCGGATATTATATTGTGTCCGAATTGGTCACATGACCCGGAAGTAGCAGCAGTAATGGCGGCAAAAGCAGAGAACATTAACGGATTGTTTGAAGCGATCGCAATTCTGGATGTGGACACAGCAGAGGAAAGCGGAGTGACACATTACAGCGAAGTGCCGGAGTGGAAGAAAAAGAAAAATTTCACAAAGAAAATGGAGATCGTATGTTTCCCGAAAGTTGCGCTGGGGGATAGAATTTTTAATCTTTCAACACAGCTTGCGGGCTGCATTAGCGCAACGGATAACGACGAAGATTTAGGCGGCGGTACACCGTGCGAAAGCGCGTCAAACAAGTCGTTGCAGGCAGACAGAATGGTTACTGCAAGCGGAAAAGAAGTCGTGATGGATTTGCAGAATGCAAACTACTTGAACGAAAACGGTATTGTAACGGGCTTGAACTTCTACAACGGGTTTGTAAGCTGGGGAAATTATACAGCTTGCTACCCGTCGAGCACGGACCCGGCAGATTATTTTTACAATATCAACAGAATGTTCCGTTGGGTTGCAAAAAATGTAATTCTTTCTTACTGGTCATACATTGATCGCAGAATGTCGCGGGTATTAATTGACGCAATTCTGCAAAGTGTAAATGACTGGCTGAACGGATTAACAGCAGAGGGTAGAATACTGGGCGGCGAAATCGTGATGGAAGACAGCGAAAACCCGACAACAGCACTGATGGCGGGAAAAGTCAAATATCACGTCTACTTAACACCGCCTAGCCCGTTGCAGAAAATTGATTTTGTGCTTGAATATGATTTCTCATATTTGGAAATGGCACTGACGGCGTAAGGAGGGAACACAAATGGGAAAGATAGACGAATTTGTTGTAAGCTATGCAATGTACGAAAACGGTACAGAGTATATGGGGACAACAGAAGTTACGTTGCCGGACCTTGAATTTATGACGGAGGAATTGAGCGGGGCAGGAATCGCGGGAAAGGTTGAAGAAGTAATAACCGGGAATATGAACGCAATGACAACCACTTTCAATTTCCGCACCGTTGGAAAGTGGACGGCAAGACTGCTTGAACCGAGGGTGCACAACATTGATTTAAGAGTGGCGCAGCAGAACATGGAAACAAAGGACGGGACAACAAGCGTAAGCGGATTAAAGCACATTATGAAGATCAAGCCGAAGAAAACGGCACTGGGAAAAGTATCTGCGGCTACCACATCGGACGCAAGCGGCGAATATTCGGTGCTTTATTATGCGCTGTATGTTGACGGGGTAAAGGTGACGGAAGTTGACCCGCTGAACTTCATCTGCATAATTAACGGCAGGGATTTTCTGGAAGAAGTCAGAAAAGCACTGGGAAAATAAGAAAAGAAACAGATCACAGAAGCAGGAAAAGCCAGCGGACACCCGCTGGCGTTTTTCTGCAATTTTTTAAGAAAAATGGAGGAATGAAAAAATGGATGGAACGACAAAAAACAATACAGCAGCAGAAGAAATGAAAAACGCAGTATCAGCAGAGGAAGCGGAAAACGTAGTATCAGCAGAGGAAATGCAGGAAGCGCAGAAGACCGGGACGGTGGATTTTTCCGTAAAGAAAGAGGAAAAAGAAAATTCCGGCACTTATGTTCACAAATTCAAAAACCCGGTTGAAATAATGGGGAAAAAGTACACGTCATTAACGTTCTATTTTGATCGTTTGACCGGGGAAGACATAGAAGCGATTGAGGATGAATTGATGGATCAGAACAAATTTGTTTTAACGCCGGAAACTTCTTCTTCATTCCAGTGCATTCTTGCAGCGAAAGCGGCGGGAATAGCGTCTGACGAAATCAGACGGTTGCCCGTGCATGATTACATGAAAATCAAGAACAAAGCAAGAAATTTTTTAATCAATGCGGGCTAACCAGAGCGAAAGCCCCAGACGGGTCAATAATTAAGATAGAGAACCCGGCAGATTTCTTGAGAAAGCAAGTTTATAAAATGTCAAGGGCTTCACACACGCCCATTCCGTTTTTTATGAAAATGAAAATCCGTGAATTTTTCCGCTGGATAAACAGCGTAAATGAAGTGGAAACGGAGGAAGAAAAAGAGCGGAATGAAGGGCAGTAGGGAGGTGTAAACCGTTGGCAGGGTCGCAAAAAGAATTTGAACTGCTTTTCAAGTTGAAAGCAACGCTGGGCGGCGACTTCAAAAAGAGTTTCAAAGAAGCCGTTGACACCCAGAAGCAGCTGCGGGAAAGCCTAAAAAATGTCAATTCCGTACAATCAAAAATAGACGGCTTTACAAAGCAGTCTACGGCGATTCATAAGAACAAACAAAAGCTGGAAGCATTAAGGCAAGAACATGATCGCTTGCAGCAGGAGTTGAACGAAACGGGCGAACCAACGGAAGCACTGCGCCGGAAACTGGAAAGAAACGAAAGCCAGATACAACAGACCACTGCCAGAATAAAAGAACAGGAACAACAACTAAACAGTCTGGGTGAAGAACTCCGGCAAGCGGGGGTGAACACGGACAATCTGACTGGCGAGAATGAACGCTTGCAGAAGTCCTACGACAAACTGAAATCTTCACAAGAGACGCTGCAAAGTCTGAATGCCAGACAACAGGAAATCCAGCAGAGCATAGGAAAAACGAAATCACAGCTGACGGGGACACTGGGTGCCATAACTGCGGTAGGAACTGCTATTTATGCAGGACCGGTAAAGAAAGCGGCAGAGTTTCAAGAGCAAATGTCAACCGTAGGAGCCATATCAAATGCAAGCGCGGAAGATATGGCGAGACTATCCCAGAAAGCAAAAGAAATGGGCGCAAAAACCGCATTCACGGCAGCGGAAGCCGGGGAAGCTATGGAGTACATGGCAATGGCGGGCTGGAAAGCGGAAGACATGATGGGCGGTATTGAAGGAATTATGAACCTTGCCGCAGCGTCTGGGGAAGATTTGGCGACAACATCCGACATTGTCACGGATGCGCTTACAGCATTTGGTATGACGGCGAAAGATGCCGGGCATTTTTCGGATATTCTTGCCGCAGCGTCCAGCAATGCAAACACAAATGTAAGCATGATGGGCGAAACATTTAAGTATGTAGCGCCACTTGCTGGCACATTTGGTTTCTCAGCAGAAGACACAGCTTTAGCGGCAGGATTAATGGCTAACAGCGGAATAAAAGCAAGCCAAGCTGGTACAACACTAAGAAGCGCATTGTCACGGTTAGTCAAGCCAACAAGCGAAATGCAATCAACAATGGTAGAGTTAGGACTTGCGGTGCAGCAGGTAGAGCATGTCGTTGACGGGTCAAAAGTAGATAAGTTGCAAGGCAAAGTAGCGGACAGAACAGCCGCTATGCAAAAAGCGCAGATTAGTTATAATAACGCCGTTGCAAAATATGGAGCAGATTCAGCACAGGCACAGAAATCCGCAATCAATCTGGAAAATGCAAAGCGCAAATTGGCGCAGACATCCGGGGACTTAAGCTCGGCACAGGCTGGAAGCAACCAGGTAGTAGGAATACAGAATGCACTTCTCACTGACGGAAATGGAAAGATGAAATCATTCTATGAAGTCATGGTGAAGTTGCGGCAGTCTTTTGCAGGAATGACGGAAGAGCAGCAGACACAGGCGGCGGCTACCTTATTCGGACAGGAAGCCATGTCTGGTATGCTGGCGGTCATAAATGCGTCTGATGAAGATTTTGAGAAACTGGCTGGTTCGATAAAAGATTGCAACGGATCAGCAGAAAAAATGGCGCAGATGAAGTTGGACAACATGAACGGGCAAATTACGCTTATGAAGTCAGCTTTTGACGCACTACAGGAAGAATTAGGCGAACTATTATTACCAGTACTTACAGAGGGAATAAAGAAATTAACTGGTGTAATAGGAGTTATGACAACATTCGTGAGAGAGAACCCGGAAGCAGTAAAAACGATTGCAAAGGTTGTAGCAGCACTGGCAACAATGCGGGTCGGATTTTTAAGTTTAAAGCTGGCGGGACTGACTGGCGAAAGCGGCATAATCAGCATTATTCAAAAACTGGTAGGGCTGCGGGCTGGAATGATCGAAAGTGCAGCCACAAGCGTTTCCTTTGTGACGAAGCTAAAAGGCGCAGGGGGCGGCATTTTATCCTATTTCGGGAATGTAGGAACGGCACTGGGCGGCGTTAAGTCTGCAATAGGAAATGTTTTCAGCGGAAATGCGGTAATCGGAAAAGTAATCGGTTTTTTAGGAGGGATAAGAACAAAACTTGTAAGCGGGATCGCGGGGATCGCAGGGAAAGCCGCAGGAGCATTGACCGGGGCGGGGTCGAGGATGGTAGGATTTATTCTGACACCGTTTAAGGCAATCGGCGGCAGACTGGGCGGGGTACTGTCTGGACTGGGAAGTGTGATCGCAAATAGCCCGCTGGGACGCATAGGGGCAGTTATAGGCGGCGGTATATCAAAGGCGTTCGGGGCGGTGGGAAGTTTAATCGCGCCGGTAGGAAACGCAATCAAAGCAATTCTGGGTCCGATTGGAACGCTTGCAAAAACAGCATTAGGACCGCTGGGAGGTATCGCGGCAAAAGTGTTGCCGATAGTTGGCGTTGTAACAACGGTTATCACTGTCTTTAAGATGGTGAAAGAGCACTTGCAGGAAATCCGGGAGTTTATCAAAAAGACTTTCGGGGATGAAGCACTGGCGGTGTTCGACAAGGTTGTTGAAGTCATTACAAGCGTAGGCGAAACTATCAAGAATATTTTTTCTGATGGCAATATAGGGGCAGCCCGTGAAAAGATACAAGAGATTTTCGGAGACAAAGGGACAGCGGTATTTGATAAGCTGATAGGAATTTTACGCAGTGTAATACCAGTCATGCAATCAGCAGCACCGCACATTATGGAAATCGTGAGAAGTGTTGTGGAATTTATAAAAGCAGCTATCCCGGTGATCGCAGAAGCAATAAGAACATTAATGCCCGTAATAAATGAAATAATTAACATTATTTCAACTTATGTGCTTCCCATCATTTCAGATGTATTCACCTTTATTACATCAACGGTACTGCCAATCATTTCACAAATGGTGCAAGCACTACTGCCAGTAATTCAAAATGTATTGCAAACACTTGTCCCGGCAGTAACATCGGCGGTTACAACTATTTGGAATGTGGTTAGCCCTATCATTAAGGGGATATTACAAGCCGTACAATCGGCAATGCCAACCATATTGTCAGTCGTTAGGTCGGTAGTTACAGCAATAGGCGGCGTGATTAACGGATTAGCAACCACCTTGAATGGTATCATTACGTTTATTACGGGTGTATTTACCGGGAACTGGCGGCAAGCGTGGGAGGGCGTAAAGCAGATATTTTCCGGGATATGGGAAAGCATAAAATCAATAGCACAAGGGGCTATTGACGCAATAGCGAGTATTGTCAACGGAATTACAGACAAAATTTCCGGGCTGATGGATAAAATTTCGGGGGCAAAATCGGCGGCAAGCAGCAGCAAAAGCAGCAGCGTAAGCATACCGGGACACGCAAAAGGAACGGAGAGCACAGAAGACGCTTTTATTGCCGGAGAAAACGGACCAGAACTCATAACCGGGCAGCCTAAGAAAGTGGTATATACGGCAGAAGAAACAAGAAACATTTTTGCCGCGCAAAGGGCAGCTGCGGAAGCAGTGAGGACGGCACCAACAATGTCAGCCGTGAAAACGGCACCGACACTGACAGCCGGAAAAGGAAGTGGAAGCGGAAGCAAAACCATAACAATTAACAACAATCCGACAATCATTATAAATGGTGACAAGCCGGATGATTTAGAAGAAAAGCTGGAAAGAAACAACCAGACTTTACTACAGCAAGTAGACGAAAAGTTAAGCGGCAGCGAAGACGAAGGGAGGACACGTTTTGAGTGACACAACATACATAACCGTTTCTGGTGATATGTGGGATAAGATAGCATATGAGGAAATGGGGTCTTCCCTTCATGTTGATAAGCTGATGAAAGCAAATTTGGAATACTTGCACTATTTTGTATTTCCTGCCGGGATTGTACTTACAATCCCGGCATTGGAGGAAGAAGAAGTGGAAGAACTGCCATTGTGGAAAAGGGGGCTGCTGCATGAGTGATACAGAAACAACCGCCATACTGGAATTTGATGGAAAAGAAGTAACAGAAGAAAGAAAAGCGGATATTGTAGCATTGATTTACATTGACAATGACGAAGAACACGCGGACGATCTACAGATTATAACCGGGAATGAAACACTAATGTCCGGGGTATCTGAAATAAGTCTGACATTGCGGCAGGATGGATGGCACGGGACAAATAAAAGTAAAAGCGTGAATTGTGGGTCGTTCACAGTGGATGATAACGAAAGCGATTTTGTATCAGAAATGTTTATCACAAAGGCGGCAGCAGTCACAACCATTTCGGAAATCAGACAGACACCAAAGAACCAAGCATGGGAGAGATTCAACCTAAAGGAAGTATCAACAGAGATAGCAGAAAGAAACAATGTAAATATTATATATGCGGCAGAACTGAACCCGGTTTTCGTGAGAAAAGAGCAAAGAAATAAGTCTGATATAAAATTCTTATCAGAATTATGCAGGATAACGGGATTGCGGTTGAAATATACAAGAAATTCGCTTGTGATCTATAACCCATATGAATATAGCCAAAATGAACCAGTAAAGACCTTTGTTAAAGGCGATTCGGAAATAATAGAAGACAGGCTGCACCATAAAAAGAATGATACAGACTATGCACAATGCCGGGTGGTATATAAAGACCCTATCACACGGGAATTGATCACATATACATACAAGCGGAACGAAACAGGAAGAAGACTTGAAGTAAGGCAGAAGGTTTCCAGCACGGAAGAAGCAAAGACGCTGGCAAAATATATGATAAAAGAAAAAAACTGCAAGGAATACACGGGGCATATTGTTTGTGCTGGGGATATTTCGCTTTCAACTGGAAGCATAGTTGCTTTATCTGGGTACGGAGAGTATGACAGAAAATATATAATCACAAAAGCAATACACAGAATACAGAACGGCATATATACAACCAAGATATTCTTTGAAATGGTATTGGAGGGGTATTGATGGATGAATATAGAATTGGGGTCGTACATAGCGTAAACGAAACCAAAAGAACGGTACGGGTACAGTACGAACAGTTTGACAATATGATTTCAGCGGAATTGAAAGTTGTGTGGCAGAATGAAAAATGGCTGCCAAAAATTAACGAAGAAGTATTTTGCATTTGTCCGCAGGGCGGCGACGGTGACGGTTTTGTAATTGGGAGGTTGTAAGAATGGCTCAACAATATAAACAATTAATCGGTATATCGGGCGAAATCCGCTATCTTCCAATAGAACCAATAGTGAGAATACCGACACCAGTATTCAGACCGATAGCACCGATTAGGTACATTAAGAAGAAGAAAAAAACGAAGAAAATTAGCAATCTGGGAAAATGGGGGAACCTTAATTTTATTGTATCAAGCAACCAGACCAGAACATTTTCCGGGATGAAGTGGACCAGTACATATAATTACGACGTAAAAGACCGCAGCAAGAAAGTGTCGCAAGTGACGTTTAAGGGAATTGCGCCGGATGAAATTTCTTTTAGTATGCGGTTTTCTGTTTTTGAGGGAATGAAGCCGTTTGAAGAAATGGAAGAACTGGACACCGTGGCGCGAAAAGGGAAAGCGGAAAGACTATTGATCGGCGGCAAGAAGTACGGGAAAAATCCGCTTGTAATAACCAAGATAACAAGAAATCTAAAGTATTTTGATAATAAAGGGAATTTGTGGGTCGCTGACGTGCAAGTAGAAATGAAAGAAAAGGCATAGGGGGTGCAGGGGTGGAAAAGTTAAAAGCGGGTGATATAACAGAAATAAACCTTGCGCCAAGAACAGAAGCGGAAGACGTGAAACAGTGCATTGCTATGATCTGCAATACAACAAGGGGCTCCGTCCCTTTTATGAGAGGTTTCGGGATTTCCGGGGAATTTATGCACCAACTGACTGCGGGGAATGAAAACAATATAGCGGAAGACGTGGCGGATCAGATACACAGATTTGAAGACCGGGTGGAACCGGCAGACCTTGAATTTGAGGAAGAAAGCGAAAACGGAGGATTAGCGTACACAATACCATACAATATCATATCGGAGGTGAACGAAAATGATTAATGAATACCCGGAAATTGAATTTCTGGACACAAATACAGAAAAAGAAATTTCAAGAATGATATTGAAGTTTGAGGAAATAACGCAGCGGACACTTCACCCGGCTTCCCCGGAAAGGCTTTTTATTGCGTGGTGTGCGTCGGTTGTAGTACAGCAACGTGTACTTATTAACGAAGTGGCAAAAATGAACGTCCCGCGATATGCAAAAGGGGTATACCTTGACAGTTTAGCAGAATTATTCCGGGACACAAAAAGGCTTCCGGCAAGTAAAGCGTCAACAACGGTGCGTTGCTATATTTCAGAAGCACAGAAACAGAGCATATTTATTCCGGCAGGAACAAGAGTGACGGCAGACGGGGACATAATTTTTGCCACAACAAAAATATTAGAGATACCAGCCGGAGAAACTTACGGCGATATAGACGCAGAATGCCTTGTTGCAGGGGAAATCGGAAACGGGTTTGCAGCTGGGCAGCTAAAAGAGATCGTGGACGTTTACGACTATTATCAAAAGATAGAGAACATAACGGAAACGGGCGGCGGGGCAGACGAAGAAAGCGACGAAAGTTATTACAATCATATGCGGGAAAGTCTGGAAAGTTTCAGCACAGCTGGTCCCATTAACGGGTACATATACTGGACGAAAACTGTTTCATCCGCAGTGGCGGACGTGGCAGTTAGCAGCCCGGAACCGTGCGTGGTTGACGTGCGTGTCCTGCTACAAGATGGAGCGGAAGCCACGGAAGCAGTGCTGAAAGAGATTGAGGAAGCATTAAACGCGGATGACATTAGACCGCTGACGGATGTTGTGACAGTATCAAAGCCGGAATTAGAAGAATTTTCCGTTGATACAACCTTTTATATCGCACAGCCGAACAACGCAAGTGCGATCGTAATTGACAAAGCTGTACGGCAAGCAGTGGATGACTACATATTGTGGCAGACATCGAAAATGGGACGGGATATAAACCCGTCTTATTTAGTGCAAATGATGATGGAAGCAGGGGCAAAGCGCGTGGAAGTGCGGCAGCCAACATTCAAAGCGATAAATGATATCACAGTCGGGAAGCTGACAACCAAAACGGTTTTGAATGGGGGTCTTGAAGATGTCTGAAACAATCTACGAAAGCGACTTTACAAAATATCTACCGCAAGCATTGGCAAGTGATATAAAAATGGTTGCGCTTGCAAAAGCAATAACAGATGAATTGTTGACAGTTTCCAAGGAAATGAAAAATGTGCTGATATACGCACGTATAGACGATTTGCCGGAAGAACTGGTGGACGTTCTGGCGTATGACTTACACGTTGACTGGTACGATTATTCATACCCGCTGGCGGCAAAGCGCGACTTACTGAAAAGCAGCATAAAGGTGCATAAGAAGATGGGGACAAAGTATGCGGTTGAAAAGGCATTGTCCGCACTGTACCCGGAAAGCGAAGTGGAAGAATGGTTTCAGTACGAGGGAGAACCCGGACACTTCCACATTGTTTGTGATGTGACAAATTCAAGGATAACTGCAAGTTTCTCTGATATTGTCCGGGCAGTAAAGATGTATAAAAGGCTTTCAGCGCACTTTGACGAAGTTGTCTACCAGTCACACATTCATTGTGAAATACATACACACACGGATGTTTTTTTATACCACGCTCCAACGACGGGGAAACTGCACACGGGGACATACCCGCAGCGGAATATAAAAGGTGTGAACTACGGACGGAATATTGTTGTGGGGACGGAAGCAGCAGGATTTATATTTGTCAATCCGGCAGCAGGAACGATCCCGGAGAGAAACACAGAATTTCATGGAAGAATAGCCCGGATTGACGCAGAAACGGCGTTAAATGCGTTTAGGTATAGAAATATACCAGCAGGACAAATAAACGCCGGAGAAAGCCCACAGCGAGTCTATAGAGGGGGAAACGCAGGGGCAGTGATGGAAGCGGCAGGAGAAACGGCAGCATACCGCTTCACCAGCCAAGCAGCGGGTACAGACCCGGAACGAAGCACGGTATTTCACCACCAGCAAGCGCAGATTGACGCGGAAACGGCTTCAAATGCGTATGGGTATAGAAATACACCTACGGGACAAATAAACGCCGGAGAAAGCCCACAGCGCAGCCACAGAGGGGGAAGCGCGGGGGCAGCAGTAGAGGTGGAGGGAGAAACGGCGGCGCATACCTTCACCAGCCCGGCAGCAGGAACGGTCCCGGAAAGAAGCACAGCGCAGCGGACGGAGGGCGGGGCGGTGGAAAGTACAGCACATGCAGCCGGGTTTTCCTATACCGTCAAGCAATGCGGAAGCAGCCGGAAATTATAAGCAAAGGAGGGGAGAACCATGCTGACAGCACAAGCAAAAGAGGACTTCAAGCAGTTTATTGAAAGAATTATTTCTTATGCGGTTGTGACGGTAAACGGCAAAGCGGAAAAGAAAGTCATTCACCGCAAGGAAAGGCTTTCTGACGGCAGAGTTGCAGTGTATATCGCAATTACGCCGCAGCTGGGGACGGCTGCAACAATCCAGAAAGTACAGCTTTACAACACGGCTGGGAAGCTATGGGCAGAGAAAGAAGAAGATATAAGCCTTTCAAATGTCCAAGAGGGCGCGTTGTACCGTTTCGTGTTCGACTTTGTAGAAAAGGAGGTGTAAAAAACAATGTATGAACCTAAGTTATGGCAGGATCATGTGACGGAATTTGAAAATAGATACACAGAAAGCCGGAATGATGATGGGACAATAACACACACACCTGTTGAGGGTGAAGTAATCCAGCAGGGGACACCGCAGAACGCAGCAAACTTCAACCACATGGAGGACGGCATTTCAAACGCTGGGGAACTGGCGGCATTGATGGCAGTCGGGGCGATACACCAGCAGCAGTCATTAAAAGACCTTGCCGGGGAAGTGATCACAGTGACAATGACAAATACACAGGAATATCCATTTAACAATTCCGTCAAAACCGTGTCACTGGCGCAGAGCCGCAACCATGTTGACTATACAGTAACAGCGGAAGTTGTGGAGTATTCCGGGGGATTTCCGGGAGAAATCGAGATTTCCGCGAAGCTGCAAAATGGCTTCAAGGTTGCTTTCACTGGAAGCGCAAAGAGCGTTACGGTCAAATTATATGTGAAAGGCGGGTTTTATTGATGGCAGCAGTAATTATCAAGCAGGAGGGACGCAGAGCGCATGAAGAAGCGGTGCTGCGTTCTTTTGGAGTGAAGGGAAAAGGAACACCAGCCCAGCGGGAAGCAGCAGAAGTCATTGCAGCCCGCACGGTTGAAGTAGTAAAAGGAGGTAGAGACAATGGCAAAAGATACTACTAAGATCAATGTAGTGGAAAAAGAACCGGGAAAACCGCATATTGAATTTGCGGTTTCCGGGGGGAAAAAGATCACTTTTGGTGATGATGAACTGACAATCAATCTGGCAGCCAGAGAACGCGACGAAGCAGTGACACTTGACATTTGTTTTGACGCTGAAAGCGGTATCGTGATCGGCGTGGGCGGCACGGCACAGAGGTATGCGGCACAGATTGACATTCCGGCACGGCGTTATGATGTGATCGAGGACGGCAAAGACGAAGAAACAGGGGAAGTACGGAAAGTTCCTATGCCGATCCCGTTCGACATGTCACTTTGCACACTTACATTATGGGAGGTATAAGTATGGGAAATTTTGATGATTTGAGCATGGCGGTTGCTTCATTTGGGGGCAATAACAAAGTTATTTTTGATGATCTGGAAAAGCCGTCGATCATGGTCGGCATTCCGAAAATGAAGTTTTCGGACCTTATCACCGGGGGAACACAGGACACACTGGATGTTTTCAAGGTGGACGGCGTAGAAAGGGAAATACTGTATATTTCAAAGTATCAAAACGTTGTAGTAAACGATCGTGCATATTCCTTGCCCATGAAGGACCCGAAAGTATATATCAATTTTGATTCCGCACTTGCAGCTTGCCGCAAAAAGGGCGCGGGCTGGGGTCTGACACCTAATGGATTATGGGGCGCACTTATGTTGTGGTGCAACCGAAACAACCATTTACCGCGCGGCAACACGAACTGGGATAGAAGCTATGAAAAAGGATATGAAAAGGGCGTAAATACATATGTTGACGGATCACACGGCGGCGGTAGGACTGCAACGGGCAGCGGACCCGTAACATGGTATCACGACGGAAGCCCGGCTGGTATTGCGGACCTTTGCGGCAATGTTTGGGAATGGGTTGCAGGGCTGCGCATTGTCGGCGGCGAAATCCAGATCATCCCGTATGGAAATTGCATGAGGGCTGATTGCGATATGTCCGCAGATAGCACGGAATGGAAAGCGGTCAAGCCGGACGGGTCCTTTGTCAATCCGGGGACGCTGGGAACGCTGCACTATGACCTTGTAAGCGGAAAGATAGTGATAGGGACAGCCACAAATTCTGCTTTCAATACAAATATTGCGCTTTCCGGCGTGGCAGCAGCAAGCGGCGTAAACATTCCGCAGATCGTCAAAGCACTGGGATTGATGAAAGACACTGCGGACATTTACCCGACAATGGGACACCAGCTTTATGTGAACAGCGAGGGCGAACGGCTGCCGTTCCGTGGGTCTGGCTTCAACAGCACGTCCGACGGCGGTGTAGGGGCGTTGCATTTGGGCTACGTGCGTTCCGGCGTCGGCAACCGTGTTGGTTTCCGCTCCGCTTATGATGAAAAACTGGCAACTGAAAACTGATAAACTGCGGGGATGGCGGCAGCCATCCCCATCGAAAAAAATATAAAAAGGCAGGGCGCGGGAAATGCAGGAAAATTCAAAGGAAGAATTGCCGCAGCTTGACGCAGTGCAGGACAACGCCACGCAAGAAGATTTTCACACCAAAAACAAAATATATGAATTGCTTTTGTATGCGGGACAGCAGCTAGAACAATTTCCAAAGTCACAACGGCGGCTTGCGGATGATATACGGGGAACTATGCTGAATATGCTGCGGTTAGTGGTGACGCTGGAAAACAAGCACTATAAGAAAACAACGCTGGGCGATTTAGACAATGAAGTTGACGTATTGCGCCATCTTGTAAGACTTGCGGCAGACCCAAACTATATGAGGGATAAAAAGCCGTGTTTGTCCATAAAGAAATATGAGCAGATTTCACGCAAAATAAATGAAATCGGCTGCATGATAGGTGGGTACTATAAATCACTAAACGGCAGCCAAGCCGCGCAAAGCGGCGCAGGGAAGCAGAAAAAGAAATAAAAAGCAGGGGCATTGCCACCTTTGCTTTTTGTATATGGGAATAAGCCGTTAGTAGGGTATTGCCGTGCCGTTCCGTGGGTCTAGCTTCAACAACACGTCCAACGGCGGTGTAGGGGCGTTGAATTTGAACAACGTGCGTTCCAACGTCAACAACAATGTTGGTTTCCGCTCCGCTTCACCCCATTTTGCCAGCAGTCACAAGCACAAGTGCTTGCGTCCAGTGCGTTTGGGTTTAAGGGGTTTATTTCCATTCCGAGGGGGACCAACAGACGGGACCCGCAGGAAAAAGATTGAATTGCCGTGAAAACTGTTAGTAAGCCACAGCGGATTTCTGGGCGGCTGAAAGCTGGCAGCAATGCCGGATAATAAGTTACGTTTGAAATGGAAAAACCAGAGTAAATTTGCACGGCGCATTTTTAGTGATAGGAGGGAAAAGGGATTGCAGACCATCAAGAATATTTTCCCGTTGATATATGACTTTGAAAATCTTTTCAATGCCTACAAGAAAGCCATTAAATGTAAAAGGTACAGACCAGACGTAATGGAATATACGGATCGGCTGGAAGAAAATCTGATTGAATTGCAGAATGAATTGATCTGGAAGACTTACAGCGTAGGACAATATAACATTTTCTATGTGTACGAACCTAAAAAGCGCATGATTATGTCATTGAAATTCAAAGACCGGGTGGCGCAACACGCCATCTACAGCATATTAAACCCGTACTTTGAAAAGCAGTTTATTTCTGACAGTTACGCTTGCAGGGTAGGCAAGGGGACACATAGGGCAATAAAGAAGCTGCAAAGCTGGTTAAGGAAGACAGACAGGAAGCCGAAACGCTTTTACTACTTAAAGCTGGATATTTCAAAATATTTTTACCGGGTAGACCATGAAATTTTAATGGAAATTCTGCAAAGGAAGATTGCGGACAAAGATTTGCTGCACGTTCTTTCTGTAATCGTAAATTGCGAAGACACCAATTTTGGACTACCACTGGGCGCGGATGTGGGAAATGTTGCCTATGATGAATTGTTGGGAGAAGTAGGGCTGCCAATAGGCAATTTGACTTCTCAAATGTTCGCTAATCTGTATTTGAACGAACTTGACCAGCACTGCAAACACAATTTGCGTTTGCATTACTACATCCGTTATATGGACGACATTATAATACTACACCATGACAAGAAATATCTGGAAAGGGTAAAACGGGACATTGCCGGATTTCTGGGTGTGAAATTGCATTTACAGCTGAACAGTAAAACATGCATAAGACCAACGAGCATGGGCATTGAGTTTGTCGGCTTCCGCGTGTGGTCAACACACATCAAATTGAGGAAGAAGACAGCAAAGAAGATGAAAAAGCGGTTGAAGTATATGTTTTCAGCGTTTCATAACGGGGAAATTGACCGGGAAACACTAGACCGCAGCATTGCTTCATATAAGGGCATTTTGCAACACTTCAACAGCTATGGTCTGCGGCAAAGTCTAAATGAAATGTACAAAAAGGAGGTGAAGACAGAAGATGGGAGCAGTACAGACGATTGACCCAGCCGCCGTCTGGGAAGAAATCAAGTGGATTTTATCAATACTTGCAGGGTGTGGGATTGTGATTGATCTAACGCCGGGCGTAAAGTTTCAGCCCGTGCGTTGGTTATTGAAACGGCTGGGAAATCTCATAAACGCGGATATTAAGAAACAACTTGACGAACTGCAAAAGGAAGTCACGGAATTTAAGGTGGACAGCTGGCGCACGGAAATTCTGGACTTTTCCGATAGCTGCATGAACCATAGGCGGCACACAAAAGAGCAATTTGATCATGTGATAGAAATTTTGGACAGATACGATAAGTATATCACGGAAAACAAGCTGACAAACGGGCAAGTTGATGTTGCGCATGAGTACATTTTGGAGATTTACAAGCAGTGCATACGGGAAAATGATTTTGCACTTGATGAAGAAGAAGAAAAAGCCCGGAAAGAAGCTGCGGTAAAAGCCAGAAGAAACGGAGGCGAAAGAAAGTGAAATATGTTTTTGTATTTGTTGGCGGCTTTCTGTTAGCGGTTACACTGATTGCCGTTTATAATCTGCCCGGAATGAGACGACAGCGCAGGAAACGGAAAAAGGAACTGGAAGAACACCCGGAAAAGAAAAGCGGCACAACAAAAGTGCTGCTTTTTTCAATCCTTTTGACCTATTACATAGCGTTTGCCGTGGGGGTCTGGGTGGTTGTGTTCAAAGATATATACCAGCTGGGAACACTATTGACATTTACCGGGGGCGTGACAGCTGCCGCAGTAGCTTTCTATTGCTGGAAAGCAAAAGCGGAAAATTTGCTGAAAATTAAGGCTGGGAACCCGGACTTGTGCGGATCGTTGTCTGATTTCGCAGGTATGCCATAGGAGGTAGAAGAAATTGAACGAAGCAGGGAAAAAAGAGGTTGCGGCAGCCGCCGCAGCCATTATTTTTGCCAATGAGGGCGGTTATTCTTCCGTAAATGCCAATGACAATAGGGCGGTAAGCGTAGGGAAAGTGCAGTGGCACGGAAACCGGGCATTGTTATTGCTGAAAAACATTGCACAGAAGATAGGAAAGCAAGCCGCAACGGATATTCTGGGGGCGGCATTGTGTAACGAGATTTTGACCGCCGCAAACTGGCAGATGCGGACCGTGACAGTAGTAGAGAAAGAAAAACTGTCAAAGTTGCTGGGAACACAGCAGGGAAGGGAAGCGCAGGACGCGCAAGCGGAAGCAGACATTTTGCTTTATGTGTCAAACGGGGTCAAGCTGGGAATTGAGGATAAGCAAAGCCTTGTATACTATGCAGATTTGGAAAATCAAGGCGGTGCAGGGGCTTCAAAGCGCGTGGGGATGGCAGCGGCACAGAATGTCGGAGGATCGGCAAAAGTAACGCTTTCAGCTATTCACGCGGCAGCGTTGGCAGATAAGACAATGGGGAAGTATGCAAGCCGCAGGACGCTTGTATATAAAAAAACCGCAGCGTTGTTCTGCGGAAGCAGCAGCGCAGGAAATCAGAATGGAGGTGGAAAGACTATGGGCGTAAGAATCGGACACGCAAGCATTTCTGAAAATGGGACGGTAAACGGCGCAAAGGGCGACGGCACAGGGAAAGAAGTGTGCGTGCGTGAATGGTATTCTAAACCGTGGGATTTTATGGCGATTCACCCGGAAGAAGCCGTGCGCGAGAAACACGCAAAGGCGGTGGAAGCAGCTTGCGCAAATGACAACATAGGTTATGGGCAGGGAGACAGAAACACGCTGAACACACTTGCAAAAGCGGTGGGTTATGATCTGTCAAAAGTGGGAAAGTGCAACTGCGATTGCTCAAGTTTGCAGAATGTGGCGGCGGTCGCTTCCGGCGCGGCGGGCGTGTCATATGGCGGCAATGGCTGGACCACATCAACCATGAAAGCGGCATTACAGAAAGCCGGGTACAAGATCATAACCGCAAGGGAATATCTGGACAATGCGGCATATTGCGTCCGGGGCGCAATTTACGTCAAGACTGCAAGTCATACGATCTGCGGTCTGGATAACGGGACAAATTGCAAGAAGACACTGGAAAAAGCGGGGCTGACGGCTTCCGCGCCGCAAAACACCGCAGCGGCAGGAGAAAGAAACTATACCGTAAAAAAGGGCGACACCCTTTCTAAGATCGCAAGCGAGTATGGCACAACCTATCAGAAGTTAGCAAGCTATAACGGCATTGCTAATCCAAGCGCAATTCGCGTGGGGCAAGTTATCAGAATACCAGAAAGCGGATCGCGCACATATACCGTGAAAGCCGGGGATAGCTTGTGGAGCATAGCAGCCGCACAGCTGGGAGACGGTGCACGGTACAATGAAATCAAGATCATAAACGGACTGACAAGCAATGTGATTCACACAGGGCAGACGTTGAAACTGCCTACAAAATAAGGGAAAGCGGAGGAAACAGAAATGAACAAAGAAGTTATTTTTTCAATCATTTATTGCGCAGTGACAGTGGGGGCATTTTGCGCAGGAAAGTATATTTTCCCCAACATTCCGGCAAGCGTCAAAGATAAGCTGGCAGAACTTGCAGAATGGGCAGCAAAGTTTGTTGTCTGGGCAAGGGAGTTTAAGAAGACGGAGAGCGGGGAAAAGAAGATGGAAGCCGTAGTTAAGCAGCTGAAAGAGATCGCTGAAAAAGCTGGGATGGATGTTACGGAAGATCAGCTGAAAGCCATTGCCCAGACTGCATATGAAGCGATGAAAGCAGGGGAAGCGGAAGCACAGCCCGAACAGCCTATGAAAGCGATCGAAGCACAGACAATGCCTACAGTGGTAATAAACACGGGGACGGTAGCGGTAGCAACAGACAACGTGCCGGACGGTGCATTGCAGTCCAACACGGATGGGACAGTGAATGCATACGATGAAGCAGGAAACAAAGCGGGGAACGTATCTGCGGAGGAAGCAGAGAGAGCCGCGAACAATGTCGGCGTGATTGTCACGGAGGACAACGGCTAATTATGCCGCGCTGATGCACCAGACAGCCCCAAAAAACAGAGTTAAAGCCCGTAAGTGTAAAAATATACGCTTGCGGGCTTTTTGCGTTTCTGGGGCAAATTAGAGCGTTCTATTTTATTATCATTCCATTTCTAAGACCCCATAAAAGATACTCTTGCCACTCAATTTCTTTTGATAAAGAATCATGTTTTGTTTCATCAAAAAATCCAGTTTCCATGCATTCTTGATATAGCTTTTCACATTCATTTTGCAGTGAAAGTATTTTCTGTTTAATCACTTTAATATCTGAACCCCTATTGATTCTCATAAAATTTTCACCAGTCATTGTTTATTACCCCATTATATTTCTAGTGGGGCAGCAGAGCCGCCCCGGTGGTTTCACTACTGGACAAGAACCCATGTTGTAGTTGTGCCGTATACATCAATACTGCTTTCATTGAAGTTTTTACAGAGATTGCAGCGGGTCCCTTGCATATATCCGTCGATACATTCAAGACCGTATGTTTTGGAGTTTACCCGGATAACCTTATATGTTAATTCCCTATTTGCGCAAGTGTCGGCAAATTCCGGCTTTTCATTTCTTTTGATCTGCTTGATAATGTTTCCTTTTACTAATTCCATGTGGCTTTCCTCTCCTTCATTTGATAATTATATTATATACTTACGGAAGTATAAAAGCAATAGGCAAAACGCACAAACTTACGGAAGTATAATTGTGCATTTTATATACTTCCGTAAGAACAAAAAGAAACCCCGGAAGACCGGGGCAGTGTGGCTTATTTTGCAAGATACAATATAGGTAGTTCGCTATTGTTTGAACCGTCTTTGTTGTTCTGGTAAGCAATTCTTTTTACTTTTCTATTGCCAAAATAGATAAGGCATTCAAAGAAGTTACACAGATAGCTTTTTCTTCCGTCCTTCACTGTATACATAGCCGTTTTACTCATGTTTTTCATATGATCACTTGCATTCATTTTGTTTTCCTCTCTTTCAGAGGGCGGCAGCAGAGCCGCCCAAGTGATATTATAAATGTGTTGCCATTCCAGTTGTCGCTGTGAATATTTCTTGCAGCATATCAGCGTATACGCCAGACAACTTTTTAATATCTACTTGCTTTTCCGGGACCCATTCATAATTCTTATTGATCCGTCCGGCAGTGAATTTGAAAAAGTACATTGTGTAAGTGTCCGTCGCGTCAAGGGTGATGTAAAGGCGGTTTGCCTTGCTACGGTTTTTAGGAAGTGTCATGCGCAATGTGTTTCCGTCTGCTAAGAAGTTTTTTGCGCCAGTCATTGCGATAAATTTATTGCCGCCGAGTTGCTCAAGGATTGTATTTGCTATAGTCATTGTGTTTTCCTCTCTTTCATTTGATAATTATATTATATACTTACGGAAGTATAAAAGCAATAGACAATATACACAAACTTACGGAAGTATAATTGTGCATTTTATATACTTCCGTAAGAACAAAAAGAAACCCCGGAAGACCGGGGCGGTGCGTTCGCGCTTTCTACTCCTGCAATTCGTTCCAAACATGGAAACCTAATTCGTGCATAGCTTCCGGCGTTTCTTTGACAAACATTGCGAAAAGGAAAGTCAAAAATTCGGATTTTGTTTGCTGCCATTCTTCCGGGGTCAAGCGCGGGTTTTTTTCCAGCTTCATTTCAAGAAGCTGTTGGGTGATCTCTTGCCCAGCCGGGGTATTCAGTGCCGTTCTTTCTGCTTCTGTGATCTTTTCGACGAAATCATTAAAATTATTTGCTATATACATTATGTCTTCCCCCCGTTTCTGTAGGGCGGCAGCAGAGCCGCCCAGTGATTTGTTAAGCTGTCAAGCTGGGACACATAGAGTATTTGCCCAGCGGGTAAACCGTTTCTGCACTGCGGTATTCAGAAATTTTCTTGTCTATACGGCATTTCTGAACTTTTTTGCCATCTGTGATGGTGATGGTCTGTGCTGTACGTGCAGTAACAGTATATGTCCAGATACAGTTGTGATCGCAAATGCTTTTCATACTGTATGATCTACCTACTTCAAATTTTTTCATTGTGTTTTCCTCTCTTTCATTTGATAATTATATTATATACTTACGGAAGTATAAAAGCAATAGGCAAAATACACAAACTTACGGAAGTATATTTATATAAAATTTATACTTCCGTAAGTGTAGAAAATGTGTTATACTTACGGAAATAGCAAAAGGAGGACTAAGAAATGTCGGAAGATAAGAAAATAGCAGAGCAGCAGGAAAAAAAGTCAACCATTCCGAGGGGACCGGCTGCAACCGCAGCAAAAAATAAATACCGCGACAATAATTATGATCGGGCAGAATTGGCAATGCCAAAAGGAATGAAAGAAGCTGTACGAGAGATCGCAAAACAGCAGGGGCAGTCATTCAATGAATATGTCTGCGCAGCAATCAAAGAAAAGGTGCAGAAGGACACCGGGGAGGAACTGGCGTGGGAGAAAAAGAGATAGAATGACTGGCGACGGAGGGTGAAGCAAGTTGAACAATTTGGAAGAATGGGGAAAAGCAAGGAAAACAGTAAAAAAGGCGTGGGAACACTGGAAACCGCATTTTGAAATACTCAATTCAGAGAACGGGGAAAAACTGCGGGCTTTCTTCTTGCTGGACGACACAAACATAGAGTGGAAACTTTATGACGGAGTGCCGGAGGAATCAAAGAAAGACTTTGCAGACTATATGCAGGACGCAAAAGAGGAACTAATTGAAAAAGTGGGATTTGAATTTGGACCACAGGAAGAAGAACTGACGGACACGGGAGCGAGAAAAGCAACCGAAAAACTTTCAAAATGTATGAAGGAATATGAAAGAAAAACGGGGCTGGGTCTGCCGGGGCTTGTTTTCAATATGCTTTTCTATTCGGAATGGTTAGCATTGCCGGAAGAAATACTTGAAAAACGGTATGAAGAAGAAATGAACGGAGTAAATCAATAAAACAACCCCGGAGGGCAGCCGCATTCCGGGGTTTTCCTATGTTATACTAACTAAACATATCCCACGGGCAATCTGGATTCGGGAAATGAGGAGAATGTGGTTGCGCTCTTAAAAGAGCTTGCCCATGAGGACGGCTATACGGTGATCGTCATTACGCATAACCAAAGAGTGGCGGACGAGACGGATCATGTCTTTCGTATGAAGGATGGAAGCATGGAGCAGATACGCTAGCAACGCGGAAAGTTGAAATGCGGGATGAGGAAGGAGTTTGGTATGCTGCTTTTTAAGAATAGTATGCGTCAGCTTTTTCGTATGAAGGGGAGAGCCGCCCTGTTTTTGCTGCTGCTTATTTTTGCGTCGGGGCTTTGCAGTATCGGCAGGGAGTTTCTGGTTACGAATCAGGCTAAGATGGAAGCCTACGAGGATTCCTTTATGACCATCGGAACGGTGGAGCAGAAGGCAGATCAGGTGGAAGAGAGGCGGATCTGGGATGCGGAGATCAAGGACTACCGCATTTACAATAGTTCGGTTTATGATTCCTATGTGCCTTTGTCCGTGCTGGACTTTGAGGGCGCGGATTATCTGTCCGGTCCGGAGCGAAGATGCTTTTACGGCTCTTACATGCCGGAGTATGAGATGTACGGTTTGGGCATGAGCCTCAGCGAGATCGTGGAGGGATCGCCGGTGGAAGATGCAGTGCCCGACCATCCGATTGCCTTTCAGGTAACCAGGGTGCTTGCCGGACAGGGAGGAATCAGGGACGGACATGTCATTTCTTTCTGCGATCACTATAATCCGAAGCCGGAGAAACTGTATGCGGATAAGACTTATGTGATGTCTATTGCTTATAGACCGGGACATGAGGATCAGCAGGAGTTTGAGGGGGATGATGTTACAGAATACATCCCTTACACGGTTCTGGAATCCGATCAGGTTGATATTGACGGCAACAAAGTGCCGGATGACGTGGAAGAGGGACATTTTTGCGATGAGGTGACGGAAGGGTTTTATGAATCGGACAAAGGCAGGCGCTGGCTGAATGTAATAGCCTCATGGGATTATCTGCGGCATACTTTCCCGGTAACGGGCACAGACGACATTAATCTGCTGATGCCTTTCTACAATGGCAATGCATATATCAGCCAGGGCAGGGAGTTTACGGCAAAGGAGTATGCGAACGGGGACAGGGTATGTCTTGTGTCGGAACTGTTTGCCCGGCGTGCCGGGCTTGCAATCGGGGATGAACTGCCTCTCGCGTTACGGTATGCAAATTACAGGCGGACTGCGGGACGGGCGTTTGCAACCAACAGTGCGGCGGCATTTTCGCTGATCAATGCCAAAGGGGAGATTTACCCGGTTTTTGAGGAGGGCAATTATGAAATCGTAGGTGTGTACGGCGGACAGTCGGGAATACGGGATGATTATGGAATGGGCTATAATGAGATCATCATTCCCAGCCGTTCCGTGAAGAACAGCGATGCGGATAACATTCTGGAGAGCGGACCAATGGTGGGAAGCAACACTTCTTTCCGCATTGCCAACGGAACCATCGACGAGTATATGGAGAAGTGGAACAAATTGCAGATTTCTAATCTGGAAATCACTTTTTATGACGGAGGCTATTCAGAACTGGAGGCAAATATCAACAATATGAAGTATATTGCCAGACTGCTGCTTGTTATGGGTGTGATCATGGTACTGATGGTGCTCGGTTATTTTTCCTGGCTGTTTATCTTAAAACAGAAGGAGCGGACGGCGGTGGAGCGGTGCCTGGGTTTTCGGAAGCGGCATAGTTTTGCTTCCCTGTTTTCGGGCATTTTCCTGCTGATTCTGGTGGGAAGCGTATGCGGCAGTGTGGCGGGCAGTTACCTGTCGGGAGAGATCGAGGGGAAGATTGCAAGGGAAGATTATTATGATAAAACCTTTGGAAACAGCGTGGCCACGGATATGGGAAAAACGGAGGCAAAGTCTTATGAGCAGGAAGAGCCGTTAAAGACGGCGGCCGAGTGTGCACTGGCAATTGTTGCGGCCGGAACGGTGATCGCGGCTGCTGGGATTTATGTAAACTTACAAAAAGAGCCCATGAAGATGCTGGCGGGGAGAACGGAATAGCATGCTGTGGCGCACGGGTCTATTTCTCGAACCCGTGCACCCAGTCTGCTTTCAGAAAATAGATAAGAAAAACAATGGAACTTAAGCTCCATGTCAGCGGATATGCCCAGAAAATCATCTGGATTTTCGGGATAAAGTGCAGGATGACTGTAATGTAGCTTACCCGGACGATGCACCAGAAGCAGAGCATGGTGAGCATGGGCACGGCGGCTTTTCCCGCGCCCCGTAAGATTCCCGCGATGCAGTGGGAGAAGGAGAGCAGGAAGTAGAAGAGCGTGACCGTCCTTGCGTGGGTCGTCCCGTATGCGATCACCTCTGTCGTGCGGTTGAATGCGGCAATCAAGGACGGAATGGTCAGGTAGATAATGATGCCCACAAGTTCCGCTGTGAGGATGGAGCAGAGGATGCCGAAACGTGCCCCCTTTTTGGCGCGCTCGTACTGTTTTGCACCAAGGTTCTGGCTGATGAAGGTGGTCAGCGCCATAGCAAAACAGGTGATGGGCAGAAAGCCGAAGCCTTCGATCTTGGAGTAGGCGCCGCTGCCGGCGACAGCCATCTTGCCGAATTTGTTGATGTTGGACTGTACCACCACGTTGGCGAGTGCAATGATGGAATTTTGAAATCCTGCGGGCAGTCCGTTGGAGATCACCTCATGGAGTATGGGGAGATCAAAGCGGATGTTTTTTATGGATACACGGTAGTCTTCCGGGCTCTTGCGGACGAGCCGCCAGAGGCATAAAAACGCGCTGATAAACTGGGAAAGGATCGTAGCCAGGGCGGCAGCGCCGACACCGAAGCCAAGCACGGCGATAAACAGCAAATCCAGCACAATGTTGATGGCGGATGACACGATCAGATAAATGAGCGGATGGCGGCTGTCCCCGACGGACTGCAAAATGCCTACAAAGACATTGTACATGACAAAGGACAGGGAGCCGAGAAAATAAATGCGGAAATAGACCGTGGATTCCGGCAGCACATCGGCGGGCGTCCCCATCCAGATGAGGATGCGGGAAGTCAGGATGGTGCCTGCAACGGTCAGAAAAATGCCCGAGGCAAGCCCGAAAGCAACCGTCGTGTGTACGGCTTTCTGTACTTCCTCTGTTTTCTGCGCGCCGTAATACCGGGCAATCACAACCCCGGCGCCCACAGCGATGCCCTGAAAAAAACCGACCATCAGAAAAATAAGGTTGCCAGAGGAGCTGACTGCGGCGAGTGCATTGCTGCCGAGGAAATTTCCCACAATGAGAGAGTCGGCGGTATTGTATAACTGTTGAAAAAGGTTGCCTAAAAAGAGCGGGAACGCAAAGGCGATGAGCTGTTTCCAGATGCAGCCTTCGGTCAGCAGTGTGGTTTTTGCAGTATGTTTTCCAGTGTTCATGTTTCCTCCATGCCAAAACGGCATCACACAGATTTCTGTTATCTTATGTTACATTATAGCACAATCGTTCCGACAGGATAGCTTTCTTGGCACATCTGTCTATTTTTTTGTATGGAGATGCCTCCTTGTGGCTAAATTATAAGTAAGAGCGGCATATTTTAAAAGAAATCAGATTTGCGGCCGCAGGAGGAAAACAGCATGCTGCAGGAAGAATTATTCATATCGTTTCTGAAAAAGTTCGATGATTCCCCATTTCTTGTCAAAATGAACGGAAAAAAATATCGGATCGGGGAGGGGAAACCCGTTTTTACCGTGAAACTTCATAAGACGATTCCGCTCACCGCGCTGGTGGCCAGCACATCCATCGCGCTTGGCGAGGCTTATATGGACAGTGTATTGGAGATTGAAGGGGATTTGTATGAGGCGCTGGATCATTTTCTCGGCCAGGTGGGAAAATTTTCAACGGAGGCGGTGATGATGAAAAAGCTGATTCCCGAATCCCTGTCAAAAAAACACCAGAGAAGGGATGTTTCCAGCCACTACGATATCGGGAACGATTTTTACAGGTTATGGCTGGATGAGACCATGAGCTATTCCTGCGGGTATTTCCGAAAGGCGGATGATACACTGCATCAGGCACAGGTGAATAAGGCGGCATATATTTTAGAAAAGCTGCATTTGGAAGAAGGGATGGAGATTCTCGATATCGGCTGCGGCTGGGGGTACCTGCTGCTTGAAGCTGCCAAAAAGTATAAGGTTCGCGGAACGGGAATTACATTGAGTCATGAACAGTGCAAGGCGTTCCGAAAACGGATTAAGGCGGAGGGGCTGGAGGATGTGCTGACTGTCCGTCTGATGGACTACCGGGATCTGCCGAGAATGAAAAAGCAGTTTGACCGTGTGGTGAGCGTTGGCATGCTTGAGCATGTAGGCAGGAAAAATTATCGGGTGTTTATGGAATGTGTCAATCAGATGTTGAAGGATCAGGGTGTCTGTCTGTTACATTTTATCAGCGCATTAAAGGAGTATCCCGGGGATGCCTGGATTCGGAAATATATTTTCCCGGGCGGGGTGATTCCCAGCCTGCGTGAGACGGTTTCGCATATGGCGGAGGAAAACTTTCACATCGTGGATGTGGAAAATCTGCGTCTGCATTACAATCAGACACTGCTCTGCTGGCTTGAAAATTACCGGGAACATATCGGCGAAGTAGGCGAAATGTTCGATGAACGGTTTGTCAGAATGTGGGATTTGTATCTGGCAGCCTGCGCTGCGGTGTTTCATAACGGAATTGTAGACTTACACCAGATTCTTGCCACAAAAGGGGTGAATAATACGCTTCCTGTGGTGAGGTGGTATTAATGCGTATGAGGGAGAGTGGTTTGTTTTTGCTTTGTTGGAGGCAGTGTGTTATGATGGTTTTTAAAAAGAGCAGGAACAGTCGTAGGAAAATCAGTTTGTCTATGGGACGGAAAGAGAGGAATGAGCATTATGAAAAGAGTCTTGTTTATCGGGGGAACGGGAACCATCAGTGCAGCGATTGTAAGGCGCCTGGCAGGAGAGCGGAACTGGGAGGTGTGGCTTCTCAACCGTGGCAGCCATAAAGAGGGAATCCCGGAGAGCGTTCACCAGATTGCGGCGGATATCAAGAAGGAAAAGGATGTTTCAGAAAAACTGAATGATCTGACCTTTGATGTGGTCTGCGAATTTATCGGATTTACAGTGGAGGATGTGGAGCGCGATTACAGACTTTTTAAGGACAGGACCAGGCAGTATATCTATATAAGCTCTGCCTCGGCTTATCACAAGCCTGCCGCCGGCTATGTCATTACGGAGGGGACAGCTCTCGCCAACCCCTACTGGCAGTATTCCAGGGATAAAATTGCGTGTGAGGACTTTTTAATGAGAAAGTACAGGGAAGAAGGATTCCCGGTCACAATCGTAAGGCCGAGCCATACATACGACGAGCGTCATATTCCGCTTGGCGTACATGGGAATAACGGGTTCTGGCAGGTGATCCGTCGGATGATGGATGAAAAGCCGGTTATTATCCAGGGGGATGGCACTTCCCTGTGGACACTCACTTTCAATGAGGACTTTGCCACCGGGTTTGTGGGACTGATGGGAAACCGTCATGCGATTGGGGAGGCGTTTCAGATTACGGGGGATGAGACGCTCACATGGAATCAGATCTATGCGACGATCGCGGATGCGCTTGGCGTAAAACTGCATGCCTGTTATGTGCCGTCCGATTTTCTGGCGGCGGTCGGCGGGCCGTTCGGGTATGATTTCGAGGGCAGTCTGATCGGTGATAAGGCGGTCTCGGTTGTGTTCGACAACAGTAAGTTGAAGAGGGTGGTGCCGGATATGAAAACTACCGTGTGTTTTGATCAGGGCGTACAGATCGCGCTGGATTACATTATGACGCATCCGGAGGAATGCCAGAAAGAAGATCCGGCGTTCGATGGATGGTGCGACAGGGTGATCCGTGCGATGGAAGAGGCAAAGAAGTCCGTACTGCGTGGGTAGCGGCAGCGTAAAAAACAATCCACAAACCGCGTTTGGAAAGGTGGCAGTGGATTGTTTTTG
>Ga0137308_100347_pt1 | contig 83460 bp, 69 predicted proteins | sample Inofrocosms_June_FD_97181 | JGI IMG/M metagenome (GOLD analysis project Ga0137308, IMG submission 97181) | Mouse cecal microbial communities from Vienna, Austria - N-Acetylneuraminic and N-Acetylglucosamine D2O microcosms_June | ecosystem: Host-associated > Mammals > Digestive system > Large...
ACTTTAGTAATCCTATACGATTATGATTCAAAATTCATCTCTTTATATCGTGTCTGTTGTATCGGCATTGTGTCTTTTTGCCTCGTGCCGGCATAGTGCCACTCCTACGGAGCAGGGCGCAATCCCTGTAAGTGTCGTAGTTCCGTCTGCCTCGGCAGATGACGAGTCGCGCTCGTATTCAGGCACAGTGGAAACGGCGCAGAACTCGGCTGTCAGTTTCTCTGTGCCGGGTACGATAAGCCATATATATGTGGCAGAGGGCCAGCGAGTAGGCAAGGGGCAGATACTCGCGCGCATAAAGAGCGAGAGCCTTGCCAATGCCAGCAACATAGCGCAGGCCACGCTGAAAGAAGCACGCGACGCCTACAACAGGTTGAAGAAGCTTCGCGACGCGAATGCCTTGCCCGAAATTAAGTGGGTGGAGGTGCAGAGCAAGCTCGAGCAGGCTGAGAATGCGGCCGCTATAGCTGCCCGGGAGGTGTCGGACGCCGCTATCTATGCTCCCGCTGCCGGTATTGTGTCGAAAAAATTTGCCGAGGTAGGGCAGAATGTCGCTCCGGGTATTCCCGTGTTTTCCATTGTGAGTGTTGACGATATAAAGGTGTCTATTCCCGTGCCGGGAGATGAGATTGGCGGCATTGCCGAAGGCGATAAGGCAAAGGTGTCGTTTGACGCTCTCGGCGGAGCCTCGGTAGACGGAGTGGTGACACAGAAGGGAGTGGTAGCCGACCCACTCACACGCGCTTATGATGTGAAGATAGCCATATCCGGGCAGGACGGCAAGGTTTTACCCGGTATGACCTGCGGCGTGGTTTTGAAAAAAGCCGGAGATGTAGCCGGAGTCACATTGCCGTCGCAGGCGGTGCAGCTCGGTTCGGACAATCGTAATTTTGTGTGGCTCGTGCGTGGCGGAAAAGCCGAACGCCGTTTTGTAACTTCCGGCGGTATGGTTGCAGGCGGAATATATGTCACCGACGGAATTTCGGCGGGCGACAGCGTAATCGTGGCCGGTATGCACAAGGTAAGCAGCGGCACACCTGTAAGTGCTGTTATTGAAAACAAATAAAACCCCACAGCTATGGCAACCCGACAAGACAATCCCCGACCCTTGGCCAAGCCGTCGCCGATAGTGGCTATGGGCATAAAATACCGCAAGGAAATAATACTCCTTGCCACGGTGCTGATTGCATTCGGCGTGTACGCGCTGAAGGTGATGAACAAGAACGAATTTCCCGAATTTACTATCCGCGAGGGCGTGGTGGGAGCAATCTATCCCGGCGCTACTGTCGAGCAGATAGAGGAAGAGGTTCTGAAACCCATCGAAGAGTATATATTCTCTTATAAGGAGGTCGACAAGACAAAGACGCACAGTCAGGTAACGGCAGGCACCCTTATTGTTTTCGTTGAGCTTGACGAAAACGTGGATAACACTGCGTCGTTCTGGAATGAGTTCAAAATCGGTATGGAGAATGTGAAGCTGAAGCTTCCCGCAGGCGTTCTCGGTGTGGAAACGCTCAGCAGCTTCGGCGATACCTCGGCCCTGCTTATAACCATGCAGAGCAACGAAAAGACCTATCGCGAACTTGGCGACTATATGGACGCGCTCAAAGACCGCCTTCGCGGTATCGGGAGCGTGGGCGAGATGCAGGTATTCGGCCAGCAGAACGAGCAGATAGCGGTGCGTTTTGATCCTGAGAAACTGCGCCACTACGCCCTCGGCGAGAAAGCTGTTGCCGCCACTCTGTTAGCGCAGGGATTCCAGACCACGGGCGGGGCGCTTCGCAACGGCACATACACACAGCCCATAGTGGTGGAGCGTGCCGTTAACTCGGTGGACGATGTGAAAGACATGGTGGTCATGGCGACTCCCGAAGGCTCCGTGGTGCGTCTTGGCGACATAGCGGAGGTAAGCAAGGAATATGCCGTGCCTGAAAGCTATATAACCAACAACTTTGAGAAGTGCATACTGCTAAGCGTGCAGATGAAGCCCGGCCACAACATAGTGGAGATGGGAAAGCAGGTGGACGCCCAGCTCGAAGATTTTCAGAAAGAGATTCCTTCGGAAGTGACGCTGTTCAAGATAACCGACCAGCCGGTGGTGGTGAACAGCTCGGTCAATTATTTCCTTGTGGAGTTGATTATAGCCATTATCGCGGTGGTGGTTGTGATAATGCTTCTGCTTCCGCTCAAGGTGGCGCTGATAGCGGCTGCCACGATTCCTGTGGCTATCTTCATATCGTTGGGGTTGTTCTACGCCTTTGATATAGAGTTGAATACAGTCACTCTTGCGTGCCTTATAGTGTCGCTTGGCATGATAGTGGATAATTCAGTGGTGATTATCGATGATTATGTGGAGCTTATATCGGAAGGTATGGACCATATGTCGGCCACGCTTAGAGCCGGCACGGAATTTTTCAAGGCAATCTTTTCGGCCACGATGGCTATATCGATTACTTTCTTTCCATTCCTCCTTACTGTCACGGGTATGTTCCGTGACTTCCTTACCGACTTCCCGTGGGGTATGACCATCATACTGTTTGTGTCGCTCCTTGTGGCCGAACTGCTCGTACCCTTCCTGCAGTATGTTCTGATAAAGCAGCCAATCTATAAGCTGCAGCAGGAGGCTGTGGCTTCCGGCAAGAAGAAATTCAGTTTCTTTGTTTCGATGCAGAAAGTGTACGACCGCGTTATCACCGCCTGCTTCAACTGGCCCAAGACCACTGTGGCTCTCGGGGTGGTATGCGTTGTCGGTGGCGCGTGGCTGTTCATATCGCGTCCGTTCCAGCTTATGCCGATAGCCGAGCGCAATCAGTTTGCCGTTGAGATTTTTCTGCCTCCCGGCACCTCGGTGGCTCGTACTACCGCCGTTGCCGATTCGTTGGAGCGTGTTCTGTCGCGTGACGACAGGGTGGTGTCGATAGCCTCGTTCCACGGTTGCGCGTCGCCTCGTTTTCAGGCTACATATGCCCCGCAGGTCGGCGGCCCGAATTTTGCCCAGTTCATAGTTAACACAAAGAGCAATCAGGCCACTGTCGATGTGCTCAATGAATACACCGATCGCTACGAGAATGCCTTCCCCGACGCCTTTGTCCGCTTCAAGCAGCTTAGCTACTCCAATGCGGCATATCCTATAGAGGTGCGGCTCACGGGGCAGAATATGGCCGAGCTTGAAGCCGTGGCCGATACTTTCCTGAGCGTTATGCGCACGGTGCCGGGTCTGAGGTCGGTGCGCTCGTCGCTTGACAATCCGCTGGCTTCTGTGCTTGTGTCGCCCGATCGTACTGAGGCGTCGCGGCTCGGACTGAACAGTGTGATTCTTGAATCAACATTGGCGCTGCGCTATTCCACCGGCCTTCCCGTGGCCACTGTCTGGGAGGGGGATTATGGAATCCCGGTGGTGCTGAAAACGGCATCGGCAGATACCGCCTATGTGAACCGGCTTCTTGGCGAGCCTGTGGGGCTTACCGGGCCGACAAGCGTGCCGCTGAGGCAGATTGCCGATGTCGAGCCTCAATGGCACCACGGTATGCTGCAGCACCGCAACGGCGTGCCTGAAATATCGCTGATTGCCGAAGTGGAGCGTAATGTCAATGTCATAGACCGTACAGAGAAGCTGATGGCCGAGCTTGACAAGATTGATATTCCCGATAGTGTCACCGTCAAGCGCGGCGGCGAGTGGGATACGTCGATGTCGATACTTCCTCAGATTCTGTCGGCTCTGGCAATGGCGGTGGCTATAATATTCTTTATCCTGCTGTTCCATTACTCGCAGATAGACACCGCCGCATTGCTGCTGCTTTCGTTGCTGCTGTGCATACCCGGCGCGGGCATAGGCATGTGGCTGCAGGGCACGGTTCTGTCGCTTACCTGTGTGCTCGGCATAGTGTCGCTGATGGGTATATTGGTGCGCAACGCCATAGTGCTGCTTGACTATGCCGAGGAGTTGCGCAATCAGGGCGCGACGATGAAAGACGCCATTTTCGAGGCATCGAAACGCCGAATGCGCCCCATATTCCTTACCTCGGCTGCCGCCACTATGGGCGTGCTGCCTATGGTAATCGGCGACAGCGCTCTCTGGCAACCGATGGGCGTGGTGATTTTCTACGGCACGCCGATCACTATGATTTTCATATTGACGGTGATACCGGTGGCTTATATGATGATGAAATCGCGGTCGAAAGACGCCGACAAAGCACTCAAAGAACCCCTTGAAACACATCTGATATGAAAAGACTCATTGCAACCATGATAACGCTCCTGCCACTTCTGCCCGCAGTGGCTCAGGGGCAGAAGGAATACGAGGCCGACTCGCTGCTTACAGCCGAGCGGTGTGCCGAAATGGCGATTGCCAATAACGCGGCGATGCGCAACGCAGCAAAAAATGTGGAATCCGCGCGAGAAACACGCCGCGAGGCTTTTACCAAATACTTCCCGCAGGTTTCGGCATCGGCGGCGGCGTTCCGAACCCATAACGACATATTGGAGTATGATTTTTTCAATCTGGTAACACTCGGTATTATCGACCGTGGCAAAGTGGCCGGAGTGCAGGCCGTGCAACCTGTGTTTATGGGCGGCCAGATTGTGAATGGCAACAAACTGGCGAAAGTGGGCGAGGAGGCAGCCGAATTGCAGGCACGCCAGACTTCCGACCAGGTGCGCCTCACGGCAAGGACGTATTACTGGCGGCTTGTGACACTCAATGCTGCGCGCCATACCCTTGAAAAAGCGCTCCAGACTCTCGACACTCTCGATCTTCAGGTGCAGGCCGCGGTCGATGCCGGCATAGCCACCCGTAACGACTTGCTGAAAGTGCAATTGAAGCGGAATACATATCGCGCCGATATGGTAGACCTTGAAAACGGTATCGATTTGTTCGGTCGTCTGCTCGGACAGTATATCGGTCTGCCGGAAGGAGTCCGCCCTGTGCCGGTGGTGGCTGTTCCTGATTCTATGCCCTTGCTTCCCGACGCCGTGTATATGTTACCCGCCGATGCTCTGCCGCAGACTGCGGACTATCAGCTGTTGAATAAGAATATCGAAGCCAAAAAGCTTGAAAAGCGAATGGAAGTGGGCAAGAACCTGCCCACGGTGGCTTTGGGCGCCGGTTGGTTCTATCACGATGTTCTCAGACAGGACCATAATTTCGGAACTGTGATGGTGGCCGTCAACATACCGCTGTCGGGATGGTGGGGCGGCTCGCACGCTATACGCAAGAAGGAAATTGCCGTGCAGGTGGCGCAGAATGAGTTTTCCGACCTCAGCCAGAAGCTTGAGATCGAGATGAGCGACAAATGGAACAACCTCACCTCAGCACATCGTAAAATGGCCATAGCGCGCGAAGCGATAGGGCAGAGCGAGGAAAACCTGCGTCTGAACCGCGCATACTATGATGCCGGAATGTGCACGGTCACTGACATGCTCGAGGCAGAAGCCCTAACCCGGCAGGCCGAAGACGATTTCACGGCAGCATATGGCGCTTTCTGCGTGGCCTACGACGAATATCTGAATACAACCGGGCGTTAGCACGGCAAGCAGACATACAAAACACCATAATGCGGTGTCGCACAACTCGTACAAGGGTCTGCGACACCGCGTTGTGATGCCGAGCGCAGTGAAAAATTTGACGGATAGGCGGAAATTTCATATCTTTGCTTTCTGTAGGGAATAAAGAACCTCTTGATAGATATGAGTCAAAAATATATGTTCTCCGGCATTGTCGCGATGGTTGTGGCAGTATGCGCGCTTGCAGCCCCTGTCAATGTCGAGGGGTGTACTTCTATGATAGTGTCGGGCCGCGCCACGGTGTCTGGCCGTCCTATGCTTTGGAAGCACCGCGATACCTCGGCTGAGAACAATTACTTGTACCGTGTTGAACCGGATTCGGCCTGTGGTCGTGAGTATGGATATGTCGGGCTGTTCAACGGCGCGGACACACTGGCTCTCGACGAGGCGTGGATGGGAATGAACGATGCCGGGTTTGCCATTATGAACACTGTGGCATACAACCTGCCGCCCAATTCGCCGTCGTGGATTGACCGCGAGGGCGTTGTCATGGCTCTCGCGCTCGGTAGCTGTCGCACGGTTGATGATTTTGCGGCGATGCTCGACACCCTGCCTAAGCCGCTGGGCGTGATGACAAATTTCGGAGTGATTGACGCGGACGGTAATGGGGCGTACTTTGAAACCGACGACAGCACATACACCCGCTACGACCTCTGCGACGCACCCTCCGGGGTTATGATACGTACCAACTATGCTTATAGCGGCGCGCCCGACAAGGGAATGGGGTATATAAGGCACGAGAATGTAGAGGCATTGCTTGCCAATGAGATCGCGTCAGGAAATCTTACTCCGGCTTCGCTTACCGAGGGTGTGAGCCGTTCGTTCTTTAACGCCCGCCTCGGATATGACGCTTTGGAGATTGGCGACAGTTGGACTGTCGATCAGGACTATGTGCCGCGCTATTCGTCGACGTCCTCCATAGTGGTGGAAGGGCTTTTGGGCGGAGAAACGGCGCAGGATATGATAATGTGGGCCAATCTCGGTTATCCGCCATGCTCGCATGTTGTGCCGGTGACTCTCGACGAGATTCCGGCAGAAGCCGGTCCGGCCTCATACAAGGGCTTTTACAGCCCTATGGGGGTTGAGGCAAGCGAAAGAATGAAGAAGGTGTTTCCGATTAAAAGAGGAAACGGGCAGAAATACATAAATCTTGACGTGCTAAGGGCAATCAACGAGGAACAGTACGGCATATCGCTCGCCAATTACTCCGCCGGCGCCGCAAAGAGAAATAAAAAGTAGGATAATACGCATTCGGAGTATATTATTTTTGGTAATTTTGCCGTCAATTGGGTTAATAATGAGTTCACAAAGCGAAAAACAAGAGCTTCTCGACAAGCGTTATCTCAGAATGGCGCATATCTGGGCAGAAAATTCATACTGCCGCCGCCGCAAGGTGGGCGCAATTCTTGTAAAGGACAAGATGATAATCTCCGACGGGTTCAACGGCACTCCCGCCGGATTCGAGAATGTATGCGAGGACGCCGACGGCGCTACCAAGCCGTATGTGCTCCATGCCGAGGCCAACGCCATCACCAAGGTGGCGCGCAGCAATAACTCGAGCGCGGGGTCGACGCTTTATGTCACGGCATCGCCCTGTGTGGAGTGCGCCAAGCTGATAATTCAGGCCGGAATACGGCGGGTGGTGTTCAACGACCTTTACCGACTTTCCGACGGGCTCGACCTGATACGCCGTGCCGGCATCGAGTGTGTACATATTAGCAATTTAAGTGAGTTCGATGAACAATAGAAAATATATGTTGTGGCTTCCGTTGACGGCGGCCATATTTCTCATTGCCGGTATAGCTCTCGGCAGCTATATTTCCACCACTGACACCAATCTTGGCGCAAGGCACAAGCTCAACCAGGTTTTCGACATCATAAGTGAGAACTATGTCGACGAGGTGTCGGCCGACAGTCTTGTGGAGATGGCTCTCCCCGAGCTTCTGAAAAACCTTGACCCGCACTCAGCTTATATTCCGCGCAGCGAGCGTGTGGCTGTCAACCGCGACCTTGAAGGCTCTTTCTTCGGCATCGGAATACAGTTCCAGATGATGAACGACACGCTATACGTGCTCGAGGTGATAAGCGGCGGGGCTGCGGAAGAGGCCGGCATGCTTGCTGGTGACCGTATAATAGCGGTCGACGGCGACAATATTGCAGGCGTGGGAGTGAACGAGAACGATATATTCAGCCGTCTGAGAGGGCCGGAGGGCACGCCGGTTGAGGTGACTGTGGCTCGCCATAACAGTCCCAAACCGCTGGTTTTCGATCTTGTGCGGTCGCAAGTGCCAGTGTCGCCCATCGATGCCTCTTATATGATCAACGACTCTGTAGGCTTCGTGCGTCTGAGCAAATTCTCCGATAATACTTTTGTGGAGGCCCTTACCACATTTAGCCAGCTCAAACACCTTGGAGCCACATCGTTCATTCTTGATTTGCGCGGCAACGGGGGCGGATACATGGCTCCGGCGGTGCTTGTGGCAAATGAGTTCTTAGGTCCGCAGGACATAGTTGTGTCTACGCGGGGACGCTCGATGGGTGACAACCGCACACTTTTCGCGGATGGGTCGGGAACGTTCCGGTCGGAGAAACTCGTTGTGCTTGTCGATGAGTTCTCGGCAAGTTCGAGCGAGATTCTGTCGGGCGCCATTCAGGATAACGACAGAGGCCTTATCGTGGGTCGTCGCACATTTGGCAAGGGCTTGGTGCAGCAGCCTTTCGAGCTGCCGGATTCAAGCGAGTTCCGTCTTACGGTGCAGAGGTACTATACTCCGTCGGGCAGATGTATTCAGAAAAAATACACTCCCGGCCACAGGAGCGATTACGACATAGAGGTTTACGACAGATATAACCGTGGCGAGATTTTCTCGGCCGACAGCATACCTGTGGACTCTGCTGAGATTTTCACCACCCGCTCGGGCCGAAAGGTGTATGGCGGCGGTGGCATTATCCCCGACATATTCGTGCCTTCTGATACGACGGGTGTCACAAGCTATTTCATAAAGGTGGCCAATGCCGGATTGCTGCGCAAGTTCGCATACGAGTATGCCGATCTTAACCGCGACAGACTTAACGAAAGCGAGAACGCGGCCGAGATGTTGTCGAAGCTACCGTCGGACTATGTGCTGCTGCAATCATTTGTCAACTATGCCAATACCAAGGGCGGCATTGCTCCGCGTTGGTACTATATCAACATTTCCGCGCCTTTGATTGTTAATCAGATTAAAGCTTTGATAGCCCGCGATATTCTCGGTCTTGACGGATATTTCGAGGTTGTCAATGCAAATGACCCGGTGGTACAGGAAGCTTTGAAACAGCTCCGGAACGGTGGTGCCGACTTCCCGCTAACCGACAAACACGATTGACAGGATATGAACAAAGATGAGATACGGCGCAGGGTAAGGGCAAGCAAGGCCGTGCTCGGCGAGAGCGAGAAACTTGCGGCGGCAGAGCGGGTGTTTTCCACTGTTGCCGGTATGGCGGCGTTTGTGATGGCGCGCAATGTGCTGCTATACCATTCGCTGCCCGACGAGCTGTCTACGCGCGCTTTCATAGAGAATATGGCCGATTGTGGAAAGAGATTTTTTCTTCCGAGGGTAAACGGGCTTGATTTGGAGATTCTTCCCTATGATAAGTCGCGTATGCATCTTGGTGCCTTCTGCATAGAGGAGCCGGACGGTGACGATACGGTAGACATATCGCAGATAGACCTCGTGATAGTGCCTGCTGTGGCATATGACCGCCGAGGCAATCGCGTGGGGCGCGGAAAAGGGTACTACGACCGGCTTCTGAGCCGTGCAAGAGCCGTAACTATCGGTGTGTGCTACGATTTCCAGCTATTCGATGAGATTGACTCGGAAGAACACGATATCCCGGTTCATTTCGTGGTGGCCGACGGCGCCGGCATAATCCGAGGCCGCCATACATAAATGTATAAACGGACAGACAACAGAAACGCTCCTGAACCTCAGGAGCGTTTCTGTTAGTTAGCTTCAAGTTCGGTGCGCAGGAATGGCGCTGTGGCGGAGTTCCCGGCCGCTATTTCTTCCGGGGTGCCTTTGGCCATTATGTGGCCGCCTCCGGATCCTCCGTCCGAACCCATGTCTATCACATAGTCGGCCATTCTTACCACGTCGAGGTTGTGTTCGATTACAAGGACGGTATTGCCACGTTCGACCAATCGGTTGAGTATGTTCATCAACGTGCGGATATCGTCGAAGTGAAGACCCGTTGTCGGCTCATCGAGTATGAACAGGGTGTTTCCTGTGTCGCGTTTGGCGAGCTCTGTTGCAAGCTTCACGCGTTGGTTCTCTCCGCCGGACAGGGTGGAGGAGGGCTGCCCCAGTTTCACGTATCCGAGTCCGATGTCTTGCAGAACCTTTATCTTTTTCAGTATCGACGGTACGCCTGCAAAGAACTCCACGGCCTGGTTGATAGTCATATCGAGCACGTCGGCCACGGATTTGCCTTTGAATCGTACTTCGAGTGTTTCGCGGTTGTAGCGTTTTCCGTGGCATTCCTCGCACGGCACGAGCACGTCAGGGAGGAAGTTCATCTCTATCGTCTTGTAGCCGTTGCCATTGCACGCCTCGCAGCGTCCGCCTGCCACATTGAACGAGAATCGCCCCGGCTTGTAGCCTCGTATTTTTGCTTCAGGAAGGTTCACAAAGAGGCTGCGGATATCGGTAAATACTCCCGTGTATGTGGCGGGGTTGGAGCGTGGGGTGCGTCCTAGCGGTGACTGGTCGACGGTCACCACCTTGTCGATATTCTCTATGCCCTCGATTGCGCGGTATGGCAGCGGCTCGGTGAGCGAGTTGTAGAACTGCTTGGATAGCAAGGGCTGCAGAGTGCCGTTGACAAGCGATGATTTGCCGCTGCCCGACACCCCGGCCACGACGGTAAGTGTTCCAAGGGGCAATTCGAGGTCAACGTCTTTCAGATTGTGGCCGGTGCACCCGAGTAGTTTGAGGGTCTTGCCGTTGCCTTTCCGGCGTTTTTTCGGCGTTTCGAGCTTTTCGGCGCCGTTGAGGTAGCGAGCAGTCACGGTATCTGTTTTCAGCATTTCAGCCGGTGTGCCTGCAAATACCACCTTGCCGCCTTTGCGTCCGGCGCCCGGGCCGATGTCTACCACATAGTCGGCTTCGAGCATTATGTCTTTGTCGTGTTCGACCACTATTATGGTGTTGGAGGCGTCGCGCAGGCGCTCGAGCGAGCGGATAAGGCGGTGGTTGTCGCGTTGGTGCAGGCCTATGCTTGGTTCGTCGAGAATGTACAGAACGTTCACAAGCTCTGAGCCGAGTTGTGTCGCCAGCCTTATTCGCTGGCTTTCGCCGCCTGAGAGCGTTGCCGAAGCCCGGTTGAGCTGCAGGTAGTCAAGCCCGACATCTACGAGGAACTTGAGCCGTACGCCTATTTCCTTTATTATCTCGACAGCTATCTTGCGGTCGCGCTCGTCGAGCCGTTCGAGCACGCTGCCGGCCCATTCCGACAGGGCGCCTATGTCCATTCGGCATAGTTCCGCGATGTTTTTCCCGTCAACGAAGAAATGGAGTGCTTCGCGGTTGAGGCGGTCGCCATTGCATTCGGGGCATGTGCAACGGCTTACGAACTGTCCGCTCCATTTCTTGGCCTGATAGCCGGCATCGTCGTCCTGCTGCATCTCGATGTATTTTATTATGCCGTCGAAAGTGCGGAAGAAATCAAAGCCGGAAACGGTGGAGTTGGATAGCTGCGGCACGGACGTAGTGCCGTTGAATATTTCGTCGACAGCTTCTTCGGAAAGCTGCGAGAATGGTGTCTTGATGTCAAATCCGTGCCGTTCGAGTATGGCGCGAATCTGCATGAATATAAGTGTTTCTTTATATTTGCCCAGCGGCACGAGCGCTCCTGCCGCTATCGAAAGACTTTCGTCCGGCACCATTTTGGCGCGGTCTATCAGGTTGACATATCCGAGGCCTTTGCAGCGCGGGCATGCGCCCTGCGGGGAGTTGAATGAAAAATTGTGCGGGGCGGGGTCGTGGTATGATATGCCGGTCGAAGGGTCCATCAGCTCCTGGCTGTAATATGCGGCGGTGTCGGCCTCCACATCGTATACCATCAGCTCCTTGTCGCCTTGGGTGAGTGCGTTTTCCACTGAGGCGAGGAGTCTTTCGGCGTCTTTGGCGGAAACTTTCAGGCGGTCAATCACAAGCTCTATGCTGTGGTTTTTGTAGCGGTCGAGCCTCATACCGCCGCTTATTTCCTTGAGTTCGCCGTCGACCCGCACGTTCAGGAAGCCTTTCCTTACGAGTTGCTCGAACAGTTCTCGGTAATGTCCTTTTCGGTTTTTGACCAGTGGCGCAAGTATGTATATTTTGCGCCCGTCGTATTTCTGGAGGATTAGTTCGACGATTTTCTCATCGGTGTATTTCACCATTTCCTCGCCTGAGAGATAACTGCGGGCATGGCCTGCGCGGGCGTATAGCAGGCGCAGGAAGTCGTATATCTCGGTGGTGGTGCCGATGGTGCTTCGCGGGTTGCGGTTGATGGTCTTCTGCTCGATGGCAATCACGGGGCAGAGGCCGCCGATGTGGTCTACGTCCGGGCGTTCGAGGTTGCCGAGCATATTGCGGGCGTAGGCCGAGAATGTTTCGATATAGCGTCGCTGGCCTTCGGCAAAGATTGTGTCGAAAGCCAGTGAGGATTTTCCTGAGCCGCTCAGGCCTGTTATCACGGTGAGCTTGTTGTGAGGTATGTCGATATCGACATTTTTCAGATTGTTCACACGCGCACCGACAACACTAATGCAGTCGGTGCCGTCGATAGTGTCGTTAACCATGCTGTTTATCTGTCGGTCCAGTTGGGATTGAACGTTTTTGTGCCTGCTGTCTTACGCGAGAGCGATTCGGGTAGAGGAATGCGCACTTTGTATGTCTTTCCGAGTTTGTTGGTGAGCTTTTTAGCCCTTATCCAAGGATTCTCTTCGCGCAGTATGGAGTAGTTGATGCCTTGCTTTGCTGCCCATTTCGGCCAGCTTTCCACCGGGCCGTTGACTTCCACGACGCGGTATTTGCGGGGTTGGTAGAGTTGGTCGTCGCGCAGGTGGAATCCGTAGGCCGAAGGATTTTCCATAATCATCTTCATGGCCATGATGCGGTAGGGGTAGCGCGTGGTTTCTTCCACGAGGTAGAGGTCGAGCGAGGTATCGGCGTCCTGCTTGTCGAGCTCGCCGCTTATGCGTGCCATACCGCCGTTGTATGCCGCCATCACAGAAGGCCAGTTTCCATATTGGGCATATGCTTTTTTCATATATTTGGCTGCGGCGGCAGTGGCTTTTTCGATGTTGTACCGTTCGTCGATTTCGTCGTTTACTTCGAGTCCGTATTGTTTTGCCGTCGAGGCTATGAACTGCCATAGCCCGGCAGCCTTGGCCGGAGAGTATGCGCGGGGATTCAGGGTGCTTTCCACGCATGCGAGATAGAGCAGGTCCTGAGGCACGTTGTTCTCTTTCAGCAGTTTGGAAAGCTCCGGGAAATATTGGTTGGCGCGTTTGATGATAAGCATCGTTGTGCCGTGGGTGTAGGCTATCGATGCAAGCTCGCGGTCAAGGCGTTCAAAACGGTCCACGGGGTCGAGATCGATAGTTTCGCCGCACAGTTTGACACTCGAAGGCACGGAGGGTGTGTATACTTCGGAGAATGTTACAGGTGTGCGCTGCGCGCATATGTCTGTCGCGCCGTAAATTGCCGAGCCGAGTATTATGGCTGCTATTGTGGTAGAAGTTTTCATTCTGTAGGTTCTGTGGAGGTTTTACCTTCTTTGTACTTTATTATATTTATGTCGCCGGCGCGTTCGTATTCAACGCCGTCGGAGCCTTTGGCTTTTATGATATAGTAATAAACACCTGCCGGCACGAATTTCCCTCGATATTTGCCGTCCCAGCCCTGAGAGGGGTCGGTCGAGGTGTATATTTCGGTGCCCCAGCGGTTGAAGATATGGCATTGGAAGCTCACGAGCGATTTGTAGCTTACTTTCCAAAGATCGTTGACGCCGGGAGTGGCCTCGGGGGAGAACGCGTTGGGAATCTCGAGTCTGGACTCGCCTATGAATACTTCGTAGACCGGCCCGGTGTACTCGCAGGTTCCGTCGGCATTGTTAGCTGTGAACCGCACGTAGCTTGTGCCGCTTTCGCGGAAAGTGTAGTCGAAGCTGAGGTCGTTGAATGAGTTTTCTATGGTTTCAAATTCAACCGACCGGGAAATCTGCCATTCTTGGAAAACGGCGGCGTCGCTTGTGGCGGCTTCAAACAATATTGTGCACGGAGCGGAGCCTCCGAGTCCGGCTTCGGAGTTTTCTTTCTGCTCGTTGTCGGATTCGCGTGTTTCCTGTGTGGCGCGTGTGGTGGCTTCTACTGCAGTGGTGGTGTATTCGGGGCTTGCCACGGATTCCGACTCACCCCACGCTTTGAGGAATCTGTCGCCTGAAAGCGTGAACACCGTGTTGCACAAAGGCGCGTCTATGCTCGTGGCGGAGCTTAGCGAGGGTAGGGTGGTTGTTTCAGCGCTTGTCACATATGAAAACGAGCCATCGTCAAAACTCAATGTCGAATACGACAGTTCAAGCTCTCTGGAGAGCGTCAGGCGACGCCCGTTGATAGTGTAGTAGGGTATTTCGGCAGCGTTGCCGGAAAGGGCGATTTCCGTGCGGTGGCAGTCGTCGCCCTGCCTTGCCGATATTGCTTCGAGTTCGAGCCTGTGGGCGGAATAATCGATAATCCAATAGCATTTGCGGCGTCCGTTTTCTTCGATTATATAGCCCATGTCCTGACCGTCGAGCGGCACGCTGCTTTTTGTGGCTGAAACTGCAGGTGTTAGTTCTTCGGCATAGGCCCCGCCCAGTCTACTGAAGCGATACCATCGCACCGAGGCCGGCGATGCCGAGGTGTGGCTCAGGCGTATGCCTGCGCCGTCGCGCAGCACATATACAGCGTCAAGACCCGTGGAGGCTTCTGTCGTTATCTCCACAGGGCGTGTCGCAGCGCCCTCGAAATCAAGAGCGGCGCAATATGCCGGGATAGCCGTGATGGCAAGCGGGAACAGTTTCAGCGGGTTCATAACATACAAAATTAATCAAAAAATCGCCACTCGGCAAACCGAGGCCTTATCCTCGCCGAGCTTTTAACGAATTTTTAGCATAGTTTTTGGCATAGTGGCGGGGAGTTTGCAGTGTCGCTAAAAAATCGTAACTTTGCTACAGTTTTTCATATCACCAAGGTATGCAGTATTCCGTAGATTATTTTTCAGCGATCGTTGAATCGGCTATGGCGGCAATTGAATATCCGTCGACAGCCCGCCGCTTGTTCGAACCTATCAAATACACGCTTGAAAGCGGAGGCAAGCGTCTTCGCCCGGTGTTGTTGCTCTCTGTGTTCTCGGCTCTCTCGCGCCGCGAACCGTCGGAGGCCATAAACCAGGCTTTGGCGGTGGAGATGTTCCATAACTTCACTCTTCTTCACGACGATGTGATGGATAACGCCGATTTGCGCCGCGGGCGTCCGACCGTCCACCGTCGCTGGAATGAGAATGCCGCTATACTTTCGGGTGACACGATGCTTACGATGGCTTCGCAGTTGCTGGCTATGTGCCCGCCTGAAAAGCTGCCCGAGCTATGCCGGGTGTTCAACGACACGGCCATAGGCGTGTATCAGGGGCAGCAGCTCGATATGGAATTTGAACGTCGCAACGATGTGTCGGTGTCTGAATATCTTGAGATGATAAAGTTGAAAACCTCGGTGCTGCTTGCCGGAGCGTGCGCTCTCGGAGCAGTCATGGCTGGTGCTTCGGAGGCCGACAGGACACATCTGTATAATTACGGCCTCGCGCTCGGAATAGCGTTCCAGTTGCGCGACGACTGGCTCGACACATATGGCGACCCGGCTATATTCGGCAAGGAAATCGGCGGTGACATAATCAACCGCAAAAAGACATGGCTGCTCATTACCGGCCTTGAGGAATCAGACGGCGAACTTGCCGCGATTATGGAAGAGGACCTCGTGCCGAACGAGAGGGTGGAGCAGGTGAGGCGCTTGTTCGACTCGCTCGGACTTAGCGAGCGGCTCGGGCGGCTTGCGGCAGAATACTCGGCAAAGGCCGTGGAGGAACTTGCCAAGGTGGAAATGGACAACGATGCCCGCAAATTCTTTGAATCGCTTGCCGTAAAGGCCGCAACACGCACTCACTGATGATCGACACGCACACGCATCTGTATATGGCCGAGTATGATGTCGACGGGCAGGTGAAAGGTTCCCTCGAAGGCCAGTGCGCCGCTGTCGACCGGGCTGTTGCCGCCGGAGTGGATATGATGGTTCTCCCCAATGTCGACAGGGCAAGTATGACGCCGCTGAAGGCTTTGCACGCGGCGCGCCCCGACAACACCCTTATGGCCATGGGTCTTCACCCGACAGAGGTGAAAGAAGACTGGCAGACAGAGCTTGCCTTCATAGAGCAAGACATTAGGGCCGGGCGTTACAGCGCTGTCGGCGAAGTCGGTATCGACCTGTACTGGGACAAGGCATTCGAACGGGAACAGATGCAGGCATTCGACAGGCAGCTGTCGGTAGCTTCGGAACTCGGCCTTCCCGTGATTATCCATTGCCGGGAGGGTCTTGACCGTGTGCTCGAAGTGATGCAGGGGCATAGGGGAGTCGGCGCGGTGTTCCACAGCTTCGGCGGCGCTGTCGGCGACGTGGAGCGCATATGCAGTGTCGGCGACTACTATTTCGGAATCAATGGCATAGTGACGTTTAAAAATTCGACATTGCGCGACGTGCTGCCCGCGATACCGCGCGAACGCATACTTACGGAAACCGACGCGCCCTTTCTTGCGCCTGTGCCTTTTCGGGGCAAGCGCAACGAGAGCGCTATGATTGCATATGTGGTCGAAGCTGTCGCGCACTCGCTCTCGATTCCTTCACGAGAAGCTGACATGCTCACTGCCGCCAACGCGCGGCGCTTTTTTAATATTGAATAAATCTTCTACACAACATATTCTAAGCAATGACAAAAATAGGTTCTGTAATGACAACCAAAGGCCGCAAAGCTCTTTTGCTTGGCAGCGGCGAATTAGGAAAGGAAGTGGCAATCGAACTACAGCGCATGGGCGTCGAGGTGGTGGCTTGCGACAAGTATGCCAATGCTCCGGCGATGCAGGTTGCGCACCGCTCGTATGTGTTCAGCATGCTTGACGGCGCCGAGCTTCGTCGCGTGGTAGAGCTTGAGAAGCCCGACCATATAATTCCGGAAGTTGAAGCTATCGCCACTCCCGTGTTGGTTGAGCTTGAGAAGGAGGGATACAATGTCACCCCTACGGCCACGGCCGCGTTCCTGACTATGAACCGCGAGGGTATACGCCGTCTTGCCGCCGAGCAGCTTGGCCTGCCCACATCTCCCTATCGATTTGCCGAAACGCGTGAAGAATTTATGGCAGCGATAGAGGAAATCGGACTTCCGGTAGTGGTTAAGCCGGTTATGAGTTCTTCCGGCCACGGGCAGAGCACCGTCAAGACCGCCGAGCAGATAGATGCCGCATGGCGCGAGGCGCAGGAAGGCGGACGTGCCGGTGCAGGCCGTGTCATTGTGGAAGGATTTGTTGATTTCGACTATGAGATCACGCTGCTTACGGTACGCAGCATCTCCGGCACTGTTTTCTGCGAGCCGGTAGGCCATATCCAGGTCAACGGCGACTATCGCGAGTCGTGGCAGCCCCAGCATATGAGCGAACCCGCTCTTAAGAAAGCGCAGGAGGTAGCCAAGGCCATCACCGACGCTCTCGGCGGGTACGGCATCTTCGGAGTGGAGCTGTTTGTGAAAGGCGACGAAGTGATATTCAGCGAAGTGTCGCCCCGTCCGCACGATACCGGTATGGTGACCATGATATCGCAGGACCTCAGCGAGTTCGCGCTCCACGCCCGCGCGCTTCTCGGTCTGCCCGTTCCGCAGATTCGCTTCCTTGGCCCGTCGGCTTCGCGAGCGATAGTGGTGGAAGGCGACACAGACACTGTTGAATTTGGTGCGCTTGAGGCCGTTCTTGCCGAGCCGGGCACCCAGATGCGCATATTCGGCAAACCCGAAGTTCACGGACATCGACGTATGGCCGTGGTGCTTGCCACAGACAGCAGTGTGGATGAGGCCCGCAAGAAGGCGGCGCGTGCGGCCGATGCGCTCGAGGTGACGACTTTCTGAAATACTATTTTGTTTCTGCTAAAATCCCACGGACAGCGCCGTGGGATTTTTTTGTCCGCCACAACGATGACCGTAATTATAAAAATGCTTAAATGTTTAGATGGCTAAAGACAAAGTAAATAAAATTAACATTCAGGCGTGGCGCTTTAATTGTTATAGTATTAATTTTGTGTGTTAAAATAAAGGGTGGACTATGCCCTCGGCATACCGCTCTGTAACAGATAAAGACAAATAAAGATTGCTAATAATATAAACATCACTATGAGCGAAAGCGTCAACATTCGCGAACTCAACGAGTTGGTAGCGAGCAAAAGCGATTTTACAACCCTCGTCACACGAGGAATGGACCAGACCATCGTAGGACAGAAACACTTGGTAGAAAGCCTTCTTGTGGCTCTTCTTGCCAACGGCCACGTGCTGCTCGAAGGTGTGCCCGGTCTTGCCAAGACATTGGCCATAAAGACTCTGGCCCAGCTGATCGACGCTAAGTACAGCCGTATACAGTTCACCCCTGATATTCTTCCGGCCGACGTGATAGGCACTATGATATATAGTGTGAAGAATGAAACCTTCCAAGTGAAGAAAGGCCCGGTGTTTGCCAACTTCGTTCTTGCCGACGAAATAAACCGCGCTCCGGCCAAGGTACAGAGCGCTCTGCTTGAAGCCATGCAGGAACGCCAGGTTACGATTGGCGACAACACTTTCCCTCTCGACAAGCCTTTCCTTGTAATGGCTACCCAGAACCCTATCGAGCAGGAAGGCACTTATCCGCTGCCCGAAGCACAGGTCGACCGTTTCCTGATGAAGGTTGTCATCGGCTATCCAACCAAGGACGAGGAACGCGAGATCATACGTATGAACATAGCCCGCGAACAGCGCCCCATCGTGCCGCTGCTTAAGCCACAGGAAGTGATCGAGGCTCAGAAGGTGGTAGAGCAGATATATGTGGACGAAAAGATAGAACGCTACATCGTCGATATAGTGTTCGCCACCCGCACGCCGAAAGAATACGGACTCGAAGACCTCGCGTCGTATATCTCGTTCGGAGCATCTCCCCGTGCGTCTATCTCGCTTGCTCGTGCGGCACGCGCCTATGCATTCCTGCACCAGCGCGGATATGTTATTCCCGAGGACGTGATTTCGGTATGCCACGACGTGCTCCGTCACCGCATCGGGCTTTCGTATGAGGCCGAGGCGAACAATTTCACAACCGACATGATTATCACCGATATCCTCGACAAGGTACAGGTGCCCTGACAGATTTAATTCCTCCAAATTCAAACTTTCAGGATGGATTCAAATGAACTTATAAAAAAGGTTCGCAAGATAGAAATAAAGACACGCGGACTTTCTCAGAACATTTTTGCCGGCGAGTACCATTCGGCATTCAAAGGTCGCGGCATGATGTTCTCGGAAGTTCGTGCCTACCAGTACGGTGACGATATTCGCGACATTGACTGGAATGTGACGGCGCGCCAGAACCATCCCTATGTAAAGGTATACGAAGAAGAGCGGGAACTTACCGTGATGCTGCTTGTCGACGTGTCGGCAAGCCGTAACTTCGGAGCCGAAGGAATGGAGAAGCGCGACATGATAGCCGAAATAGCAGCAACCATAGCGTTCTCGGCTATTCAGAATAACGACAAGATAGGCGCTATCTTTTTCTCTAACAAGGTTGAAAAATTTATCGCACCCAAGAAAGGCCGCAAGCATATTTTGTTCCTTATCCGCGAACTTCTCGACTTTACTCCGCAGAACAACGGAACGGACATAGCGGCAGCTGTGAGGTATTTCAGCGACGCGCTCAAGCGCCGGTGCACGATGTTCCTCATATCGGACTTTATCGACGAAAGCGACTACCGCACGCCCCTGAACGTGGCGATGTCGCGCCATGACGTGATGGCGATTCAGGTCTATGACAAGCGCGACAGCGAGATGCCCGATGTGGGGCTTATGAGGGTGCTTGACCTTGAAACAGGAGCTACCCGCTGGATAGACACCGGTTCGTCGGCCACCCGCAAGGCATACAACAAATGGTGGTACGACAGGCAGCAGAAGATGGTTACCACTCTTCGCAGCTCGCGCGTTGACTATACCAGCGTTGCCACAGACGAAGATTATGTACGAGCCTTGATGGGCCTTTTTAAAAACCGTTCAACAGTATGACCGGCATGAATAAAATAGCAGCGGCCTTTTTGATGCTGGCGGCAGGATTCTCTGCAGCAGAGGCTCGCCCGTCGTCGGCAGTGACAGTCAAAGCCGAAATCGACAGCGCGCAGCTTACCATGGGCGACCGCGCCCATTTGCTTGTGACTGTGGACATGCCCGATGCCGTTACTTCAACGGCCCAGCTTGTCGATTTCCCCGTGCTTACTCCCGGCAAGGAATATATGGAGTTCCACGGTGTTGACGTGGTGGCTTCCGACAGCGTGAGTTCGAGCAGCAACGGCCGTACCCGCATAAATTTCGACTTCACCATACAGGCGTTCGATCCCGGCACGGTTACTATACCGCCTTTTGCCGTGGTGGCATCTCCCGGCGCCGACACTGCTTTCTCCACGGTGGTTGCTCTGAAGGTCCTGCCGGTCGATGTCGATTCGTTGCAGACCATTCACCCTATGGCATCGGTCGCCTCGCCCCGGAGCAGGTGGTACGACTATGTGCCGGACTGGCTTTTCTGGACACTCCTTGCGGTGGTCCTTGCCGTAGTCGGAGTATGGGCATTTATGATGTTGCGCCAACGCAAGCAGATAATAGAAGAGCAGAAGGCCGCTCCCGTGCCTCCATACGATTTGGCAAAATCGAGGCTCAACAGCCTGCGCTCGCGAAAGCTCGCCGAGAACGGCCACGAGAAGCAGTACTATACCGAGCTTACCGACATTCTGCGCCAATACCTGCAAGGTCGCTTCGGCATAAACGCGATGGAAATGACATCGACCCAGATAGTCCGCGCACTACGCAGCAATCCCGAAACAAGGATGACCGCCGACGAGATGCGTGCCGTGCTCTCAATTGCAGACTTCGTGAAGTTTGCCAAGGTGCGGCCTATGCCTGATGATAATGCCAAAGCTTTCGCCAAGGCAGAGAGCTTTGTGGAGCAGACCAAGCCCAAACCCGAGCCTGAGCCTGAAGAGGCGGGGGAGGGCACGGCTGCAGCTCCTGCTAAAGTAAAGAAACAATAATTCTACGATTTACGATGCAATTCGCACATCCTCATATACTCTGGTTATTGCTCCTGCTGATTCCGCTTGCCGCATGGTACGTGTGGAAGCAGCGCAACAGCCATGCCACGATGTCGCTATCGTCTGCTTCGGCCTTTGCCCGAATGCCGCGAACATGGAAACAGTATCTGCGGCACTTCCTGATAGTGCTGCGGCTTGCCACGATAGCCTGCATCATCATAATGCTTGCGCGCCCGCAGGTACGCGACAGTTGGCGCACAACCTCTACCGAGGGTACCGACATAGTGCTGGCGCTTGACGTGTCGTCGTCGATGCTTGCCCGCGACTTCGAGCCGGATCGTTTCGGCGCCGCCAAAGAGGTTGCCGCACGGTTTATTTCAGGGCGCGAGGCCGACAACATAGGCATTGTCATATTTGCGGGCGAGAGCCTCACCGGCGTGCCTATGACGGTGGACCGCGCGCAGCTTCTCCAGTACCTCGGTAACCTTGGTATGAACGTGCTTGAAGACGGCACGGCCATAGGCGACGGCATTGCTACCTCGCTTAACCGACTCAAGGAAGGCAAGGCCAAGAGCAAGAGCATAATCCTGCTCACCGACGGCAGCAACAATACCGGCGTGATAGCCCCTGTGACGGCTTCCGAAGTGGCCAAGGAGCTTGGTGTGAAAATATACACCATAGGCATCGGCACCAATGGCAACGCCCCGTACCCGGTACGCACGCTTACAGGCCGGATAGAGTTCCAGCCGCAGCCGGTGGTTATCGACGAAGCCACTCTTAAGACGGTGGCCGAAAGCACCGGCGGCAAGTATTTCCGCGCCACGGGCAACCGCGTTCTTGAAGAGATTTTCTCTGAAATAGACGCTCTCGAAAAGACTCAGATGGACGTGCGTCACTTCTCGCACACCGAGGACAACTATATGCTGTGGGCGTGGCTCGCATTCGCATTCCTTGCCTTGGAGCTGCTCCTGCGGTACACCGTACTCCGTTCAATTCCATAAGTTCAACCTATGTTCGACTTCGCACACCCAACATACCTGTATTTATTGGCGGCGATACCGCTGTTTGTTCTCCTCTTTATGGCGGCGAGGATTTCTCGCCGGGCCAAGTTGCGCCGTTTCGGGCGTCCCGACGTCGTGGCGCGGCAGATGCCTGATACTTCGCGCTATACACCGGCAGTGAAACTTACTTTGCAGATGATAGCGCTTGCCGCTTTGGTGATAGTGCTGGCACGTCCGCGCGCCGGTGCCAAGGAAGAGCAGGAAACATCGGCCGGCATAGAGGTAATGATAGCTTTCGACGTGTCGAATTCGATGCTTGCCTCGTCGACCGACCGTCCAGACGGAGTGCCGAGGCTCGACCGCGCGCGGCTTCTGCTTGAAAAGCTTGTAGACAGGCTCGACAATGACAAGGTAGGTCTTGTGATTTTTGCCGGACAGTCGAAGATGCAGCTTCCGCTGACGTCTGATTTCTATACGGCAAAAATGTATCTCAACGAGCTTAATCCCGGGCTTATAACCTATCAGGGCACATCGATAGCCGAGGCTATCAAAATGTCGATGAACGGTTTTTCTCCGGCTGAAGATATGCATAAGGCCATTATTCTGATCACCGACTCCGAGGACCACGAGGGCGAGGCAATCGAGGCAGCCAAGCTCGCGGCCGAAAACGGCATTCAGATAGACGTGATCGGACTCGGAACAGAGGGTGGTGCCATTCTTCCAGGATTCACCGACTCTCAGGGGCAGCCGGTCGTTACCAAGCTCAATGAGAATCTTGCCCGCGACATAGCTGCCGCAGGCGACGGCATATACGTCAACGGCGCTTCTCCGGCGGCGCTTTCCGACCTAACCTCCCAGCTCGACAAGCTGCAGAAGTCGGAATTTCGCACTATCAGCTACAAGGCCGGTGCTGAGCAGTTCCCGACTTTTGCTGCCATAGCGCTTCTGTTCTTGCTGATTGATATATTTGTGGTCGATCGTAAGATAAGCTGGCTGCGAGGTATAACTTTCTTCACAAAGGACGAAAAATGAACAAGCTACACGCAATATTCATAGGCTTTGCCATGCTTGCGCTGCCTGTGGCAGCACAGCTTGAAATGCCCGACGACGAGGCAGCTACTTCTATGCAGCCGGACGTTTCGGCAGAAGCGGCTCCGCAGAAGCCGGCAGAGCAGAAGCAGTCGAAATACTATACTCCTTCGGTTTCGTACAAGGCCGAACGCAATGCCCTGCGTCGGGGAAATGCCTTATTCAAGGACGACAAGTTCCACGAGGCGCTCGAGCAGTATCAGAAAGCGATAGATATCAACGGTAGTTCCATTCGTGGCAGATATAACAAGGCTGTCGCCCTTTTGCAGTTGCAAAGCGACGACAACAAGGGCACGGAAAACGACCCGCGTGTGGAAGCCGCAAAAATTTTTGCCGAACTGGTTGACGATGCTAAGAAATTTGACAGCGAAATAGCGCAGCACGCATATTACAATCTTGGCAATATTGCTTTCAATGACGAGAAATACGACCAGAGCATAGCCTTCTACAAGGACGCCCTGCGTATCAAGCCCGAAGATATGGACGCGCGTGAGAATCTGCGTCTGGCCCAGCTCAAGAAGCAGGAACAAGAGCAGAATCAGGATCAGAACCAAGACCAGAACGAGCAGGACAAAAAAGATCAGGAGCAGCAACAGCAACAACAGCAACAGCAGCAGGACCAGCAGAATCAAGAGGAACAACAGCAGCAACAGCAGCAGAAACCGATGACAGGCTCGGCCCAGCAGATACTCCAGACTATGCAGAACAAGGAAAATGCCACTCGTAAAAAAGTGCAGCCTCAGGAACAGCCGGCAGGCCGTCCTCAGACCGACAAGCCTTGGTAATACTGCCTGATTTTTCAACGGAGCTTTCTTTAATTTAGATATGGCGAAGAAACGTTTTATACTATTTATATTACTGGCATTGACAGTCTGCTGCGTATGGGCGCAGCAGCCTTCTTTCTCGCTCCTCACTCCGCGCAATGTGGTGGAAGGCCGTAATTTCAGCCTTACTTTCCGCCTGAGCGACGGCGACGCTAATCCGCCGTCGGCTCCCGAACTGGAGGGCTGTACTTTGCTTTACGGCCCTGCAATGTCGACGATGCAGAGCACGCAGATTATCAACGGCAAGATGTCGTCGAGTTCGTCGGTCGATTATTCATTCACTTACCGTGCGGATCGTGCTGGTACTGTGGAGGTGCCGAAAGTAAGCGTGTCGTGTCAGGGACGCACCCTGAGTTCGCGTCCGGCATCTTTCCAGATTCTTCCTCCCGACAGGCCTTCGCAGGGCGCGGCGCAGGGACAGCGCAATCCGCGTGCCGACGAGCCGTCGTCGCAGACTCCCGGCAGGGTGTCGCCCGATGACCTTCTCGTGCGTGTGTTCTTCTCCAAAAACAGCGTGTACGAGCAGGAACCCGTGGTAGCCACTATCAAGGTATATACGAAGTACGACATATCGTCGTTTATGGTCACCACGCAGCCGGCTTTTGAGGGATTCCTTACCGAGGAGCTGCCAGTGAGCCTCGAATCGAGCATGGAGCACTATAACGGCCAGAATTACCATACGGCGGTGCTGAAACGCCTGCTGCTATATCCGCAGAAAGCCGGCAAGCTGAGCGTGAACTCAGGTAAGTACGATGTGACAATAGTGCAGTACGAACAAGTGAACCACGGCTTCTTCCGCACGGCACGTCCTGTCGAAATGGCTGTGACCACATCGTCGAATGCCGCCTCGCTCACAGTTAAAGAGCTGCCCGCGCCGAAGCCCGCAGGATTTACCGGCGCCGTGGGTCATTTCACGGTGGAAACATCGCTCGATCCCGAACTTATGCGGACTAACGAAGCCTCGACCTATACCTACACCATAAAAGGACGCGGCAACATAAAATTCCTTGCACCTCCGGCAGTAGAGTTCCCGGCAGGGATTGATTCGTATACCCCCAAGACCGAGATCGATGCCTCGCTCATCGGCGGCGGCACCAATATGGCCGGAACATACCGCACTGAATATACCATAGTTCCGCAGGAAGTGGGCAACTATACCATACCCGGGGTTCCCTTGGTGTATTTCGACGTGGAAAGCGGCGAATATAAGACTGTGGAGGTTGCCGACAAGCCAATAAAGGTATTGCGCGGCTCGTCGGCGGCACCGGCGGTTTCGCAGGAGGCTATCGACAGTTCTATCGACGACATACTCCATATACGCCGCAGCGATATGTCGGAGCAGGTGGCAGACATAAGCTACACTGTGGAAAGCCCGCTGTACTGGTTTATGTATATACTCGCGGCAGCAATCCTTGTGGGAGTGCTTGTGGTATACCGCCGCAACATACGCCTTGAGGCCGACGTCGTGGGGCGCAAGCTCGCCAAGGCAGGCCGCGTGGCCTCCAAGCGCCTCAAGGACTCGAAAACGTTTATGGACTCTCATCGCAACGATGAATTCTATGCCTCTATCGCCAAGGCTCTCTGGGGCTATATAAGCGACAAGCTTTCCATATCTCCCTCGGGTCTTACCCGCGATAATGTGGCTGATAAGCTCAATGCCTATGGCCTTTCGGGAGAAGATGCCGACAAAGTTCTTGAAATCCTCGATAGGTGCGAGATGGCAAGGTTCACACCCAATTCATCAGATGCGGAGATGGCCGATATATATGCAAAAGCCTCCGAAGCAATCAAAAGCATTGAAGACGTAAAAAAACGATGAGAACATTATTCGTTATAATATTGGCTTTGGCCGCTATGGCGGCGCATGCCGCGAGCCTCGGCGAACAGGCCGACTCGGCATATAATAAGGAAGATTATCGTAGCGCGATAGAGCTGTACCGAAGCTCTATCGAGAACGAAGGCCGGAGCAGCGACATATACTATAATCTCGCCAACGCGTACTACCGTGCCGACAAGCTCGGTATGGCGGTGGGGAACTATGAACGCGCCCTAAAGCTCGACCCGACCAATTCCGACGCCCGCGCCAATCTTGAATTTGTGCGAAGCCGTATTCAGGATCGCCCGGAGGACGATTCGGCATTTTTGTCGAATGTGCATCACTCGCTCCTTTCGTCGATGAAGGCTAATTCGTGGGCGTGGTTTTCGTTCGCAATGTTCGCGTTGCTTCTCGGAGCAGTGGCAGTGTATATATTCTCTACGAATGTGGCATTCCGCAAGGCCGGATTTTTCGGCGGCATAGTGCTGCTGTTTGTGTTCGCCTACTCGCTTGTAGTGGCGTTGCAGAGTGCGTCGATGGCCAAATCGCACGAAGAGGCCGTGGTAATTACCCCCTCGACCCAGCTCAGCTCCACACCTCGCGCCTCGCGCACGGCTTCCGACAAAGTAGTGACTATCCACGAGGGTACCAAGGTGGAGATTATCGATTCTATCGCCACTCCCGACGACCCGGTGTCGCCGAAATGGTACAATGTGAAAATAAACAACAGTGCCAAGGCGTGGCTCCGTGCCAGCGACGTGGAGCGGATCTGAGCTCCGATAAATAATACAGACTGAGTGGGTGTTTGGCATATGCTGTTAAACACCCACTTGTTATTTATGGGGCGGATAAGCTCTATTTGAATGTAGTTTAAATATTTAGCCTTGTTTGACTAAAAATATGTTGTAAAACATATACACTTTTTTGTCGGATAGTTTGTTTAGTTAGAAAAATGAAACTAACTTAGCGAACAACAAAAACAAAACACAAAGTCAAACCTAAAACAGAACCCGAATATGACCAAGACCATCACCTTCAACGAGCTCCGTCGACTCAAAGACCGCCTTCCCGACGGTTCGATGCATCAGATTGCCGACCGTCTTAACACTACAGTTCAAACCGTCCGCAACTACTTCGGAGGTAGCAACTATGACTTCGGTAAAAACTGTGGTGTTCACATCGAACCGGGTCCCGACGGCGGCATTGTAGTACTTGACGACAGTACTATTTACGATATGGCTGTTGAAATCCTTCAGAGTCAGGAAAACGAATAATCAGCCGGTATGGCACGAACAGGGACCGCGGGATAGAAAACCCCGCGGTCCTTGGTTAGAAGCACTTTGAATTGAGCCTTGAGGCTCTTGATTGTTAACCATTTTTCAAGCTTTATTCCACGATGCGATACATTACCGTTGCAATCCACACCTACGAAAAAGCCATAGCCCTTCGCAGTCTTTTGGAAAGCGAGGGCATAAGCGTGGAACTGAACAATGTGAACCTTGAGGTTCCCGGCTTTTCTTCGGGGGTACGTGTACGTATCCCTGAACACGATTTGCCGTTGGCGCTTCGCATTATAGAAAATAAGGAGCTTTTTGCGCAGCCCGCCGGCGAGCAGCCGGTGGAGCACACGTATCTGGTGCCTGTCGATTTCAGCGAGAAATCTTTCAAGGCAGCCGAAGTGGCGGCGCATCTTGCCGCGCAGAAAGGTGCGCGGCTTAAATTTCTGTACAGCTACATAGACCCCTATGTCGACGGCAATGTGCAACTGACCGACACCCTGAGCTATGAGATAGGGGAGAGAGGCGCGCGAGAGGCTCTCGGGGCCAATGCGGAGAGCCTGATGCGGAATTTCACAGAGCGTTTTCGCGGAGCTATGAAGAGCGGGCTGATACCGGTTGTGGGATTTGGCCACAAGGTTGCCGAAGGCGTGCCCGAAGATGTTATTGCCGACCACGCCCGTGCCGAATTGCCTTCGATGATAATAATGGGCACAAGGGGTATGGAGAAGAAAGAAGCCGAGATGATAGGAAGCGTCACCGCCGAAGTGCTCGACGAAGGCCGCTATATGGTTCTCACCGTGCCGGAGCCTCTCGGCGTGGAGCAGTCGCTGAATCCTGCCAATATACTGTTTTTCAGCAATCTTGACCAAGACGATATATTGGCGATGGACGCTCTGTACAGGCTTTTCGGTGACTGCAAGGCGAAAGTCACCATAATCCACACGCCTAAGCGTTCGCGATTCAGCGACAGTTCCGCAGGGAAGGCTTTGCAGCGTCTTGGAGAGTATTGCCGCGAAAATTTTTCGCAGTATTGTTTTGTGACTGTGCCTGTATCCCGGTCGGACGGCGACAAGGAATTTGCCGCCTTGCAGCAGAATCACAATTTCGACCTTGTTGTCGTTCCTAACAGACGCCGCAATGCCTTCAGCCGTCTGTTCAATCCCGGTCTGGCCCATAAGTTGCTTTTCCGCACGGATATACCGATGCTCGTTATCCCCGTGTGAGGCTTGGCTATTGCACAGAAGCTGCAGGTTTGGTAACTTTGCAATACCAAATCAGCCACTATGCCAAGAATAGACCCCGAAACCGTCAATAAAATTCTCGACACCGCCGATATAGTCGACGTTGTAAGTGATTTTGTAAAACTCAGGCGCAGCGGGGCCAACTACAAGGGGCTTTGTCCGTTCCATAACGAGCGTACGCCGTCGTTTTCAGTAAACCGCGCCCGAAACATATGCAAATGCTTCAGCTGCGGCAAGGGCGGCTCGCCTGTCAACTTCATTATGGAGCACGAGCAGCTTTCATATCAGGAGGCTCTTCGTTATCTCGCGCGGAAGTACAATATAGAGATAGTAGAGAAAGAGCTTACCGACGAGGAGCGTGCCGCGCAGAACACTCGCGAGGCCATGCTGGCTGTCAACGAGTTCGCTCTGTCGCATTTTGAGAAAAACCTGCTGTCGACCTCCGAAGGCCGCGATTTGGCGCTGGCTTATCTGCGCCATCGCGGCATAAGCGATGCTATGATAGAGCGTTTCCACCTCGGCTATGCCATAGACAAGGGCAACGAGCTGATAACGGCGGCAGCATCGGCAGGATTCAAGGAAAAATACCTTGTGGAAACGGGGCTTGCGGTGGAAAGCGACCGCGACGGGCGGCGTTCGGTGTACGATCGTTTCCGAGGCCGTGTGATATTTCCAATCCACAGCATATCTGGCCGCGTGATAGCCTTCGGTGGCCGCACAATGCGCTCCGACAAGAGCATTGCCAAGTATGTCAATTCGCCTGAGTCGGTAGTATATAGGAAAAACCTTGAATTATACGGCCTTTATCAGGCCAAGAGCGCCATAGCGCGTAAAGACCGCGCCATACTCGTGGAGGGTTATCTCGACGTGGTGTCGATGCATCAGGCCGGGATAGACAATGTGGTGGCATCGTCCGGCACATCTCTTACCGAAGGGCAGATAAGGGCTTTGCGCCGCTTCACAACGAATGTCACGCTGATTTACGATGCTGACCCGGCAGGCATTAAGGCGTCGCTGCGAGGTATCAATCTTCTGCTAGGCGAAGGCCTTAATGTGAAAGTGCTGCTTCTGCCTCCGGGCGAAGACCCTGATTCGTTCGCCCAAAGCCATATGCCGGCCGAGGTAGAGCAGTACCTCGCCGCCAATCAGGTCGACATAATAGCCTTTATGGCTGACATTATGATGCGCGATGTTTCTCCTAATGACCCCACGGCAAAAGCCAAGGTCATTAACGAGATTCTGAGAACGGTCGCGTTCGTTGATGATCCCGTGACGCTTCAGGAGTACATATCGGGACTTTCGCGTATCCTGTCTGTGCCGGAAGATGTCCTTTTGGGGCAGCTCAGACTGTTCAGGGCCAAGCGTCAGGAGGAGGCGGCCAAAAATGCCCAGCGGGCAAGGGCGCGTGAGAGCGTGGCAGAGATAATGCCTGCAGAAGATGCCGCTGTGGCTGATGAGAAAGCAGCGGTGGCAGACGAAACGCCGCTTCTGAAGCTCGACAGCAACCGTCTTCGTCCTTACGAGGAGATGCTGATGCGATATATTGTGCGCTACGGGCTGCTCTACATAACGGATATAGCCGATGAAGATGGCAATATACGCCCGGGAACGGTTTTTGACCTCATAGACAGCGAGCTTAGTCTTGACGGCCTCTCGATGACATACTCTCCTTATGCGAAAACTTATCAGGCAGTTAAAGAGTTGCGTAATGGGTCGTGGGCTTCAGACCGCGCCAGGCATATGGCGGAAACCGAGGCTGAATGTGCCCGCAGGCTTGAGCAGGCGCGTGAAAACATACGCAACACCGCCGGGAGCATCGCTCAGGCCGAGGCTATGGAGCGTGAGGCTCAGACAGCGGTAGACCGCTTCAAAAGCGAGGCTCTTAATGATTTCGATGCCGGATATTGCCAGCTGCATCTGGCAAATTCTGCCGACGACGAAGTACGGAATACTGCCAACGCCCTGCTTGTGGAGCGCTACACGCTTTCGCGGATATATTCAAAGCAGGAGAATGTGGAAACCGAGCAGGACCAGCTCCATGTGCTTGTGCCGCGTGCTATTTTTGAGTTGCGCAATGCCATTCTGTCGGATATGCTGGCGGAGCTTTCGGGGCAGCTTGCTGCCTTGAATCCGGCTCAGGCCGACGAGGCATTGGAAATAATGAAGAAGATAGGGGAATATAAAGAGTTGCAGCGCGAGCTTGTGAAAATTCTTGGCGAGCGTATCATACTGCCGCGTTCCTGAAAACTGTTGCCGTGATTGGTGAATTTAAATATTTTTAAGAATGTGCTTCGGACTTGAATTTGGCAAAAGATGGAAATAAATTCCTAACTTTGTGAGAATTTTTGCGCTGATATGAAATATCTTGGAGCACATATCGACAGTCTTCCCTCAATCAGCAATATCCCCGGGCTGGCATCGGATCTTGGGGCTACGGCTTTTGCATTCTGTCCGATAGACCCCAAGAGATGGAGCTATCCTTCGTATGCGGAGTCGGAAGTGCTTCGATTTCGGTCGGAATGCGAGCATTACGGCTTCGGGCCGGCGAATGTGCTCCCTCACGCCTCCCTGCTGCTCAATCTATGTTCGCCTGACTCGCAAAAGCTCAGGCTGTCGCGGACGTCGTTGGTCGACCAGATGAAGCGTTGCGAGGCTCTCGGCCTTGACAGGCTGAATTTTCACCCGGGTTCTCATATGCGGCAGCTCTCGGAGGAGGACGCCCTCGCGCTTGTCGCTGATTCGATCAACTATGCTCTTGATGCCACGAGGAATGTGACGGCCGTTGTGGAAAACATGGCCGGGCAGGGCTCCAATCTGGGCTATAGCTTCGATCATCTGGCTTATATAGTAGACAGGGTGGAGGACAAAAGCCGGGTAGGTGTGTGTGTTGACACTTGTCACGCTTTTGCAGCCGGGTATGACCTCTCAGACGAGGCAGGGTATGACGCTGCGTGGAGCCGGTTCGACCAAGCGATAGGCTTCTCGATGCTTAAAGGTATGCATATCAACGACTCCCTCAAAGGTGCAGGTTCGCGTGTCGACCGCCATGCGCCGATAGGTCGGGGAGAGCTGGGCTCGTCGTTTTTCGGCAGGCTTATGTCGGACTCACGTTTCGACGGCGTGCCGCTGATTCTCGAAACGCCCGACCCATCGGTGTGGAAAATGGAAATCGACTGGCTAAGGTCCTGTCGTTAGCCGATAAACAATTCAGATACTTACTTATATACTACATACTTACTTAACATTAAATCTTCACTCATGAAAGACCAACGCGATTTGGGATTCTGGAAGCTATGGAACCTTAGTTTCGGGTTCTTCGGCGTACAGATAGCTTATGCTTTGCAGAGCTCTCAGGTGAGCCGAATTTTCTCCACTATCGGAGCCGATCCCCACGACCTCAGCTATTTTTGGATTCTGCCCCCTCTTATGGGGCTTATAGTGCAGCCGATAGTAGGCTCTGCGAGCGACCGCACGTGGACCCGTTTCGGCCGTCGCCTGCCATACCTCCTTGTGGGTGCCGCAGTCGCAATAATTGTGATGTGCTTCCTGCCTAATGCCGGCAGCCTCGGCCTGTCTATCTCGGCGGCCATAATTTTCGGTCTTGTGATGCTTATGCTGCTCGACACGTCGATCAACATGGCCATGCAGCCGTTCAAGATGCTCGTCGGCGATATGGTCAACGAGCGCCAGAAAGGCCTTGCTTACTCCATACAGTCGTTTCTGTGCAATGCCGGTTCGGTGGTGGGCTATGTGGCTACGTTCGTGCTGGCGTGGTTCCTCAGCAATACTGCGCCTGCGGGCGAGGTGCCTGCGACGGTTACATGGGCGTTCTATCTCGGTGCGTTCATACTGCTGCTGTGCGTGGTGTACACCTTTGCCAAAGTCAAGGAAATGCCCCCGCACGAATACGCCGCATTCCACGGCATAAGCGAGGATAAGAACGGTAATGCTCCGAAAGAAAATATGTTCCGTCTGCTTGTCAAGGCTCCCAAAGTTTTCTGGACCGTCGGACTGGTGCAGTTCTTCTGTTGGGCTGCTTTCCTGTATATGTGGACGTACTCTACTGATGCAGTGGCCTCGCAGGCATTCGGCGCTCCGTCGATGCAGCAGGTGACAGGCATCACTGTCGACGGGCAAGAGTACAACGACAAATATATATTCAATGGTGAGCAGCCGGTGCTTGAGAACGGCCGTCTTGCTCTTGGCGGCGTGAAGATTGACGGCGAGCTGATGCGCCCTGATGTTGTGATGGCAGGCGGGGACACTATTGTAGAAGGTGGCCGTCTTGTCGTTGCCGACGGGGTGGAGAAAGTGAATCCTCACGGCGGTCTTATAGCGGAAGCCGGAGCCAAGCTTGTTGTTGACGGACGCGAAATGATTGTGTCGGACCGTGCCGAGGCTGTGTCGGCTCTCACACTCGCCCTTGCAGATGAGGGCACATCGCTCACACTCGCACACATTGCCAAATTAGATGCCAATACGGGCCGATATATCCTCGAAGAAACATCGCAGGTTCCTGCTGCTTCCGGCGAAATAAGCGTCAACTATAAAACCGTGCTCAATCCTGCCACAAAGGCCTACCAGAGCGCGGGCGACTGGAATGGCAACCTGCTTGCCATACAGGCCATCGCAGCCGTTCTGTGGGCGGTGGTTCTTGCCGGGTTCCGCCGCAGAAAGCTTGGCTACTCTCTGAGTCTTCTTATCGGTGCGGCAGGCTTTGTGTCGGTGTTCTTCATTCACAACCAGTATGTTCTCGGCATCAGCTATGCGCTCATGGGCTGTGCGTGGGCCGCAATGTTGTCGATGCCGTTCACAATTCTCACCAACGCGCTGAGCGGTGGCAATATAGGCACATATCTCGGATTGTTCAACTGTACCATCACCATACCGCAGATAGTAGCGGCGCTATGTGGCGGCGCTGTGCTTCATTGCTTCCCGCCGGCAGCCAACGGTGCTCCTCTCACAGTGGGCATGCTCGTGGTGTCGGGCGTGCTGCTTGCCATAGGTTCTGTGGCGGTGTGGAATATCAAGGAAACTTTTGGCTCTCGTTCCTCATCGCCGGCCGAAGCTATGGCTGAAACCCAGATGGGAACAGATGCTGACATCTAAATTATTAAACACCCTCTAAGAGTATGTTTACTTTTAACTCTATGGAATCTTTAGAAGCTTTTTCGGCCTGTTTCAAGCTTTCATTCAGTCGTTATGGAACCCCATAACTCCTTCATTCAATCTCAAAACATACTCGAAAAAATCATTCTAAATCTTAACATAAGCCAAAAGTAAACATAATCTAAATATGGAATCTCTTCGACAATTATACAAGATAGGGCACGGCCCGAGCAGCTCCCACACCATGGGGCCGCAGAAGGCCGCGCGGCTGTTTGCCGGCCGCACAAGCGAGCGTGCCGCCCGCTATGAAGTGACGCTTTATGGCGCCCTCGCGGCTACAGGTCGCGGCCACCTTACCGATCAGGCCATACTTGCCGAACTTACGGCAGTGGCTCCCGCTGAAATAGTGTGGAAACCCGAAACGGTTCTTGCCTTTCATACCAACGGTATGACTTTTCGGGCATTCGACGCATCGGGCGCGGAATTTGACAACTGGACGGTATATTCCGTTGGCGGAGGAGATATTGTCGAGGAGGGACAAGGCCGCAATGCCGGCCCCGACATATATCCGCTCACCAAAATCTCGGATATCCTGCGCCACTGCGAGCAGACCGGAAAGACATACTGGGAGTATGTCAACGACTGCGAGGGCGAGGAAATATGGGATTATCTTGCCGAGGTATGGAAGGTGATGAAGGCGGCTGTTGAGCGCGGCATAGAGGCTGAAGGCGTGCTGCCCGGCGGTCTTGGCGTGCGTCGCAAGGCTGTGAGCTATTACGTACATGCCGAGGGGTATAGCAAATCGCTCAAAAGCCGCGGCCTTGTATACGCGTATGCCCTTGCCGTTTCGGAGGAGAATGCCTCGGGCGGCCTTATCGTCACCGCGCCCACCTGCGGCTCGTGCGGCATAGTCCCGGCGGTGCTGTACCATCTGCACACGTCGAAGGGCTTCAGCGAGAAGCGCATACTCCGTGCGCTTGCCACGGCCGGTCTTTTCGGCAATGTCGTGAAGCAGAACGCGTCGATTTCGGGTGCCGAGGTAGGGTGTCAAGGCGAGGTAGGTGTGGCGTGCGCCATGGCTGCCGCTGCGGCATCGCAATTGTTCGGCGGCACCCCCGCACAGATAGAGTATTCGGCGGAAATGGGTCTTGAGCATCATCTCGGACTTACGTGCGACCCTGTGTGCGGTCTGGTGCAGATACCCTGCATCGAGCGCAATGCTTACGCGGCAGCGCGTGCTCTCGACGCCAATCTGTATGCGGCCTTCTCCGACGGCAAGCATTCTGTCGATTTCGACCGCATAGTGGAAGTTATGAAGCAGACTGGCCACGATATCCCGTCGCTATATAAAGAAACAGCGCTTGGCGGCCTTGCGGTCATCAAGTGAATTGTCGCTGCATGAACAAACGAATCGCGAAGCTTTCCGGCTCCGCGATTCGTTTGTTTATGCGGTGGTTATGCGAGGCGGCAGATGAGGGTGGCGGAGGTGGCGTCGACCACTTCCACGCGTACTGTCTGGCCGACCTTGGCTTCGCCGCGCGGGAAAACGGCTGTTTTATTCTGGCTCGTACGGCCTACCATCTGCTCCTTGCTGCGTTTAGCCACACCCTCCACAAGTACGTCGAAGACTTTGCCGATATCGGCTTTGTTCGAGGCAAGCGACAGCTCTCCCTGCAGGGCTATCATACGGTTAAGGCGCTCTATTTTCACATCCTCGCTGATGTTGTCGGGCATGGTGCGTGCGGCGAGAGTGCCGGGTCGTTCCGAGTATTTGAACATAAAGGAGGAGTCGAAGCCTACTTCGCGCATAAGTTCAAGCGTCTGCTCGAAATCCTCTTCGCTTTCGCCGTGAAAACCTGTGAACAGGTCGGTGCTTATGCCGCAGTCGGGAATGCGGCTGCGTATTGCGGCTATGCGGTCGAGGTACCATTCGCGTGTGTACTTGCGGTTCATGGCTTTGAGCACTGAGTTGCTGCCGCTCTGTACAGGGAGGTGTATATGGCGGCAGATGTTGGGGTGCGCCGCTATGGCGTCGATTATGGTGTCGGACATGTCCTTTGGGTGCGATGTGGTGAATCGCACCCTCATATCGGGCGCTGCCGTGGCCACGGCTGATAGCAGTGCTGCGAAATCCGTGGTGGTGCCGTCGTCGGCTACGAAGCGGTAGCTGTTCACGTTCTGTCCCAGCAGAGTCACTTCTTTGTAGCCTCTTGCGCGCAGGTCGGAGAGTTCGCGCAGTATGCTGTCGAGGGGGCGGCTGCGTTCTCGTCCCCGGGTGTACGGTACGATGCAGTACGAGCAGAAGTTGTCGCAGCCGCGCATTATGCTTATGAAGCCGCTCACGTTGTGGCCCGGAATGCGGGCGGGTACAATGTCGCGGTACGTTTCAGTGGTGCTTAGTTCGACGCTCACGGCAGGGTGCCCCTGCTCGGCGGAGGCAAAGAGAGCAGGGAGGTCCATATACGAGTCGGGGCCTGCCACGATGTCCACGCCGTGGTTCCCGACGAGCTCCTGCTGCACGCGTTCGGCCATGCAGCCTATCACGCCGATTATGAGTCTGCCTCGTTTGCGGCGTTCGGCGCCGAGCGCTTGCAGGCGGGCCACTATCTTCTGTTCGGCATTGTCGCGTATCGAGCAGGTGTTGAGCAGCACCGCGTCGGCATCGTCGATTTTGTCGGAGATTGTATATCCTGCCATCTCCATGATTGCGGCTACGACTTCGCTGTCGGCCACGTTCATCTGGCAGCCGTAGGTTTCGATATATAATGTTCGGCTCATTTGCTTTGAAATATTTGTGCCATTGCACAAGATTGATTATTTTTGTGCAAAATTACAAAAAAACGTGGATTCCGACTTACTTTCTACACTCATTGCTATAGGGGTCGGCGCTTTAGTGTTCTTCTCGGAGAAATTCAGCTCTAAGAAGAAAGGCGCCAAGAAGCCCAAGGCCGCAGTGCAGCGCCCGGTCCAAGGCCGCAGCGAGGCCGCGGCAGCCTATGCTGTTTCTAATGAGGCAGCAGCAAAGAGTCGCAGCGAGGCCCGGCAAAGACGGCGGCGTGCGGATATGCCCGCAGCTGCCGCGCCTACAAAATCGGAGGCTCAGGCGCCTGTGGAGTTGCCGGAAGAAGGGCGGAGAGTCACTTCCGACGAGCCGATGCGCCCTGTTAGCTCCGAAGAGGATGAGCGGCGTATGCCCGGCGTTCCGGGAGGGGATCTGCGTAGCGCCATTATTTGGAGCGAAATCCTTAAAACTAAATTTTGAAAACACATATTAAACCATCGTATTAAAGCAATGGCATTCAATCAGATGACCGCTCAGGAAGCGGCAGAGATAATCCACAACGGCGCCACAATCGGCCTGTCGGGCTTTACCGCACCCGGTACTCCCAAGGCAATAACCGAGGCACTTGCCGCCAAGGCTGTGCGTGAGCATGAGGCCGGCCGGCCTTTCAAGGTAAACATGTTTACCGGGGCGTCGACCAGCGACCATGTTGACGGTGTGCTCGCCCGTGCTAACGCATACAATATGCGTGCTCCTTATCAGAACGTGCCCGACCTGCGTAAGCGCATCAACGCGCACGACTGTCACTATTTCGACCGCCATCTGTCTGAAATGGCGCAAGAAGTACGCTATGGCACATACGGCCCCATCGACTTCGCCATTATTGAAGCTGCCGACATCACGCCGGACGGCGAGATTGTGCTTGGCTGCGGTGTGGGTAATGTTCCCACCTACGCCATGCTGGCTAAAAAAATCTTCATCGAGCTTAACGCCAAGCTGCCCAAGTCGCTGCTCGGCATGCACGATATATATATGCCGCTCGATCCTCCGCGTCGTCGCGAAATACCTATCTATGCCGCGAACGACCGCGTGGGCAGCCCCGTGCTGAAGGTCGATCCCGCCAAAATCGTGGGCATAGTGCACACTGACTCCTATGACTGCGTGAAGCCTTTCACCGCTCCCGACGAAATTTCCAACCAGATTGGCCGCAATGTGGTCAACTTCCTCGTGGGCGAGTACAAGTCGGGCCGTCTGCCCAAGGAGTTCCTGCCGCTGCAGTCGGGCGTGGGCAATGTCGCCAATGCCGTGCTCTACGACCTCGGCGAGAGCAAGGAGCTGCCTAACTTCATGATGTATACCGAAGTTATACAGGACGCTGTTCTCGAGCTGCTTAAAAAAGGCAAATGTACCTTTGCCAGCACATGCTCGATGACATTCTCTGACCAGACCGAAGAAAAGCTCTTCGCCGACATGGGCTTCTTCCACGACAAGATTCTGATGCGTCCGGCCGAGATATCGAACAATCCCGAAGTTATACGCCGAATAGGTGTCATTGCCATGAATACGGCGCTCGAAGCCGACCTTTTCGGCAGCGTGAACTCCACCCACGTTCTCGGCACAAAGATGATGAACGGTATCGGCGGCTCGGGCGACTTTACCCGCAATGCCTACATATCGATATTCAGCTGTCCGTCGATCACCAAGGGAGGCGCTATCAGCAATATCGTGCCGATGGTTGCCCACCCCGACCACAGCGAACACTCTGTAGATATCCTTGTTACCGACCAGGGTATCGCCGATCTTCGCCACAAGGACCCGGTGGAACGTGCATACGAAATCATAAATAACTGCGCTCACCCGATGTATCGCGAGATGCTTACCGACTATCTCAAGCGCGGGGCAGGGCAGACACCTCATTCACTGAAAGCCGCATTTGAATTCCATAACGCCTTCAACGAAACAGGCGATATGCGCAACGCGGATTTGGGCAAATATTTCTAATCTAATCCTATCGACATGAGCTTTGGAATGCCTCTCAAGGAGGCATTCCAAAGCTATTTTACGATGTGTCAGTAGCAAACGACAGATAATGAAAGGTAATTTAGCGCAGAGAATAAGTAATTTCTTTGTCAATTATTTCTCACTTTCCGGGCAGCTGGTGTCGCAGGAACAGGCAGAGCAGAATATACGCGAGGGCGTGTCGTTCAGAGGAACAAACATACTTATCCTCGTGCTTGCCATACTCATAGCCTCGCTGGGGCTTAACACAAACTCCACTGCGGTGATAATAGGCGCCATGCTTATATCTCCGCTTATGGGGCCTATCATCGGCATAGGACTCGGAGTAGGTATCCACGACTTCGACCTTATTAAACGTTGCGTCCGCAACCTGCTTATGGCGGCGGGCTTCTCGATAATAGCATCGACGCTGTTTTTCCTTATATCACCAGTCAACGAGCAGCATAGCGAGCTGCTCGCGCGCACGTCGCCAACCATATACGATGTGCTGATAGGCTTTGTGGGCGGTGGTGCCGGCATTATAGCGCTCGGAAGCACCAACAAAGGCAATGTTATTCCGGGTGTGGCCATAGCCACGGCACTCATGCCGCCTTTGTGTACGGCGGGCTACGGCTTGGCCACCTGGCAGATGAATTATTTCTTCGGGGCTACATATCTGTTTATAATCAACTCGATATACATAGCCTTTGCGACTTTCATAGGCGTTAAGCTTATGAAGTACAAAGGTGTGCGTGACGCCGACGACAAGCGAGCCAAAAGCGTGCGCCGGATAGTTTATTCGCTTGCCGTGCTGACTATGCTGCCAAGCATATATCTTACATACAATATGCTTAAGGACAGTCGTTTCACTATGGAGGCGGACAAGTTCATTGCCCACGAGTGTGATTTCCCCGACACACAGGTTCTCAGCCGGAAGGCATATTTTGAAAAAGGCGAACGCTGCTTGTCCATAACATTGATAGGCAAGTTGCTGCCCTCCGATTCTCTTCGCCTTGCGCTTACTCCGCGTCTTAAATATTACGGCCTTGCGGGTACGAAGCTGTACTTCATTCAGGGAGGCGGAGCCGCGTCAACTTCCAAGTCTGATCCGCTTGCGGCGCAGGGTGTGGGCGACATATACCGCATAGCGCAGAACACCATAACCCGCCAGCAGTCGACCATCGACTCGTTGGAGGCCGTGATAGAGCAGCAGAGGGTTTCTGCGCTTGTGGCACCTGAGATAGCGCCTGAAATAAAAGTGCTTTTCCCGCAGATTAAGGACATAGCGGTTGCTTCCACGGTGTTCTCCGTGCCCGGTGAAAGCGTGGCCGACACCGCAAACATAGCCCTGATACACACCAAGGCACGATTCGGCACAGCCGAGCGCCGCAAGCTCGAAGAATATCTTGAAGCGCGCTTGAAAGTGTCGCCGGTGGAAGTGGTAGAGGTGCCATAACGCTGTTTTAAGAGGGTGGAGCCAAGTCGGCTTTACCCTCTTAAATCTTTTTCACCATTGAGGCTTCTGTTTTTGGCAGAATATGGCCTTATAAAACAGAAAAAGTTGTAACTTTGCATATTCAATAGGCACTTGGGCCATATGAGCTCGTTGAGTAAAATAGCCATATGGCGCGTATTGTGAAGTATAATCAGAAAACAATCAATTTCGTATATAACCCGATTACAAACGTTATGAGTAAAGAAAAAAAATTCTTGACCTGCGACGGTAATCAAGCAGCCGCCCACGTGAGCTATATGTTCTCGGAGGTTGCTGCCATTTACCCTATCACCCCTTCTTCGACTATGGCAGAATACGTCGACGAATGGGCTGCTGCAGGCCGCAAGAACATCTTCGGTGAAACAGTGCTTGTTCAGGAAATGCAGTCGGAAGGCGGCGCAGCAGGTGCTGTTCACGGCTCTCTTCAGGCAGGTGCTCTTACCACCACCTATACAGCATCGCAGGGCTTGCTCCTGATGATCCCGAATATGTACAAAATCGCCGGCGAGCTTCTGCCGACAGTTTTCCATGTATCCGCCCGTACCATCGCTTCCCACGCCCTTTCGATCTTCGGTGACCATCAGGACGTGATGTCTGTTCGTCAGACCGGCTTTGCAATGCTTGCCGAAGGCTCTGTGCAGGAAGTTATGGATCTCGCCGGAGTTGCACACCTGTCGACTATCAAGAGCAGCGTTCCTTTCGTTAATTTCTTCGACGGTTTCCGTACATCGCACGAAATCCAGAAGATAGAAACCCTTGAGATGGAAGACCTCGAGCCGCTGCTCGACCGCGAGGCTCTTGCCAAATTCCGCAGCCGCGCGCTCACGCCCCAGAACCCTGTTGCACGCGGTATGGCAGAAAACGGCGACGTCTTCTTCCAGCACCGTGAGGCCTGCAACACTCACTATGAAGCAGTGCCCGAAGTGGTAGAAAGCTATATGGCCGAAATCACCAGGATCACAGGCCGCGAGTACCATCTCTTCAACTACTACGGAGCTGCCGATGCTGAACGTGTGATTATAGCCATGGGTTCTGTTACCCAGGCCGCTCAGGAAGCTATTGATCATCTCGTTGCCAAGGGCGAGAAAGTAGGTCTTGTGTCGGTACACCTGTACCGTCCGTTCTCGGCCAAGCATTTCCTTGCAGCCGTTCCTGCCACCGCCAAGCGCATTGCCGTGCTTGACCGCACCAAGGAACCCGGCGCAAACGGCGAGCCTCTCTACCTCGATGTCAAAGAGTGCTTCTACGGTCGTGAAAACGCTCCCCTCATCGTGGGCGGACGCTACGGCCTTGCGTCGAAAGACACCACTCCCTCACAGATTGTGTCGGTGTTCGACAACCTCGCCCTTCCGATGCCCAAGGATCACTTTACCCTCGGCATAGAAGACGATGTTACCTTCACTTCTCTGCCTATGGTAGCTGAAGTGGCACTGGGTGATCCCTCCACCTACGAAGCCAAGTTCTACGGTCTTGGTGCAGACGGCACCGTTGGCGCAAACAAGAACTCGGTCAAGATTATCGGCGACAACACCGATAAGTACTGCCAGGCATATTTCGCATACGACTCCAAGAAGTCGGGCGGTTTCACCTGCTCGCACCTTCGTTTCGGTGACCGTCCTATCCGTTCCACATATCTGGTAAACACCCCGAATTTCGTGGCATGCCACGTTCAGGCTTACCTCAATATGTACGACGTTACCCGTGGTCTGCGTGACGGCGGCACATTCCTGCTCAACACCATATGGGACGGCGAGGAACTTGCAAAGCACCTTCCCAACCATATCAAGCGTTATTTCGCCGAACACAATATCACTGTCTACTACATCAACGCTACCAAGATAGCTCAGGAAATAGGTCTTGGCAACCGTACCAACACCATTCTCCAGAGCGCTTTCTTCCGTATCACCGAAGTGATACCTGTGGATCTTGCTATCGAGCAGATGAAGAAATTCATCGTCAAGAGCTACGGAAAGAAAGGCCAGGATATCGTTGACAAGAACAATCAGGCTGTAGACCGTGGTGGCGAATACCACAAGCTTGCCGTTGACCCCGCATGGGCACAGCTTCCCGATGATGCCAAGGCAAGCAATAACGATCCTGCCTTCATCAACGAGATAGTACGTCCGATCAACGCACAGAACGGTGACCTGCTTAAGGTTTCCGACTTCAAGAATATTCCTGACGGAACCTGGCAGCAGGGTACAGCTGCATACGAGAAACGCGGTGTGGCAGCTTTCGTGCCCGAATGGCTCGAAGAGAACTGTATACAGTGCAACAAGTGTGCATATGTATGTCCTCACGCTTCTATCCGTCCGTTCGTTCTCGACGAGGCAGAGGTAAAGGCTGCTCCCTTCGGCGAAGCAGGCTCTATTCCCGCGCTCGGTCCGGCATTCAAAGGCATGCGCTTTATTCAGGCTGTCGACGTGCTCGACTGTCTTGGCTGCGGCAACTGCGTTGACGTATGTCCCGGCAAGAAGGGCGTGAAGGCTCTCGAAATGAAGCCGCTCGAAACCCAGCTTGAAGTGCAGAACGACTGGAACTACTGCGTAGAGCACGTTGCTTCCAAGCAGAACCTCGTTGACGTTACCGCAAACGTCAAGAACAGCCAGTTCGCCACACCTCTGTTTGAATTCTCGGGCGCTTGCTCCGGCTGCGGCGAAACACCGTATGTGAAGCTTATCAGCCAGCTCTTCGGCGACCACGAAATGGTTGCCAACGCTACCGGCTGCTCCTCGATATACTCAGGCTCCGTGCCTTCGACTCCGTACACAACCAACGCCGACGGTCACGGTCCGGCATGGGCCAACTCGCTGTTCGAGGACTTCGCAGAATTTGGCCTCGGCATGAAGGTCGCTACCGAAAAAATCCGTGAGCGTCTTGCCGTGCTTATGCAGCAGGCTACCGAATGCCCGATGTGCTCCGACGAAATCAAGGAGCTTGCCAAGCAGTGGCTCTCCGCTCCCCACAGCGCAGGCGTTACCCGCGAGGTGTACAACAAGCTTGTTCCCCTCTGCGAGGCTTGCGGTTGCGATACCTGCAAGGCCATAATCGAGCTCAAGGGCTTCATCGTGGCACGTTCGCAGTGGATTATCGCCGGTGACGGTGCTGCCTACGATATCGGTTTCGGCGGCCTCGACCACGTGCTTGCTTCCGGCAAGAATGTAAACGTGATAGTTGTCGATACCGAAGTTTACTCCAACACAGGCGGCCAGTCGTCGAAGGCTACTCCGATGGGCGCTATCGCCAAGTTCGCGTCTGCCGGCAAGCGTATCCGCAAGAAAGACCTCGGTCTTATCGCTTCTACATACGGATATGTATATGTTGCCCAGATCGCCATGGGCGCCGACCAGGCTCAGACCCTCAAGGCTATCCGCGAGGCCGAGGCTTACGACGGTCCGTCGCTCATCATCGCTTACGCTCCCTGTATCAGCCACGGCATCAAGGCCGGTATGGGCAAGGCTCAGGCCGAAGAAGCTCGCGCGGTAGAGTGCGGTTACTGGCATCTGTGGCGTTACAACCCCGATGCTGAAACCCGTGGTGAAAATCCGTTCACCCTCGACAGCAAGGCTCCTAACTGGGATCTCTTCGAGGACTTCCTCACAGGCGAGGTACGCTACGCCACAGTGAAGAAGCAGTATCCTGCCGAGGCTGAGGAACTCTTCGCAGCAGCCAAGCAGAATGCTCAGTGGCGCTACAACAACTACCTGCGTCTTTCGCAGCAGCAGTGGGGTGTAGATCCGTTTGTGGGCAAACTCGAAAAAGAAAACGAGCAGCTCTAATCAGACACTGCAAACATAAATGACGAGGCGCGCCGAATTTTTGAGGCGCGCCTTGTCTTTATATAGTATGTCGGCGTAAAATTGATGTTGTTAAAAAATGCGGAAAGTATTGTCGAATTTGCAAAAAATGCCTAATTTTACGCTCATAATAAATCCTATTACTTAAAAGCTATATGAAACAATGCCCTAAATGCCAGCAGTACAACGAAGACTATTCCCAGTTCTGCAGTCACTGCGGCTATAACTTTCAGACACAGAGCGGTGGCTCTGTTCCTCCTCCTGTAAATGGCGCTTACAGAGGCAATGACAATGCGTTTGACGCCTGCGGCCCTGAAGGCAAGAGCCGTGGCGTTGCCGCCTTGCTGGCTATATTGATCGGAAGTCTTGGCGTGCAGTATTTCTACCTCGGCAAGACTGGCGCCGGCCTTATCACTATCGGTTTGTCGCTTATAACTTGCGGTTTCTGGTCGATTATCACCCTTATTCAGGGTATACTCATGCTGTGTATGACCAATGAGTCTTTCCGCCAGAAATATGTGGAAACCACATCTACCTTCCCCTTGTTCTAAGAAACTGTTAAAAGTCTTCTGACAATCAAGATAGATAAAACAATGGCGTCCCGGTTGCTTAATTGAGGTAACCGGGACGCTGTTTATTGTTTGAACGAGAGGGTTGAGGCGTCGAATCGTAGGGTGGGAAATGCCCTGTCGAGCAGGCCGGACTGTATGGCGGCGTGCTTGGCGGCTGAATGGACGTGCCGGTTCTCGCAATCGACTATCCATAGCGTGTCGGCTGCATCGACAGAAGAGGCAATGTCGTGGGTCGACAGTATGATTGAGCGTCCTTTGTCGGCTAATTGTCTTAGAAGGCGGTTTATTTCAAGCCGTCCTGCAACGTCGAGAAACGCCGTGGGCTCGTCGAGGATAATCAGCGGGGTGTCCTGAGCGAGTGCGCGGGCCAACATCACTTTTTGGCGCTCGCCGTCGCTTAGCGTGCCTAACAGCCTATCGGCATATGTTTCCATGCCGACGCTTGCCAGCGCCTCCGCTACAGCCTCTTTGTCCTTGGGGCCGAGGCGGCCGAACGGCCCGGTATATGGGTGGCGCCCTATTTCGACGGTTTCGCGCACTGTCAAGGCTCCCGCTCCGGTGCGGTCTGTGAATACCATGGCGAGCCGTCTGGCAAGCTTTTGCTTACCGAGGCCGCACAAAGCCGTACCCCCTATGCTCACTGTGCCGGCAGTTGGCGCCTGTGCTCCCGAGAGAGTGCGCAACAGTGTGGATTTTCCGCTTCCGTTGGCGCCTATCAATGCCGTTAGGCTTCCCGGAGCCACCTCAAGGTTGATGTTATGCAAAATAGTGCGGCGTCCGTATCCGACTCCGAGGTTTTCTGTTTTCAGGATAGCGTCCATCAGTTGAAATATAGAAGTCTGCGACGATTTAGAAGCACATATATGATTACAGGCACTCCGATTACAGGTGTTATGGCATTGACAGGTATTACGGCGCCTTTACTCAGCGACGGCCATACCGATATTATCTGGCATATTATACCGAGAAGCGCGCCGCATAGCGCGCAAGCCGGCAGCAGCACGCGGTGGTTGGACGAGCCGAGGACCATTCGGGCTATGTGCGGAACCACAAGTCCTATGAATCCTATCGGGCCGCACCATGCTGTCACAACAGCTGTGAGGGCTCCTGAAAGAAGGAGGATTCCTGTGCGGGCGCGTCCTGTCGAAACTCCCACGCTCTCGGCGTACTGCGTGCCCAAAAGCATGGCGTTAAGACTCTTGCTGTAAAGCAATGACGCGCATATAAGTGCTATTACAAGCACTGCGAACAGCGGGAGTATGTCGATGCTCACGCCTGAAAATGTGCCGAGCCCCCACAGTACATACGAATGCACCGCGCGCTCGGTAGAGAAGAAATTCAGTAAGGATATTGCAGAGGTCGCGAGATAGCCGATCAGTATGCCGACTATCAGCAGGACATCGGTGGAGCGCACCGAGCTTGAGAAAATCAGAAGGATGGCAAGTATTGCGGCAGCTCCGGCAAAAGCGCCGCTCACGACGGCTACGCGTCCCCATAGTCCCACGAGGCCTCCCGTGGCAAGAAGCACTATGGCTACACCGAGGCTTGCTCCTGAGGATATGCCCATAATGGACGGCCCCGCAAGTGGATTATTGAAGCAGGTCTGCATAAGCAATCCGGCTATCGACAGGGCCGCTCCGGCCAATAAAGCGGTAAGGACGGCGGGCAGGCGCGATTCCACCACTATGAAGCGGGCTATGTCGCCACCATTGTCGTTGTCTTGTGACAGCAGGGCGTTCCATACGTCATTTGGCGACAGATCTACGCCTCCGGCAAGCAGCCCGAGCGGCAAAAGCAGCAATATGGCTACAGCTATGGCAGACAGAACTATGGTGTGTCGTCGGCTCATTTTTCTATTCGGCGGAAATATCTTAGTTCGTGTCCCGGCAACACCTCAGGGTGGAAGATGGCTACATAATCAGCCAAAACCCGTTCGGGATGGAACGCTATATCGTTGAAGATAGGGCGTATGGCAGAGTCGCAGCTGTATATGCCGCCTTTTTTTACAGCCTTGAACGAGGAATATCTCGGATTCAGGCCTATCAGGGTCGACGGCCCCGTTTCGTATCCGTAGGTGCGGATAAGCCATACGTCGGCATCGATGGCTTTGGCTGCGACACTTTCCAGCGAAAGCGCGAGCGAGCCTTGTCCGTCGGTGTCTTCCCACGGATAGCATGCTCCCGCATCGGCGAGCATACGCGCCTGATAGCTTTTGCCGGCAGGAAGATACCATACGCCGGACTGCTCTGTTTCCACGAGTACTTTCGGGCGCTCGGTCTGCGCGAGTTTTGCTTTAAGCACGAGGTCGTTGTAGTCGTTTATAACATTGTCAAACACTTTTCGGGCTTCGTCGCGGCGTCCGAAAAGCTCTCCGAGAAGCAAAATCCATTCAGCTCTCCCGATGGGTGACGGCTCCATATAATCCACCATTTCGACCGGCACCATATTGCGGGGCAGGGCAGGGCTTGCCACCTCCTGAATAGGGGAGCGAAGCACGGCTTCCGGGCGAGAGGCGGCCAGGCGCTCAACCGATGGTGAGGCCACGGCGCCGATATCGGTTACGCGGCCGTCTTTGATCATCGATGCAACGGTATCGGCCGGTGGAAAGAAGTGTCCGTCAACCACAGCTACAAGCGACCCAATAGCGCCAAGCTCGTTCATAGCAGAAGTGTGTACTGCCGAGTACACAGCCGCGCGTTCGAGCGGCACGCGGAGCAAAACGGCCTTGTCCGGCAGCGACTCGGGTATGGCTGAGTCGCGGTGCACGAGTATGTAGGAGGCCAATGTTTTCGCACCCGACTGCCACGGGTCGGCGATGTCTACCAGGACGGAGCCGTCTGTGCGCTCGCTGATGGTGATGTATCGGGCGTGATGGGTGAGGGTGTCGGGCGTGTCTTCGTATGACGACACGTCGAATTTTTTTTCCGCGCGATTCCCGCACGATGAAAGCCCTGCCAGCAAAGCAGCTGCCAGGGCTATTGGGATAAGCTTTATCATTTAGTGGATAACAGATGTCATTAAACAGCCTCTTATTCTCCGTAGGGATTGGGGCCGTACTGATTGTCGGGGCTGCTTTTGCGGCACATGGTTATAATCCATACTATGTACAGCACGAGAACCGCAAAGACGCATAGTGCTATGGTTGATATTTTGCCGCCGGTCATTATTTCGAGTATGGCTTGTTCAGAAATGGCGCCTCCTGAGGCTGCGGCAACAAAGATGTCAAACATAGTGTAAATCAATATGCCTGCAATGGCGTAGCAAACAATGTAGAATGCTCCGGCCCACCAGCCGCTCAGGGAGCTGTCGTGAAGGCGGCGTATGGAAATTGCGAGAGTGGGTATGACGCATACCAAGCCCCATATCATATACGCCACATTGCCTATTGCGCCGAAGAAAGACAGGAATGAGGAAACGAGGACTACGAATAGCATGGCCCACCAGTACTCGGCTCTGGTGGAGCGGCCTTTAAAGTTGGCGTAATTGGCGAAGTACATTTTAATCGCCGTGATAAAATCTACATTCATGATTGTTTTGTGTTATTGGGCTTTGTCGCCCTGTTTCGAGCAAAATTAATAAAAAAAGATTTAAATTCAAACAAAAAGCTGATAAATCTGCGTCCACCGTAACTCGCTATGGCGCCGACCTTGTTTTTGAAACGCACCGAGGGGTCGGCAACAGCTTTGCAGCGTTCTTTTTTTATGGTTGCCCAACATTTTTTTTCAAGCTCAGGCTCCTTGTTGACGCAGGCTTCGCCAAGCATATTGAAATATGCGCTGAATCGCCGGCTTGCGGCAGCAGTGCGGAGCGCGGAGCTTGCATCTGATAAAAGGAGAGCTATGCCATCGGTAACTGTGAGTACGTCGGCACGCCGGGTGCTCCATGTGTTTATGAAGCTCTGCGGATTGAAGCGATAGAAGTATACCGGAGCCTTGCTTATGGCTATGTTGCGGGCTCTCAGGTATAAGCGTGGTGTTATCTCGAGGTCTTCGTAGCGGCATGGGCTGAATCGGACGTCGCCGAACAGCTCGGCGCGATATAGCTTTGCCCATACCGAGCAGTGGTATCCTTCCTTTTGGTATAGGGTGTGCTGCAGGCACTGTTCGGCGTCGCAGATTACCCACTTGTCGGTGCTTGGGCTTATTGCTTTAAGCTTGCGGGCATTTACAAATCCTCCTACCGCTATGTCGCATTCAGGTCTTTCTTCCAATATGGCCGCAAGACGCGCCAGTGCGTCCGGGAGATATGTGTCGTCAGCGTCACAGAAGGCGATGTATCTGCCTGCGGCCATATCTATTCCAAGATTACGCGCGGCCGACACGCCGATATTCGCCGTGCGGGCCACGCGTATTTTGGAAGGGTTCAGAGAGCTGTATTGCTCTGCTATCTCAGATGTGTTGTCGGTAGAGCCGTCGTCTATCAGAATCAGTTCCCAGTCTTTGATGGTCTGGCATAGAATGCTTTCGATGCACTCTGCCAGAAATTCCGAGGCATTGTATGCCGGCACTACGACTGAGATGAGCGGCATTTGCTATTGTATCAGGACGGGTACAGACGGTTCTGATTCGTTGTTGACGCGATCGAGCGCGCTTACAACATATGTACCCGGCTCAGTGGTTTTGAACGACATGTCGGGCACTACGGCAATGATGGCCGAGGCGTCTTTTACATCGATGTTTTCGGGAGAGTCGAAGCGGTATATCACGAAGCGTGTCACATCGCCAATCTTGCCCTGGGGTGCCGGTGCCTGCCACGCTATAACGCCGCCGGGTTCTACGGATACTTTGGTCGGGGCGGCAGGAGTGGTGGAGGAGAGCCAGAAGGACGGCGGCACGAGTGCGATGTCTTTTTGCAGGTCGCTGGCGAGCGAGTCGGCCACGCCGCCGGAATTGCGCGTTACCGAGTAGCCCGGCCACCAGCAGTTTCCGGCCACATTCTGTCTGGAGCGCGATATTTCTACTTTCTCGCCCAGTTCGCCTTTCGACATACAGCGTTCCACGTCCTGGCCGATATAAAGATGGCGGTTATGCCCGGAGTTTTCATTCCACCAGTCGGCAAGTATGCGCGAAGAAGCTGCTTTGTGGTCAAGTTCCCAGTAAAGCTGTGGAAGCAGGTAGTCTATCCAGCCTTTTTCCTCCCAAAGCAGTACGTCGGCATACAGGGCGTCGTAGTTCTGGAGGCCGTTGGTGTCGCTGCCGCGAGGGTCGCTGGTCTTGTTTCGCCATATTCCGAACGGGCTGATGCCGAAACGAACCCACGGTTTGAGTTTTTTAATACGGGTATTGAGTTCTTCGATGAGCAGGTCGACATTGTGTCGGCGCCAGTCATCGCGCGCCATGCCTTTGCCGTACTTGGCGAAAGCTGCCGCGTCGTCAAAGTCCTTTCCCTTGGCAGGATAAGGGTAGAAGTAGTCATCGAAGTGTATTGCGTCGATATCATAGCGGCTCACTATGTCTTCTACAACTTTTCCTATGAACTCGCGGTTCTCAGGCAGGCCGGGATTGAAATACAGCTTGCCATCGTAACGCACGAAGCGTTCGGGGTGCTTGTGGTATATGTGTCCCTTCGGCAATGTCTGCTTGGCGTTGGTGGTCACGCGGTAGGGGTTCAGCCATGCGTGAAGTTCCATTCCGCGTTTATGGCATTCCTCTACCATAAATTGGAGAGGGTCCCAGTATGGTTTAGGCTTGGCGCCGTCGTCGGTCAGGAAGCGGCTCCACGGTTCGAGCTTGCTGTCGTAAAAGGCATCTGCCTGCGGGCGTACCTGAAAAATAACTGCGTTCACGCCCGTGAGTTGGAGGCTGTCGAGGAGGTTGCGCAGGTAGGCCTGGTTCTGTGCTGTAGTCTGTTTTTTGTACTGGCCCTGATAGACAGTGTGGAGCCATGCTCCGCGAAATTCCTGCTTGGGACTCTCGGCCGACACTCCGAGCGCGGCTGAAAGAAGTAGTAGAAAAGAGTAAAGTCTGTTAGTTTTCATAGTCACAAAGATAGCTCTTTTTTACTTTACGGTGATGCGTTAAATGGAGTTAATTAGGATAAAAGGAGAAAAAGAATAAAAAAAAGCGAGAAAAATCAACACGGATATTTGTGGCGAAAGATTTTTTTAGTATGTTTGCCAAATATTTCGCACTTTAGCCGGGGATTTCCCCGCGATTTAATAAAACAACACAGCAACTACTCGTTATATGTCGCGTAACACAAAAGAGATAGAGGGATGCACACTACTTGGCGCCGCCGGGGTGGAGTATCCCACAGACTATGCTCCTCAGATGCTCGAAACGTTCCCTAACAAGCACCCGGAGAACGAGTATCTTGTAACATTCACTTGTCCTGAATTTACGTCGTTATGCCCCAAGACGGGTCAGCCCGACTTCGGACGTATCATCATAAATTATATACCGGGGAAAGAGATGGTGGAGAGCAAGAGCCTGAAGCTGTATCTTTTCAGTTTCCGCAACCACGGTGATTTCCATGAGGACTGCGTGAATATAATAATGAAAGACCTCGTGAAACTGATGAATCCGAAATATCTCGAGGTGCGAGGCATATTTATGCCCCGTGGCGGTATTTCGATAATACCGTTCGCCAATTATGGCGACGCCGACCATCAGGACCTTGTGAAAAGCCGTCTTGCAGCTTCTTTCCCTACAGATATCTGACCGCGCAAAAACACAGACAGAGATGAGCACACAGAAAAAGCACATTTTGATGGTATTGTCGGGAGGCATGGACTCTGTTACCATGCTCCACGAATACGCATCGGAGATAGAACTTGCCGTGAATTTCTCATACGGCTCCAACCACAATATGCGCGAGCTTGAATGCGCGCGTCTGCACTGCAGGCAGCTTGGCATAGAGCTTGTGGAGATAGATTTGTCGTTTATCGGCCGAAATTTCCATAGTTCATTGCTCGAGGGAGCCGATGCTGTGCCGGAAGGGGAGTATGATTTCGACAATATGAAGTCGACCGTGGTGCCTTTCCGCAACGGTATCATGCTCGCGGCTGCTGCCGGGCTTGCCGAAAGCCGCGGACTCGATGCTGTGATGATAGCCAACCATGCCGGGGACCACGCTCTGTATCCCGATTGTCGTGGCAGCTTTATCGACGCCATGTCGCGGGCGATAAGCGAGGGCACATACGACGGCATTACTGTCAAGGCTCCTTACACTTATCTGTCGAAAGGGGATATAGCGGCGCGCGGCGCACGGCTCGGCATCGACTATTCAACCACCTACTCTTGCTACAAGGGGCGCGAACAGCATTGCGGTCGTTGCGGCACCTGCCTTGAGCGCCGCAAGGCGCTCGCCGACGCTGGCATTACCGACACAACGGTATATGAAGAACCATAGAGAATAATTAATCAACTATATTAATCACTTTTATTTAACCACAACATGGAATCGTTAATCCAGCAAATCCATGCAGCCTACGAGGCATTTCAGGCCGACGCTGCTCTTCAGCAAGAGAAAAACAACAAGGCCGCCGGTACCCGTGCGCGCAAGGCTTCTCTCGAACTCGAAAAACTTATGAAGGAGTTCCGCAAGGTTTCTCTCGAACACTCCAAGAAGTAACACCTACACAATCCTGTGAACGACGTCCGTCCGCACCCCTGCGTGGCGGACGTCGTTCGGTATGGGACTTCGCTTTCCAAGAAGTTTCTGTAGTTTCTAATGGTGGTTTTGCTTTCTTTGATAAAAAATCACTATCTTTGCCTAAAGTTAGGGGCATAGTGCTCCCGGCAACCAATCAACGTTTCAACTTATACCAACCCTTACTATAAAAAACTATGTCTAAAGTTACAGTGGTAGGCGCCGGCAACGTAGGCGCTACTTGTGCAAATGTGCTTGTTACCAATCAGATGGCTGACGAGGTAGTACTCCTCGACATCAAAGAAGGCGTATCCGAAGGAAAAGCTATGGATATTATGCAGACCGCTAATATCCTCGGCACAAATACCCGCCTTGTAGGCGTTACCAACGACTATGCCCAGACCGAAGGCAGCGACGTGGTTGTAATCACCTCCGGCATTCCCCGCAAGCCCGGTATGACCCGTGAAGAACTTATCGGTGTTAATGCCGGTATCGTTCGTTCGGTAGTGGAGAATGTTCTCGCTCATTCACCCGAGGCAATAATCGTGTGCGTATCCAACCCTATGGATACTATGACCTACCTTATCCACAAGACTACCAATCTGCCCAAGAACCGTATCATCGGTATGGGTGGCGCACTCGATAGCGCACGCTTCAAGTATTTCCTGAGCCTTGCCCTCGGTGCCAACCCCAACGAAATAGAAGGCATCGTTATCGGCGGTCACGGCGATACCACCATGATACCTTTGAAGCGCTTTGCCGCTTACCGTGGTATTCCCGCATCTACCCTTATGCCTGCAGAGCAGCTCGACAAGGTTGCTGCCGACACTATGGTAGGTGGTGCCACCCTAACCAAGCTGCTCGGCACCTCTGCATGGTACGCTCCCGGCGCAGCAGCAGCACAGGTTGTGGCTGCCGTTCTCGGTGACCAGAAGCGTCTTATCTCCTGCTCGGCTCTTCTCGACGGCGAATACGGCGAAAAAGACCTCTGCATCGGCGTTCCCTGTATACTCGGTCGCAACGGTATCGAAAAAATCGTTGAATTTGACCTCAACGAAGAAGAAAAAGCGCTCTTCGCTGCCAGCGCTGCCGCTGTGCACAAGACAAACGCTGCCCTCAACTAAACTTATAAGAGCGTAACAACGTTTAATATCTACGCGGGGCAGCTATGGCGCTCCGCGTAGATTCGTTATCAGTTAATTATGAAAAAAATAGCAATAGTGTTCGCTTCCGCAGCCATGATGCTTGCCGGAGCCTGCACCTCGAAAGAACCCGAAAAGACCGTTCCCCAGGAAGCCGAACAGGCTCAGCCGGCAACAGAAGTTGTGGCCACTCAGGGCGATGGCAAAGTCGTAGAACTTACCGACGCCAAACAATACGCTCCCGGCGTGAAGGTGTCGCAGCTCACAATCCTTGATTTCAACGCCGTGTGGTGCGGACCGTGCCGCCAGCTCGCTCCTGTATTCGACGAGCTTGCAGGCAAATATGCAGGTCGTGTTACATTCGTGTCGGTAGATGTGGACAAGTTCGGCGAACTTTTCGAGTCGTACAAACTCGGACAATCCATTCCTGCCGTACTCTTCATTTATCCTGACGGACATACAGCCAAATATGTCGGCACAGGCGACCTTCTCCCTGCCAGCAAATTCGAGGCTCTTATTGATGCCGCTTTGGCCGAATGAATATTGCGGAGATAAAACAACGGGTTTCAGCCCGGCTGAATATCTGTACGCTTAACGATATGCAGCAGGCGATGTCGGAAGTCCGGCTTCCGACGCGCCTGTTGCTGCTTGCTCCCACAGGCAGCGGCAAGACTTTGGCTTTTGCCATACCTGTGCTTCGCTCGCTTGGCAAAAAGGGCGGGGGAGTGTCTGCTTTGGTCATAGCGCCTACCCGCGAGCTTGTTCTTCAAATTTTTGAGGTGTTGCGCACGCTTGCTGCTCCCGAATACAAAGCTACGGCGTGCTACGGCGGCCATAGCGTGGAGGCGGAGGTCAACAGCCTCGAAGCCTCGCCCGACATTATTGTGGCGACTCCCGGACGCCTGCTCGACCACATCAGGCGAGGACATCTCAGCCTGCATTCGGTGCATACGCTTGTATTGGACGAATATGACAAATCGCTCGAGCTTGGTTTCCAAGAGGAGATGCGGGCTATCGTAGGACGTCTGAAGAATGTCAGGTCGTTGCTATTGACTTCGGCTACGGAAAGTCCCGAGATACCGTCTTTTATAGGAAGCGATAAATTCGAGGTGTTCGATTATATCGGCACGGGAGCTTCGGCTCTTGATATATGGCGGGTTCCAAGCCCTACCGCGGACAAGCTCGATACTCTTGACCGGCTGCTGCGCGGCCTCGGCGGGCGCAAGGCTATAGTGTTTGTGAATCATCGCGATGCAGCCGAGCGCATATTCGGACATTTGAAGAATATGGGTTATCCCGTGGGTATCTATCACGGCGGCATGGAGCAGAATATGCGCGAACAGGCACTGATATTGTTTGAAAACGGCTCTACGCGTGTGCTTGTGGCTACCGACCTTGCTTCGCGAGGACTTGACATAGCCTCTGTGGAGGCGATAGTGCATTATCATCTGCCGCCTACAGCCGAGAACTGGACTCACCGAAACGGGCGCACGGCGCGCATGGGCGCCGGAGGCGAGGCATATGTTATAATTTCGGACGCCGACAAGGTGCCCGACTATGTGGATTGGTCGGCTGACTACGAGCCAGTATCATCTGAAAGTTCCGGTATAGAACCTGCGCAGTGGCGCACGCTTTATTTCAATGCAGGCAAAAAGGAGAAGATTTCAAAAGGCGACATTGCCGGTTTCCTTATGCAGAAAGGCGGTCTGTCTAAGAATGAAGTAGGCAGAATCGATGTACGCGACCACGGCGCATATGTGGCTGTCCCGCTGTCAAAGGCCAGAGATGTCATAACGGCTTTGGCGCCGCATAAAATCAAAAACAAACGAGTGCGTGTGACTCAGGTCAAATGACCCCATCCGATATCTTTTATATCCCGCGAGCAAACCAAAGGCGGTGTTCGCGGGTTGTATTTTTGTATAATTATTGCCTTCATCACTATTCATCACACCAAAAACGCCTTTGAAAATTGTGAAAGTCAGCAGAATAATTGCCGGTACAATCAGAACGTTGCTTTATATCGTTCTGGCCATATTCCTGCTTGCGGCAGGCTTGGTCGGGGTTTTGTATTCGCCATGGTCGCAGGAACTTGTACGCAAGGCCATTGTGGCAAAGGCCTCCTCTTTGCCGGGCGGGGAGTTCAGTCTTGATGCATTCAGCCTGCGATTTCCGCTTAAGGTGCAGCTTCGCGGGCTTGCAGTGGTGGCGCACGGCGACACAGTGATAGGCGCCGAAAGCCTTGATGCCGATGTGGCGTTATTGCCCTTGCTTGTAGGGCGCGCCCGGCTCGACGGTGCGACAGCCCGCAGAGTCCGCTATCAGCAGGGGAGCCCCGACTCGGTAATGTATATGACCTTGCAGGCCGACAGCGTGGGGCTGGCGCCGGCAAGCGTGTCGCTCGGTGATATGGATATATCTCTTTCAGACGGCACCATAGCAGGTGCGAGGGTGGCCATATACCTGAAGCCGGACACGTCGGCTCCGACGCCTCCGGCTCCGCCCACGCGTATGAGCATATCGCTTGACAATCTCGCGCTTAAAGATTTTGAATATACCATGCGGCTTATGCCGTCGATAGATACGCTGACGGCATATATACCGTCGGGATTGCTCTCCGACGGCAAAATAGATTTGCTCAACCAGCAGATACAGCTCAGGAGCTTTGAAGGTTCCGGGCTTGCTGCCAAGTATATAGCGCCTGATTCGGCTGCGATAGCGCTTGCCGGCCCATATCCTGCAGAGATCCCGGCCGACAGTATGGCATCGGCTGCTCCATGGACCATACAGATTGACAGTATCGCTTTTGAGGATTCGAGAGCGCTATATACCACTGCGGGAGTCAAGCCACTGCCGGGTCTTGATTTCGGGTATATAGAGGTAGGCCAGCTTGACCTGACACTTAAAGACTTCTATAACCGTGCGACAACGCTCCGTTTGCCGCTTCAATTTTCGGGTCGGGAACGAAGCGGGGTGGATTTAAGTGCGGAAGGAGAACTTGACATTGATTCTGTGGGGCTTTCGTTCAAGGATTTTGTACTACGTACCCCGGAGGGAACCAAGGCTGATTTCCACGGGCATCTCGGTATGGGCGATATGGTGAATAATCCTGATATACCGCTTGGCATAACGCTCGACGGCGCTTTTTCTCCATCTGATCTTTCTAAAATGTTCCCGGCTTTTTCGCCATATCTGGCTGGCATACCGACAGCCTCCGATATATTGCTCGGACTGAAGGCGGAAGGTACGAGTGGCAAAATTGACATTGACAGGTTTGAATTGAAATTAAATAAATGCCTGACTCTGAAAGCCGACGGTTCGGTAGACAATATTATGAATCCCGCCGCGATGGGCGGCGATATAAGCCTGTCGGGCAACATTATAAATGTAAACACACTAAAGAACAAACTGCTTGACCCGGCTACGGCCAAGTCATTGGCAATACCTCCGATGACGCTTGCCGGACGTGTCCAGATGAAGGCCGGAGCAGCCCAAGGACGTCTGTCGGCGCGTACAAAGGGCGGCCAGATAAAACTTGACGGCCGGTGGAACAGCCGCAGGGAATCATATGCGGCAACAGTGAATACCGATCGTTTCCCTGTCAATGCGTTTATGCCGCTGCTCGAGGTGGGGGCTGTAACGGCATCAATAAAAGCGGACGGCCACGGCTACAACCCGTTTGTGCCCACTACGGAGATTAACGCTCTTCTTGATGTTAAGTCAGCTACCTTCAGGGGTGTGGATTATACCGATATAAACGGGAAAGCGCATTTGGCCGACGGACAGGCAGAGATAGAGTTGAACTCGGCGAACCCTGCTGCCGACCTCAGCCTCGTGGCAAAAGGCAATCTGGCAGGCGATGTCTACAACTGGAATGCGAAACTTGACGGGCGGAATGTGGACCTGGGAGCGTTGAAGTTCTCTGCCGAGCCTGCAACTTTGGAAGTGTACGCGTCGGCCGATGCCACGATAGGGCCATCGAGCAGTGACATAAAGGCGGATGTCGATTTGCAGGATTTGTTTTTCAGGCGCCACAGCGGCACTATAGCCTTGTCGGACGTGGCTCTTAAACTTGATGCCGCCGACAGCCTCACAACATTGCGAATCCTCAACCGCGACCTTGTGGCTGATTTCGACTCGCCTTGTTCGATTGACACTCTTGCAACGCGTTTTTCCAGAGCGTCGGAAATTCTTGCGGGCCAGATGGAGTCGTACATGATTGATGTCGACACTCTTGGCCAAGCTCTTCCTCCATTTAATTTCGGACTTGTGGCCGGACGCTCCAACTTGATTAACGATATACTTGCGCCGTCTAAAATGTCGGTGCAGAATGTGCGTATGCGTGCGGCCCACGACAGCATAATATATTTAGACGGCTACGCCCGGCGTTTCGACACAGGCTCTATGCGTATAGACTCAGTATTCATAGGCGCTCGCCAGCATGGCAAGCACATACATCTTGATGCGGGCATAGAGAACAGGCGTGGGAATCTCGACCAGTTCCACAAGGTATCGCTCAAGGGGCTTGCAGAGGGCAATACTGTTTCTCTCGGCATAAATCAGCAGAATGTCAGTGGAAAAACGGGTTATGATATAGGCATCGTGGCCTCGGCCCATGCAGCAGATTCCACGCTCACGCTCAATATAAGGCCGTATACTCCTACGATTGCCTACCAGCCGTGGCTGGTGAACGAAGATAATTATCTATCATACCATATACCCGACAAACATATTGATGCCAATCTGAGAATGAACGGCGGAAACAGTTCGCTGGCTATTTATACAGAGCACCAACCCGGAAACCACGAGCAGGAAGACCTCGTGGTGAAGCTTTCGGACATACACATTGCCGACTGGATAGCGCTAAATCCCTTTGCGCCTCCGATGAAGGGCGATGTGAGTGCCGACATGCGTCTTAACATGGAGGGCGACCAAATATTGGGCAAAGGTTCTGCCGGCATCACCAATTTTGTGTATGGCCGCGACAGAGTGGCTGATTTCAATGCCAACTTCGACATTGCAGCCACACCTTCCGGCACAATACGTGCAAAAGCCGACCTTTTGGTAGATGGCGTGAAAACCATTACAGTGAGCGGGGCGCTGAATGATTCCACGCTCACATCGCCGATGGCTCTTGATTTTTCAATGATTCATTTTCCGCTGGCTACCGTCAACCCGTTCCTGCCTCCGGGAGTAGCCAAGCTTTCAGGCATGCTCAACGGCAGAATGGATATAGAGGGAACGAGCGACAAACCCATTGTCAACGGCTATCTTGATTTCGACTCAACTGCCGTACGGCTCGCGCTGACGGGTACGCAGTACCATTTCAGCGAGGACAGCATAGCAGTGCGTGACAATGTGGTGGATTTCCGCAATTTCACCATATCGGGGTGTAACGAGAATCCGCTTAAGGTCAACGGAACGGTCGACTTCAAGTCGCTTTCCAATATGAAATTCAATCTGGGGCTTAAGGCTAATAATATGCAGATTGTAAACACGAACAAGGCGTCGAAGGGCGCCGATGTGTTCGGCAAGGCATTTGTGGATATCGACGCACACGCTACCGGCTCGTCATCTCTTATGAGTGTCGGGGCAAAGATGGCCATACTCGCCGGCACCAATGTTACATATGTGATACCGGATGCCACATCGGCGATAGCCAACCGCTCCACCACTGACATGGTGAAGTTTGTTGATTTTTCCGACAGTACGGCGGTAGCTATGGCCGACACGCTTTCTAATTCGGGAATGGCTATGTTCCTTGATGCCGAATTAAGGATTGAGGACGGCTCGATAGTGAATGTCGATCTATCGACCGACGGTAAGAACCGTGTGCAGGTGCTGAGCAACGGCACACTTTCGTACACGATGACACCTCTCAGCCAAGGTCGCCTTGTGGGACGCCTGAACATCGACGGCGGTTTCGTGCGCTATTCGCAGCCTCCCGTAATATCTGAAAAGGTGTTCAACTTCCAAAATAACAGTTATGTGGCATTCAACGGCGACATTATGAACCCGACGCTGAATGTGCATGCCGTTGACGTAATCAAGGCCAATGTTACCCAGACAGGGCAGAACTCGAGGCTTGTCAACTTCGATGTGTCCTTAGGTGTGACAGGAACACTCAATCAGATGAATGTGGCTTTCGACATGTCAACCAATGATGATCTGACGGTTGCCAACGAATTGCAGTCAATGACTCCCGAACAGCGTGCCAATCAGGCGATGAACCTGCTGCTGTACAATGTGTACACAGGACCCGGCACAAAAGGAAATGCGTCGCTTGCGGGCAATCCCTTGTTCTCGTTCCTTGAATCGCAGGTAAATTCGTGGGCTGCCAACAATATAAAGGGAGTCGACATTTCTTTCGGAATCGACCAATACGACCGCACCGTGAACGGCTCGACGTCTTCGACAATGAGCTATTCGTACCAAGTGTCAAAATCCTTGTTCAACGACAGGTTCAAGATTGTTGTGGGCGGCAATTACAGTACTGACGCGAATGCCGACGAAAATTTTTCGCAGAACCTTATCAACGACATATCCTTTGAATATTTCCTCAACAAGACACGTACCATGTATGTGCGCCTGTTCCGACATACCGGTTATGAGAGCATACTCGAGGGAGAAGTCACACAGACGGGTGTCGGCTTTGTGTACAGGCGCAAGCTGCGTCGTCTTGGCGACATGTTCCTTCCGCCGTCGCTTGTGAAACGTAGGGAAGAATCAGAGGCCGCGCGTGATATGGAAAAAGGCAAGGAGAATAAGGCGAAAGCTACAACCGAAAACGAAGAATAAACATATGCGTCGTATATTTTACTATATATCAGCCGTAGTGGCAGGCTCCCTGCTGCTCGGGGCGTGTTCGACAACCGCACGCATACCATCCGACGAGGTTCTGTATACCGGCGTCAAGAAAGTGGATATTGTTGCCGACTCGGGATATAGGGTTCACCCGGGCGTTACCGAGGCTATAAAAGAGGCTGTAGATGTTGCGCCGAATAACTACTGGCCATTGCTTAAATGGCATTATCCCTTTCCGTTGGGATTGTGGGTGTACAACAACTGGCCGAATCCGCCGTCAGGTCTGAAACACTGGCTGTATGAAAAGCTTGTTGAAGAACCTGTGCTCGTGTCGGACGTGCGCCCCGAGGTGCGCTCGCATATGATAGAGCAGATTCTCGACAATAACGGATATTTCCGTGGCACGGCGTCGTACGAACTTGTGAAAGGCCGCAATCCCAAAAAGGCCAAGATACAGTATAATGTCAATGCCGGGCCTGCGTTCCCTATCGACACACTAATACTTATGCCGGACACATGCCGGCTGAACGCACTGGTCGATTCGCTTGCAGCCACAGACCCATACCTGTCGTCTGATTCGCCGCGTTTTTCTACCGACTCGCTCAGTGTGGCACGCACACGCATCACCAATTCGCTGCGCAACCGAGGATATTATTATTTCCGGCCTGAGTTTATAGAGTATCTTGCTGACAGTTTGCAGAATCCGGGTAAGATTGCGATGAAGCTCGATTTGGCATCTAATGCTCCGAAATTCACGCTTAAACCTTACTCTACGGGAGATATAACCATACGGGTGCTGCGTAATCAGGGCGGAGGCACGCCCGATACAGTGAAGCTGAACCGGGCCACGCTCATACAGATGATGCCGTCGCGTCTGCGTCGCAAGATATTCGATGAGAATGTCACATTCCGTCCGGGCCGTACTTTCTCGGTGCGTAATATGGACCGCACTCAGGCAAACCTTGCCCGCCTTGGCATTTTCAACGCCATCAATATCGAGGCTGTGCCCGACACTATGGCTCCCAAGGACAAGCCGCGCCTTAATGTGAATGTGACATGCACGTTCGACACCCCGCTTGAAACCTCTCTCGAAGTTAATGCTTCGTCGAAGTCGAACAGCTACATAGGCCCGGGACTTACTTTCGGCGTTACCAACAAGAACATATTCGGTGGCGGCGAGCAGCTGTCGGTAAAACTTACCGGCACATACGAATGGCAGACGGGCCGTGGCCGCAGTGGTTCGATTTTTAATTCGTACGAAGTGGGCATAACAGGAGCCTTGGCTTTTCCGCGATTGCTCGCTCCGAAATTCATACCGCGCAGCAGATTCCAGCTCAACTGGACGCGGTTCCAGCTCAATGCAGACCTGCTCAACAGGCCACATTATTTCAAAATGGCACAGTTCAATGCCTCGGTCAACTACGACTGGCGTGTGCGCCGACACATACAGAACACGCTAACGCTGTTTAAGCTCACGTACACGAACCTGATGCACACCACTCAGGAGTTTGACTCCATAATGGACGCCAATCCGGCTGTAGCTCAGAGCTTCCGCAGCCAGTTCATTCCTCAGATGTCGTATAACTTCGTGTACGACCGCCAACTGAACCCGGACAACACGCTGAACTGGCAGTTCACCGTACAGGAGGCAGGCAATGTGTTCTGGGCCATATATCGCGCGTGCGGAAAGAAAGGGGAAAAAGAGCTTTTTGGAACTCCTTTCTCGCAGTTTATCAAAGGGCAGACACAGCTCGTGTGGGGGCGCCGACTTTTCTGGGGCGACCACTGGCTTGTGTCGCGAGTGGCGGTGGGCGCGGCTCACGCTTATGGCAACTCCACGCAGGTGCCTTATTCCGAGCAGTTCTATGTGGGCGGTGCAAACTCTATACGAGCGTTCACAGTACGCAGCATAGGCCCCGGCAGCTATAAGTCAGCGCCGGGACAGCCTGAAGACTACTTTGACCGAACCGGCACATTCAAGCTGGAGGCCAACGTGGAGTATCGCTTCCCGCTTATGGGTCCGCTGCACGGTGCGGTGTTCGTAGATGCCGGCAATGTGTGGCTGCTTAAAGACGACCCTATGCGTCCCGGCGGCAAACTGCAGGCAAAGACATTCCTCAAGGATATAGCGCTCGGCACAGGTTTAGGACTGCGCTTCGACATAAGCATGCTTGTGGTACGCGCCGATCTCGGCATAGGCATACACGCCCCATACGATACGGGACGAAGCGGATACTACAATATGCAGTCATTCGGAAAGTCGCTTGCCTTCCACCTTGCTATAGGCTATCCTTTCTGACAGAAGTAAGGTAGTCTGCTACTATAAAGGTGCTTCCGCCGATGAAGATAGTGTCGCCCGCCAAGGCTTCGGCCTTGGCGGCGGCGTATGCTTCTGCCACGTTGCCGAACGCGCGTCCGCTGATACCGGCAGAGGCGGCGTATTCGAGGGTGGATTCGGCCGTGCGCCCGCGGCGTACAGACGGTGATGCTAAGTAGTATCGGGCGTTATGCGGCATTTGTTCCATAATTGCCGAAATATCCTTGTCGTTGACAAATCCCAGTACCATGCGGAGAGTGCCGTCGCTCTCCGATATTTTTTTGAGGCGCGGGCCGAGATACTGCCAGCCTCCGATATTATGGCCGGTGTCGCAGATTATGCGGATTCCTCTGTCCTCTGTCTGCATCCATCGCCCCATAAGGCCGGTAATGGAGCAGACTTCTGCAAAGCCACGTTTTATGGCAGAGGCATCTATGAGTGGGAATTTCCGGCACAGTATGCCTAAAGCTGTCATTATGGTGGCGGCATTCTCCGACTGGCAGTCGCCGCACAGCTCGCCTTCTATTTCGCCCCACTGAGTGCCGATGTATCTTATGGCATCTTCCGAAGCTATGGCTTCTTTAAAAGCAGGGGCGTCCTCCGCAAAATATATGGGGGCGTTTTCCTGTTGTGCTTTCGCCGAGAAAACAGCGCGGACATCGCGGGCGGCTTTGCCTATTACTACGGGAATGTCTTTTTTGATAATTCCTGCTTTCTCGGTGGCGATTTCGGCTTCGGTGTTTCCCAAGAGCGCGGTGTGGTCGAGCGAAATGTTTGTTATTACGCACAATTCAGGATTTATGATGTTTGTGCTGTCAAGACGCCCGCCAAGGCCTGTTTCGATCACGGCCACATCTACGCCCATATGCTCGAAGTAGCAGAATGCGAGTATGGTGGTCAGTTCAAAAAACGTGGGCTGCATCTGTTTCAAGTCGCCGTTGCGGAAGCGCTCTATAAAAGTTTCTACAAAGGCTTTGTCGGCCATACGGCCGTCAACCCTTATCCTTTCGCGGAAATCGGCAAGGTGAGGTGAGGTGTACAGTCCCACACGGTAACCTGCGGATTGCAGTATGGCTGCTATTGTGTGGGCGGTGCTTCCTTTTCCGTTTGTGCCGGCGATATGTATACATTTAAGGTTTTTATGGGGATTGCCCATAGCTTCCGACAGCCGAAGCGTGGTTTCAAGTCCGGGCTTGTATGCTCCTGCTCCGAGATTCTGAAACATAGGAACTTGCTCGAAGAGCCATTCTACCGATTCCTGATATGCCATGTCAATATAGGTCAAATTCAACCATACGCTAAAATATGAGCCAGCCTATAGCGCCGGCGGCAATTATTATTAGTATGGGGTGTATTTTAGTGAACAGCACGATGAACAGCGCGGCGGCTGCCATAGCAATGCTTTTTGCCACATCGGGGCTTGTGGTGCCGAAGTTGTCACCGTTCATAAGAAGGAGCGCGGCAGATGCTATGAGGCCCACAACCACAGGGCGCAGACCGGCAAATATGCCTTTGATGGCGGCGCTGTCGCGGTGGCGGCTGATATAGTGTCCGGCATAGCGGACAAGCACGAAGGACGGCAATATTACCACGAGAGTGCATAGCAAAGAGCCGAGAATGCCCCATAGTGGCGAGGACAATGCCGGCGAGGAAGCACCCGGAGCCACATAGCCTATGTAAGTGGCCGAGTTGATACCTATGGGGCCGGGGGTCATCTGCGATATTGCCACAATATCGGTAAACATCTGCTCGGTAATCCAGCCCGGTGTGACTATTTCGTTCTGTATGAGGGCGAGCATGGCGTATCCTCCGCCAAACCCGAAGAATCCTATCTTGAGATAGCTCCAGATTAATCTGAGAAATATCATTGTTGCTTGTTGTCTTTGCGGCGGTTTAGCAATTTATGGCTTCTGGCTGTAAGATACCACCCGACAAGTGCGCCGAGCACGATGTATAGAATGGGATTCGACACCACCGGCCATTTGCTCCATATGAACAATGCCACGACGGCCGGTATCCACGCTGTTTTCAAGCCGATGCCGGCAGAGCGGGCAGTGGTGAACACCGGCGCTATTATCAATGCCACGACCACCGGCCTTATGCCCTTGAAGATGGCGGAGAGGGTGGGGTTGTTTGTAATTAGCTCAGGCGTGAGGAACATAGCTATGAGCAGAATTATGAGGAAACTCGGCATGATGGTGCCAAGTGACGACATGATGCTTCCTTTAAGCCCTCGCAGTTTGTCGCCTACAACCACCGATATGTTCACGGCCAAAATACCTGGCATTGACTGGGCTATGGCGAGAAGGTCGAGAAACTCATCGCGTTCCAGCCAGTGGTATTTGTCGACTATCTCACGTTCGATGATAGAAATCATAGCCCAGCCGCCACCAAAGGTGAAGGCTCCGATTTTGGCAAATGTCCAGAATAGTTTTCCTAACATCTGAGGTCTGCTTAAAATTCTACTACTGTTATGCCGGGGCCTCCGAAGCGGACGTCTTCGTCGTGGTATGTGCTTACTGCGCTCACTGTGCCGAGATACTGGCGAATGCACTGGCGCAAGGCACCTGTGCCTGTGCCGTGGAGTATGCGCACGCGGGAGCTGTTGAACTGTATGGCGTCGTCGATATAGTACATCACGGCCTGTACGGCTTCGTCGGCCCGCATTCCTCTCACGTCTATTTCGTGGCTGAAAGCAAGCTGCCTTTCGCGACTGGCGTCGTTGGTCTGTGACGATATGTAGGACGACGACAGAAGTCCGCTCTTCCCGGCTCCCGACTGAGCCTGCCGCAGCGTGCGCTTGAGGCGTGCCAGCTTCACGGTTGTCTTTATATTGCCGAATACTACTGTGGCCTCTTTGCCGGATATGGCAGAAATCGTTCCGACAGTTCCGCCGCCGTCGGCAAGCAGCACGTTGTCGCCGACTTCGAGAGGACGTTCGTCGGTTTGGCGCGGTTTGGGCGCTTTTTGCTGATTCTTTTTCTTCGGTATTTTTTTATCAAGAAGCGGGTGAGCGGAGTTGTCGGCACCATTATTCATGGCGCGCTTCTCTTGGTCGAGTCGTTCGCGAGCCTGCTTGGTCTGTTCTTTTTCAGCTTGGGCCGAACGGATTTCACGTATGGTGCGCTCGATGGCCGCATTGCTGTTCTCGAGTATGCGGGCTGCTTCGCCCTTGGCTTCTGATATAATCTGGCGGCGCTGGGAGCGGAGTGTTTCCATTTCCTGCTCGTAGCGTGCGAGGGTTTCTTCGAGGTGCTTCTCTTTGAGTCGTATTGAGTCGCGCTTGCGTTCCCAGTAGCGTCTGTCGCGTCCGATGTCGAGCAGGTATTTATCCATATTCACGTAGTCGCTGCCCACTATTTCGCTTGCGTCGGCTATTATTTCTTCGGGTAGTCCTGTTTTGCGTGCTATCTCGATGGCAAACGAGCTGCCCGGTTGTCCGATGGCAAGTTTGAACATAGGCAGCATGCGGTTGCGGTCGTAGAGCATCGAGCCGTTTACGAGTCCGGGCGTTTCTTCTGCGAATTGCTTGAGGTTGTGGTAGTGCGTGGTTATGACGCCCCACATTTTCTTGGCGTTGAACTGCTTAAGTACAGCCTGTGCGATAGCGCCGCCTATTTGTGGCTCCGTGCCTCCGCCAAATTCGTCGATAAGCACGAGTGTGCGCCCGTTTCCGCGCGATAGGAAGTACTTCATATTGCGCAGATGCGAGGAGTATGTGCTGAGGTCGTCTTCGATAGACTGGTCGTCGCCGATGTCGAGAAATATCTGGTCGAATATGCCGATGCGGGAGTTGCCGTATACGGGGGGCAGCAGTCCGCATTGAATCATATATTGAATGAGGGCTACTGTTTTGAGTGTCACGGACTTTCCTCCGGCGTTGGGCCCGGATATTATCAAGAGCCGGTTCTGAGAAGTAAGGGTGATGTCGAGCGGCACTATTTCTTTGCCTTGCCTCATAAGCGATTGGCGCAAGAGGGGGTGGCAGGCGTGGTACCACTCGAGTTCGGGACCATCGGCAAGCAAGGGCAGGGTAGCTTCGGTGTCGCGGGCATATTTGGCGCGGGCGTATATGAAATCGAAGGTGCCAAGGAGGTCGAAGGCGGCAAGCATCTCGTCTATCTCAGGGCGCATGGTGTCGGCCAAAGCTGTCAATATGCGCACTATTTCGCGGCGCTCCTCTATGGTGAGTTCGCGCAGTCGGTTGTTTGCTTCCACCACTTCGGCCGGCTCTATGAAGAATGTCTTGCCTGAGCCTGATTCGCCCTGCACTATTCCCGAAATCTTGCGCTTGTACATCGGAGCCACAGGTATGACGAGGCGTCCGTCGCGGACCGACGGCGTGGTGTCTGCTTCAAGATAGCCCTCGCGCACGGCCGAAGAAATGACTCTGCGCATAGCGGAGTTAATGGCTGCGGCTGCAGCGCTGATAGAACGGCGAATATCAGCCAGCGCGGGCGAAGCGTTGTCTTTTATTTCGCCGTGGCGGTCAATCACGCGGTCGATTGCGGCAACCATGTGCGGGAAGGTGAAGAGGTCGCGGGCAAGGCTGTCGAGAGCCGGATAGGGTGAGCGGCCGTCGTCATTGCGCAGTTTTGAGAAAAAGTTGGCAATGTCGGCGATAGTGGCAAGCGACTGCCTGAGGCCCGGCAGGTCTGACTCGGCCGGGAAAGTGCCGGGCACGCGTATGGAGGCGAGCAGTTGCCGCCGGTCGTGTACGCCGCCTATAGGGAATCCGCTGTCGGCCTGTAGCAACGCGAGCATTTCGGCAGTTTCGTCGAGGCGCATGCGCACTTCCGACGGATTTGACGAAAAAGTCATTTCCTCACACCTGCTGCGTCCGAGGGACGACACGCAGAGCGTTCCCACATGTTCGCGGATTATGTCGAAACCTATTTTTTTCTCAAGCTCCATCAGGTTATCGTTTTTGCATGATGCGGGCGAGGGCGCGTTTGTCTTCGCGCTCTTTTATAGACTGGCGTTTGTCGTATTCTTTCTTGCCTCGTGCTATTCCTATCACGAGTTTGGCCAGACCGCGGTCGTTTATAAACAGCCTTAAAGGCACGATGGTGTATCCGGCATCACGCCCGCTTTTTGACAGTCGCGCTATTTCCTTGCGGTTGAGGAGCAATTTGCGGTCACGCCGCGCCTCGTGGTTGTTGTAAGTGCCGTAGAAGTACTGGGCGATGTTCATATTTTTCACCCATACTTCGCCGGCGGCGCTTATGTAGCAGAATGTGTCGACAAGCGAGGCGTGTCCCGAGCGTATCGATTTTATTTCGGTACCCGTAAGCACAAGCCCGGCCGTGAATGTTTCCACAATCTCATAGTCGAAAGTGGCGCGACGGTTCTTTATGTTTATTTCTTTTTGCTTCACGGAATAATAAAGTATAATAGGTAATATATGAGGAGAGGCACTCCCACGAGCGCTCCGGCTGTAATGCCGAGGAAGCGCATTTCGTCGTTGCGCCGTATGTTCATATAGTGTGCGGCTTTGTACAGCACGAGCACCACATATATGGGGAGGAATTTAAGGAATATGAGATTCCAGGGGAGGCAGTTGCTGAAAACCTGAAATAGCACCATCATGCCGAGGCCCGTAACGGTAAGCGTCGAAGCCTTGCGAATGTCGTGGCGTCCGTTCTCGGTGAGCCGCCCCAGATAGTAGTCGAAAATGAGCTTTGCGATGAATACCGATACAAAGTACGAGCCGAAATCGGCCACGGCACGAATCAGCACGGTGCCGAGCGCTATCCCCCGTTCATAAAAGAAGGCAAGGAACTCTGTGGCGGCAGCCAGCCCCATAAGCGGATAGAGCCCTTTGCGGGTCAGTTCCTCAGGGTCGGGGTCGGTATGTTCGATGTCTTCCCAGCCAAGACCGGGAGAAAGTAGCAGTTGAAAAAGGTATTTCAGATACTGGAGCATAATAGCATATTTTTCAGAAATGCAAAATTAGCAAAAAATTGCCATATATAGGCTTGTGGGTGCTTCAAGGTCAAAATATAATGTTTAATTTTGCGGCATGAGAATGCTGCTCTACATATTTCTGCTGTTGGTTGTTGCCGGTTGTTCTTATTCGAGCACTGCTGTGACGAAAGAGCTTGACTGTGTGCAGGAAATTATGTGTTCCGACCCTCGCACGGCTTTTGAGCGCCTTAATGCTTTGGAAGTTGCCGAATTTGAGGATTCGGCAACGATGGCGCGCTGGGCTTTGATGTACAGCGAGGCAATGGTGGCTAATAATCTTGCCGCTCCGGCCGACACGATAGTGGATATAGCGGTGGATTATTATGGCAGCCATTCTGATTATGAGAGATTAAGGCGAGCCAAGCAGGTTAAATCTATGTTGCAGCTTTGCGGAGATGCCGATGCTTTGGTGTGCGCGTTGTATGCGCAGAAAGAAAAGGAGTATATGCTGTATCGGGAGAGGACGGAGCGCCTGCGATATATTTTTGCAGGGGCGATGTTGCTGTTCTGTGCTATATGCATAATTGTTTGGCAAAGGAATAGGTTGCGTATAAGAAACATTCAGAACGAGGCTCTTGTTGCCGAGGCGTCGAGTTTGCGCGAAGGTTTGTCGAGGCATATGTCGGAATGTTCGGTCATGGAGTCAAAGCTGTTGTCGATGCTGTCGCGTCGATTTAATGTTATCGATGATTTGTGCGAAACGTATTATGCCACACAAGGTACCAAGGCTGAGCGTAAGTCGATAGTTGACAGAGTGAGGTCGCAGATAGATGCGCTGAAAGCAGACGAAGGCTTGTTTTCAGAGATGGAAAGCGCCGTCAACGAATGCCTCGGTGATATGCTTGCCTTGTTTGCCGAAGAGTTGCCGAATTTGAAGAGGGACGATTACCGAATGATGGTGTACCTTGCGTGCAATCTCTCAAACCGTACCATCGCACTTTTGATAGGGGAAAGTGTGGACGTGGTATATAAACGCAAGTCACGGCTGAAAGCGCGCATTTCGGCATCGGGTTGTCCGCATTCGGCCTTGTTCCTGTCGGTTTTCTGAGATTTTTGCGGCATCGTCCGATTTTTTAAGCGCAATGCTCTGCAATGCGCTTAAAATTAGATATATACAAATAGGGCGGTCAGGCCGGATTTTTGGTATAGCTGTTGCTGCATTAGTAATTTTGCGTCATAATTCTAAGCCAATTTATTGTTATGATTCAAAAACTAATTATTGCTGCGATGCTGTCTATTTCGATGCAGGCCGTGTATGCCTCGGAGCCTGAAATCGGCGATAGCCTTTCTAACCGGTTGCAGGAAATAGTTGTTGTTGCAAAGCAGCCTGCGACAAAACTTGTGGGCAGTACCCTTGTGTCAACAATAGCAGGAAGCAGTTTGCAAAATCTTGGAACAGCCATTGATGTTTTGGCGCAGCTGCCTATGCTAAAGGTCGCGGACGGAGAGGTGTCGGTGGTAGGGCGGGGCACTCCCGAAATATTTATTAACGGCAGGCCGATGCAGAGCGGCGACGAGTTGTTGCAGCTGGCGTCGGACAATATGAAGAAGGTGGAACTTGAGATGGCTCCCGGCGCGGCGTATGCGAGTGATACACGGGCAGTGCTTAAAATAACCACTCGTCGCAACTTTATCAAGGGTCTCTCGGTTCTCGAGCGGGCGGAGGTGCAGATGCGTCGCAAATGGTCGGTAAACGATTTGCTTGATGTCAATTATCGTGCTGGGGATTGGGATATGTTCGCTTCGGCTACTGCGGCTTTGAATAACAGCCTTATAGAGGGAGCGACGGTGAATACTCTTGTATATCAAGGAAAGGAAACAGAGATAGGAAGCACTCAGAAGAACAGTTATCCGTCGGCAGTGGGAACGGTCAAGGCAGGATTTAATTATTTGCGTGGCAAACAGTCGTTCGGTGCCTATTATCGATTTAATCCTGAAAGGGCAGAGTATTCAAACGAGGGGTCGGAATGGTTTGATGATAATCCTGCGATAGTGCGTGAGATAGAGCGTTCGGTGCGTTCGAGAGGGCATTTGACGTCGGTATATTATGATAATACGTTTGCCGAAAAATATTTGTTGCACTTAGATGGCAACTACAGGAAGTCGGATAGCGGTAACGATGTGTCAACAATTTATCCTGAAGGAGAAGCGGAAGATGTACGGTCATCAGACAAGCGCAAATCGGAGCTTTGGGCTGCAAAGCTGTATTTGAATTTTCCTCTGAGGAGTGGAAGTGTCACTATAGGCACGCAGAATACATTTACACATACGACGCTTGACTATAAAATGCTTAATGCCTCTGTAGGCGAGTATATTCCGTCGTCTTTGACTGACGCCCGGCAGATTTCTGCCGCTGCTTTTGCCTCGTGGGACAAATCGTTCGGCAAGCTTAATCTTTCAGCCGGGTTAAGGTATGAGTATGTCGACTACCTCTTCAAGGTCAACGGAGTGGCAGACCAAGATGTGAGTCGCAATCATAATATGCTTACACCTGATATATCGGTCGGCTATATGTTTAGTGAGCGCTCGCAGCTAAATCTCAGCTACAAGATGGCGACGGTAAAACCGCCTTATTCGCAGCTTAGCGGAAGCCTTAATTATGTGGGTATGCACGAAATAGAGGGTGGAAACACTGCTCTGCGCGACGAGCATATGCACAATCTCAGTTTCTTTGGTATGTGGAATGACTTTATAATACAGGCTGATTATGCGAGAAGTCTTGATTCGTACGCTTTTGTGAAGCGTGTGGTCCCGGCATCGTCATTGCAGTTGCTCCTCCAGCCTGTAAATATAGATGTTACGTCGTTAAATCTCTATGCAGTATGGAGTCGTAAAATTAGGGCGTGGTTGCCAAGCCTCACGATAGGAATGTACAGGCAGTGGCTTGAACTTTCCGGCAGGAAGTATGAACGGCCGATATTCTCATATTATTTTGAAAATATGATCTCCTTGCCGGGAGAAATGGCGCTGACTCTGAATGCAAGTGGAAGCACCAAGGGCGATATGCATACAAACAGGTTTGGCGCCACATGGTTCACGCTCGACGCCTCTGTGGGTAAGTCTTTCTTTGACAAGGCTCTTCAGGTAAAGTTGTCGGCAACCGACATATTCAATACAGCCAATAACGACTGGACTATTGACGCTTTCGGAGTCCGGGTAGAGAAGCAACAACGGTATGACAATCGCGGGCTGTCACTTACGCTCACATACAGGTTCCAACCCCGTCAAAGCAAATACAAAGGGAAGATGGCCTCCGAAGCCGAAATGAAAAGGCTATGAGAGAATATTTTGTCGGTTTGACATTATTTGGTCGAAGTTCTCGCGGCCCCAGTTTATGAGCGCTTCCACATGTGGCAGAAGTGTCTTGCCTAAGTCTGTCACTGAGTATTCTGTCCGTGGAGGGACGTCTGGAAACAGCTCGCGGCGGATTATGCCGTCGGTGGCAAGTTGTCGTAGTACCTGCGACAGCACTTTCTCGGACACCGACGGAATGTTACGATACAGCTCGTTGAAGCGTACCGGCTCGTTTTCGGAAATTTTCACGAGAACGACCAGTGCCCACTTGTTGCCGAGCCATTCGAGCATCGGGGCTGCCTTGCAATATTCGTAGTCTAATTTTTTTGCCATTGCCATTAACGCAAAACAGGTTGATAGCGAGTAAAACGGACTTTTCGGTAAGGGGCAAACCATTCGGTAAGTTATTGCTTCCGCTTTGTCAATCACCTAATTTTGCGTCACGAAATTAACAAAAAATATTGAGATATGATGTATCCTGAATTGCATTTCACCGGGCAAGTATGGCGTCCGCCATATGAGGCGCATTCGCAGCTTCTGCAAGTGACCTCGGGTTGCACTTGGCACAGATGCAAGTTTTGCAGCCTCTACCATGGCACTCCGTTCAGAATGTCGCCACTCACGGAAATAGAGGCAGACCTTAAGGTAATCCGGCAGTGGCAGCCGCGCGCACGCAGGGTTTATCTTACCGGGGCAAATCCTTTCGCGCTGAGTTATGGCAAGCTTATGGACGTTGCAATCCTTTTGCGAAAGTATCTTCCGCAGATGGTGTCATTCGGCATGTTCGCGCGTGTTACAGACATTGCGTCCAAATCTGTGGAAGAACTGAAGAATCTTCGCCATATGAAACTCGACAGCATAAACATCGGTATCGAAACTGCTCATGATCCCACTTTGGATAGAATGAACAAAGGCTACCACGCCTCCGACATTCTTGAGCAGCTGTCAAAACTTGACGAGGTAGGAATACGCTACAATGTGTTCTATCTCAACGGACTCGGAGGCAAGGGCTGCGGTGAGGCAAGTGCGATAGCCACAGCAGATGTGCTCAATAGGCTACATCCATACATTATCAACATCGTGTCGCTGACCATCTTCCCGGAATCACAACTTTACCAGGACGTTTTGGACGGCACATATGCCGAAGAGCCTGAGATAGAGCGCCTGATTGAGATGCGGACATTCATAGACCGGTTGAACATAAAGGTCAACCTGCTCGGTCACCATATATCGAACACCGTGCCTATTACCGGTGCATTGCCCGACGATAAGGCTGCTATCTTGCGGGAACTTGACACAGCGATAGCCAAATTTCCCGAAGATGAATTGAAAGCCTATCGCAGCAGAATATGGCATCTGTGAAAACACACCTCCTGTTCTCAGCCTGCTCATTTCGGGCAGGCTTTTTACTGCCCAACTATAATCGAACATAAAAACGCAGCTGCCGCAGGACTCTATATGCGGTTATTTTTTGAGGGGGAGGAGTACAAAAATGGCGAAAACGAACTGTAATTCGCTCCGATTTGTTAATTTTGCAATCGCAATTTACCCCGACCGGGGCAACCTACTACATATAACATCTTAAAATGCTAAAAGGTATTATCTCTATCACCGGTAAAGCCGGCCTCTATAAGCTGCTTAGCCGAGGTAAGAACAATCTCATTGTCGAGAACATCACTACCGGCAAGCGTATGCCGACATATCCCCATGAGAAAGTGATTTCTCTTCCCGACATCTCTATCTATACAGAAGGCGGCGATGTGCCCCTGCCCGACGTTCTCGAGAAACTGTATGCCAAGGCCGACGGCAAAGCCGTTGATATGAAGGGGTTCGCAACACCCGAGGCTCTTCGTGAATATTTCGCAGAAGTTCTTCCGGAATTTGATCGTGACCGTGTGTATACAACAGATATCCGCAAGCTTTTCAGCTGGTACAACATACTCGTAGCCGCCGATATAACAAAGTTCAAGGACGATGAAATAGCTCAGGACGAGGCCGCGGAAGCTGCCGAAAAAGCCGACGAAGAGTCCAAGGCTTAAATAGGAAAGGCTACCCCCTAACGATAAAGAGCCCGGTGTCACTGCCGGGCTCATTTTATTTACAGCCATCATTGAATTGTATGGCTGCTATTTCAGATTGTCGGTTTTTATATTGGGATTGGTTGAAATGAGTTCTTGTATGAATTGTGGTTGTCGCACAGGAGAAATTATGAGAGGAGCAGAACTCTTGAGTATTTTCTTGTCTGTGAATGTGATTGCTATTCTATAAGAGATAGATGCTGCAGGAGCTGAAAGCACGCTTTTGGTCGGTTTAATCTCCCTGATTTTGTCAATTGGATATGCTTGCGAAATGAAAAACTGGTACACTATGAGTTTGTTGCCGTCGATTCTGTAATATGTGCCGAGGAAAGCAGCTATAACGAAAACAAGCATTGCAAGGCTTATAATGGTTGGCCATATGCCATCGTCGAGAAAACAAGGGATTGCGCAGCCAGCCGCAACAATGGCTATAATGAGCCATGTCGAAATATCCCATTTAGAGTTGTATCTTGTACCTTCAAACTTCTTCATAATTTTCCTTCAAATTTTTTAGGATTGCAATGAATGCTTCGTCTGTTGAAATGCCGATTGCACTTTGCTTTGTATTGTCTTCGTTATCAGATACGATGCTAAGATTGTATTCCTTGTCAAGGACGAATTCGATGCCGCAATAAAAGAAGAATATTTCTTTACCCGTCCAATAAGAGATTCCATTTGTCGCATTGCAGAAAAGCAGATTGTTCTTTTCTTCATTAATGCTGATGAGTCGCTTGCCAATGAGTGAATTGAGAATGGTGATGCCTTTTCTGTCCAACTCGTTATTCTCTGTGGGATACCAGTCCATCATTATGTAATTACATTCCCGGCGGCTACCGGAAGGATAGAGGTAAAGGCAGCTGTAATACCATCTTAGGCGAGGTTCGTTATCATTCCATCGAGATAATATCGCTTCGATAAATCCCGGTATTAATAACTGTTTTCTAACGTTTAATTCAGCCTGCTGTGCTTCATCACGGTGAAGTAATTCTGATTTTCCCAAGGGAGTCTTAAATAGATAGGGCCAGACAGAACCATAAGCACGGTGATTAAACTTCTTCTTGATAGCAGTGCGAGTGACTCTGAAAATTGACCATTCAGAATCATCTCCATATGACATGGCTTGTTGGGAATCCGCACATCGAATATAATCTTCGATAAAATTAACCTTATCCACCGGCTCTCCCTCGCTGTTGAATGTGGCTCTAAAGTTTCTCCATTTGTCAACGAAGCCCACGTGGCTCAGCTCAAGGTTTTCGTCAGTTATAAGATGTCTGATACTGCCTTTATTCAGGATATGGGATTCTGCATCTAACACGGCGAGTGTCAATTCCGTATTATCCCCCGTCGTTATAGGTCCGAGCAATTTACTCTTAAAAATTTCTTCTTTCAGCTGCTGGGAGTCTTGATTATGAGAGCTCATGTCATTGCTTAGCCATGTAAGTATATAGGTCGAGCCTTTTGAATACTTACCTTTGCAGTTGCGACAAAACCGGGTAAGGCTTTCATCATCATACACAGTATTCTCAACCATATTCCAGCAGAATCTCAACCACATGGAGAAATCCTTGCCAAGTAGATTCTTCCCTTTGAAATAGATGATTGAGGCAAGAATGCCCAATGTTTTATTAGTATAATTTAATTCGGGGTTTGCAAAATCGATACATTCGCCCCAAGCGGCTTTAAAATTATGGTTGTTGGCAGATGTGATATCGGTAATGAGTTTTGCTAACCCTTCGAGATATTCTTTCCGTAATTGCGGGTCTTCGGTAAGTGATTCCTCGTCATTGTTAAAAAGAGAAAAAGCACTCGTAATATGGTAGAACTGAGGGGCGATAGCTAAATCAGAGCTGAGTATTTCCCGGGACTTCTTTTTAATGAGATCTATAATCTCTGTTTTCGCTTTAGCTATTGGAGTTCCGTCAATATTATCCCTGTGAGAGGATATGAATATGTGTGTATAGGCCAGAATCAGTTTGAGGAGAGTTCCGTCGAAAGACGCAGTATTTTCGTCCCAAAACCAATATATCCAATCTCTTTCCATGCAGTATGTCCAGCAATCTTTGAACGTCATTTCTTTATGGTCTATCTTCCCCCAGTTGTAGTTGTCGAAGCCTGATGTGCTATAAGACTCTGATGATGTACAAACGAGTTGGTCTAAAGCGCTTTTTATTTTTTCAAAAGCGTTTAGATGTTTTCCTCGAGAATTCATTTTCAGATATAGCGTTTCGTTCAGCCCGGATTGGGACATATCGTGACAATCGAACTCTATAGCGTCGATATTCGGGTATGACGAGGGTTGTTTGGACGCGGATTTATGGATATCATCAAGGACAACGAGCATTGACTCCACAGTAGGATCCATATCCCAATACCATTGATACCCATTATGATTTCTGCACCAAGAGGATAGAGATATGCTTTTATCAAGTTCCCAATTTGCGTCTGTGATAAATCTCCAAAATTCCGATGTCGATTCGCGAGTAGAGTAGTTTAGTTTTTTAACACCGAAATCATCGACATATCCAGTTTTGGAACCGTAAAGAAGAAGTAGAAAGAGCAGGGTAAGACGTTGTTGGCCGTCGATAGGTATAAAATTCCCGGCGGAGTCACTTTCTCCGAAAATCATATTGAATGAGATAGATTTTGAAGAAAAGATGTCCTTTAAAAGATTTCCTCGAATTTCGTTCGTCACATTGTCCCTGCGCCCTTGAGCATAATCACGCTGAATACGAGGTATTAAAATGGAGTTATACTTTTCAAGTAGAGATCGTAGATTCATTTTTAAGGTAGTTTCTTTATAAGATCATACAATGACGCAACAAGCTTGTCTAAGGCTTTCAGATACTCCAAACGATTTTTTTTGCGCCAGAACAAGGGCTGGTCGTAATCTTGGGTATACCATTTTGTAAAAACGTTTAATGTGAGAGGGGGTATAAAGCAGCCCTTGGATTGATATTCTGCCAACATTCTTCTTTTATTTAAGAAGAAGTTGTTTCCTATGCCTTTGTTTGGACGTTCGGTAAGCAAGGTGAGGTTTCCCAAGGTCATAACTTCAGTATCGGATAGAGGCAGGTAGTCTTCCATAAATTTATCGAAAATGGCTTTCTGCTTTATCTCTTGCTCGGTTGGATTTTCAGGAAATTCGAGAGCCTCATTATCTTCGGGATTAATTGAAGACAGTATGCCTATGATTTCGTCAAATTGTTTTTTTACGGAGGAAGGCATAGAGTCCCATTCTTTTTCTTCTGATTTTTTCATTTCCTCCAAAGCAGATAGTATATAACGATTGGTTTTGGGTGTCTTTGGTGAAATGTGCTCTATATTCCAGATATTATCGCTGCTGTTAAATTCTTCAAATGGAAACTTGCGATTAGTGTGGCCCGGATTCAGTATTGCTATATTCATTAGCAATAAGAAGTCGAATACTTTTCCTTTCGTAGTGTCGTATCTATATCCATGATATGACGGGAGAAGAGAGATGTCTGCATTTTCATATTCTTGGGATGTGAGGCGTTTTGCCTTTGATATGTCGTTTTCAGACAAAATCCCGTCAGCAGCCTCTTTCCAAAGCCAAGTTATAAAACCTTGTTTAGTAGAGCCTTCGGCATCTCACTCTTTTAACGCGCGAACAATTCTTTGTGATGCAATTTCTCGAGAGGAAACTCTTGTGGTGAGAACTCCGATTAGGTTATAAATAGTTGCGTCATTGTACCAGCCTTCAAGTCGGTGAAAGGTTGTCCAAAGTTCCTCCCAAAGTGTGTCAATATCTCTTATTGATTCATAGTAAGACTCAATCCAAGAGAATATGGGATTTTGCTGATTTGATATGCGTTCTAAGGGTTGATCATGCTTGAAATATATTATTTCCAAGAGGTAATCAAGAGCTGATGCTCCAAGCGTCTTTCTTCCTGCGATGAAAGTCCAAAACTTCTTTTCCCGCAGGGTTCTCTCCATCAAATCCCACTGTGACGCACGGCGCTGCTGCTTTCTGTTAAAGTTCTCAGTGTCTAATCCTGATCTATTGATATTATGCAACAGGGTAGCCTTGACAAGCTCGGCGTCGGTAAGGGCAATTTTTCCTGAGTTTAAGTGAAGAAAATACTCGTGTTCTTTAGCGAGCGCTTCTTCATACGAATAGGAATCCGCTAAACGATACCATATAACTCGACAGTTAGCTTTCAACCTTTTACATATTTCAGCAACACACTCAGGGTGTTCCTCTTTGAACTTCCTAAGAATATTTCGAGCTTCAGAGATATAATGTTTCTCAACGGGAGATTTGCGTTCGTCCCGTTGGTAGTCTATGGTAAATGGCTGAACGTCCCATTCTGTCAGAATCAAGAAAACGGTTGTCAAGCGTTGCTGTCCGTCAACAACCCTCCAGTAACCATTGACTTTATCATAACGAACGACTATTGGCTGCAAACAATAGAAACTCCCATCTATAGAGGGGTCGTATTGCTCAATATCTTTGATCAATCGTATAATTTCGTTCGCTCCCCATCTGTAACCTCTTTGATATGATGGTATATAGAAACGTATGTCGGATGCCACAAATTCGCCTATCGATATTGTCTGTGGTTTTGATTCCAATAATTTTTGATGAAATGTATTATTTGGCATACTGTCGTTCTGTTTCACAAATTTACTAATCGTTTTTGGCCGGTTCGGCAAAAGCATTGCGTATTTAGTCGTTTTTATAGAGTTCGTTCATATCAGAAATCCACTGTTGCATTGTTTTGCGAAGCGACTCAGGGCTTATAACCTCTATCATTGGGCCGCTTTGTAGCAGTTTCATAACGAAATCATATGTCGGCGAAAGATAAAGCTCGAAGTCTGCATATTCTCCGAGGTCCTCAATCAGATGCTGGCTGTGATGCAGTGGCAGCGACTTCAGATAATGCTTGTGGTTTTCATAGGCACGTATTACGATGCGCTCAGGTTTTAGCTCGTGGCCGATAACGATTCCGTATGCTGTGGAGAAGAAATCAACGGCATCAAAATTGATAGGCAACTTATATGTGTAATCCGTAATCTCAATCCATTCAAGGCGATCAAGCCCATAAATCTTGATTTCATCACGGTTGTTCCGAGCCAGTACATACCAACGATTCTCAAACAGCTTTACGCAATACGGTTCGATTGAGAATGTATAGCTATACGGATTAGTGAAAGGGCGATATGCGATATTCACTGCGCGATTCTCTTTCATTGCCTCCAGTATGGTTGTGAGGTGAGTGCGGCCAGATGGTATCTCCTCAAGCACTATGCGACCTTTCAGAGAGAGGTTATCGCCGATGGTATTGCTTACTGAAAATGAATCAAGCAGCCACTTTTTGAGCTTGTCGTCGTCAACGTCCTCCGGGTTGGCAATATAATATAGATAACCGCCAACCTTTTGGCAATCAATAGTGATGCCGAATTGACTGTCGATGGCATCACGCCATCGGTTGAACGTGGCACGGTGGAGCGGCTTGCAGTCGCTCAGCTCCTTGTTGCGCTCCCATTTGTCGGACAAATCCTTGTGAGAGATTTTGCCGGCACGGCGGATTGTGTCAATAAGCCAGATGTATTTTCGCAGTTGGTTCATGTCTTTAGGCAAAGATGTCAGCAAGGTGTTGATGCAGTGCAAAGTTAATCAAATCTTGTTAAATACGGCTTGTATCGATAAATGATACAGCGTTGTCCTAACTTTGCAAGTATAAATCTGAGATTATGACATTGGCAGAATTGAATTCCAAATTTATTAAAGCACACTTGCTTATGGCGGCAGGTGTGATGGCCGGCTCGTTTATCGCACGCAGATATGGCATAGGCCATCCGATCATATTCTGTGGGCTTACAGGATTACTGTTTTCACTCTATGTTTACCGTCAGTGCGTATGTGTGCTGATTGATGAATATCGCCGTTTAAAATCAAAACAATGATAGTGAGAACATTTTCCGTACCTTTGTAACACATATGAAAATATTGCATCTTTCCGACACTCACGGTTGCCATCATCGGTTGCGCGGCCTGCCTGAGGCAGACATTGTTGTTCATTCAGGCGATTTCTGCATGGTAGGTAGCGAACAGGAAGCGCTCGATTTCCTCAACTGGTTTTGCGATTTGCCATATCGCCACAAAATTTTTATATGCGGCAATCACGACGACTGCCTGTACGGAGCGAATGTCGACGGGCTCGATGATAATGTGCATTATCTGTGCAATTCCGGGCTTGAGTTAGACGGGCTTAAATTCTATGGCGTGCCGATGTTTATGGGCGATTGCGTCACCGATCGTCAAAGTCGCAACTATGCCAAAATACCGAGTGACACCGATGTATTGATAACTCATTCGCCGGCCTACGGCATATTGGACTTTGACGATAATGTCAACTACGGTTCCGGAGAAATACTCGAACGGCTCGCCCACCTTAAACTCAAGGCACATTTGTTCGGCCATATCCACGCCCGACACGGAGTTGTGGCGCAACACGGCACGATTTACTCCAACGGCGCGATAATGGCCGCCGATTACACACGCCTCAATCCTCCTAACTTGCTTTCAATTTAACCCGCACCAATTTCCCAGCCAAAACTGCCCTAATATACCACTGAGGGTATGGTAATTTTGCTATTTTTCGCTCTTCATATTGCAAATATAATGTTCGATATGGATAATACTCGAATGCACCAATGTTAATTAATGCCAATAAGGGCAGTTTGTTCATATCCTTGATTTAATTAGTAATATGGGATTTGCGTTATATCTTGGTATTTGTCAATGTAATTAGTTATCTTTGTTGCCGGTAATATGCGGATACAAGAAGCTATCAGGATAGAACACAAAAAATAGAAATAGCGATGGTGCCTTTTTTCAAAAAAGATTTGGTGGTAAACCGCAGTTGCGATGCACTGCTGTCGGAGCTGTCGGCTTCGACAATAATATCGTGCGATAGAATGAACTATGGGAAAGAAGGCGAATTTCGCGGTTCTGTTTGGCATAATGGTTTTAGAATAGCTCTTAACACATATTATTGGAATTCGTTTGAATCACAGGCGTCAGGCAGCGTCGAATCTTGTGGTGACAGCCAATGCGTGGTTCATTTGAGCATTGGCATACATCCGTTAGTCCTTATTATTATGTGTTTATGGAATCTTGGTCTTATAGTTGCATTGATTGCAGCTGCAGTGTCGGCATTTTCAGATGGCACCTCCAAGGGCTTTGCTGTAATACTCTTATTTATACCATTCATCGCTGCAGATGTGCTGTTTTTGCGCTTTGCCCTTTACTCAAATTATAAAAAATTGAAAATCAAAATGCTTGAATATCTTGTATGATTGTAGGTATCCTTACCAACAATGCTCGCAATGCAGTTATAGGCATAGTGGGAATAGTGGCAATCCTGAAAATAGTATCGCGCACCAAAAAGCTACTAATGTAGCAGGAGAAGGAGGATAAGTGATGAAGAGGACAGTGCTGAAATTATTATTTTGTGTTTCCTTGTTGATGTCTTGTGCCGGAGCGATAGGCGCAGGCATAATGCTCGGAACACCATTGTTCGTTGTATTTGCAGTAACTGCGATTATCGGTTCGGTTTGGGTTTCAAAATTATTAAAGTCGGTGCCGAATGTCGGTCTTATTGTAAAGTTTCGTGGCGAATCAGGTTATTATCAAAAAGGAGAACGAAAGACTACGCCTGTAAGTAATAACGATATTCTATACCATATCAGGATGTTTTTGCCATTCATTCAGATAGGACTTTTCGTATTTTCAGTCGCATTGTTCGGTTCATCTCACCGGTCGGAATATGTTTCGCGGCAAATTTGCTCTACCACTTTTAATGGCGGTTATGCAGAGGTCTTATTTGTTGAACAGGGGAAACAGGGTAGGGCATACTCCGAATTAACGATCTACGATATCAATATGGAACAAGTCGAAAGTATCTTTATGCGAGCCGAAAGTGCCATACCTTCACTTGACAGTATTGTTGGTACGGATGTATATGTCAGTTATCGAAGATTTCCTTGTAGCGATTCCACGCTATCATATGATAAGGTTATGTTGGACGAGTCGTTCCTTGACTATGGCAAATTAAAGTTTAACTATCATTTCAAAAATAATAAATGAAGAAGTGGCAGAGAATAATCGGAGAGATGGCTTTTGGAGCAGTCGGTATATGCGAATAGCTCTCATTAGTCAATGCCTGTCTGGACTTGAAATAATTATATTATTCGTCAACGACTTCACTTTCAGATATGTCAAAAAATGTAAGCTCCGCAGGCTTTTCTTCGCGACCGCTGACGGGCTTGCCGGTAGCGTCCTCTATTAGGTTAAGCAGTGCATTGAAGCGATTCTCGAAGTATGTGTCGAAATTATCTGCTCGGATAGCATCAACATCTATCTGATGTGAGAGAAGTGTTTCATTGAGCTTATCCGGGTCTGTGTTGTGATTGCGTTCCAGACTCGAAAGATACTGTGAAGGCGCATTACCGCCGATTATCCTGTTTGTCCGGGCGTATATAGGCGTCTTGTTTATGACAGAGTTCCAACGCTCACGGTCAATGCCAGTCTTTTCGCAGTAGTTTGCCGGGAAAATATGATGTATGTCTGTAGCCTCGCCGACAAATGATGCGAAGTCCATATCTGTGCCTCGCAGGAAGTCTTTGGCACCGGCTTTCAGTATAAGGGCCATCACGCCCTTATATGCAGCAGAGTTGCGGGTGTATAATTGGCGTAATCGTGATGCGTGAAAATTAGAGCGAATAACTGTGTCGGGTTCCTCATTGCCGTTTTTCACCCAGTTGATCATTCCTGTCACATCGTTTACATACCGGCCTTCGTTGGCACTTCCGTAGAGTTCGCCAAATACGCCACACCAGTACCATTCTTCAAGCTTTTGGCGGTTGCTTTGGGAGAACCAAAGGTTTTTGTCAACAGCAAAGAGAACTGATAGCGGAATGAGCTGTGAGGTATATGGTAAATCAATTGCAGTGTAAACACATTGCTCGGCAAGGAATTTCACGGCCTCATTCAAGCCATCAAGCAAACGGTCTTTATATAGGGAGTAGTCTTGAAATTTGAGCTTGAGGACGTCTTTTTTCTTGCAACTGACACCTTTTTGGTCGGGTGTATCAGCTTTATTAAGATAGTTGGCGAGCAGGGTGATTGCTGTGAGGAAATCTGTGCCTTCAAAAGACCTGATATTTTTGAAATTCAGAGTTTTGTGTTTTTTAAGCGTATTCCAGATCTCATCCCAGTCCTTGCGTAGCTCAAAGTTGTCTGCGGCAAAAGTAGCAGTTACAAGTTCAAAGACAGTGAGAGATACCCCGCCTTGATTTACGTTCTCAAACACTTGGCATACGGCTTCTTTGGGTACATCATTACCAATCTCAATTACAGGAATTTGATATTGGGACATAGGTTGAAGCACAGTGCCAAAAAAGTTTTTCCAATATTCATTAGCTTCCTGAGAATATTGATGGAATGCCATATAATTCATACCCCACTGCATCATCTCCATAGTGTTGAAAACCAAATTAAGCGGGAAAAGATGCTGCGCGTATTCTTGCTCCGGAGATGACAAGTCGAGTTTTATATCTCGGCCGATGTTTTCGGTAATAATCCGTGTTTCGGGCACCGATATTATGGCATCCACTCTGTCGGTGAGCGTGTCAAGACAGGTTGGTATGTGCATATAATAGTATCTCCTTATCGGCTTTTTCTTGGAATCGGTTGTGGCGACAGCATTTTTAGAATACATTGAGCGATAAATAGATGTATTCCTTTGCTGGCCGTCAAGAACCAAGGTTTCGGGCTTCACATTTTCCTTGGACTTGTCAACACCTTCAAATAGACGAGCCTTGAAGTGGAGGTTGTCGCCACCTGTTTTCAGAAACATTGCCGCCCCGATGGGGTAGCCATTGCTAATACTTGCTATGAGGGCACGAATCCTGTTATCTTCCCATACCCAACCGCGTTGGAAATCTGGGAGTTGGATTTTGCCTTCATCAATCGAACGAAGAATATCGGCTATAGCCTGATTGTTAGATTTAATCATAAGTATTAACGAATTATGAGGAAACAGATTGGTCGGAAATCATATTGGGCTGTGGACTTTTCGTATGCAGAATGGCCATTTTCCATATTCCTATCGATTTGTAGCTCGTTTTCTTTCGAGCAACAAAATAACAACAAAAAATTCGTAAATCAAAGTGAAAAGAACAGAAAAACGCTCAATCGCAGGTTCAACTGGCAAGTGCAAAATTAGCGATTGGGTAAATTTTGAAATGGCCAGACAATCTTCATAATTTTTCATT
>Ga0137308_100348_pt1 | contig 83067 bp, 75 predicted proteins | sample Inofrocosms_June_FD_97181 | JGI IMG/M metagenome (GOLD analysis project Ga0137308, IMG submission 97181) | Mouse cecal microbial communities from Vienna, Austria - N-Acetylneuraminic and N-Acetylglucosamine D2O microcosms_June | ecosystem: Host-associated > Mammals > Digestive system > Large...
CCCTTTCCAATTTTACTGCTTATATTATACGCAAAAACGTTCATAAAATCAATCGTATTTTTTTACGATTGATTTTATGAACGTTTCCGGGATTCTTCAAATATGTTGGTTTCTATCTTGTAATTCCTGACGTGTTGAGGTTGTTTCTCCCCAGCTCTTTTTGTTATCAGAAATTCTGGGGATATACAAAAATTCTCCATCAATGTATTCCGCTCTGCCGCCAGAGGAACCGCGACCGCCAGAACCGGCAAAGTCCCCGAAACCGGCAAAACCAGCGCCACAAACGGACAGTCATTCTCCCAGCATTCCAGGTACACAGCCCCGGCAATTCCGGTTTATCGCTGGCTCTATTATATAGCTTTAACTTGCTAAATGAAATAGTCTTTCCAAAAGATTTTCAGGCGGCAAGCCCATAAAGAGGCAGCTGGCAAAGCCAGCGCAGGGGAAAGGGTTCTTCCCCTGTGATGATTGGAACAGATTGAAAATCTACGGAAATCATCTGCTGTACGCAGAGCGCAATGCACCACTTCCCTGAGTGGTGTTTTTTGCAATTATTATTGACAAGTATACTTGGCAGCAAAAGGAGGATATATCAATGGACAAAAATGAAATTTTATCAAAAAGCAGAAAAGAAAATGTTTATGGAGATGAGCGTGAAAAAAAGGTGCGTGTGAAAAGAGATGCTTTTTCACAATGGGGTCTTATTGTTCCAGGCATGATTATAATGGTCATTAAACTATTGCGAACGGAATCACCGGCAGATATAATATCTATTTTATTCTGTACATCAGGGTTAGGTTTCACATATGAAGGAATAAAATTAAGAAAGAAATATACTGTAGTTTGTGGCGTTGTTTTATTGCTGGCATCAATCTATTTTTTTTATAAATTCTGTGCGGGGTTATTTTAATGAATGATAACTTAATTTTAAAAAATAATTTAAAGAAAATAAGGGCTGAACAGAAACTTTCTCAATCAGCATTGGCTGAAATGGTAGGAGTATCACGAAACACAATCAGTTCTATTGAAACAGGACAATTTAATCCAACCGCTAAATTGGCACTAATTTTGTGTATTGCTTTAGATAAGAAGTTCGAAGATTTATTTTATTTTGACTAATAAATAGTCAGTCTGTTGGACAGCCGCCTAATTAAAATGGAATATGATTTACGAAACAAGCCGTTGCAGGAACAGTAATTCCAACAACGGCTGTTTTCATTTCCTCTTACGCCGGAAATTCAGCGGGCTGTTCTTGATTGCCGGTGATTTTGCAAGCACTTTCTCAAGATCTTCTACTCATCATCCGTCAGTTTATCATAGTCGATACCGAGCATACTTAAAATGACCTTTCAATCCAATCTTTTACCTTGCCGTTAAGAATAGCCTAATCCAATTTATATTTCCTCTCTTTTTCTGCTATCTTCTGTAAACACAAGTATAATAGCATAATATCCATTCTGTCTGTCTGTTTCAATTTCTTGCCTGCCTTTCTTTCAAAAATAATGGTATTGTTTCCGATGCCTGCATATCAGATATACCGTCAGCATAAGCGTGAAAAGCTCCGCAAGCGGTACTGCAAGCCATACGCCCGTTACCTCTAAAAATTTCGGCAATGCCAAAAGGAACACCATAATAAATCCAAACGTCCGCAGGAAAGATATGGCTGCAGATGCTTTCCCATTGGATAACGCCGTAAATAAAGCGGATGAAAAAATATTGCATCCAGAGAACAGAAAGCTGAATGAAAAAATGCTAAATCCATTCTTTGTAATCTCAAAAACATTCCTGTTGTTCTCCGCAAATACCATTGCAATACTTTCCCCTCCAAGCAGGGAAAACAAAAATACAAATATGGAAATTCCCGCTATAAAGCAGAAACAAATACGGACAGTCGCTTTTAGCTGTTTTACATTACCACTCCCATAGTTATAGCTTACGACGGGAGCTGTTCCCATAGAAAAGCCAATATAAAGCGTTGTTAAGAGGAACTGCGAATATATAATAACTGTAATCGCCGCCACGCCGTCCTCGCCTAGCAACTTCATTATCGTTACATTAAACAGAAATGTCGTTACGGCAGTCGAACACTGGCTTACCAGTTCCGACGCACCATTGGAGCAGCTTTTCAGCAGAACAGATGCGTCCAGGTCAGGCTTGCAAAAGTGCAGCTCACTTCTTTCTGGCGGTAACGCCCCTTCCCTTCGGTCAGCGGCATGTCGGTCGCCGCATTCCCTTTCGGCTACGCCGAAGCGGCTCCCTGGCGGTAACGCCCCTTCCCTTCGGTCAGCGGCATGTCGGTCGCCGCATTCCCTTTCGGCTACGCCGAAGCGGCTCCCTGGCGGTAACGCCCCCTCCCTTCGGTCAGCGGCATATCGGTCGCCGCATTCCCTTTCGGCTACGCCGAAGCGGCTCCCTCTCAGAAAAAATATTGTACCGATAATTGTCGGTATCATATATCCGATGCCTGTCCCAATAGCAGCCCCCTTGATTCCCATTTGCAGTAAAACGATAAAGACATAATCAAAAACAATATTGGCAATCCCCGCCAGAACAGCAAGCACTAAGCCTAATGCCGGCTTCCCCGCCGTCACAAACAGATTCTGATATAAAACCTGCATCATGTTACAGGCGGCAAAAATGAGCTGTATCGTCAGATAATCCCTGCAATATGGGAACAGTATTTCACTCGCCCCCAGTCCCCATATGATTTCATCCAAAAAGAAAAGCCCTGCCGCTGTAATCAGCAGACCGATAACCGCCCCTGTCACAACAATCAACGTGAAATTACTTCGGGCTTCCTCTGTGTTTCCATTCCCCATTTTCTTCGCAACGACCGCACTGCCGCCTGTCGCAAGCATCGTCCCCAGACCGACAATCAGATTGATGACGGGGCAGACGATATTGATGGACGACAGGGCGTTCGTGTCTACGAACCGTGCTACAAAAATCGTATCTACAATGGTGTATAATCCCATAAACAGCATCATCACCATGCTTGGGAAAGCAAATCGGATAAGGGATATGGCATTAAAGCTCTCTGCTAACGGGTTTTTCTGTGTTTCGGTCATTCTCTGTTTCCTCCTTGTTTTTCGGTGGAAGCACGAAACGCTGCGTCGGATAGCCATATTCCACAAGCACTTCCCGTTCTGCAAATCCAAGACGTCGGTATTCTTCCTGTCAGCCCGTATCTGCCTTATCACCTGCACGGTATGTCGTCAACGTAATCTCTTTCCCATAGAGCAGCTCGTCTGCCAGTTTATCAAGGAACAGCTTTGTAATGCCGAGATGCCGATACTGCAGATGGACAGCCAGAAAGTCTATACTGCCTGCATCGGACGAAAATTCCATCACGCCGATAGCCATAGGATAACGCCCCCTCCCTTCGCTCGGCGGCATATCGGTCGCCGCATTCCCATTCGGCTGTGCCGATGCAGGTGGTATTTGGAATAGTGCAGTGCCAATGCCACCATATCTAAATCCATCTTTTCATGCAGATGTTCTTTGATATAGCGGATAGCCTGTGAAACAATGCGTACTGTCTGGCCTTGCATTTTGCTCCCTCCTTCATTTCCGCCCATGCTTTATGGACATAAAGGTACACTCTTGTGGTATTTCCTCGTTTTTGTACACACTTTTTAAGCATTATCATATGTCAAAGCAGGGGTTCAATGAGACATTGTAGCACAAGGAGCTTTCTACCTTTTCATCATTCTTGCGAATATCAATATTATTTTTTGAATATGTCAATCGCATGGCTTGTGATTCCTGCCAAATCTTCCCTCTCACAATCCGCCTTTTATCCTCATCACTATAAAGATGGTACAGCGATCCCAATAACAGTGTAATATCATATCTGTTGTCGGGAAAGACAGACAAATCTAATGCGTTGCCTTGCATGATAGTTATATCTTCATTTGACATTGTATTTTTATGAAAGATGTCGATGTTATGGCTTATTAATTCCACTGCATCAACAGTATATCCCTGATGTGCAAGCGCATGGGAATAACGTCCAGTTCCCGCACCGATTTCAATTACAAGATTCCCTGGACGTATGTATTTTTCTATATAACGCAAAATGGTAAGAAACTCAACTGTTCCATGTTTTAATGCCAAACGGCTGTCTGTGTATAAAGAAATAAATCTAAAAATATTGCTTTTCTATGAATTAAATCCATATCCTTTATAAACAGCAACTTAAATAACTGTGTTTCTTCCCTTGCAAACTCAATTTATGAGAGGGGACAAAAGCAGATAAGAACTTATATTTGCTGAACTGCCATAATCTGTAATATATTTCTCATAAAAATTGGACGCAAAATCGAGGAACTCTTTTTTTAACTCGTCCATATTTTCATAACAAGTGAAAATTGGACGGATAGAACATTTTAACCTGCTTGCAATATTTCTGGCATTTACAGTTTCAAACCATATGAAAATCTGTCTTTTTCTGTAATACCTGAATACGTCCACAACTGTTCTATTTTTTCATCAGAAAAGCGTTTTTTATTGGTTTTGCAGGAACACCGCCCACAATGGTATAGGGCGGCACATCCGCGTCCTCCAGTTCAGCAGATCCTATCATGACCGCCGTCGTTTTCCCCATTTCTTTGATTATGTTTGAAAAAATGCTATGTAATATAAATATATATCAAAATGAATCTATATAATGTATTATTAACTCCTCCATTAAGGTCGATATAAAGTTAACTTTATATCTTTCAAACTTTCAGTAGATATTTAGTTTTCACAGAAAAATAATTGCATTTGAAGTGTTTTAGGTATGCAGGCACATGAAATGCGAAGCAAACATCAATCTGCCGCTCAAGCTGGCAAGAAGAAAGGAGGTGGAATTAGTGAGAATTCAACATAATATTACATCATTGAATGTCCACAGGAATCTGACTGGGAATAACCGTTCGGTAGCCCGGGATCTGGAGAAGCTCAGTTCCGGCTATAAGATCAACCGTGCTGGGGACGACGCGGCAGGTCTTGCCATTTCCGAAAAGATGCGGGCTCAGATTACTGGTTTGGAACAGGCCTGGCAGAATGCAGACGACGGCATATCCCTTGTACAGACGGCGGAAGGAGCCATGACGGAGGTCCATACCATGCTCAACCGCATGATGGAGCTCTCCGTACAGTCTGCCAACGGAACATATTCTGAGAAAGAACGTATTATGATGAACCAGGAGATGCAGCAGTTAAAAACCGAGATCACAAGAGTCGGGAATACCACATCCTTTAACAGTATTCATCTCTTTCCGGACGGGAGCATATTCAGCACAAAAGAAGCTTCCGTGACTACTTACAATCTTACTTTGGATCTGAAGAACGGAACTGTTCAGATAGACAGATCAGGCGCCGCTTCTGCAGGCGGTGCGGGCGGAGTGTCAAGAGCCGCTAGTAACCTTGCCGATAAGATTGCCGAAGAATATTTCCCGAATGCTGTCAGGCAGATTCTTGATAAATTTTCATCGCTTAAGACGGCACTGGCCGGGGATACCGTGGGAATGGAACTTCAGATTGGGAATATCGACGGTTCAGGCGGAATGCTTGCGTATGCCAAGTTCTCATTTCGTGCCACCGGTAAAGCAGGAAATATGCTGATCATGTTAGACTCCTCTGATTTTTCAGATGCATCTATAACCGGTGCTGCTGAAAAGACATTAGAATCTACGCTTGCACACGAAATCATGCATTCGGTGATGCAGTACACCATGACCGATCAGATGAGCGGACGCGGCGGATCTGAGAGATTCCCGGAATGGTTCACAGAAGGAACCGCGCAGCTTGCAGGCGGCGGATTCCCTACACACTGGAATGATACGCTTATAAACATCGCCAATACCCTTGGCAGTGCAACTGATACTTCAAAAGATACGGAAATTGCGAATTATCTAAGATCGTATAGTGTGGCTGGACGGCCTTACGGGCACGGTTATCTTGCAAGCGCTTATATCGGATATCTAGCGGGCGGCGCAGGTGCTGTCAACGGAACAACTATTGCGAACGGAATGAATAGGGTGTTTCAAGAGATCACACAGAATAAGGCCAGTTTATTCGGTGCAATATCCGCAGCTACAGGCGGAAAGATTACCAGCCAGGGCGGTTTGGAATCCTTATTCAGCAGTGGAAATTCAGACTTGGTAGCATTTGTGCGTCAGCTTGCATATAATTCCAAAAACGGTTCCGGTTCTGTGATTGCAAACAGTCTCGGTGATGCTGATATCATCGGTACAACTGTAACGGGCGACCAGGAATTTTACTTAACGGATAATCCAACCAAGCCTACCGGTAAGGGAATCGCAAGTACAAGGGGTATTCAGTTAATGGTTGGGTGTGATAACGAGAGTGCGAGCATCATCAACGTAGAACTCTTCCGGATGAACACGGATTCCCTTGGATTGTTCACTACGAACGTGCTGGATCAGGACAGTTCCCGCGAAGCGATCAAGCAGGTGAACAATGCGATCGATGAACTCAGTTCTATACGGAGTTACTACGGTGCTCTTCAGAACCGGTTAGAGCACACAGTTTCTAACTTAAGCAACACAATAGAGAATCTGACTGCGGCGGAGTCCCGCATCCGTGACACGGATATGGCGAAGTCCATGATGAGTTATGTGCGTAATTCGATTCTGGTCCAGAGCAGTCAGGCCATGCTTGCTCAGGCTAATCAACAACCTTCGTCCGTTCTTCAGTTACTAAGTGCATAAGCACGCATAATGTCTGCCAGACAGTTGGATCATTGAAATGAAAAGGAGATAATATATGGGTAGAATCAGCAGATTTGTATGTCCTTCCTGCAATGCATCATGGCAGATTGCTCTTGGGCATGGTATCGGGCATGCCGTTTTAGAAGATGTATTGGAGTTGTTTCCGGCAGAGATCCGCCGGAACATTCTTTGCGATACAGCAGGCAAGCAGATATCTTCTTTTGAGTTTAACTATCGTCCGGCAATATGTCATCAGTGCAAAAAGATGGTGCCCGTTCCGGTTATTTATTTTCCTATGAGCGGTAAAACTTACTCCTCTTCTTGCCCGGACTGCAATGGCAGCCTGACTCTTCAGCCGGAAGAAGCCGAACTTATCTGTCCCCGTTGCGGGAACAGTGCTCTGTCCTCTGAAGAGATTGGGCTATGGGATTAACATGCTAACATTATTCACCATTATATACGCAATGCTGTATTAGGAGGGCTTTCTAATCACGTGCAAAGTCATGAAGGATATGAGAAAAGAATCTTTATAAGAGGGCATAATTGAAAGCAGAGCGGACAGCATAAAACAAAACCATAGGCCGGGAATCTAAAAACAGGTTTCCGGCCTTATTTTTTACCCAAAATGTAAATTTTCTGTGAACTTGTTTAATATGTAATCATGCCTTTTTTGCTGTTCTGTCTGCTAAACAGCTATGAGCTTCCTATATTCTCATCTAATATTTTTGATTATGCCGTGAATTGACTGCATTATATCTGAGAATTTTCTATACCAGCCAAGTAAAAAAATAATGTTGAAATGAGTACGACTCCGGCATGTCCCCAACAATAAAAAGAATGGAGCATACTCATTGCCTTCTCCTTATTGTCAGAAGGGCACGCCTCAACAACCGGACTGACCAGAACTTCCAAAAGTCCACCGCCAATTGCATAAATCATTACAGCAATCAAAATTCCGATAAAGGGTACTGGTAAAATCTCCGGCAAGACCGTAAGAAGAATTAAAAAGACTGCCATTGTAAGCTTTTCATAATTCAAAAAGCTTACATATAGCAGTCGTTTTAAAACCTGTTTTATTATTCCTTTACACCGCCAAGTGTAACACCTGCAATGATAAACTTGGAAAGACACAGGTATACGATAATAATCGGCACAATTGCCACCAGAATCATTGTATAGATCTTACCCATATCAAAGTTCATATAATCAGCGCCTCGAAGTGTCGCAATCAGAATCGGAACGGTCATCTTGTCTTTCGATTGAATAACCAGAGCCGGAACGAAGTAATTATTCCAACATCCTACAAAACTGAAAATTGCCTGCACCGCAACCGCCGGTTTCATAATCGGAAGTACAATCTGGTTAAAAGTCCTGAACTCTCCGCAGCCGTCAATTCTTGACGCTTCCACAAGTGACAGCGGAAGTGATGACTGCAGATAACTGTACATAAAATAGAACACAGCCGGAGACGCAATCGAAGGCAGGATCAATGGGAGCAGAGAGTCATACATTCCCATATTCGTGATCAACCGCAGGAATCCCATTGCAGTCACCTGTGTAGGCATTACAAGAATCGCCATAATAAATGTAAATGCAACCTTCTTTAGTTTAAAGTTATATGCATACAGACCATACGCCGTTAATGCTGAAAAATATGTACAAATTGCCGCAGAGCAGCCAGAAACAATCAGACTGTTTAAGATACCCCTCAACATCGGAAAGGTTCCGTCGTTGGCGACATTAGATAGATTTTTTAACAAGTAGTTTCCTGGCAATGCAGAAAACCCTTTCTGCAGGTCTGCATGCGACCGTGTCGCGTTGATGAACAGGATATAGAAGAAAAACAAACACATGAATGACAGGATAATCAGTACAATATGCGCAACTATACTCCGTAAATGACTTGGCTGTTTTGATTTCATAAATCTATCCCCTCCTTTGCTGTTTTTTCGCTTTTTTCGCTGCTGCCTTCGAACCGTCCGGGTCATCATTATTCGTCATCCGATATACAAAGAAGCACAGAATACCGCTGACAATAAACAGATAGACAGACAACGCACCTGCCATACCATAATTTCTGCTCTTCAAATGGCTGTTCAGGAACATGATCAAAGTCATGGATGTACGGTCCGGAGTACCCTGTCCATTAGTCAGAATCTGCGGCACATCAAACATCTGCAGACCGCCAATGATAGCTGTGATCAGCGTATATGCAAGAATCGGCCGTATCTGCGGCAGCGTAATGTAGAAGAACCGCTGGAAACTGTTGCATCCGTCCAGCTCAGACGCCTCAAATACGTCAGGACTGATTCCCATAATTGCAGCCATCAACATAATCGTTGAATTTCCAAACCACATCAGGAAATTCATAAACCCAACCAATGATCTTGTTCCCAGCGCGGAACCCAGGAAATCAATGGGCTGACTGGTAAGCCCTATGGACATAAGAATAGAATTAACCGGTCCGTTAGTTGAGAACATCGTAAAAAATAACATCGCAAATGCAGACGCCATGATCAGGTTCGGCAGATAGATAACAACCTTAAAAAACTGTGTTCCGTGAATCTTTAACCTTGCATCTACGAACCACTCCGCAAGTACCAGCGCGATCACAATCTGCGGAATAAATCCTATAATCCATAAAATCAGAGTATTCGCTGCATATTTCAGCATATCCGAACCCAGAAGGCTGATATAATTTTCCATTCCGACAAAATTCGGTCCGATCTCTTTAATTCCTGAACGGTAATATTCATAAAAACTATACCGAATGGTATCCACCAAAGGAATAAAGGAAAAAATGAAGAAACTTACAAAAAATGGAAGAATAAAAATATATCCCCATTTTGAATAGTCAACTTTTTTATGTTTTGATTTCATAAACTATCATTCCTTTCTGCTCCATATGACGCAGGGCAATCAATGCCCCGCAGTCATTTTTATCTATTCCGGCCATTGAATCTCGGTAATATCAGGATAGCGCTCTATGATTGCCGTCTCAAAATTCTTTTTCGCCTTATCATAGTCAACCTTCCCCTGCAGGTAATCGCTGAACGAATTCTGGATTAATTCCACACATCCCTGATCATATGCGGAAAGCGGAGCAATCTCGATATTTTCTGCAACCGGTACAAAGTATTCAAATGCATTCTGCCCTCCAAGGAATTCTGAAGCGAAAGAAGCATCTTTTGCCGCTTTTTTCATACCGCTTGTTGTATTCGTGAAATCCGAATATTTTTTTGAAATTTTCAGCAGATTATCTTTGTCTACCGTTACCGCAAGAATAATGTCTTTTACGTGCTCCGGATTATCTGTACCCGTACATGCATGTACATAAGAACCGCCCCAGTTATATTCCTGCGGAGGATTAGTAACAGCCCATACGCCGTCTTCGCCGTCCCAGTTTGGAGTCAAGGTAAAATCAATTCCCCATGCCGGGAACAGGAATGCGAATACTTTGGATGCAGAACCCATCGCTTTATTCCAGTCATCGTTCCACTGGCCTTTTACATTCTTATCCAGATAACCTGCATCCAGCCACTCTTTCGAACTATTTACCCAATCCATGATTTTCTGGTCAACTTTAATCGTCGTTTCACCAGGACTTACCCATGATTCTTCAATGCTGTTGCCATACAGACGGAATGTATCTGCATAAGAAGCAAATGTATAATATCCTTTTGCTTTTAGCTCTTCTGCCGTTGCTTTTATAGTATCCCAGTCTTTTACTTTCTGACCGATTTTTTCCGGATCATCTGTTCCAAATACTTCTTTGGCGATATCACGGCGATATACTAACAGTCCCGGACAGCACTGCCATGTAGAGCCCCTCTGAACACCGTCTACATCAGAAGCTGTAACTTTCGTAAAATCATACTGATCTGCCAGATCCTTATCAGGATCAATTCCAAGATCCTTAAGCGGTATAGCCGCATCCTCATCTGCATCCGTATATTTGTTGACATAATCCGTTTCTGACAAGAAGATATCGACTTTGTCATCGGCTGCGGCGTCTGCCTGCTGCATCAGCGCCTCGTCAAGCTTTTGCTGATAGACGCCGTCCTGATTGGGATTGATAATCCAGTGAATCTCTGTACCGTCGTTTAAAACAGTTACCGTGCCGTCCTTAGAAGTTTTCTTTACTTCCGGATAAACTTCCTCCACACGTTTACGAAATTCGTCATTCCAGCTATAAATATTAATAACCTTTCCTTCCTCGCCGCCGCTTCCAGAATCAGAACCCGACGACTTCCCGCAGCCTGCTGCCAGACTTGCCGCCATCGCCGCAATTAACATGATACTGACTACTCTCTTTTTCATTGAAAAAACCCTCCTTTTATATTTGTGAAGCACTAGCTTCACGTTTATTGATGGATGGATTATAATATATAATTTTTTTCAGTTATATTAGAGTTCTTACCAAAATATCAGATTCATGACACATTTTAAATTTTCAGCGGAACAATGGAGACTGCCTCGCTTATTTTAGGTCATGAATCTGATATTTTTCACATGTTTTTTATTTTTTTCATACACGATTTCCTCTATGATGTTCTCTATATATATAAATGAAAGGAGTATAAAGATTGGAGCATTTAAATTTTATCGATGAGCATGGCAGCTTTTCAATAAGGCAACCGGAAAATACAAGTTATTTATACTTTCCTCTGGCATCGGAAATGGGACTGAAGAGCGCCGTAACGCCAAATCTTGGGGGCGATGCCAAGATTGATCAGGAAACCTTCCTTTTAGAACCAGTAAGTTCTGAAAACTTACATAATAATCGTTCCACCCGTAACTTCTGGCTGTTAAAAGACGGTACAGATGCATATTCAGCTTCTGGAGCGTCCGCTAAGCAGGAAAGTGTCAAATTTACTGCAATGCAGGATGAAAGTGAACTGAAAGCAGGATTTATGTGGCAAACACTGGCAAGATTATCCAAAGTCCACCAATTAAAGTCTACGATTACCTCTTTTATTCCAAAAGATTACAATGTAGAAATCATGTATGTAACCGTGCAGAATCAATCGGAAGTTACGCAGGAATTAACTCCTTATGCCGCGATTCCGATCTATGGGCGCAGTGCAGACAACATCCGCGACCACAGGAATGTCACATCCATGCTGCACAGGATTGATACGAATAAAAACGGAGTCCTTGTCTGCCCCACCATGTCCTTTGATGAAAAAGGGCACCGTCCCAATAAACATATTTATTATGTTATGGGGTGTATGGGTAATGGCAATGCACCGAAGAGTTTCTATCCCACTGTCGAAGATTTCGTCGGCGAAGGGGGAACCTTTACGCATCCCCGCGCCATATATGAAAAATACCCTGGGGTTACAGCGCCCGGACATGCGGCCGGGAAGGAAGCAATGGGCGCCTTCCGCTTTGAAACCGTCTCTCTTGCTCCCGGAGAAAAAGCAGATTATATTCTTCTCATTGGAGTGGAAGACAATGAAAAAAAGATTCTTGACCTGTTTGAGAAATATAATACCACCGGCAAAGTACAAAAGGCTTTTTCGGATACAAAATCTTACTGGCAAAATAAAGTAAACGTGAAGTTCCATACGAAGGAAGCAGATTTTGACCATCTAATGAAATGGATCTGCTTTCAGCCGTTCCTCCGCCGATTATTCGGCTGTTCTTTCCTTCCGCATCATGACTACGGACGAGGCGGCCGTGGATGGAGAGATCTGTGGCAGGATTGTCTTTCTTTGCTGCTGATAGAACCTGAAAGCGTCAGTCATATGATTGCCATGAATTATGGGGGCGTCCGCATTGACGGAACCAACGCAACAATTATCGGAAATGGAGATGGTAATTTCCTTGCAGATCGAAATGGAATCTCCAGGGTATGGATGGATCATGCACTTTGGCCGTTAATGACGACAAAACTTTATATAGACCAAACAGGAGATGTCCAAATACTAAATAAATCTATTTCCTATTTTAAAGATGCTCAGACTATGCGCGGTACTGAAGTTGATGTTCTGTGGCATTCAGAACAGGGAGACAAACAACGTACCGCCCAAAATGACATCTATACCGGAAGTATTTTAGAGCATCTTCTCATCCAGCAGCTGACTGCATTTTATGAAGTAGGAGACCATAACATCTACAGACTCCGCGGAGCCGATTGGAACGATGCACTGGATATGGCGTCAGAACACGGCGAAAGTGTTGCCTTTACCTGTGCCTATGCCGGTAACCTGTTGAATCTTGCAGAAATGATCCGTCTATTGGACAGCCATTCCTCCACGCATACGGTTGAATTGTTGGAAGAAATAAAGATTTTATTGGAGAACGATGTAAATGTCTTTGACGATATCGGAAAAAAGCACAAAATAATAGCCGACTACATGGGTTGCTGCAGACATACCGTCAGCGGCAAACGTATCAGCATCTCACTCTCGGCACTTGCTGTAAATCTGATTCAAAAAGCGAACTGGCTCATGGAGCGTCTGAGATCTCAGGAATGGATTGACGGTCCGGGTGAAGAAGGATGGTTTAACAGCTATTATGATAATCATGGCCGCGCCGTTGAAGGTTTGTTCAAAGATCATGTGCGTATGATGCTGACCGGACAAGTCTTTGCTATCATGAGCGGAACTGCGGAAGACAGCCAGATTGAAAAGATTACAAGAAGCGCCGATCACTATCTTTATCAAAAAGAAATCGGCGGTTACCGCCTGAATACCGATTTCCATGAACTGAAATTTGATATGGGGCGTATGTTTGGATTTGCATATGGTGAAAAAGAAAACGGAGCGGTATTCTCCCATATGGCTGTTATGTATGCCAACGCCCTGTATCACAGAGGATTTGTAAAAGAAGGATGGAAAGCGCTTAAGACACTTGCCGATACAGCCTTGGATTTTAATACCAGCCATATCTATCCGGGGATTCCGGAATATTTCCGTTCTGACGGACGGGGAATGTACCAGTATCTGACAGGCGCCGCAAGCTGGTTTATGCTGACGATGATCACAGAAGTCTTCGGTGTCCGGGGCGAAGCCGGAGACCTTATCCTGTATCCAAAACTTCTGGCCTGCCAGTTTGATGAAAATGCCGCCGCTTCCATTACCATTCCTTTTGCAGGGAAAAATTTTACTATTATTTATAAAAATAAAAACGGCAAAGACTTTGGAGATTATATTATTGATTCTGCTTCATGTGATGGGAATGAACTTGCAGTAAATGAAGATTCTTTTGTTAGTCTTTCCCGGAATAAGCTTACTGCATTATCAGACGGTATGCACACCATCATTGTAAATCTGCTGTAAGCTCCTGAAAAGACGCTTTGATCTTACTATATAAGGAAAGGGAAAATAATATGAAATATGGACATTTTGACGACACAGAACGGGAATATGTTATAGACCGGCCGGATACACCCGCTCCCTGGGTAAACTATCTGGGTTCTCCGGAATATGGAGCAATTATTTCCAATAATGCAGGCGGTTACAGTTTTGCAAAGTCAGGCGCAAATGGACGGATTCTGCGTTACATTTTCAACAGCTTTGACCAGCCCGGCAGATATCTTTATATCCGTGATAACGAGTCTAAGGATTACTGGTCTGCCTCCTGGCAGCCGGTGGGCAAAGACCTTAACAATTATGAAAGTAAATGTCATCACGGTATGGGCTATACCAGGATGATCTCCAGTTATGACGGGATCAGCTCGGAAGCCCGCTACTATGTTCCTCTGGGTAAATCCTACGAAGTGTGGGGACTTTCTGTAACAAATAATTCTGCACATACCAGAAGCCTTACCTTGAGCGGCTATGCTGAATTTACAAATCATAGTAATTATGAGCAGGATCAGGTGAATCTGCAGTATTCTCTGTTCATTACAAAAACATTATTTGAAAAGAACCAGATCATTCAGCAGATTCATGGCAATCTGGACGTCCTGCCAGAAGACGAGCAAGTAGATGACAAAAATGTAACAGAACGTTTCTTTGGTCTTGCAGGCGCTCCAATATCCTCCTATTGCGGGGAAAAAGAACATTTCCTTGGCAGATATCACAGCTATAGCAATCCACAGGGAATCCTGTCTGGCGATCTTGGAAATGTAACCAGCTACAACGAAAATTCCTGCGGCGCTCTTTCCTGCAGCGTTACTCTGGCTCCGGGAGAAACGAAAGATATTGCTTTTCTGCTTGGAACAGGCGGTTTTCATGAATCGTCCGCTCTTCTTGACGCTTATATAAATCCGGCAGAAATGATAAATCAGGAATTACTGGAACTGAAAAACTACTGGAATGAAAAATTAAACCACCTGAAGGTAAATACGCCCAGCCCGGAATTTAACACGATGATAAATACATGGAATGCTTATAACTGCTTCATGACATTCATCTGGTCCCGTGCCGCTTCCTTTATTTACTGCGGTCTTCGCAATGGCTATGGTTACCGTGACACCGTACAGGATATACAGGGAATCATTCATCTTGCGCCAGAGATGGCAGCAGAGAAGCTCCGTTTCATGCTCTCAGCACAGGTAAGCAACGGCGGCGGACTTCCCCTTGTTAAATTCACACACAATCCGGGACATGAGGATACGCCGGACGACGCTTCCTACAGGCAGGAAACCGGCCACCCTGCCTATCGTGCCGATGATGCGCTGTGGCTTTTTCCAACCGTATACAAATATATTGCCGAAACCGGAAATACGGAATTTCTAAATGAAGTCATACCTTTCGCAGATAAAGGTGAAGCCACTGTTTACGAACACCTGAAACGTGCGGTTACATTCTCATTTGATCACCTTGGTCCCCACGGAATGCCCGCAGGACTTTATGCGGATTGGAATGACTGCCTTCGTCTGGGCGCAAACGGAGAATCCTCATTCGTTGCGATGCAGTTCTACTACGCAATGACCGTTTTAAAGCAATTTGCCGGGTACATGAAGGATACGGAATATGAAAAACACCTCGAAAAAAGACAGGAAGAGACAGGCGGTATAATTCAAAAATTATGCTGGGATCAGGATCGCTTTATTCGCGGATATACAGAAGCCGGAGATCGGATCGGCGCTGCGAAAGACCCGGAAGCTAATCTGTGGCTGAATCCACAGAGCTGGTCTGTCATCAGCGGACTTGCCGCCGCCGATCAGGCCGATACAGCGCTTACAAATGTCTATAAACAATTAAATACGGAATATGGCGCCCTTCTGATGAATCCGCCCTATCATGCCAATGCCTTCGACGGCGCTCTTGCCGTCATATATAATCAGGGAACAAAAGAGAATGCCGGTATCTTCTCGCAATCTCAAGGCTGGCTGATCCTGGCAGAAGCTCTATGCGGACATGGAGAACGTGCTTTTACCTATTTCATAGAAAACGCACCTGCCGCTTGGAATAATCAGGCGGAACTCCGTTGCCTGGAACCTTACTGTTACGGACAATTTACAGAAGGACGTGCCAGCAAACATCACGGACGTTCTCATGTCCACTGGCTAACCGGAACTGCCTCGACCATGATGGTTGGATGTGTGGAGGGGATCCTGGGGCTCCGTCCTGATCTGAATGGTATAACCCTATCTCCGGCTATTCCAAAAAGCTGGACACATTTGGAAATAGAGAAGGATTTTCGCGGAAAACATCTGCATATTCTTATCGAAAATCCAAACAAGCGAGAAACCGGTCACGAAAAGCTTATTCTAAATGGCACAGAACTTGACAGTAATTATATCCCTGCCGATTGCCTTAAGGATAGAAATCATATTCAGATGATCCTCTAACCTATATAAGCCTATACCCAAATAAAGGACGCAGCATTCTATACACTGCGTCCTTTTATTTATTTTATCTTCTGTTTTTTACTCAGTATCCCATTGGATCGTATGATTTAGATCCCGGTATTTCTTCGGAGTCATGCCGACATATTCCCGAAATTGTTGTATAAAATGGCTCTGTGAAGAAAAAGACAAACGGTTTGCAATATCAATCATTGAATATTCACTGTACTGTAACAGATTTTTTGCCATCTCAATTTTATGTCTGCGTATATAAGCGCTGACCGAATCACCAGTTTCTTTCTTGAACAACCGAGACAGATAGCTCGCAGATACTCCAAGCTCATCTGCTAAATCTTCAATCGTAATACGTTCTTTTATATGAGAATAAATATATTCCTTGCAAACACTGATATGCTTGGAATTCGTATCACTATGGCATATCTTACACATCTTCTCCGTATAATCCAGAACCATAGAGTCATGAAGATTCCGTACCCCTTGTACCGTGTGTATGTCATCCAGTCTCTGAATATAAAAATCGCTCATTCTGAAAGCCTGTTCTAATTCCATGCCTTTTTGTTTGCATAGACGGGTTATCATCGCTGTTGTAATAACAAAATGATATTTTAAATTCGTAACCGGATTCCTTGATAACACGCCAACTCCGTCGCTGTCCAGAAACCTTTCTTGCTTACAGTTCTTCCTGACTGCTTCCACGTCGCCGTTGGTTACTGCCTGATAGAATAAAAATTCTTCTGTTGGTTGTCTGTGCTCTACCTCATCGATATCATCTTCCGCTTCCAAGAGAAGCCATTCATCCTGATATCCCATAGTATTATCCCCTTTCGTATCATGCAAGCATCTGCCGCCTGTCATCACCTCTTATCATCCAGAAAATATTTTTATTATCTTATACTAACATCAGTAACAAAAATTAGCAACCCTCTCCCTTCCCAATTTGACCATATAGCTCTTTTCTATTATTTCAGCGCCTAGCTGTTTTCTTCAATAGCATACAACGGAGGAAAGATGGTTGTGGTTAGCCATCTTTCCTCCGTGTCCATTTAAATATCAATTTTAATTTTTGAATTTTGCCGTTAAAGTATCTATTCAAGCTCATACTTCACAACATCTATATTGGCAGTTCCATCGGCAAAAAATGATATCCCATCCGCCTCCTGTCTGGTATACATAGCAGCCGACATCACCTGCTCTCCGTCATTTACGAAGACTTCTACGCTGAAACGATCCAGTATGATCCTTAGCTTCAATTCGCCGTCCGCAGTATTTACCAGGCTGCGCCGCTGATGGATGATTGCCCTTCTGGAACCGGAGAACTTCCGGTCTACCTTAAGGATCGACTCCCTGGGGCGGAAGCTAAGTGAAGTATAATATGTATCATCCTGGGCAAAACGAACGGCAAATTTCTGATACAGCTCCTGCCCGCCTTCCGGACGGACTGTCAGCTCCATATCTACCTTTCTTCCCTTGATCCCGTCAAGCTTCACCACTCCTGAAACCGCCACATCCGTATATTCTATCTTATTACGCCGCAGAGCGTCAAACTCTCTGACCGGCCTCTGGTATAACCTGCCGTCTTTTAGAGACAATTCTCTCGGCAGGCTCATCTGGCCAAACCACGGCTCTTCCGGCGAACGGATCCCGCATGCATCCCAGTTCTGCATCCATCCGATCATAATCCGGCGGCCGTCCGGCGCCGCTACAGTCTGCGGCGCATAAAAATCAATCCCATAATCAACAGACTGATTCTGCATTTCCTTAAAACTGCCGTTCTCTTCGTCATAATCACCGATCAGGCAGAGCGTCCCATTTCCATTGTGATATTCGAACCCTTCCGGGAGCATATCCTGCGGGCTTGTAAGCAATACCCACTTTCCGTCCAGCTCAAAGAAATCCGGACACTCCCACATCTTCCCGAAACGGTCATGATTGGAGACAAGTATGCTTTTAAACTTCCACTGAAATCCGTCGGCGCTCTCATACAACAGAATCTGCCCGCTTCCATCCGCCGGACGGTTCCCTACGACACAGGCATAGGTCCCGTCGGCTTTCATCCACATCTTAGGATCACGGAAATCAAAACGGCTGCTGCCCTCTGGTATATCCCGCTGATCCAGCACAGGATTCTGTTCATATTTCTCATAGTCGATCCCGTCGCCCACAGCCATGCACTGTGTCTGCACTTCCCGGTAGATATCGCGTTCCTGATGCTCCTTTAACACGCCGGTATACATCAGCAGCTGCCTCCCGTCCGGCAGTACCGCCGCGCTTCCGGAGAAAATTCCGTCCCTGTCATACGCCTCGTCCGGCGCAAGGGCGCAAGGAAGATATTCCCAATGGAGTAAGTCGCTGCTTACCGCATGTCCCCAATGCATAGGGCCCCACTTCGATTCATAAGGATAATACTGATAAAACAAATGATACCTGCCTTTATAATACGAAAAGCCATTGGGGTCATTCATCCAGCCTGTACGTGGAGTCAGGTGGAAATCGGGACGCTCCTCTTTACCGATCAATTTCTCGGAAGTCTCTTCATATTTTCTTGCTTCACGTAATGTCTGACTTGTCATAACTCTTTCTTCCTCTCTTAATTATTTCTCCAATCCTGATTACAATTCAGGTTACTTATTATTTCCTGCCATACTTGCATTATACGAATCCAGATACTTTTGGAATAACTCCAGATATTCACTGAGTCCATATGCCTCGAGCTTATCCAGATATTTTTCCCAATCCTTATCCGTAAAGCCATTCATGATCCAATCCGCCTTCTTCGCCTTGATCTCCTTATGGATATCTGCCTGCAAGTTCGAGAACTTCTCCGTATCCTCTCGGCTCATGAAAATATTCGGATATACATACTCCTTATTCATATCAGGCGTATAGTACTCCTTGATCCAGTCCAGACGGTACTGCGCGTCGTCCGGACAGGTCACATACACGTCATAATATTCATCCAGGATGGCAAGCGGACCTCCTACTGCTTCCGCCTCTCTTACCTCTACCGGGGACGCGTCGCCTAACGGCGCATGCTTTAACATATCCTCACCGTCGGCATTCTTGCCCATCTCGAAGATATCAAAATCATCGTCCTCACCATATGTTCCCCAGTTGTTCTGCGGAGACTGCAGCGGCGCATACATCTGATCCAGCCATGCGCATACCAGCGCCGGATTCTCTGCCACAGAGGTTACCACGCAGCGTCCCCGGTTGAATCCGCTGGTGAATGAGCCGTTCTCAGGCGTCAGGTTCCGCGTATCTGCCGTCAGGACCGGAAGCGGAACCCAGTCCTTCAAGTTGTCGATGTTCCCTACATCCCAGCTAAAACATACGCCGTAACGCCCGGACTTACCCTTCGATACATAGGTAGACCATTCCTGTGTAAACGCTTCCGGATCGATCAGATCTTCCTCGTACAGCTTATGCAGCCACTCGATTCCTTCTTTATAGCCTTCCTGCGTGGCGCAGCAGATCACTTCCTGATCATCCGTCACCACAATATGCCTGCCATTATTCTTATCCTTATCAACATCCCCGTATCCTTCACCGAAACCATTGATCAGGATCCCCATATCCTCGTTACCACTATTCACCATACAGGACATGGGAATAATGCTCCCTTCAATCCCGAATTTCTTTTGAAGCTCTGACGCATTATCCCGAAATGCAATCAATACCTCTTCGAATTCATCCACCGTCTCCGGAATCTCAAGATCCAGAAAATCCAGCCATTTCTTATTGATAAAGCTCATGTTCCCGACGCTCTGTATTGCCGTCTTGCCGGAACCAAGCTGCTCGATCCACGGCAAAGCCCAGATATGCCCGTTTACATCCGTACACATCGTCCGGTATTCCGGATATTTGTCAAAAGCCGCTTTCAGATTCGGCATATAGGCGTCAATATATTCCTCCACCGGGATAATCGCTCCATAATCCGCATATTTCAACAGATTGCTGTCTGTAAAATCCGCCGAAAAGATAAAGTCCGTCAGCTTATTAGGATCCGACATGTTCAAGGAGATCTTATCCGGCCACTGATCGGACTGTATCGCCGTCCAGTCAATCTCCACGTTGGTCTGCTCCTGCAGACGCTTAAAAATCGTCCGGTTATTCGGCTCTGATTCCGTATTTGCCGGATAACTGATCATACCCGTCAGAGTCGTCTTTTCCTTAAGCGGAAATTCCAACTCCGCCTCATCCACCGGCCGGAACGTACCGTCATTAATCTTTACCTTACCTCCGCATCCTGCAAGGGAAACCGACATGCACATTGCAAGCGCTAAAGCCGCGGTTCGCTTTCCATACCTGCGTCCGGACTTATATCCGAATCCATTTCCCAATCTGTCACTCAATCTATTTCTCATCGTCTGCCTCCTTCTTATTATAACCGTCTGCAACCATTCAAGCAAGCAATTCCGCTTATCCTTTTACGGCGCCTGCCATGATTCCGCTGTCAAAATATTTCTGGAAGAACGGATACATGACCAGAAGCGGTAAACTGGAAATAATAATGGTTGCGTATTTCAGAAGCTCTGCAAGCTGCGCCCGCGCCGCCGTGCTCTGCATATCCGCGATCATACCGGACTCCGGCTGGTTCTGTATCAATATAGAACGTAATACCAGCTGCAACGGCTGCTTAGCGGAGTCATTCAGGTAGATCATAGCGTCAAAATAGCTGTTCCACATGGCGACAAACTGCCACAGTACAAGCACGGCGATGACAGGCGTACAGACAGGAAGCAGGATCTTGAAGAAAAAGGTCAGCTCACTTGCCCCGTCTACATCCGCCGCCTCGCGAAGTTCCTGCGGGATTCCCCTGTAATAGGTTCTTGCGATGGTCATATTCCACACACTGAAAGCCCCCGGAAGAATGACTGCCCACATACTGTCCACAAGCCCCAGATTACTGACTATCAAATATGTAGGAATCAAGCCGCCCCCAAAGAACATGGTAATTATGAAAATGACATTGAAGAACCCTTTTCCTCTGAAATCCGCCCTTGACAACGGATAAGCCGCCAGAAGCGTCACAACTACTGACACGACCGTAAACACTACAGAATATATGACCGCATTTTTAAATCCGATCCAGATCTGGCCGTTTGTCATGACACGTTCATACGCCGTCGCCGTCCACTTACTGAAATCAAAAGTAATCCCCTTATTCTGCAGCGTAATAGGGTCCATGAAGGATGCAACAATAATATAAACCATCGGCACGATAATTGCAACCACGAATAATCCAAGCAGTATGTATCCGATCGTCAAAAGCGCCTTATCCTGTCCCGAATATCTTGTGATTTTTTTCTTATTCATCTTATGTGCACCTCCTATATTCCCTGTCCGTCATTCATCTTCGCCACGATCTTATTCACGACGATCAGAAGGATGACATTGATGACCGTATTAAACAGGCCTACCGCAGTCGAAAAGCTGTAATCCCCGTCGATCAGACCTTTTCTGTACACATAGGTAGCGATGATCTCTGACGCCGGAAGGTTCAGGTCCGTCTGCAGGGCATATGCCTTCTCAAAACCGATGCTCATAATATTTCCTGCCTGCAGGATGAACTGGATCACAACCATATCTTTGATCGCCGGCCATTCCACCGCCCTGATCTGCTGTAAGATATTCGCGCCGTCCATGACCGCCGCCTCACGGAGTTCCTGGCTTGCGTTAGAAAGGGATGCCGTATACATGATGGACGCCCATCCGGCGCCCTGCCAGATACCGCTGATGATATAGATCGAACGGAATGCCTCCGGCATAGTCATGAAATTAATATCCGTTCCCATCAACAGATTCACGGGACCAGTCACAGAGAGGAAGATCCTCACAATACCGCAGAGTACGATGACAGATACGAAGTTGGGAAGATAAAGCACCAGCTGTATCTTCTTCTTGATCCCCGCACTCTGGATCCGGTTCAGCAGTAACGCCAATATGATCGGAACCGGGAAGCCCCACAGCAGGCTGTATACGCTAAGCTTCAATGTATTGATCAGATATCTCATGAAATCCGGGGATGATAAGAACCTTGTAAAATGCTTAAGTCCCACCCACTCGCTTCCGGAAACCCCCTTAAAAGGATTGTAATCCTGGAACGCGATCAAGATACCGCTCATAGGCGCATACTTAAAAATCAGTGTCAGTAACAATGCCGGCATCATGAAGATCACGTAGAGCTGCCAATGCTGCCTGATATACACCAGGGAATTGTGAAGTCCCGTGCCTTTGCTTCCATGCTTTACATTTGAAACAGTTTTTGAATTCATTGTCATAACGTCCTCCTTTCTGTCAAATCCCTCCATCTTCTACACTTGTTTTCTCTCATGTCTTTTCTGAATCTCCTTTCTTTACCTATTTGTGCATTTGTAAAATTATTATTTTACATTCACATGAGATTTGTATAATATATTTATATCACTTATTTTACATTTAGTCAATATTTTTTTACAGTTTGTATACTTTTATTTTTACATTTTTATTTTTGTACAGCACTCCGAACAATGTTATTTTGCATTATGAAGTTATAAATTATTTTAAAAATTATGGATTTTTACATTTGACACATTCTGATTTGTGCATTATAATAGATATAGAACCTAGATATAGATTTTCAAATGAATTTTATTGAATGTGCAAATCACTCATATATATAAAGTATATAAAGGAGGAGTTTATGAGTACCAGAGTTACAATCCAGGACATTGCCGACGAGCTTGGCATTTCCCGCAACACTGTCTCAAAAGCGATCAACAACACCGGCGTCCTCGCCGACGCCACCAGGGATAAAGTATTGAAAAAAGCTATGGAGATGGGCTACAAGCAGTTTTCTTATGTGACAGCCGCCAAACCAGGAAGCCCCGTCCTCTCCATTCCCGCACCAAAAGAGAAGACGGAGATCGCAGTATTTCTCACCAATTTCGTGGGAGGGAACCATTTTGCAATCGTCATGCTGGATAAATTCCAGAAGGAGCTTGCCGTATTGGGCTACAGCCTTACCATGCACAGGCTGCTTACCGAAGAACTGGATAATATGAATCTTCCCGCCTCCTTTTCTCAGGAGCGGACTGCCGGCATTATCTGTATCGAGATGTTTAATTATGAATATGATCAGATGCTCTGCGGCCTGGGACTTCCAATCTTATTTGTAGACGCGCCGGTGACCTGCTTAAAAAATCCCTTGGAAGCAGACCTGCTGTGTATGGATAATCAATCCGGGATCTATTTATTTATAGGAGAGATGACACGGCGCGGAAAAACGAAGATTGGATTCATCGGGGATTATATGCATTGCCAATCCTTCTTTGAACGGTATATGGCATACCGGAATGCCATGCATCTTGCGGGGCTTTCCTGTCCGGACGAATACTGCATCGCCGGAAATAAAGAAGGTATGCACAATCTGTCTTCTGAAGATTATCAGGAATATCTGGCAGAATGCTTCCGGAAAGTTTCCCATTTGCCCGAAGTATTCTTATGTGCCAATGACTTTGTCGCCCTGGATGTTCTTCAGGCATTGAAAAAATCCGGCTATTCTGTTCCGGACGACGTATGGCTGTGTGGTTTTGATGATTCGCCTGAGTCTAAGATCGTTACGCCCGCTTTTACCACCATTCACATACACAGCCAGATCATGGGGTTCTCAGCGGTGAATCTATTGATGACCCGGATCAATGAACCCTCTTTGAATTACCGCACTGTGCATACAGAAACTAGCCTGATCTATCGGGAATCTACAGAAAACTAATCCGACCGCAGGATTCCCGGCGCTAACTATCAACAATACGAGGAGGATATTATGAATCATTTATTTAATCTTGACGGTCCGGTACTGCAATTCATCAACAAGATCGTATACAGCGTCTATCTGAACATCCTGTGGTTCATCTGCAGTATTCCGATCGTAACGATCGGAGCGTCTACCACCGCACTTTTTTACGTCACGCTGAAAATATCAAAAAACGAAGAAGGAAGTATTACGAAGGCTTTCTTTCACTCTTTTAAAGAGAATCTCAGACAAGGAACTGTAATATGGCTGATTCTGCTTGCTTTTGGGATCATCCTTGGCATCGACGGATACGTCCTGTATCACATGCGGTTCGAAAATGTATTCTGGACACTCTGCACGGCAGTCTTCTGCGTCGCGGCGGCCGCCTATGCCATTATCCTGATGTACATTTTCCCTCTCCTTGCAAGATTCGACAACACGATCGGCGCTATGTTCAAAAATGCATTGTTTATCGGCGTCCGTTTCCTGTTCTGTACGGCATTGATGGCAGTTATTTACTTCGTTATGCTGCTGATCGTAGTCCGCATCTTCACCCCGGCAGTTATTTTCGGGGAGGGCTTATGCGCACTGCTTTGCTCCTGTCTGCTGTCCAATATCCTGAATCTCTGTCAGGAAAAGACCGAAGACCATGCAGGCACAGTACCTGACCTGCAGTAATACAGACTGCGAGGAAGAGTGAAAAATATGAACACATGCCTGAACCATCTTCACGGAAAACAAAAAATACAGTACATCTGGGATTATTATAAACTGCCGGCAATCATCTGCCTGATCTTCTTATACATTATCAGTTATACGGTATATGGACATTTTACCAGAAAAGAAACCTTGCTTTATGCCGGTCTTGTGAATGTTTCAGCAAGCGAACCGTTTGCCGATGAATTGAGTTATGGATTCCTGGATTTCCTGGATGCCGATTCTTCTAAAAAAGAGTTGAAATTATATACCGGATTATATCTCACTGATGCCCCTGATGATCCTAACCATGAGTATACCTATGCTTCCCGTATAAAAACAGTTGCTTCCATAGATGATGAGAAGTTAGACGTCGTGCTCATGAATAAGGAAGCCTTCGATGCATTTTCACAAAACGGGTATCTATGCAATATAGAAGAACTGCTTCGGGAGTTAGATCCCAAGACCATGGCAGAATGTAAACCTTATGTTACAGCCAACACAGTCATACTTGAAGATAATGCAGACGATATCATGTTTGACCGTTCCCTGTCTTATCAGGCTGTGACAGATGAATTCCCTATGGGGCTCCTTGTGTCACAGAAAGGTCTTTTTAAAAGGGCAGGTTTTGACGGCGACGTGTATCTTGGCGTGATCAAGAATTCTCCGCGGATGGATATGGCTATAGAATATATCGAATATCTCTGTACCGATAAGTAAAAAGGTAAAAAAGTGTCTTCGACACTTTTTTATTATTCTGCCTCCTGCAAAATACTTTAGTCACAGTATATCTTCCTAATAGGAATAAAATCAACAAAATCAAGTGATTATAGATTTTAAAAATAGAATAACTCCTCGAATTTCTTATCCAGTGCAATACATAGGATCAATGCCAGTCTGGCAAGCTCACTCTGAGACAAATTCTTCTCTGTTCTGGCCTGCTTCAAATTATTTCTTAATATGAGTTCCGTATCCATATGTTCTCCATCAGAAGATTTCCACCAAGTATCCAATGAATAATCCGACCGCCATTCCGAACCATAAGATCCCATAACACAGATCATATTTCCTTCTAAGCCTGATCCACTTATAGAACCATTGACCGCTCGCTATAAAACAATAGATCGCATATACATCATAGCACGGGAGTCCTGCTATCATCTTCACAATCATTGCAGCAATACAAGCAATAAATCCTGCTATCACTCCCACCTTACAGCCTTTGTTCAAAATATCCTACTCCATCTCATCCAGTGCATTTGGCTTCTTATCTTGTATTCTGCGCAATACCTCATCTCTTTCCATGGATGACACCTCCTATATACAGTCAAGTTTTCTTGTCAACACTTTCCGGTCAAAATCACTCTAGCATAAATAATGGTGAATAATATGCCAGCATCGAGCAGGGAAGGTTTTCCCCTTACTCGCCGCGCGGGGTGCACGTTATATAAGCATCCATTTCATCTGTGCGCCCCTGTACATAAAAAGACACCAGCCCTCTGACTGATGTCTATCCGTAACAACTATCATTTTTTTAATCCATAATGATCCCGCCGTTCACATCCAGGATCTCTCCATTAATATAAGCCACCTTATCATTACACAGGAATGCCACCGCCTCCGCGATCTCGCTCAGCTTCCCCAGGCGTCCTGACGGAATCAGCGGAAGAGCATCCCTCCACCTGTCATTTGCCAGCACCTGAGCGGATTCTACCCATCCTGCCGCAACGGCGTTGGAATTAATATTCGAACCTGACAACTCGCTCGCGAAGGACTTGGTAAGACTGATCACACCCGCCTTCGCCGCTCCGTAAATCGCAACACCTCTTCCCGGATTCTTCCCGTCACAAGAAGAGATATTCACGATCCTCCCGTATCCATTTGGCAGCATAGCAGTTTTCACTACTTCTTGCGTTAGGAAGAATAACCCTTTAAGATTCACATCTATGACAAAATCAAACGTACTTTCTTCCACTTCGAGGATCGGCGCCGCAGGATACACTCCCGCATTATTCACCAGGATATCGATCCTCCCCATCTTCTCTATGATATGACCGACAGAAGTATGGATGTCTCCAAGCTCCATAATATCACACTCTACAGCCAGTGCCTTCACACCCATTGCCGTACAGTTCCGGATTACCTCGTCTTCCGCTTTTATCTTCATATCCAGGATCACCAGATCTGCTCCCTTATCTGCAAGAGTCTCGGCGATACATTTCCCGATTCCTCTCGCCCCGCCTGTCACAACAGCCACTTTTCCGTTCAACTCTTTTTCTGACATACTAACTCCTTTCCGCCGTCTTATATATCATATAATCCGTTATAATCACATCAGTTCCATCCTTTGGCGCCAACTCTTCCATCAATCTTCCCATTCCCATCTTCTTGATCTCAAGCATCATCTCATAAGGGTTTCGGATATCAATCCGTTCTCCCAATGCCTTCAGCACATATTCTAAGAATAATTCTCCCCTTTCTACAACCTTATCCGCCGTCTCATCTATCCTGTCCCGATCGATCATCTTGGCGTACTCAGGCACATAAGCTTCCAATTCTCTGGCATATTCCAGGGTTCGCACGATCTCCTCTGCCGTCACATCCGCAGTCAGGCCTCCATCCGCCATTGCAGTGATTGCATGACCAGTCCGATAAAGGAACTGCCCAGCCATATCACAGAGAAGGCATTCTGATAAATGTGCCGTATTCAGACCTTTATCTTGATGATTTCGCCCCAATTTATTGGTAAATATCATGGAACCTGTCATACTTCCTTTATGTATTTTCTTCAAAGCAGACAGGAACACAAGCCTTTTGAATGGCGAATGGAACATATCACCAAAGGAATGTGCAAGCTTCGCGTGCAGCAGCTCTTCTATAAGATATTTTTCCAGCAGTGCGCATCCGGCAAGAAGACCGAGATCTCCCGCCACATTACCGTACCCATCGTCCAGGTTAGAATGAATCAGCGTGCCATACTCCCGGCAGTCTGCCATAATCCTGATTGCCGCTGCCGTACTCTTTGTACGCATTTCCACATCCTGATATTCTGGATAATCCCAACCGAAAAACTGTGAAATATTCCCGATTGTTGTGACTCCCGCTTTCAAAGCCGCCCTTACATTTTCATAAGATGCGGGACTTCCAATCATATTGTCTCCCAGATGCGGCTGCATATGGGCAGAATGTCCCAGCATATTCCAATCCGTCTGTTTCACCATATAGAGTCCCTGTCCGTTGCGGTATTTCTCCCTCCCACCTTCCGGAAGTGCCATAGCATAATCCAGACTGACTCCAAATCGGTCCAGATGGAGATTCTTCTCGGCAAGCTTCCGGTCAAGCTCCTCCATCTGTATTTTTAATTCCTCAAGAGACGGGCAGCACAGGTGAAAATGATACATGAATCTCCCTTCTTCAGCCATCCTCTCTTTATATTCCCTCTCCGAAGCGAATCCATTTCTTTTCATAAAATTCGTTTTCCCCGGAATTATTCTATCTCTTTCTTGTATTTCCATCTATATTTCCTCTCCTTCGCACTCCGATACCTGTGACGGCGCAGAACAGCATGACTACAGGTGTCAACATTCCCAGAAAATAATACGGGACATACGATCCTACTAATAACCCAAGTGTCTCCGAACAGTAGATTCCGTTCGTTCCCCATGGCACCATTGGACAGACGACCGTCCCGCCGTCTTCCAGAGTACGCGACATCACGCTTCTTCGTATCCCAAGCGCATCGTATCTTGCCCCCAGAATATTGGCCGGCAGTATCATCGCCAGATAAGGGTCCGCCGCGAAGTAGCTCAAAAGGAACGTCAGCACCCAAGTCACGACGATCAATCCGATACTGTTCTCTGTAAGTCTGCCTGTTTTCTCCAGAACCGCGTTCATGATCCCCGTAGAGCGCATTACCCCGGCCAGAGAAAGCGACATCAGCATCAGTGTAACCGTCCCCGTCATAGAAGTCAGGCCGCCTCTAGTCAGCAGCGTATCTACCGCCTCTATCCCCGTTGTGCCCGCGTATCCGGAATACATATAATGCATCCCCTCTTCCACATTTTCCCCCTGAACGATGACCGTGCAGATCAGTCCCAGAGCAGAAGCAATCATCATGGTTGGGATCGCCGGAAATCTCCGTATGATCAGAATCAACAGCACTAACAGCGGAAGCAGCAGCGCAGGTCCTATATAGAAGCCTTCTTTTAGCCCCGCCGTTATGGTCTGGATCTGGGAGATGTCTGCTTTCTTCCCGCCGTATTTCACCCCAAGTATCAGGAAGATAACGAGGCTTATCAAATATGCCGGACCTGTCGTATATAGCATAGAACGGGTGTGTTCATACAGATCAGTCTTCGCCACCGCCGCCGCAAAATTCGTAGAATCACTAAGCGGCGACTGTTTGTCTCCAAAATAAGCGCCGCATAGAATCGCGCCGGCCGTCATCCCTGCCGGTATTCCAAGTCCCGCACTGATTCCCACAAATGCGACCCCGATTGTTCCGATGGTCGTCCAAGACGAACCTGTGACAAGGGACATCACGCTGCATAAGACCACCACCGACACCAGGAAAAAACGGGGTGAAAATATCTGAAACCCATAATATATGATCGCCGGTACCGTTCCGCCTGCCATCCAAGTACCAATGGTCACTCCGATCAGGCAGATGATCAGTATCGCCTCGATAGATTCCGAGATACTCTCTATCATACCGGCACGCATTTCTTGCCATGTATTACCATTCATCACACCATACAGCATAATGATAACAGTGCTGAAAACAAGCGGGATATGAGGGTTCTGCTTAAGCACCAGTACCCCGTATATCAGGACACCGATTGCAAGCAGCAGGCTTACACACGCCGCAGGAAATATATACTTGTCCTTCCTCATACACCGCACTCCTTCCTTGCTTAATCCTTGTTTACTTTATAATTTCCGATTCCAGCCACTGCAAATAGGATGCACAGCAACGGCGCCAAATATCCCATAAAATAATATGGAATATACGATGAGACTGCGATTCCCAGAGTAGCCGATACGTAAAGTCCTCCGGATCCCCATGGCACCATCGGCGCAAAGAGGACCGCATTGCCAACACTTCTGCACAACACGCTTCTATTTAACTCCAGATTGTCGTAAGCGCCCTCCAGCGCCTTGGACGGCAGCGTCATAGCCAGGTACGGATCTGCCGCAAAATAGCTGAATACAAATGTCAGAATATTTGTAAGAGATACCAACGGCACGATCTTTGTCACCATTTTTGAAATCTTCTCAAGCAATACGGATATAATGCCCACGCGCTGGAGCACACCTGCCATCCACATGGAGAAGATCATCAGTGCGACCGTACTCATCATATTATTCATTCCGCCCCGGGTAATGATACGGTCTACATCGGCTACACCCGTATTCCCCACATACCCGTTCATCAGATATCCCAATGCATCTGCCAGACTATCTTTCTGGCAGAACACGTCAACCACCACGCCGCTTACAGCCGCAAGGATCATGGTCGGGATTGCCGGCAGCTTGACCGCAAGAAGGATAAATAACACGATTGCCGGCAACAATACGGCCGGAGTCATATGGAATCCCTGCTCCAACCCCGCAAGCGTCTCCGCAATCTGTTCCCCGGAGCTTACATTTGCCGAGACAGAATAACGAAGGCCGATGATAATATACACGATAAAGCTGATCAGAAGCGCCGGACAGTTCGTACAGAGCATCCCCTTCACACCGTTGTACAGGCCCGCTCCTGAAATAGCCGTTGCAAAATTACAGCCGTCCGACATAGGAGACTGTGTATCTCCGAAGAACGCTCCGCAGCAAATCGCACCTACAACGACCGGCGCCGGGATCCCCATCGAAACTCCAATCCCAAGGAACGCGACTCCCACAGTTCCCACCGTCGTCCACGAGCTTCCGGTCAGTGTACTCATAACCGCACAGAGCACCACGGTAAACGGGAGCAGGAATGCAGGAGTAAATAGCTTCAAGCCTCCCCAAATCACATAAGGCACCGTCCCGCAGGCTACCCACGAACCAACCACCATCCCTATGGTCATGACGATAATGATAGCCTCAAGACTGCTGGCTATAGATTCCATCGCCTTGCTCATCATCTCTGCCCACGGTATCCCAAGATACAGGCCGTAGATCACCATGATAAATGTGCAGACAAGTATCGGAATATGCGGCGACAACTTAAGTACCAGAATTCCTGCCATCAGAACACCTACAGAAAGAACCAGCACAAGAAGCGACATACCCAGAACTGCTTTCCGTTCCTCTGGTCTTTCCTTCCTCTTATTTTCACTCATAAACAGATCCTCCATACCTTTTGATAAAACATTGTACCGGCCGTTAATGTTTTCACGATATAATTTTAATTCATCCATTTACTCTTTTCAATTCTTTGACCTGGTATCGTTATACAGGATTCCTCTAACCATTGACCTCCTGTCACCGGCATCAAATATTGAATCTGCCGTGTAACAGTTAAGAGGTCCGCACATTTGCTTCGCCGACCGTAAGAACATGATTCAGGAATACAGAATCCCATAGACGAAAAAAAAGACTTGCAATAGTTAAAAACTATAACAAGTCACCAATGTCTTCTCTGACAATCTCCATATACCGTTTTCCAATGTCCCCTGGACATTCATCTTTATACAGAACGAACCCAACCGTGATCGCTCCTTCTACATTCAAGGGAACCGCCACGATATCCTCCCCTTGAAGTTCTTTATTTACCATCTGCGTACAGATAGTAAATCCGCCGAGCTTCCGAAGCAAATAGAACAGCGTACTTCGGTCGCTGACCTTGATATTCCTTCGATGCTCCAGGATCTTTAATATTTCTTCGGAAAAATAATTAGAATTGTATTCTCCTTTTCCAAAAGACAGAAATGTATACGGCTTCAAATCTCTGAATTTGATCTCTTTTTTCCGAGCTAACGGATGTGTATCCGTCACATAAATATAGGATTTCGATTGAAATAATTCTGCAAACTCAAGTCCCGCCTCTTCCAAGTTCTTAAGGATCATTCTTGCATTAAAATGATTCATATAGAGAATCCCGATCTCACTTCTGCGGTTCTGTACATCTTTGATCACTTCCTCCGTCGTGGTCTCCCGGAACGTAAAATCGAATTCTCCTGGATCCATCTCCTTAAGCAGCCTCACGAACGCATTGATCGCGAATGTATAATGCTGTGTGGAGATTCCGAACTTCTGCTTGGATGGTTTAGCTCCAAGATAATGCTCCTTAAGTTGGTTCTCCTGTTCCACGATCTGCAGTGCATAACAGAGGAATTCCTTTCCTTCAGCCGATACCGAGATCCCCTGATTCGTCCGGTTGAAGATGGATATCCCGATCTCCCTCTCCAACTCCCTGATCGCGCTTGACAGACTTGGCTGAGAGACATACAGCTTCTTCGCCGCCTCATTCATCGAACCTCTGTTAGCGACCTCAACCGCGTATCTTAACTGCTGCAGGGTCATTCTCTTTCCCTCCTTCTACAACTCCTTTAAGTCAAAGACCTCGCGGGAATCACCGCTCCAAACTCAACAGATAATCAATCGCCCCAAGCAGTTCTCCTTTCTTTCCCGGCAGCACTCCCTGGATCGTAAACTGGTCAAGAACCGTGGTGTCCTCAAACAGGCAGTCTGTAACCGTAAGATTCTCAAGCAGAAGCCTCTCCTCCCTCAAGATCTCCGCCGGCGTCATCTCGTCAAAATTCCCCGCCTTTGCCTCTTTATAGAGAATCGTGTCCTCCCACAGCTTTAATTTCAGGCACCAGATATTGCGCGGATGCACCTGATTCAGCATCCTTGCCGTCTCAATGGCATGCAGGCGCGAGAAGGTACGTCCGCCAAGCCCCGGGATAATGGTCAGATAATAATCGATACCCACCTGGTCAAGCCTTGACAGCGCCTCTATGACCTGCGCCGAGGTAATCCCCTTATTCCGCGCCTCCAGGATAGAGTCACTCCCGCTCTCCACTCCGATGTGAAGCGCCTGAACCCCTTCTCCTGCAAGCCTGGCCAATTCCTGATCCGTCTTGCGCAGGATATCGTCAATACGGGAATACATTGCATATTCCCGCACCTTCGGCATATATCTGTGCGTAAGCCCTATGGTCTTAAGGATACGCTCCGCATCCATGCAGAACGCATTTTCCCCAAGGAAGAAGAGACGTGTATCCTCGGGACGAAGTTCGGCGAGGATCTTAAGGTCGTGCTCAAGCCTCTCCATGGAATGGATCTTAAATGTGTCTTTGGCAAAATCACAGAACGTGCATCTGTGCCAGCTGCATCCAAGCGACACCTCTAAGGCCGCCGTCGCCTGCTCATGGGGCGGCAGATAGATGGTGTCATGTGTATAGATCGACTGATATAATTCTTCACGCGTCATGTTCGCATCCCCCCTTAAGACATTCTGTTGTTTCTGATTTTCTCTGCTGTTGGGAAGATACTCTTCTCACAGATGATCTCAAACATCCTCTTATAATGCTCCTTCTGTGCAGAAGTTATGATCTCAACACCAAACGCTGTCTCCGGAATATCGTCTACAATCCCCCTGATCTTACCCATATCCACCTTATCGGCAAAGCGAAGCACCGCCGTATTACACTCCTCATTCTGCATACTTTCTATAAATGCAAACGGATGCAGATGTCTCCCGCTCTTATCGGTAAAAAACGAAGTTCCTGTTTCCAATGCATCCTGAATAATATCTGCTTCGTTGCACAGCCTGCGCTCTGCAACTGATGGATTTCGCTTATTAAATAATGCATTCCCGTTATCGTATACCGGGGCCAGCGAGATTGAGCCGTCTCCATTGATAAATATACCCCAATTCCCGTTATTACGGTCATTATTTCTTATAAAAGCATCCACCACAAACATATCCCAAAACCGCTCTTTCACATTTGGGGTATCCTTTAAAATATCCGATGTATCCATTACGATAAGTACATCTTCTAATACCTCTCCATGATGATCGCTGCTTCCTGTCAGATTCGCATCATTCTCAGTCACGGCGTTCTTAATCTTTCCATAATCAATCATGGCCCGGTACGGATCAAAATCCCGGCAGGCAACAACAATCTTTCCATCCCGATATCCCAGTATCGTTTCATGTACCGGAATATCAAGCGACTCATAGACCTTTGATCCTATATATTCACTGATCGGACTTGTCGTATAAGCCGGAATATGATGATTAGGTTTATCTTTACCAGGAAAATGTTTTGTATTTTCCGGGAATTTTACCATCCAGCGGGCGCCGTCGATCAATATGCCATATTTTGAACCTGATAAACCGCCGTATAATCCCCAGCGGTCTTTTTCATATCGGTTTAAATCCTTAATCTCAATCATAGCAAGTCCTCACTTTTTTACCTGATATCATAAACACTCCGAAGCCTGATCCCTTCCGCCTCTCCCGAGAGGATCTTCACACGCCTCTCATCCCCGTTCAGATCAAAATAATTATCCGAGAGGATCAGGTCTTCCTGCTCGTTCAGTATCTCCACACTCTTCGCATACGCACCCGCCGCCACAACGATCTCATCCCCTTCCACACGGAAGGACAACTTCGGATCCTCATACCTGAAATACTTAGGGTACGAGAAGATGACCGTTCCGTCAGATATCACCCTGCCGTCCTGTCTTATCTCATAGCTTACATACTCCGAGAAGATATCCACATCCGGCAGCATCACCTTGTCAAGCCACACGCTTGTAAGCGCCGGAACCCGTAATTCCTTCGTACCGCCGTCGCGGAGCACCTGCGCCTTCGCATTGCGGAGCGCCCAGGATACCTCTACCACCTGCTCTTCTCTGGTCTCGTTCGCTACATTTAACCGGACCGACTTCTCAAATGTAAAATGCTCCCGGTTCATATCGGCCTTCTGCGTCATCATGCTCTCTTCCTGACAGGAGATCATGAGCGGCGCAAAGAAACGCTTCTCCGCATAGTGAAGTGCCTTCCATCTTCCGCAGTAATCAACGGAGGACCAGGAGATCACCGGCCAGCAGTCGTTTAACTGCCACACGATCGCACCCATACAACGTCCCCTGTTCCTTCGGAAATGTTCGACCCCGTATCGGATCGCGTCTGCCTGCAGAAGTTGCGACGCATAAATGAGCGTGCCGAAATCCGTCGGATAGAGATAGGTCCGCTGCAGATAGTTCATGATCTTCCCATTCGCGCCGTTGTTGCGCTGATGCTTCTCCATGATGTAGGAGAAGATATTCATATCCTTCGGATCGTCTGTGAAGGTCTCGATGGTCTTCCTGCTTGGGAAGGACTGGAATCCGAATTCAGACGCATAGCGGAAGTAATACTTACGGTAATCGGAGAACGGTTTATTCCCATGCCATACATCCCAGTAATGCACATCTCCCCTGTCTGGGCTGTTCGGCTCGTCAAACGCCCCTCCCGACGACGGGCTTGCCGGCCAGTAGAAGGTCTGGGGATCGTATTGTTCCAACACCTCCGGGATCAACTGCTCATACATGATCACATAATCCCTCACTTCTGTCTTCTTCGATACCCATTCTCCCTGATCTACGAACATCTCCATCTCATTATTGCCGCACCACAATCCCAGTGACGCGTGATGGCGGAGACGCTTGATATTGTCGATGAACTCCTGCCGGATATTCGTCTTGAATTCCGGCGTCAGTTCGTATACGGCGCATGCGAACATGAAATCCTGCCAGACAATAAGCCCCAGCTCGTCACAGATGTCATAGAACCAGTCTTCCGGATAATAGCCGCCGCCCCATACGCGGACCGCATTGTAATTCGCAGCAACGCACTGGCTAAGGAGCTTCCTCGTAGTCTCCGGCGTCACCCTTCCAAGCAGATGATCCTCCGGGATATAGTCCGCCCCCATGGCAAATATGGCAACACCGTTCACTTCATGGGCAAAACTCTCTCCCCACTCGTCCTTCTCAATCCTCATAGTCATAGTGCGAAGCCCGATCCGGCGTTCCCAGGTATCTGCCGGCTCGCCGTCTGCATACAGGGTCACTTTCACCGTATATAACGGCTGTTCGCCGTAACCGTTGGGCCACCAAAGCATGGGATTCTCTATATGAATCTCCTTTGGAGAATCGGTATAGTTCCGGATGGTTCCATCCGGAGCTGTAATCTCAACCTCGTAGTGAACTCCCTTTACAAGCCGCTCATCACAGAATGTCTCCATCTCTGGATCCACTTCCAACCGCAGCGTCACCCTCTCCCTAGAATGCTCCTGCCGGATATATACGCTGCCTAGCCTTGCCTTCTTCACTCCAAACAACGATACCGGACGGAAGATCCCCGCATCCGGCAGATGTGCTCCCCAGTCCCATCCGAACATGCAGTGTGCTTTCCGGATATGGACGAATCCGTCCATGGCGTCCTCCGCCCCAAGCGTCCTGCATTTGGCGAATTCTTCCCGGATGTACTTGAGAGGAGAATGCAGCACAACCCGCAGCACATTCTCCTTCTCCTTAATACTCTCTGTCACATCATATTCCCAGATCCGGTGCATATTATACGCATTACCAAGATGCTCCTGATTCAGGTATATATCTGCGATCGTATCCAATCCGTCAAAATGAAGCAGGACCCTGTCCTGCTCCAATAACTCATCCCCGACATCAAAGCATACTTCATATTCATAATCATCTTCCATCAGAGGAAGCGCACGGATCTCATTGTCCCTCCAGAACGGATCCTCCATATTGCCGTTACGCAGCAGATCCGTATAGACCGTCCCGGGGACAACCGCAGGCTGATCTGGCTCCCCTGTTCTTCGCATCCGCCAATTCTTGTTCAATATTTGCTTTACCATATCTCCTCCTAATTGGCCTTCGGATACTCATTGCACAGCAGACGGTACGGCTCTTCATCCTCCTCGATCTCCGGGAAGCGTCCGATCGGCTCGTAGAAACGGTTATCATGCTCATCATCATTGCACATGGACACCTCTCCCAACAGAACGTCGCCGCTTCCTTCCTCCACATGGAAATCATGATACATATATGGATAGATCGTGATACTCTCGCCCGGAATCAGCTTAACCTTCGTGCCTGCCGGAACCGTATACTCTCGCCCGTCACAGTTCACCGTCACATCCGTATCTGCAAATTCACCGTCCTTCGTGGAATTATACACCGTGATCAGCACATTACCGCCGCCTCTGTTGATGATATCTTCCATCTTATTCCAATGGAAATGCATGGGCGCCATCTGCCCTTCCTTCACGAAGAGAAGCTTCTCCGCATAAGTCTTCGTGTACTTATCCATCTTCAGATTCCCGTTGCGGATCGTGATCAGCGAGAAGCCCACCTCGTCGAATCTGCCAAGGCCGTAATCCGTGATGTCCCACCCAAGCATATTATCCCGGATCTCATCATATTCCGCTCCCTTATTCTCCCAGTCCTTCGCAGACCACTTGCAAAACGGCGGGATCTCGAAGCCATGAGCCTCAATCATCTCCTCCATACACTTAATCTCTGCATTGATTTTTGAACGTTTCATCTTATATAATCTCCTTCCTGTCTTCTTTTCACACATCTTCCGTAACAGTTCAGATACCTTCACTGGTACCGGCATCCGGCCATTAAAAATCGCTTCGCGATGGGCCGTATGTTTTCAGGCTCTACTCTATGGCACGGTCAGCGCAGTGAATGCGCAGACCTGTCTGAACTGTTACCATATTTCGGCATCTGTCTTTCCCGACACATTGCCGCCGGCTCTCAACAGATTCTCTGCCTCCTGCTCCACCCCGTCAAGCTCCTTTCCGGTCAGGAATGACAGCACAATCTGCTTCCGCTCCGCGGCAAACGGCTCCATCTGATGCAGGCTATTCTCCTCTATATGATAGGGTCTCCCATAGACGCTGGAATTAGCCGGTTCTAACCCCACGACATAATCCCCCGGCGCGATAGATTTCCACTGCATGAAATACGGTAATTCCCTTAAATTATATTCTATTTTCAATCCAATTCCAAGTTCTTTATTGATAATCGCGGCAAATGTATTCCCTTCCCGGTCCGCTGCCATCTCATGCAGGAACACATACTCAGGCTCATTGTCCTTTGGCGGTTCCATCCGACTGAAATTCTCTGTATGAAGCGCCGCCGTCTCATCCCGCGGGAACACCTTCCGCGTTGGGATGATGATCTCGGAAGCCTCACACAGAAGCGGATATCCTGCATTCATATGGTACAGCAGCATCATCGGCTCCCTGCGGAAGCCCTCATTCGTGATCTCATCCTCGATACAGATCTTGTTCTCTCCATACCGGGTCGTGACCCTTCGGCGCAGCACAAGATTCTCTCCGAACAGCTCTGCCTCCCGCATGGTTCCCGATATCTCGGCGAAGTAATCATCCCCGTCCCAGTATGCCTTCGCTCCCACATGCTCCGCCGGAGTCGTGCGGATCCGTCCATGCATAGGATAGTCCCTGCCGCCGATCCTGCAGGGCGCGCAGATATTCTCAAGCCCGCAGGTAAACAGCATCCCGCCCATGATACTGCGCTGCGCTTCCGCTCCGTTGGTATCATAGTGGCTGCGCCCCATCAGCCCCGGCTTTGCCAGGAAACTGACGTTATGGCCCAAGAACGAAACATCTGTAATATCCAGGCACTTATCCGCCATCACGCCGAATCTGAGCGGACCATTCTTCACCTCGTAAGCACGCATCCCCCTGGCTCTTCCCTCTTCATAGGTGACCGGGCGTACATACATAAGCTGCTGCATGCTTCCCACCTTACTCAACAGTGTTTTCTTTTCATTCACCGATCATTTCTCCTTTCCCAGACTGCGCAATACAGCGCAGGCCTTGCGTATCTCTTCCCCGTCCGTGCGCAGGATCGTATATTCATCAAAGGCCGGAAGCCCCATACTGACCTCTTCCTTCCGATATCGCATACCGCTGTTCAGCTGCCGCTTGCCTGACATATGGAAGCTGGCTGCAGATATCTCCTCTGTCATACTCTGAATCACCTCTGCATTCACCCCGCCTCCGACCAGGATCTCGATCCGCCCCGCCGCCTGATTGATCAGTCTCTTCAATACGTCCCTGCCCTTCACACAGTCAGATGCCTGTCCCGAAGTCAGAATGGTATCCACGCCTAAGGAGATCACCTCTTCTAACGCCTGATACGGATCCCTGCACACATCGAACGCCCGGTGAAATGTAACATGCATCTGACCGGCACAGGTCTTAAGTTCCCGCATCCTGTCCATATCCACATCCCCGTCCGCTCTCAGGCACCCCGTTACCACTCCGTCTGCTCCCAGCTTTCGAAACATCCGGATATCTTCTCTTAACATCTGATATTCCGCTTCCGTGTACAGAAAATCACCGAATCTCGGACGGATCAGAACGTTCAGTTCGATATCACATTTCTTCCGGATCTGCTTAAACTGACTTATTCCCGGCGTCGTCCCGCCTATCAGCAGGTTTGCGCAGACCTCCAGCCGGTCAGCTCCGGCTTCTGCTGCAATCACCGCAGATTCTACGGAATCAACACATACTTCCAGTCTCATCTTCATATCCTCCCCTCACTTTCCTCGTTTGAAGAAAGGCAGCCCTCTCCCACACGCAAGGGCTGCCTTTTCACAGTCCGCATCCTGCCGGCTGCGGACCACGGCATCTATCTATTACTCATTCTACTTCGATGCCTTCCACTCGTCAATCTGTTTCTGCATCTCCTCGATCACCTTGTCGATACCCGTCGCCTCTAACTTCTCCTGAAGCTTCGGCAGATATTCCTTGGGGTCTACGCTTCCGGTGTAGAGAGATTTGCCAAATTCATCCATTACATTGCCGAATCCGGCTACTTCCGTGCTGACCGGTTCCAGATCGAAGTCGAATCCAAAGGACGGAGCCTCAACAGACGAATCATTGAATTCCTTGAAGACCGCCCATTTATCCACCGGCTCATTCTCCAGTACATAGGTGTTGAATAATCCGCCCTGTACCCAGTAGGATACAGAATAGTTCTTCCTTGTCTCCTCGTTCAGCTTGATCTTGTTCTCATACACATACGGCTTCCCTTTGGCTTCGGCCGCTTCATCGGCCGGAACCTCAGCCTTATCCCAGTGTTCGCCTTCAATACCGTAGTTCAGCAGATTCCTGAGATACTCATCCGTATTGACCAGGTTCAGGAACTCTACCGCCTTCTCCGGATGCTTGGTCTGCGCGTTGATGGCAGTGAGGGCTCCGCGGGCGGAGATATTTGTCACATAAGTATCCATGATCGGAGTCGCCACAACTTCATATCCCAAGTCTTTTCCCCATACCAGCTCTGCATACGGCTGTCCGTCTCCCTTCGTCACAAAGCGCTTCACAGACTTGTCGTCGGAGGCCGTAGCCGCGTCTTTATTTATATAGCCTGCAAGATAATATTTCCTCATAGTCTCAAGAGTCGACTTCATCTTCTCAGTCTCAAATACATTCTTGACCGTCAGCGTATCGTCGCCGTACTCGATACCCACCGGATTCTGGATCAGATCCATATAGATCGGCGCGGAATAGCTGCTGGTAAGATACATCGGCACTACATCCGGTTCCTTCTCCTTGATAAGCTTAAGCCATGGTTCCAGATCCTCCAGGCTGTGGATCTCGTCTACCGGAATCTCATATTTGTCGACATATTCTTTGGTAAATACCCACATCGGCATACTTCCGATCTCTTTCTCGCTCGGAACGCCGTAGGTCTTGCCCTGTACCTTTGCCGCTTCCCAGAAACGCCCGTCAATATTCTTGTACATCTCTGTATCCTTGATGTAATCATCGATCTGGAGGAATGCACCCTTGTTCGCGTTCTGGAGATAATTATTGGCCCAGGAGCAGGTGAAGCACAGATCCCAGTCATCCCCTGTATTGATCACGACCTGCATCTTCTGGTCATAATCGCCCCAGCCGGCCGTATTGATCTTCAATTTCACACCGATCTTCTCTCCTATATATTCATTCACCTTCTCGATCACCCGATCCTGGTCCTTCTGCGCATCACCGATCTGCCACCAGGTCAATTCCACGATCTCGTCCCCGCTTGAATTCGTCTCTGCCGTCTTGCCGCCGCAGCCTGCCAGAAGTCCTGCCGTCATTACCGCCGCAAGCCCTGCTGCCGCGAATCTCTTTATCATCTTAAACTTCATCACTATTCCCTCCTGATTCATTCTACTCTTTCACTGCTCCTACCGTCAATCCGTTTACAAAATATCTCTGGAAGAACGGATAAGCGAAAATAATCGGTAACGTAGATATCACTACGATCGCCATCTTAATAGTCTCTTTCGGCATATTTGCCGCCGTCGTGATCCCGTCGACACCCATGGCGGCTTTGTTGTTGGCCAGCCAGTCGATGGAGCTCTCAATCTGGATCAGCAGATATTGGAGCGGGATCAGATCCTTGTTATCCATATACATCATGGCATTGAACCAGTCGTTCCAGTAACCAAGCGTCAGGAACAGTCCTATAGTCGCAAGCCCCGGCAGCGCCATAGGAATGACGATCTGGAAGAACAGCCTCCACTCCGACGCTCCGTCGATCTTCGCCGATTCCACGACCGCATCCGGAATACTCGTCTTGAAGAACGTCCGTAACACGATGATGTTAAATGAATTCAGACACAGGGGCAAGATCAGCGCCCACAGAGAGTCTTTGAGCATCAGTACCTTGGTCACGATCAGGTAATTCGCAATCATACCGCCGCTGAACAGCATGGGGATGGTGATCACCGTCGTGAAGAATTTGCGGAACGCATAGGTTTTCCTGGACAATGCGTAGGCATAGGTACCCGTAAGCAATAATCCGATTATCGTTCCCACTATGGTGATAAAGATCGTCACCCCATAGCTCTTGAGAATATTTTCCCCGGCGCTTACGATATATTCATAGGCATAGAAGCTTAGCTTCTCCGGGATGAACCGGTATCCGTTCATCGCCAGCGACGCCTCATCTGTAAATGAGATGATGATGACGAAGATAAACGGTACGACGCAGATCAGCGACAATACTGCCAAGATTATGTTAAACAGAACATTCGTCGGCGTCTTGATCTGATTATATTTACATTCTTCTGCTTCCAGCTTCTTGATTCTTTTCTGCAGCTTTCTGTTGGAAACTTTTGCTACTTTCGTATCTTGTGCTGCCACAGGTTTCCCTCCCTTCTAAAACAATGCATTCTCATTATCTACCTTTGATACGATCTTATTGGCGATCATGATCAGCACGAATCCGACCGTCGACTGGAACAGCGCCGCAGCCGAGCTCATTCCGATCTCGCCGCTGGTCTTAAGCGCCCGGAAAATATATGTATCAAGTACATTCGTTACCGGGTACAGCGGGCCGGAATTCTTCGGCAGCTGGTAGAACAATCCGAAGTCCGCCTTGAAGATTCCGCCGACAGACATGATCAGTAGGATCGTGATGACCGGCTTCAGAAGCGGCAGAGTAATGTATTTGATCTGCTGCCACTTGCTGGCCCCGTCAAGCACCGCCGCCTCATAATAGGTCTTGTCGATTCCGCAGATCGAAGCAAGATAAACCACCGTATTGTATCCCATTCCCTTCCACTGGCTCATGAAAATGATGATAAAAGGCCAGAACTTCGTCTCCGTATACCAGGAAACCGGCTCACCGCCGAACTGCTGGATGATCGCGTTGAAATAACCCTTCTCAGGATTCAGGAATGCGAACACGCAATAGCTTACAACTACCCATGACAGGAAATACGGCAAGAACATGGAGCTCTGATAGATCTTCATCATCCCCTTGTTCTTGATCTCATTGAGAAGCAGTGCGAGCACCACCGGCACCGCCACGCCAAGGATGATAAATGTCAGATTGTAAAGCACCGTATTTCTTACAATAATCCACGCGTCGCCGCTGCTGAACAGGAATTTGAAATTGTCAAACCACACGGTCTCGCTCGTGAATAAGTTATAGAAGAACCCGTCTCCGGATAACCGGAATTTCTTGAATGCCACCAGAATACCGAACAACGGCAGGTAAGCAAAAAACAGAAACCAGATTGCTCCCGGCATGCTTAAGATCAGCAGCTCTTTATTTGCCTTAAGCCGGCTAAGGAAATTCCCTTTGGGTTTCCCGGCTTTTTTTGTATTAGCCTTCACTCTTAACCTCCTCCTTTTCCCGGACACATTCTCATCGGATTGCAGCTGCATTTCTAACCGTATGATCTGGCGTCCGCACTGTCTGTCAACTTACCGGTCCGTTAAACTGCAGTGTTTTGTATCTGTATCGTAACAGTTCAGATACCTTCACTGTTATAGGCATCCGGCCATTAAAAATCGCTTCGCGATGGACCGTACGCTTTCAGGCTCTACTCTATGGCACGGTCAGCGCAGTGAATGCGCAGACCTGTCTGAACTGTTACTCTGTATCAACTATATCATTGTGCAGTTTGTATGGAAAGTTGAAAACTTTCGGGTTCATTGGACAAATTCTAGTAGGATCATTTCTATTTTTACGCACAAAAAAACCGTGAAATAATATGTCCATCATTTCACGATTTTGTCCACTTACATATTTGCAAATATCATTTCTTCAACTTTTGAATTTTTCATAAATTCATCTCTTGAATTACAATTCAAAATTTGATTAATATCTTTCTCATTGATTTCTATAATGGGTATGTTCCTTTGCCTCGCAATATATAATTCCTTTCCTACCCAACTAGAAGAATTCACATCAGACGACTTTATTAAACATAAAATATTAGATTCCTCAAGCACTTTATAAACATACCCCTGATGATCTGGCGAACAATTATCCAAGATATCAAAATACGTTTCAACTGTACTGTAATCTCGAAATTTATTTTTGATACTAAGAAGAATATCGATATTAATTTCACTATCCCTTAACGTATAACTAAAAAAGATTTTATTATTACGCACTAATATTCCCCCATATTTCAACACAAACTTTAATTAACAAAGGAGCAATAATTGAAACAATAATTAATCCCAAATATAGAATCTGTGATCCATTAAAAAATGATCGGAATAACCGCCTCTTACTTCTATTCTCTGACCGAACCGGCAATCCATTCCGCTTTTTTATCTCATCCATCCTCTTGTTCATATTCTCTCTTAATCTATCCTGATAAAAATATAATACTACATCAACAGCATAAAACAAAACCGGTATCAGAATCCCTAATAACTCTAGAGCAATTACAAGATTGGACAATGGACTTTCTTTATAGATACCTGCCAACAACGTATATACCGCGATCTGTACCGTGACACATAATTTTTTCGTTTCCAAACTATTATTACTGAAATTCAATGTTGCTTTATGTAGCTGATCTATTTGAATCTTATCTAATTCATCTGCTATTACCCTCTGCTCATCACTCAAATTCCTTTTATTTGCTCCCAACAATCCACCTCAATGATATCTTTCTCACTTTTTAATAGTTCTCTATATAATATAAGCCAGATAAATTGAAATTTCAATATTTGTACATCATATTCGCCATTTTATTACAGTTATTTTCTTCATTTTATATCATATTTTGCCGAAAAATGTCTAATACTTTTTCATCTCCCGCAGCGATGCCGGAGACACCCCGTAACACTGCTTAAACTTCCGGTAAAAATAACTGGTATCCGGATATCCCACCTGCCTCGCAATGTCATTGATCTTCATATTGGTATTCAGGATCAGCTCTTTCGCAATCCCATTCTTCGTGTTACTGAGATACTGTGCAAAGGAACATCCCACTTCCTTCTGGAACAGCTGCCCCAGATAAGACGCATTCATATGGTACTTATACGCCAGTGTCTTGAGGTTCATATCTTCTCTGTAATTCTTCTGAACTTCCGCGATGATCTGGCGCACCACAGGGGTATACTGAGAATTCTCTTCATGCATACATTCGATGATCTCTGTAATCTCTGACACAAATGCCGTCTTAATTCCGTAAATATCATCTGCACCAAAAATCGCCTCCATAAGTTCCGAGAGATCATGGAACCTACACGATTCAAGTTTGTATTCTTTTTTCATATCCTGGAGCAACATTGCGATCTTCACTGCAATTTGATACAATGAACCCGCATCAGCATCTTTTTGTATATTGTTGATAAGCAGGTCTTCTATATATCTGATCGCCGATTCCTTCTCTTTCTTCAGAATGAATTTCCTAAGCCGTGCTTCATCCATACTGATCGCTTCTGTTTTCCGGTCATGGATCTGCCTTTGGCTGATACAGCTTCCGTATCCTTCAATGACCAGATATTTTTGAAGTTTCTTTGCTGATCTGTAAGCCTTCGGAAGCTGTTCGATTCTTTGAATGGATGGTCCTACGCAGACAAATGTCATTAGATTGTATCTGCTCTCAATCCGATTCTGAAGATCCTGAAAATATTCCTGCACCTGCTCTTCTCCCATATCACCGGCTTCCAGTACCATTAACAGATTGTCCGGCGGAAGATGTACAAGCTCAAGCCCATTTTCTTGCTTTAAGTCCACGATCACATCTGCAATTTTATTCTCTTTTAAGCCGTCCATATTCCATCTCATCACTGCTGCATAGAAGTTTGCACCCGCTTTTATGATTCCCAACGCTTCTGCAAACTTTTGGTATTCTTTCTCTTCTGGTTCCGTTTTCCCTAACTCATCTGCCGCAGGCTTCCCATTTAAGAAATGCATCCACTCGGTCTTCTCATCAATATAACGGATCTTCTCCTTATCCATCTCCTCAAGCTTCTGTACCGTCTCCCGAAGCTGACGCTCCAGTTCCTCCTCATTGACAGGCTTCAGGATATAATTCTCCACATCCAGCCGGACCGCCTCTCTGGCATAGGAGAACTCATCATATCCGGTCAATATGATAAAGCGCACCTGTTCATCCATCTCACGGATCTTCCGTAGAAGTATAAGCCCATCCATCTCCGGCATGCTGATATCCGTCACCACGATGTGCACCGGCTCCTTCTCCCACAGTTCAAGCGCCTCCATGCCGTCGTGCGCCATATGCACCACGTCAAGACCCAGCGCTTCCCAATCTATGATATTCCGAATTCCCTGTAAGATCAGTTCTTCATCCTCCACTATCATTACTTTCTTCATCATATACCTTCCTCCTGAACAACCGGAACTGCTTCGTCTGTTTTGAACCTCAAGATCACCCGGAGGCCTCCCCCGCTTCTCGATTCTATATGAATCCCATATTCTCTGCCATAGACAGCCTTAAGCCTTCGGTGGACATTGGCAATACCAATCGACGACTGCTTCTTCATGGCATCATTCTCAAGCTCCTGATTCTTTGCCGTGATCTCATCCTCCGCCATTCCTTTTCCGTTATCCTCCACGATTATCCGAAATCCCGTACTTGCTGCACATCCCTCTGTAAGACAGCGTCCATCCCTGCATTCGTATGTCTCTTCCTTCTCAACAACTATTTTCACATAATTATCCTGTTCCTTCATCCGTATCCCGTGGATAAAATAATTCTCAATCACAGGCTGCAGCACGAACTTAATGATCGGCGCCTGCAGATATTCTTCCGGACATTCTACCATGGCCTTGAACTGATTCGGATAACGGAACTCAAAAAGCTCCATATATTTCTTACTGTAGTGAAGTTCCTGCGCCAGTGTAATGATATCCGCTTCCTTGATCTGCGCGCGGAAGGTAACAGCCAGACTGTAGAGCATCTTCCCGACCTCCCGGTCTCCGTTGCAGATAGCCTTCATACGGATCGCCTCCAGCGTATTATACAAGAAATGCGGATTGATCTGGCTCTGCAGCGCCGCCATCTCGGCATCCTTCTGCTCAATCTCAGCCAGATACCGCTTCTTAATATGCTCGTCCAGATTCACGCACATTTCATTAAAATAACCGGCGATCACATCCAGCTCATCTCCGTTCTTATCCGTCGGGATCCGTACATCCAGATTACCGTCCATTACCTTCGTCATTCCCTCCAAGAGACGGTTCAGCCTTCCGGCAAGCTTCTGCAGATGATATTTTACAAATATTTCACCCAATATCATCACCGCGATCCCGACTGCCAAAAGCATCACGGCAACAGACCAGGGCACCGCCGCCGCCCGGTCCTTCTCAAGATAACCGATCACATGGTACTGCCCCTTCCAGGCCTCCTCCACATAGGCGTTCAGCATACTCTCCAGCGCGCCTTTATTATCGGCCTTCATAATATCGGCGATCTTATGCCTGCCGGAAGACTCATATACCGGCGATCCGGCATCATTGTACACGATCAGCTCCGCACGGGAATAATACTGCCGGATCGTCTCGAACCTCTTACTCTTAAATTCCAGGATCATACACCCCTTAACCTGCATCGTCGCCGGATTCCGGATCTCCTTAAGATAGGCAAAACTGTCTTCTCCTACCAGATCCACAGCTTCAAGCCGGCGCTTGAATTCATCATCGCCGGCTCTCCTGTAGCTCTTCCCATCCCTTGTATATTCCGTTATCTCATCCCGCTCATAGCTGTACAGAGTAATATGATCCAGGCTTGTGTATGCCTGGAGTGCATCCAGGAAAAATTTCTCGATGCCTTTGTATCCGCTGAGCTTGTTCTCAATATAAGTATCCAGGCGATACTTCTGGTAGACGGCAGGATCGTCCGTCATATAGTGCAGCACATCATTAAGCTCCATACTCGACTTGTACAGATCTTCGTGAATATATTCCGCTGTGTCCGAAGTATCCTCAAGATACATAACCGCCGACTCACTCATCATCTCCGTGTAGCTTAAGCTCTGTTCAAGGACACGGTTTCTGGTACTGTTGAAGAAATAAATGACCAGCGCGGATATGACACATAATAAAATGAGCGTATAGATATAGAACAGTTTATTATATAATTGCTTTGAACTCTTAACCTCCATTGTCAGCGCCCTTCCACACTATCTTTCCTCAAGCTGCCTCATCACACTCTGATTCATGAACATTACCAGGAATCCATACACACTTCCCATGAACAGCACCGTTGTCCCCGCCGATATCTCGAACGCCACGAGGACAACGCCAAGCGCCGCGATATTCCCAAGAGCAGCTATAGGCTTCGCCACCAGAAGAGTCACCGCAGTCCGTGCAATCTGCAGATTGCTCATCTCATAGCGGCTGATCAGCAGATAGAGATTCGGTGTGACAAGGACCGCCGCCACGAATAATATGATAAACAATACGGCAAGCGGCAGGATCCTTATCTGCACTGAAAAGAATTCTATGTTCGTCCAGCATACCAGGATCACCAATAACTGTCCCGCACCAAGCTTTGCCTTCTGCCAGAGGTCCGCACAATACCCTTTCCTATAATCCCTGAGCGCACGCCCTTCTGTTCCGTGAATCAGACGGTTCATCGCATACATCACGGCTGACAGCGCCGGCGCCATCGGCAGCAGACACAGGAGGAACAAAGGAAGGCACTCCCGGATCTGGCCTGCCCCAACGAACAGCAGGAACAGCAGCACCGGAATATTGGAAATGATAAACAACAGATTCACCGTGAAGAAGTAGCAAATCTTCTCGCAGAATCCCAATACCTTCTCTATGTTAAATAATTCTCCCATATCACCGGCTCCTTATACTTTCATCAATATCGTCTTGATCTCATATGCATGCAAATTCATGCTGATCTCACCCTGTGTGAACTCCGTGAGCGGACGTTCCCTTAAGTCGCATTCCGCCCATTCCTGACAGGCGAATCCAGGCTTCACCGTCACCTCCTGCCTCGCTCCCGCGAACTCATGGAAACGGATCACAATGTAATTCCCGTCTTCTGATTTCTTCACCGCATCCAGCTCCACCTGCGTGTTGCTGAAAGCTATAAAGCTGTCATACGGCAGCACGCTTTTGCCCTTAACGGCCTGCATCGGTTCATTCAACGCGAACGCTTCCTGAACCACCATTCCTTCCACGAAGTCCCCCTTATGAGGAAGCAGCGCATAGGTAAATGTATGGGTTCCCTGATCCTGCAGATGATCCGGATGGGTTCCTGCTCTCAACAGAGAGATCCGCAGCACGTTATCCTTGATGTCATGGCCGTACTTGCAGTCATTCAGGATGCTTACTCCGTAGTTCCGCTCCGACAGATCCGCCCAGCGGTGGGCTACCGTCTCGAACTTCGCCTGATCCCAGCTTGTATTCCAGTGGTTCGGACGCCGCACATTGCCGTACTGTACATCATATGTTCCATAGGTCGAACGGACATCCACCGGGAATGCCGCCTTCAGAAGCTGATGCTGGTCATGAAGTTCCACCTCTGTGCCAAAGTCGATCCTCCGGTCATTGCTGTAGAGAATCATATCCTGACTGATCTTAGAGCATGCATCTGTCCCATGATCCCCGGCCGCCCTCTGATAAGGTGCAAAATTCCATTCCATATGTATCTTCATGCAGACCGGTCCTATCTCCGTAACCTGAAACGCTGTAAGATCTGTGATCTCCCGCATCTTCTCCTGATAAAAGATATCTATATCCCATGCCTCAAAATCCAACGGCTTGTCTTCGAATACCTGGAGTACATTGGCACGCTCTCCCTCCGGCACCACCTCACGCCTGTAAGTCTTATCGTACAGCCTCGTAATCTGTCCATACTGGTTCAGAGCTATCTGGTAGAACGGCGTCTCGATCTGTCTGCCATCCACATGAAATGGGAAATCTACCTCCGTCACAGGAACAGTCTCCGTTCCTTCTTCAAAGGTGATCAGCTTCATTCCCATCGCCGGAACCGCCTTCATCTCGACATAAGTCCCGCCCTGTCCCTTCTGGGCCGTCAATTCACTGCCTTCCTGATCTCTGAAGATTCCGTCTCTATTCTCCGGGATCACGACTATCTGGTCAGACGTCCACCCGGATGCATTGATCACCGTATATGTATCGTCCTTCTGTTCAAATACATTTTCATAGGCTTCCTGCTCCACTTCACGGGCAATCCCTTCGATATAAGCATAATCCTTCCTGGAATCTTCATATACCTCATGGATGGAAGAACCTGGGATAATATCATGGAACTGGTCTGTCAGGATGTGCTTCCACCCTCTGGTCAGCGCCTCCTGTTTCGCATCCGCAAGCTTCCCCGTAAGCAGCGCCTCCATCACCGTCAGCCACTCTGCTCTGCGGTAGAGAAGCTCCATCTTACGATTCATGCGCTTGTTATACGCCTGGCTTGTGTAAGTGCCGCGGTGGTATTCCAGATACAGCTCCCCGTCCCAGGTATGTACATATCTGTCCGTGTGCTCTACCGTATCATGAAGCTTACGGAAATATTCGCCTGCAGCGGACATCTTCACATGGGGCAGTCCCGGAATCTTGTCAAGCCTTCTTCTGCACTCCAGCATATCACGGTTCACACCGCCGCCCCCGTCCCCGTATCCGAAGGAGATTAAAAGATCCTTATTCATCTGCTTATCGCGGTAGGCGTCCCACACCCCCTTGACCGTTCTTGGCAGCAGGCTGCCGTTATAGGTGTAGAACCAGGAATCCCGCTCCCTCCACGGCTCTGGTGTCGTGATAAAATGAGTCAGGACTTCACTGCCGTCGATCCCTTTCCACTTAAATGTATCGTGCGGCATACGGTTATACTGGTTCCAACTGATCTTCGTGGTCATAAAAGTATTGATTCCCGCCTTTTTCAGGATCTGAGGCAGCGCCCAAGAATAACCGAACACATCCGGAAGCCAGAGGAATTCTACATCTTTGCCGAACTCATCCTTGATAAACTTACTGCCGATCAAGATCTGCCTTGTCAGGGATTCTCCGCTCGTCAGGTTGCAGTCGGCCTCCACCCACATAGCGCCGTCCGCCTCCCAGCGTCCCTCCTGTACCCTTTTCTTGATATTTGCGTAGATATCCGGGAATTCTTCTTTCATGTATTCATATAACTGCGGCTGTGTCTGCAGGAAAATGTATTCCGGGAACATCTCCATCAGCCGGAATACGGTTGAGAACGAACGGGAACATTTCTCCCTCGTATGCTTCAGCCGCCACAGCCAGGCAACGTCAATATGGGTGTGCCCCACACAGTAGACATTGATAATGGAATTCTTATCCATAGAATCAATTCTCTCGTTCAGCAGCTCGTCCGCACGGTATACAGATTCATAGAATTCTTCACTTCCCGGATACGTCCAGTCGATCAGGCGGCACGCGCCGTCAAGCGCCCCCCGAAGTTCATGCTGCACCGGATCTGAACTATCCAGCTCTTCCAACGCCTGCCGTACCATGGACGCCATATAGTAGAAGTCGTCCACCTTCTCATCCAGCCACGCAAGGTCTGCCCGCGCGATCCGATGCTCCTGATCCTTAGGGATTCCGCCGCCTTCTAACCCCGACCATAAGCGGAAGGTCACATCTACTGCCGTTCCGCAGAGGGCTTCTTCGAAGAACAGCTCCTTGTGGTTCACATCCACACCCTGATACATCTGTCCGTTCACATAGGCCATGGACTCAAACCCGGAGTTATTACCCCCGCCGGTATTGCCGAAGTCGAATACTCCGACTACTCTCCTCCCTCTCCACTTGCCCGGGATCAAGATCTCCTTGTGGAGCCAGAGGAAACGGTCGCGGCCCCTCCATGTATCCCCGGTCTCCATGGTATACCACTCTTCCCCGCCAAAATCCGTTGGAACCTTCGGAGATACCACCCCTTGCGTCTCTTCCGCCGCCGCAAAGCTCCTAAGTTCAATAATGTCTCTGTATCTGTACTGCTCCAGTTCAGCGATACGTCTCTCTAATTTCCTGTCTGTCAAAAACATAACGTCCTCCTTGAAATCCATATTGATTCTTATATTAATTTTATTATGGGAAAGGGAAATTTTCAATTCTGAGAATTCTAGTTTTAGTGAATTTTTTGTATATCTGTGTTATAATGTAGCACGCTGATACGTGCGCAGGACATCAACCTGTCGGTTGGTGACAAGATATATTTAAGAATAAAAAGACGTAGAAAGGATCTCGCGTGATTTATGGACAAAAAGCTCTTCATCAAGAACCTGGCAGGACTGTGCCATATCCCTATCTCAATATTTCAGGATTCAGTGGGCCTTATCGACAGGATCGACCCCCTTTCTCATCCCCTGAACAGCTACGAACAAGCTCTGGTGGAACACATTTTACAGAAGCTAAGAACCGCAGCCTTCGCATACGAGACTTACGAATCCGGGCTGCCGGTCTGTATCATGGGCTGCCGCGGGTCCGACTGCAGTTTCATACTCGGCCCCTTCGCCTATGGGCCTGTCCAGACGCCGGACATGGAAAACAAGTTAAAGAAACTGCACTTAAGCCCTTTTGTAGAACGCTCCTGGAATGACGCCTTAGCCGCCTCCGTCTTCCTGATCAACGAATATCTGGATCCTCAATTCACGGCCGCCATGCTGGAAGAAAGCATTTCCGAAAAAAATCACGACGTACAGCATCTCCTGGTAAATGAAGAGATCCGCCAATGGGAAAGCTTCCAGGAGAACCATACTTATTATGAAGAGAATATTCTGTATGATTATGTGGAGAAGGGAGACGTGGATTACCTGGTCAATAATCTGGAACTATTAGAACTGCCGCATCCCGTAATCCTCAACGACTTCTATAAGAACGAAGAATATATGGCAGTGCTCTCCATCTCCTTCGCAGCCCGGGCAGCGATTCGTGGCGGAGTGACCTCCAAAGAAGGGCTTCTGGCCAACGACATTTTCCTGAAGCAGCTAGAAGACTGCCGCAATGTGAATGAGATCAAGGTCCTTGTCCGCAGGGTGCTTCTTCATTTCACACAATTAGTGGAGAAGAACCGGCGCAGACAGAGCCGGAACATACATGTGGAGAAATGCAAGAAATCGATCTATGCCCATCACCTGGAGAATATTGACCTTGACGAACTCGCCGGACAGCTGGGGATCTCAAAAGAATATATGCTGAAATTATTCAAGAAACAGGAAGGAATCCCTATCACACAATATATCCGGAACGTAAAGATAGAGGCAGCCTGCAACATGCTGATCTATTCAGACCGGCAGATCAATGAGATTGCCGAATACCTTGGATTCGGCAGTCTCAGTTATTTCAGCCGGGTCTTCAAGACCGTTACAGGACTGGCCCCTGTCCAGTATAAGAAAATACATTCTCAGCCTGGGTTCTGATCTTAATTCGCCCGTCTCTTCTTCTGGTAGCAGTCGAAACCAACGGCGAGTACAAGCACGATACCTAATACAATATTCTGAACCCAGCTGTTTAAGTTGATCAGTACCATACCATTGTTAAGCGCACTTATGATAAATGTTCCGGCAACAACTCCCGACATCCTGCCGGATCCTCCGGATACGGACACTCCGCCCAGAACTACACAGGTGATAACCTTGAATTCGTATCCAAGTCCCGCATTGCCCATACCGGAATTCACACGTGACAGCAGTACAAGCCCTGCAAGCCCCGCAAAGAATCCTGACAATGCGAATACCAGGTATTTGACTCTCCCTGTACGGATACCGGACAGCCTTGCCGCTTCAATGTTCCCGCCTACCGCATAAAAGTAGCGTCCGAAATACGTCTTATTCAGGATGAATGCACCCAGTGCAAAACAGAGGATCATAATAATTACCGGCACAGGCACAGGACCGATCTTACCCTGGCCGAAGACCTTGAACGACTCTGTAAATCCGTTGATCGGCTGTCCGTCGCAGATGATCAGCGCGATACCTGAAAATGCCGTCTGTGTAGCAAAGGTTGCGATCAATGCCGGAATTCCTATGGTTGACACCATGAATCCGTTCAGCAGACCGATCAGCGTAGACGCCGCCAGCGTAATGATGATCGCAAGTCCCATAGGCACACCCATATTAACCATCAGATAAGAACATAACACGTTCACAAAAGTGATGATCGAACCCGTTGCCAGATCGATATCTCCGAGCAGGATCACGAAGGTCATACCTACGGAAGCAATTCCCCACACCGCTACCTGACGGAGCATGATCAACAGATTGGTTCCCGTAATAAATCTTGGATTCGCAATCGTAAACCCTATACAAAGTACAATGAATACCACCCATATTGCCTGACTCTTGAATAAATTCTTTATATTATTTTCCTTCATCGCTCCACCCTCCTACTCATTCGACGCCGCGGACGCATACGTCATGATCGTCTCTTGGCTAAATTCTTCTTTGCGTAATTCGCCGGTCATGTTACCCTCTGCCAATACGAGGATCCTGTCGGACATTCCCATCAGCTCTTCCATCTCAGATGAGATCATCAGAATTGATTTCCCTTCCTTCTCTACCAGATCGTTCATCAGCTTATATATCTCATACTTCGCCCCTATATCAATACCTCTGGTAGGCTCGTCGAAGATGATCAGTTCCGAATTCGCTGCCATCCATCTTCCAAGGATAACCTTCTGCTGATTACCGCCGCTTAAGTTCTTGATAAGCTGATCCAGGTTCGGAGTCTTGATCGCCATGTTATCCCGGTACTTCTCGGCAATCTCCAATTCCTTCTTCTCATCGATCACGCTGAAACGCGAATTCCGCTCGTATATCGGCATATTGATATTATTCTTGATCGATACCCCGAGCATCGCGCCATGGCGTTTTCTGTCCTCCGGCACCAGTGCGATCCCAAGATCGATGGCTTCTCTCGGACTCTTCGGATCGATCTCTTTCCCTTTGTAGATCATCTGCCCGGACTTCTTGGGCACAGCCCCGAAGATCATCTCCGCAAGTTCCGTGCGGCCCGCGCCGACCAGCCCGCCAAGCCCCAGTATCTCGCCCTTATGAAGCTTCAGGCTGATATTGCGGTCGCCGTTGCCGGTTACACCTTTGAGTTCCAGAATCACTTCATTATGATCAATACAGTCTCCTCTCGGCGGATACGTCTCTGTCAGCTCGCGCCCGACCATGAGCTGGATCAGTTCTTCCACCTGGCTCTGCTTCGTGATCAGCGTCTTCACATACTCTCCGTCCCGGATAACGACGATACGGTCTGAGAGCCTGTAGATCTCCTCCAGCCTGTGTGAAATGTAGATGATGGAGACGCCTTTCTTTCTTAAGAGCTCAACCACCTCAAACATGCTCTCTACCTCTGCGCTTGTCAGAGGAGCCGACGGTTCATCCATGATCAATATCCTTGCGTTCTGCTGAATCGCCTTAGCGATCTCCACCATCTGCTGATAACCTACCGTCAAGTCTTTCATCATTGCCTTGGGATCGATCTTGATATGTAACTGCTCGAACGCCTTGGCCGCTTCTGCTTCCATCGCCTTCTTGTCTACGACGATCCCTTTCCTTATCGGGCGTCCCAGGAACAGGTTCTCCGCTGCCGACAATTCCTTTACATTATTGAATTCCTGATAAATGATCGCAATTCCGTTCTCCGACGCAAGCTGAGGCGTCATACTGGAAAATTCTCTGCCGTTCACGATAATCTTGCCGGAGGTCGGAATAACCGCTCCTGAACAGCATTTGATCAGTGTAGATTTTCCTGCGCCATTTTCCCCGATCAACGCCAGGATCTCACCTGCCTTCAGTTCCAATGTAACATCCTTCAGTGCAACGACACCCGGGTATTCTTTTCTTATATGCTGTAATTGTAATACATATTCTTCGCTCATATTCGTCCCCCGTGACTATATTCTCTACTACATTCCTTCTAACACCTTATCAACATTCTCCATGGTGATCGGTCCGATCTCACGATATATATTCTTATCTGATGAGAAGTCTTCTCCTGACAGGATACGCTCGAACATATCGGCACAGGCTTTGGCCGTATCTTCGTTAGAACCTTCAAATCCCACGATCGCCCTTACCGCTTCATTGCCTGCCTTCAGGGAATCTAACTGCTGCAGGGTCACATCCGTCGTGATCACACCGTAATTCTCCGGAATACTTCCTTTGCCAAACTCCGCAAGAAGCGCTTCATTCGAACCGATCATGGCGCCTGCGCAGACACCTACAAATACATTGGCGTCAGGATGCGCCGACATAACCGTCTCAACGTTCGTCTGCGCTTCGGGCGCCTCAAGACCGTCCACCTCTGCGATGATCTCATAATTATCCTCGCAGTTATCCGCAAGCCCTTCCTTGATACCGTCCGCTCTCTCTAACAAAACCTTCGTAGACGGATAGCCGATGACTGTAACCTGTGCTTTCTCGTCCTCGGTGTAATGTTCGTTGATGAACTCCGACGCCGTCCTCCCGATCTCTCTTCCCAGATCTGTGTTGTCGAGAACCCAGTTTGCCGTAGTGTTCTCCATCGGGTCATCCCAACACATCACCTTGATGTCTGCTTCCATCGCCTCGCTGCAGATTCCTTCGACAGAATTCGCATCTGCCGGATGCACCATGATCAGATCACATCCTGATATGATGAAGTTCTCGACCTGCCCCACCTGTGTTCCCGCGTTGTTGTCACAGCCGACAATGGTGTACTCCCATCCTCTTGCATCCATCTCCTGTTCAAGCTTTCCCATGACACCGGCCCAGTACGCGTTGGATAGATTCTGGATCGTGATGCCTATCTTAATAGTGCCGTCATCACGTGTATCCGCACATCCCATCAACATGAGCCCGGTCATAGACACGCACAGAAGCGCCGCCACAATCCTACTCTTCATACCTCATCCTCCTTTAAAATTGATAACTTTATATTAGAAGCATGTAAATGCTCCGTCTACGATAATATCCGATCCAGTCGTAAAGCTGCTGGTATCTCCGGCCAGGTATACGACGATAGACTGCAGCTCTTCCGGTCGTCCAAGCCTTCCCATCGGCGCCATAGCGTTCCACTGCTCGATCAGAGGCTTCAGGGACTCGGAGTTGAGCGTCAGATCCGTTCCGATGTATCCCGGGCTTATGCAGTTCACACGTACTCCCTTCTTCGCCCACTCAATCGCCAGTGACTTCGTCAGCATGCTTACGCCTGCCTTAGACGCGTTGTACGCGCACTGCGGCTGCGGCACGTTCACAATATGTCCGGACATAGAAGCCGTGTTGATGATCGAACCATATCCCTGCTTCAGCATCACTCTTCCCGCTGCCGTCGCACAGAGGAACACACCGTTCAGATTAATGTTGATGACCTTATTCCACTGCTCGAATGTCATCTCCTCCGCCGGAACATTCAGACAGATCCCCGCGTTGTTGAAGCACGCATCCAGCTTCCCATAGGTATCGGCAACCTTCGCCACCATGGCTTCCACATCATCCTGGTTCGTCACATCACACCGGATCGCTGTCGTCTTAGAACCTGTCGCGTCTGCAATCTCCTTCGCCACAGCCTCTGCTCCTTCGAGATTGACGTCAACGATCGCCACATCTGCTCCTGCTTCCGCAAGTGCTGTCGCCACTGACTTGCCGATTCCGCTTGCTCCTCCTGTCACATAGATTGCCTTGCCGTCCAGTCTCATCTTCTCAATAATTCCCATTTTCTCTTCCTCCTTGATCTTAGGGACTCTACGCCAGGAATATATAATGAAATCAATTTTATATATTCATTTTGTAAAATCATTTAATAAAAGTTGTTTATATTATATATCTATCCATCATTTAGCACAAGACGTATTTTCATACAAAAACGATGTTTCTTTTTTATCTATATTGCACAAGCATTGTTTTAATTGCACTTTAATAATATATTTAATTAAGTCTTTATTAAATTGTTTATATGATATCACACTTTCTTCCATATTTCAACATCTTTTTTCATTTTTACCATAATAAAAGGGGGATTCCTTTCCGGTCTCCCCCTTTGGCAATTCTCACCTTATCTACTTTGCAATCTTCACTACAGCCTTCACGATCTCTGCCTTCTCATTGACGCTCCGGTCCATTGCTGTCTGTATATCATCAAAATCAAAAATATGGGTCGCAATTCCCTTAAGATTCACCTTGCCCTGCTCTACCGCCTCGATCGCCATAGGATAAATATGACGGTAACGGAAGATTGTCTTGATGGTAAGCTCCTTATCAAGCGCCATGCTTGCCATGATATTCATCATACCGGTCTTGCCATAGCCTACCAGTACGATCACCGCTCCCTTGCTCACCGCCTGGATCGCCTGATTGGTCGTGATCTCCGTACCTGCCGTCTCGATCGCAAGGTCGAAGCCCATACCATCCGTCAATTCCTTCGCCTTCTCCAATACATCTTCTTCTTTGCCGTTGATCACGCCGTCCGCTCCAAGCTCCAGCGCTTTCTCAAGACGCTTCTCCATGATATCTACCACATAGACTCTGGAAACACCGCATGCCTTAAGCGCCATCATGGACACCAGACCGATGCATCCCGCACCGAATACGACCGCCGTCTGTCCGGCCTGGGCGCCGCCCTGCTTCGCCGCATGGAAACCAACTGCCAGAGGTTCGATCAGCGCCCCCTCCAGCGTACTTACATTCTCCGGCAATTTGAAGCACAGATCCGCCTCATGCGCCACGTATTCCTGGAACACTCCGTCTACCGGCGGCGTCGCAAAGAACACGACGTCCGGACAGAGATTGTATTTGCCTTCACGGCAGAACTTACATTTGCCGCAGGTCTTGCCCGGCTCTAACGCGACACGGTCTCCAACTTTGAGGTGTGTCACCGCCTTTCCCACTTCTACAACGACTCCGCCCGGCTCATGGCCCAGTACGAACGGCGGCTCCACTACAAAGTCTCCGATCCTGCCCGTCTCGTAATAATGCATGTCGCTTCCGCAGATCCCTACATACTCAAGCTTCACCAGCACCTCGTTGTCCTGCGGCACCGGGATCGGTCTCTCGGTGTATCCCATCTTGCCGATTCCATTCATTACTGCTACTTTCATTGTTCCTTCCATCTTACTGTTCCTCCTTATATTTTAGATATATATTTTTCTATCTGATATAACGCCGCGCCGAATGCCGACGCTTCTTCCCTGTAACGGCAGACCCTGACATACGCCCCGCTTCCGCCGAAGATATTCTTCGCGGCAGCGATAGCGCGAAACTGCTCTATGTATGGTTCCATATAATTTCCCACATATCCTCCAAGCACCACCTCACAGTCAAAGCACATCCGCAGATTGTCAACTACTATGGCAAGATCGTACATATATTCTTCCCAGATACGCCGGTACTCCCCGGTACCTGCCTCCAGCTTCTGAAAGAACCCCTTCAGATCTCCATTCTCAAGCCGCGCCAGGTTCAGCGCGCTACAGTAAGCATCCAGGCATCCCTTCTTGCCGCAATAACACGTCTTCCCTTCCGGGTGGACTACCATATGCCCGAACTCACCGCTGCGCCAGTTATTCCCCATATACATGGCGCCGCCGTCATAATCGCTCCGGATCCCGTCGTTGCTCTTCATCTCATCCGCGAAGATCACTGCGCCGCCCACTGAATTGCTCAGCGACAGGTAGACCATATTACTCTCCGGGTCCTTAAAATCCACACTCTCTGTGATCGCCGCTGCATTGGCATCATTCAGCAATTCACATGGATACGGTATATAATCCTCCAGTCTCTCCCTTGAGAGATCCTTAATATTCAATATATGTGACTGCGTGAGGATGTTCTTCTGCCTGTCCACGATTCCTGGAAGAGAGATTCCGACTCCTTCCAGCTTCGCCTCCGGTATCCGGTTTTCCTCCACAAACCTTCTTAATATCTCCGAAAGCTCCCTGAAATACACATCCTCACAGGCAAACGGCTTGCGGATCCGTTCATGCTTCAAGACCTTCCTTGCCAGATCTGTATAAGCTATCCCCACATGATTGGCGGTAATATCGATTCCGATCGCGCATCTTGCATCCTTCACCGCGGCGATCGCCTTCGCCTTCCGTCCTCCGGTAGACTGCAATTCGCCCACTTCCGCCACGACTCCGGCATCCTTAAGCTCCTTCACGATCGTCAGAACCGTCGGCCCGCTGATATCGAGCGCCGCCGAGATGTCCGGCATACTCGTCTCGCTTAAACTGTTCACGTATCGGAATACCCGGTTCCTGTTCAGCTTCTTCACTTCTAAACTATTCGTACCTCTTCTCATCTCTCCTCCTTTCCACTTATATAATTGGTTTAATTAAGTGATTTATTAATTGTGTATATCGTATCACACTTTGGGGTAAACTTCAATAACTTTTTACTCAGACTGCTAATCAAATATTATCCAGGAATTCATCAATATAGAACAGCGCCGCCCCCGCCGCAGACGCCTCCACCTTATACCGGCACTCTACCAGATAATCCCTGGCCCGGTCTCCGAACGGATTCCTCTCATCCACACGCCGGCAGATCTCTTCCATATATCTCCCAACATAAGCGCCCACATATCCGCCCAGGATCACTCTCCCGTCAAACAACATCCTGACATTGTGGATCGCCGCGGTCAGATGCCCAAGATATTCATCCCACAGCCGCTTCGCCGTCACATCTCCTTCTTCCAGCGCCTTAAAGAATGCTTCCACATTACCGTCCGTATAATCCGCAAGCTTCCCGGCCCGGCATACCGTGTCAAAACACCCCCTCTTCCCGCAGTAGCAGAGCTCGCCGCCCTCCGGCACCACAGCCATGTGCCCGATCTCGCCGCCCTTGTGCGTATTGCCCTCATAGATCGCATCGTCAATGATGACTGAACCGCCGACACTGTTGCTCAAGCTGATGTAGAATGCATTCTGAAGCTCCCTGTTCGTCCAGGTCTCCCTGTACCCTGCCGCATAAGAGTCATGAACCAACCTGTTGCGGTACGGTATATACGCCGCAATCTCTTCCCTTTTCTTCTTCGCAAAATTCAGCGCCGTTCCATATGTGATCCGTTCCCCGTCATCCGAGATCAGACACTGTACAGAGATCCCGACTCCCAACAGCTCTTCATCACGGATACCCGCATCATTCTTCACGGATTCTGTCACCTCACCGATCTTGCGCAGATATGCATCTTCCTCAAGATCGAAGGCTATGCGCTGCCGATCCATGCTGACAATATCACCGGACAGATCCACCGCCACCGCGGTAATATGATTCGCCGTAATATCCACGCCGATCGCCGCTCTCGCATTCTTAACATAAGTAAATGCAGTTGCATTCCGCCCACCGGTATTCTTGATCTTCCCCGATGTATCGATCAATCCCTGCTTCTTCAAGTAATCAAGATTGGTCGTGATCGTTGGCAGGCTTAACTGCATATCCACAACAATATCCTGCTTGGATGCCGATCCATGCTCTCTGATATAATTGTAGATACTCCTTCTATTCTTTGTCTTGATCTCCTTTGCTCCTATCTTATCTGCACTCATCCGTCTCACCCCATCTCACCAGGCTATACCATCATCGTCATATAAACAGGTATATACATAATGCTTTTCCACCGTATTGCCTTCCGGTTGATACATATATTCGTGAAAGTCCAGTTCATGCCCTGACGCCCGAAGCATCTGCGCAACTATATTTTCCAGAATCATCCCCTGATTAATACCCTGGTTCCCAAAAATCAGCGCTTTATATAAATCTTCTTCCATGTCTCCCATATATAATTTAAAATTACTCCTAAAACAGCTCCAGACCAACCTCCGGTTTTGTTACATTGATACATTCATTTCCGATCATTGATTCCGTTTCACAAAATCAATCTGGGCAAAATTTCTCCCTTGATCGCCTGTCTTGCCTGAGGATGTTCCAGTTGACAGTTCCTTCCACATTTTTAACGAATTTACAAAATGTTATATTAGTTCCAACGAAAGCAGTTCATCAAAGGAATCTATCGTCACATAATCTCCCTCGACCTCGCCAAATCCATATGACACATAGATCATCGGAATTCCTGCCTTGCGGCACGCGTCTGCATCTCCCTGGGTATCCCCCACATATACCGCTTCCGTAATCTGGTTGCGTTCCATGATAAGCCTGATATTCTCCGCCTTAAGCTTCCCCGTATCATCCGGACACAGATGATCTGCGAAATACTCTGACAGTCCTGTATTCTTAAGAAAAGCCTCGATATAACCTCCCTGGCAGTTGCTTACGATCAACAGTGTAAACCTCTTATTCAGCTCGCGGATCGTCTCCGGCACCCCTTTGTAGATCTCACAGGCTGCCGTCTCTACTCTGCTGTTCTCATATCGGAACAGATGCACCGATAACTGTTCCTGCTCCTGCCAAGTCAGCTCCGGGAACAACGCTGCAACAATCTGGTCCATCGGCTTGCCGAATTCACGCACCAGATCTTCGCTTGTAATGATCCGGTTAAGTTGAGTGTGGTCTTTCACGGCCTGCGTCCATGCGATCGCTACCTGCCCGGTTGAGTTCCATAGTGTGCCGTCTACATCAAAAATAATTGCTTTCATAGAGGGATACCGCCTTTTCATTAGATATTTCTATTATAATAGTATCGGATACAATTATCAACCTTTTATAAAAGCATTTAAAAAAAGGTGTAAAGCCCTTAACAACTGAATAGAGACTTTGCACCTTTTTGCGCGCTAAGGACTGCCAGAAAATAGCTGACGCATCCTAACCTTTTTTTAACACATTCATTGCTTCAGATGGTTTGTGTGTCTCGGCAAAAACAATGAACTCATTTATTTTACTTGCATCTCATCCCTCTTGGGTCAATCTGATAATGATACAACTAAGCCTGCAGACAGGTAATCGCCACCACCCCTACAATATCATCTGCACTGCATCCTCTGGACAGATCATTGACCGGCCTTCGAAGTCCTTGCGTAATCGGTCCATAAGCCTCTGCCTTCGCAAGTCTCTGCACCAACTTATATCCAATATTTCCGCTGTTTAAATCCGGAAAAACAAGCACATTCGCATTCCCTGCCACATTACTGCCCTTACATTTCATCTGCCCTACTGTCTCATCAACTGCCGCATCCAACTGTAATTCCCCGTCTATTTTTAGATTCGGATACCTTTCCTTAACTCTTTCAGCAGCGGATATGATCGGTTCAAGTCTCTTATTCTTAGCACTTCCTTTCGTAGAATAAGACAACATTGCAACAATCGGCTCCCGCTCTGTAAGCTGCTCAAAACTTCTGGCTGATGCCGCCGCAATATCCACAAGCTGATCTTCATTTGGGAATTCAACCAGCCCGGAATCCGCAAATAAAAATACTCCGTCACTTCCATACTGACAATCCGGTACTACCATAAGAAAATATGCCGATACTGTCTGAATTCCTTCCGCTGTTTTAACAATCTGAAGTGCAGGACGAAGGGTATCGCCTGTAGAATGACATGCACCTGCCACCATTCCATCAACCTTATGATCTCTTACCAACATTGCACCATAATACAACGGATCCATAAGCAGCTCACCTGCCTGCTCCCGCGTCATACCCTTATGCTTCCGAAGCTCATACAGCTCACCTGCCAACTCCTCGAAATCATCCTCATTCTTATAATTAAGAATCTCTACTCCTTGCTGCTTTAAACCCTCTTCACCCGGAATTCCTCTCATCCCATCAGAAAGCAGAACAATCCGCGCGATTCCCTCTTCTGTAATCTTCCCGGCAGCCTGCGCCACTCTCTCATCATAACTCTCCGGAAGTACAATTACACATTTCTTCTGGGCTGCTCTTTTCTTTACTCGTTCTATAAAATCCATTCTATCTTCTCCCTCATGCTTACAGAACTGCACAAGCTGCCGATTCCTCACCGAAAGATCATTCAGATACATTAATCATATCTACTACTGCGATCACACACAGATCGATCGGTCCCGGATGATCACATCTGGCCGCATGCCTTGCCCCTTGGCCTTCCTGTATCACAAGAACAAGATCTCCGATTCCTGCATCACTGTCGGCGCCATCAACCGCAATCATCTCTGGACCGCAGAATTTACCATCTGATCCAACTTGTTTCACGATCAGCAGTTTATGCCCTTTATAATCTTCATGTTTCTGTGTGGAAATAACATTTCCTACTACTCTTGCTATCAACATAACTAATATCCTGTATACATACTGTCTATGATCGCTGTTATCCCTGCATCACAGCAGGCTTCTGGATTTGGCAGACAAAAAGCACCTTCTTTGCTCTTGGCATAGATAACCTTCTCCCCTACACCGCTACCGATTGCGTCTCCCGCTACAATCGGAGAACCCTCAGCATTTCCCGCGGAATCTATCGGCTGTATTACCATTAACCGGACTCCGTTAAGCCGTTCATCCTTCCTTGTTGCCACTACCGTTCCGATAACCTTTGCACTATTCATTCCGCCTCACCTGCCGCATATTTCTCAAATACTTTCCTGCCGCCTATATCTATATGATCAACCACTGCCATAATCGTTGCATCCACAGGCATATTGCTTGTCATTTCTGTCTGTCTGGCAGAACTTCCTCCTACTACCAGAACAATCTCTGATTCTCCTGCACCTACCGCATCAACAGCAACAACCGGTTTCCCTTCATTTTCCAGACTCAGCAGACTAACCGGCTGCACCACAAGCAGCTTCAGTCCTACCAATCTCTGTTCCTTACATGTGCACACTGCACTCCCAATGATTTTCGCTGCATACATGAAATGTATCTTCCTCCAATCGCTCTATCTTGGATCAAGCTGCCCGCTTCTTTCCATATATATGCCATGAGGCGCGAATGAATCTTCAAACACGCCCCATACAGCATAACTTTTAATAATTATTTGCCACAACAATATCTACTTTTTGGGAGGGGCATTTCTTTTTACAGTTGCCGCATCCTACACACTCATGCCCGGTTTCTTTCTTACTGCCATTGTCACCCGCTACAATAGAGATGCCATTACTTGTTCCAATACGGGTAGCTCCTGCTTCTATCATCGCCATCGCCGTCTGATAATCCCGTACACCGCCGGAAGCTTTCACGCCCATATCCGGTCCGACTGTCTGTCTCATCAACCGGATATCTTCAACCGTCGCTCCCCCTGTCGAAAACCCTGTTGATGTCTTGACAAAATCTGCTCCTGCCATCTTCGCAATCGCACAAACCTTTACCTTCTCCTCATCCGTCAAAAGACACGTCTCAATTATGACTTTCACAAGTGCCTTACCGCGTGCTGCCGTAACAACATCTTCTATATCTTTCTTTACATATACCCAGTTTCCGGACTTCACCTGTCCGACATTGATTACCATATCCACTTCTTCGGCACCCTTTTTGATACTGTCAATCGTCTCAAGAACCTTGGATTCTGTAGTGGTCGCTCCCAGAGGGAAGCCGATCACACAGCAAGTCTTTACACCGGAACCGACAAGTTCCTTCGATGCAAGCGGAACATATCCTGGGTTTACACATACCGAAGCAAACTGATTCTCTCTGGCTTCTGCACATAGCTTCACAATCTGCTGTTCTGAAGCATCTGCTTTCAGTAATGTATGGTCAATATATTTTGCAAGATTTACTGCCGGACTGCTGCAAGTCTCTGACATATGGCTCACACCAGAAGAAACCTTATTATAAATCTCGTCTGTAATCTCCGCAATTAATTTTTCAATATCCATATTCACTTACTCCCTTTATGTTTTATTTTTTAACCTGCTCCGGATGCGGAAGGATTCCTTCTACATCTGCGTGAGGACTTGCAATCACATGTACAGACACTAACTCTCCCACTCTCTTTGCTGCGGAAGCACCCGCTTCTACTGACGCCTTTACAGCTCCTACATCTCCTCTTACCATTACAGTCACAAGACCTGAGCCAATCTGTTCCTTACCGATCAACCTCACATTTGCCGCTTTTACCATTGCATCTGCTGCCTCGATTGATCCTACAAGACCCTTTGTTTCCACCATTCCTAATGCTTCGTTTGCCATTATAATACCTCCTGATTTTCTGTTTGTCTCTATATCATCTACATTATCTACTTAACCTTTGGTAAAATTCCTTCCACATCTGTATGAGGGCTTGCAATCACATGTACAGATACCAACTCTCCTACCCGCTTCACTGCTGCTGCTCCCGCCTCAACGGAAGCCTTGACAGCACCTACATCTCCTCTTACCATTACGGTTACCAGACCTGATCCAATTTTTTCCTTACCGGTCAAATGTACATTTGCCGCCTTAACCATTGCATCCGCCGCTTCAATCGCGCCTACCAGTCCCCTGGTTTCCACCATTCCCAATGCTTCTTTTTCCATAATAGCCACCTCTTTTATTTAAATTCTTTATGTTGTTACCTAATACACCTTTACATAAGCGCCTGATACATATCCTTATGCAATGACGGAATCACTTCTATATTTAATATCATGCCTTCTTTGCCAAGCTGCAGTTTCGCTGTATCCGCCGCAGTCGTTACATCACTGATGCTTCCTGTGACAAGAACAAATGCCTTACCTCCAAGTCCTCTTCCAAGCCTGACTTCAATCAGATCGATCGCAGCACTCTTGACTGCATAATCCGCTGCGAGAATTGCACTCGCCAGAGAATAAGTCTCTATTACTCCCACAGCTTCTCTCTGTTCAGGCGCTGTAGATCTCATGATTGCCGGGATTACCTCCGGGGCAATACTTGAAATAATGATGGAATCCACAACCTTTTCCCTGCCCGCCGTCTTTCCTGCCGCAATTGCAGTATCTACACTGGAAGTATCTCCCGCCACCAACAGCACATATTTCCCGGGGCAAACCGGCTGCGCCATCACAAGCTGCACATCTGCCGATTTTAACATCTCATCTCCAGCAACTACACCGGAAGCAACACTATTTAATTCTAATGTTCCTATTGCCAGTCCCATATTCACACCTCCTACCCCTTCGTAATCTCAATATAATCTGAAGTCACCGCCGTAACTTTTCCCTTGATGGATGCATGTACAGGCGCGCCCAATGCCCCATCAGGAATCTGTCCGATACATTGGCCTTTTTTGACCTTGTCACCCTCTTTCGTAATCGGTGTACACGGTACGCCAATATGTTGTTTCAACAATATCCTTACCATCTTAGGTGTCTGGATTGATTCAATATATTTAATCTCTGTATCAAATGGAGACAGGCCCATCCTCTGGATTACTCTGCCCGACGGCACCTTAGACTCATTGCGGAACAGATTCACAGTCTTTGGCTCCTGATTACTCTTCACCTTCTTCGCCAGAAGTCCTTGCCTTACTGCCGAAATAAAACGGCTTGGTGCAAGCCCCATATTACATCCTACATAAGTACACAATCCACAATTACAACAACCAAGCGCTGCTTGTCCATCAGCCAGGATATCTGCATTATTCAGAGTAAGTGCCTGCATGATCTTATGCGGCTGAACCCCCAAACCAAGATTACTCCTAGGACAGATCAAAGTGCAGTAATTGCATTGACAGCAAACCGATTTGGCTATCTTAAGCTGATAGTTGAAATCCTCCGTCTTCTTAACAATCAATGGATGTTCCGAAGGGAATACAAGCACTCCGTTCGTAGTCTTTGTAACATATTCTTTCCGAGGATCTTCAGCCACACGCCCCATCAAAGGGCCTCCCAGAATTACCACATAATCTGAAACTATGACACCTCCTGCCAATTCCAATAAGCTTTCAATCGGCATTCCAATCGGCACCTGTACCGTCATAGGTTCTTTTACCGCTCCTGCTACTGTCACCATTCGACCGGTTACTGCCGTTCCCTGTACTGCCTCAGAGATGTGGAACAATGTCTGTGCATTTAATACAACACATCCAACCTTGATCGGAATCTCGCCAACCGGAACTACCCGTCCAGTCACTTCATATATGATCTGCTGCTCATCACCCGCCGGGTAATAGTTGTCCAACAGATGAAGCGTAATGTGTTCTTCCCCTTCTACCGCTCTCTGAAGTTCTTCTACCGCCTTCTTGTTCTTATACTTAACAGCCAGAATACCTTTTGCAGCACCAGTACATTCAAGGGCCGCCTTCATGCCTTCAACAATTACATCTGCATTGTGCTCCATCAGATACTTGTCTGACTTGATGATCGGCTCGCATTCCGCGCAATTAGCTATGACTGTATCTGGAGTACTCTTCAGCTTCGCATGTGTAGGAAACCCGGCTCCTCCTGCTCCAACCACTCCTGCCTGTTTTATCTTTTCCAATACCTGCTCTTTCATAAGCCACCTCGCTAAATAATTCTGAACGCTCCATGAAGGGTACATCTGCGGGATCTGGTAAAATTCTTTGCTGAAGTCAGCCCTTCGCCGGTTGGTGTTGCGATGGTAAGAGTCGTATAACCTTCTCCATCGATTCCAAGTCCCGCATAGGACGGTGCATTTTTCACAAATATTGTTGTATCAATTGCACGTGCCATCTTCGTCAGATTGTTCACATTCTCCGAGTGCATCATTGCCGTATGATGACAGCCATTCTCAGCAATCACTGCTTTCTCAATTGCCTCATCAACTGTCGCTGCCCTTGTGACCGGAACCACTGGCATCAGCATCTCAGTCATGACCAACGGATGCTCAAAAGGTACATCAGCAATTACTGCTTTTACCTCTCGATTCACGATTATTCCCGATTCCCGTAATATATAAGAAGCATCCCGCCCTACATATTTCTTGTTCGGTGCATATTTCCCATCCTTCGTCTCGACCATAACTGTAGCAACAACTGCTTGAAGCTCCCTGTCATCTACGAGATAGGCACCTTCTTTCTGCATCTGTGCAATCAGCTCATCTGCTACACAATCTTCAACCAAGATCTCTTTCTCAGCAATACACAGAATACAATTCTCATAATGAATACCATTGACAATATCCCGCGCTGCCCGTCTGATATCTGCTGTTCGATCCACTACCACAGGCGGATTACCCGGACCTGCCGCGATACACTTCTTTCCCGTCTTCATCGCAACTCTTACAACTGCTTCTCCGCCTGTTACAACCAAGAGTTTCACGACTGGGCTAGACATAATCACTGCACTGGTGTCCATCGTAGGCTCTTCTGGTGCGCACAGGAGATTATCTGGTCCTCCCGCTGCCACGACTGCCTGGTTCATAACCCTGATAGTCTCTATCGACGCTTTCTTGGCTCCCGGATGTGGATTGAACACAACTGCATTTCCGCCAGCAACCATCCCAATCCCGTTATTGATCACCGTTGCCGTAGGATTCGTGGACGGTGTGATCGCTCCGATTACCCCAAAAGGCGCCATCTCCGTCAACATCAGTCCATTATCTCCGCTGCATGCCAATGTCTTTAAATCTTCTGTGCCAGGAGTCTTATTGGCTGCCAGAAGATTCTTCGCAACCTTATCCTCTACATGACCGTATCCAGTCTCCTCATGTGCGATCTCAGCAAGCTTCCTCGCATTTGCCCTGGCTGCCTCACGCATCGCATCTATGAATCTGCCGCGATCCTCCAACGTATATTCCATAAGTTTTCTCTGTGCTGCGGATGCTGCCTGGATCGCTGCACTGACATCTACGAATATCCCTTGTCCGCCTGCCGACATGTCCAACGACAGAGTTGGATCTGTATCATTCTTATGCACATCTACTTTACTGCTTCTATTCACATTACCCATGTCACTCACAGGTTCTTTCAAATCCTGTTGAAGGTCCATTATATATTGTGATATCTGCGAGGTTGATATTCCCATCTTTCAAACCCCCTTTTCTCTATCCACTTATTATCTGTATATTCAACTCTTTTGCTCGTTCCAACGCTAACGGCGTAACTACCGCGTTCCTAGCTGCATAAATCTTCCTGCATCCTCTCGCATAGAACCCTTCCACACTGCTTTCCGTAACAAAATCTGCCTGCTGCTGTTCCTTCATTGAAACCATCTCTCCAAACTCGGGTGTCAGACCCGCAAATGAAACTTTCATATCCCAGAGGTCGCAAAGCAAGTCTTTCACAGATTTGCCAAATCTTCCCTCCGGCAGCACTCCGGTCACATAAGGCAGCCGAACGTTCACTTCTTTCCCTATCATCAGAAAATACAAAGCAATTCGAATAAACAGGCTACTTTCTTCTCCGTCTTTAAGCATTCTCAGAAAATTTAGCGGCGGAGCATATATCTCAAGCTTCTGATACCTTGGCAGAATACTTAATACATGGCTGATATCTTTCTGATTCTCCTTAGAAAATACTCTAATCCCCAAAACTGTATTCTCTTGCTCGCTTCTGCCCTCATAGAATAAATCCAAAGCGTCAAGTTCACCATATAATCTATATTCTCCAATCACTTCGTCCAGTCCGATCGGATATTCAGGTATCAGGAACAACACCCTCCCGTCTTCCTTCTCCCGTTCTTTTCTGCGAATGTAATACATCAATACACGCCTAACCAGGGTACTGATCTCATCCCTGTTGATCTTCATCATTATCCATCCACTCTCAACACTCTCAGAATATTCATAAAATTTTCTGCTTTCAGACTAGCGCCTCCAATCAGAAAACCGTCTACAAATTGTACTGAAGCAATGTCTTTTACATTCTTCTCATTCACACTGCCGCCATAGAGTATCCTAGATGCCCGCTCACTAATTCCCGTATATGATACCAGAAGTTCATGAATAAACCGATGCGTCTCCCCGATCTGATCAAGGCCGGGTATCACACCTGTCCCAATCGCCCATACCGGTTCATAGGCTATAATACAGCCTGAAAGCGCATCCCCGATTTCCTGTCTTACCGCATCTAACTGACCTTTTAGTACCTCATGATATCTGTTGCCCTGCCGTTCCTCCAATGTCTCTCCGATACAGACTACTGGCCTGATATGATATCTCAGTGCTGCCGCCGTCTTCCTGGCTACGATTTCCGGAGTCTCTCCATAATAATTCCGGCGTTCAGAATGCCCGGCCAACGCATAGGAGCATCCTAAATCTGCAAGCATCTCTGCACTCACTTCCCCGGTATACGCTCCCTTCTCTTCCTTTGCAACATTCTGTGCCCCATATGTAATCTTATCGTATCGGAGCATTTCCTGAAAAATCAGCAGATACGGGTATGGTGGGAAAATCACTGTTTTCAGATAATCTGGAATCTTCTCTTCTTTTACCTTTTCGATAAATCTTCTGGTCTCCTTGGATGACATATTCATCTTCCAGTTTGCCGCAACAATATATTCTTTCTGCTTCCTGCTGCCGAATTTTGATTCTATATGCTTCCGTACCAGACTTTCAATTTCTTTCTTTTCCACCATGTCACTTCCTTTTGCTACTTCCCTACATAAGTTCCGGCAAGAATAATACCTTCGTAAATACCTCTGTGCGGTTAAACATCATATCAAATACTTCCTTGCAGTCTTCAAGCCTTACTCTATGAGTAATCAAGGGTTCCACAATGATCTTACCAAGATTCATATATTCAAGACCGCTCATCCACTCATTAATCGGCAGCGGATTAATAGATGAATTCCAACTCCCATGTATGGTGAGCTCCCCTCTTAAGATGGCTGCAATTGCCTTATTAGGAAATGCCACATCATCATATGTAATACCCCCGTATACAACTTCTCCGTTCTTCTTACAGGCCTCAACTGCCTGTACATGTGTAATCTTGTTCCCTGCAAATTCAATTGCAATATCCACCCCCTCACCGCCGGTCAGATCTTTTACAGCCTTAACTGCATCCACCTTCATGCCATTAATGCCGTCCGTTGCCCCAAGTTCTTTTGCAAGCCTAAGCTTCTCATCTGCAACATCCACGGCGATAACCCTGGTACATCCAAGCTCTCTCAACCACTGAACACAGAGATAACCTATGGCTCCCAACCCGAATACAGCGGCTGATTTCCCGGCTTCCATCCTGACTTTGCGCACCGCATGGAGTGCTACGGAAATAGGATCTGTGAGAGCGCCCATCTCATAGCTTACATTCTGCGGCAGCTTAAGGCAGTTCTCAGATTCAACAACAATATATTCCGCCATTGCCCCATCTCTTCTAGAACCATAATAATCATAATGATCACACAAATGGGACTGTCCGACTTTACAAAACTGGCATGTACCGCATGGAATCAGCGGCATCACGGATACCCTGTCACCTGGCTTCAAATTGCCGCGCACATTTGTGCCGCATTCTACAATCTGTCCGGAAAACTCATGTCCAATCGTGGTAGGAAAGTGATAGGTTCCTTTCACCATAACCCGGGGAATATCTGAACCGCACACTCCACAGCTTTTTACCTTTATCAATACCTGCGTATCTTTCTCGATCTGTGGAATGTCAACTTCCACACAACGGATATCCTTTGGCGCAAACAAGCGTACCGCTCTCATTTTTTGTGCCATATTATCGCCTCCTTAATGAACTTTTGATACATATATAGTAAATTATGTTCCTGTATAAATATTAGCATTTCCTTCCGCCAATGTCAATCCCGAAATTATATGTATCCTATCCATCTTCACGCATCATTTTTTTCAAACTTTTATATAATCTAAGATATTTTTTAAACACTTCTTCATATTGACAATGTGCACCCATATCAGGAACTATCGTAGAGTCCTCCACTACCATAACATCTGCTGCCTCTTCAAATGTATCGTAGTGTCTCCCTCTTGCCGCTGCCACAACACAACAGCCTAATACTCCTGCCTGGCTCTCTTTCGTAACAACAATTGGCTTCCCCGTCACATCTGAAATAATCTGAAGCCATCCTCTATCCTTGGTAACCCCGCCGCATGCCACAATCACGTCAATACTGCAGCCCTGTTCCTCAAAGTTCTTTACAATATTATGTGTGCCAAATGCAACCGACTCCAGAATCGCTCTATATATATGCTTCCATGTATGCTTCATTGTAAGTCCATAGATAACTCCCTTTGAATAGGAGTCCTTATAAGGTGTACGATTTCCCTGGAAATAATCCAGTACAACCAATCCCTCCGCACCAATATCCGTATCCTTTACACATTCCATCAACTTTGCATAGACATTATCTTTTGTCCCCTCGATATGGAAATTTTTACGGAACCAGTTCACTAAACCCGATGCCGATATCTGCCCTCCCTCCAATAGCCACATATTATCAATAATAGCGCTGTCATAAGGCCCCCAGACACCTTTGATATCCGGTTTATCTTTAACCAGACACAAATGCACAAAACTCGTTCCCATAGTAACCGCCAGTTTCTTCTCTCTGATCGCATTCAAACCAAACATTGCCATATGTGCATCTATACAGCCCTGAACAATTTTCATCTTAGGGTTAATACCGAATTTTTCAGCAAGTTTTTCGGAAATATATCCGACTTCCTGCCCTATTTTAATCACATGGGTAATCAGTTTATCTTCATAATCCTCCAAACCGATCTTTTCAAAATATTCTCGGCTGAACCCTCCTTCCTCAAGAACATAGTTCCACTTACACGTCGTATTACATATGGACGCCGTCAGATTCCCTGATAATTTATAATTAATCCAATCCAACTGTTCTATTATCTTCCAGCACGAATCATACAGTTCTCTGCGTTCTCTCTTGATCCAAAGAACCTTAGGAATCAGCCATTCAGCCGACACCTCTTCTCCGCAATATTTCAGCCGTTCATACTTGCCCTGGTTAATCTCCTCAGCTATATCTTTACTGCGGATATCCATCCACATCATTGCATTCTCCATCGGCAATCCATCTCTATCTACCACTACAGCCGTAGAAGACGTGGCACAAACCGCACAGGCAGTCATAGACTCCTTCTGCCTGTCATTCAGATCTCCGCAGCATTCGCCAAATGTTTCCAGAATTCCTTCCCACCATACATTAGGATCCTGTTCTGCCCACCCCGGTGCAGGATATTCTGTATCCCATTTTTTCTCATGTACGGTAAGAACTCTCCCATTTTCATCCACGATTCCTATCCGAACTCCTTGCGTTCCCGTATCAATCCCCGCAAACAATTTCTTCATACTTGCCTCCTACTCAAAACAGAAAAGGGACAGACTGTACTTCTGCCCCTTTCATTGCTAAATTGTAACAAATATCTCCTTAGCTGACATATCAACAGAAAACAAATCATTATGATATACCCGTTCCGGCAACACAATCAGAACATTTACCTCGTTGTTATGTAATGGAAGCGGCATATAATGCCATACTCCAGGATTAAGCTGAATAATTACATTTTTCGGAACAATGAATGCTTCTATCTCTTTTTCTGATGGTTCCTGTGAACTTCCCGCCTTAGCAAGAAAAAGAACCGCATCGTCATCCAAAGGCATCATCACCTCCGAAGCATAATTATGATACTCCAATGCCTGTAACCGAAATCTTTCATCTTTCTTAACAGAAAGCGTCGATATACCCAGAACCGGGGCTTGTGTTGCATATCTTACACAGTCCCGGTAAAATGTAAATGCATCAGAACCAAAACCAGCCCTGTTCTTATCCAGCATATTGCCAAACTGCCCGTATTCTGCAAATCCATCTTTTGTAAGATACTTTACTTTTATCTCCATGATCATTCCTCCCCAATTTATTAAGGTCTGATAATAACCTTGAGTGAACCCTCTCCCTTTGAGTTCTGTTCGAAGGCATCCTGCCAGTGTTCCAGATCAAAGGAATGCGTCACAACTCCGTCTGTATAGATTGTATTATCTGCAATCCAATCGGTTACGACATCAAAACAGTATGGCCCTAAGTGAGATCCCAAAAGATCAAGTTCTTTCCCATCACCAATCACAGACCAGTCCACAGATACTTTCTGCCCGAATACACTGAATTCAATGAATCTGCCTAATTTCCGAATCGAATCTAATCCCTGCTGAACACTGGACGGATGGCCTGTTGCTTCCACATAGATATCACATCCATAACCCTTTGTAAGCTTTTTCACCTCTTCTTCGATATTGCATTTAGACGGGTTCAAGATTACATCTGCGCCAAATTTCTTCGCAATCTCCAGCCTGCTGTCAATCATATCAACAGCAACCAGTGTCTTTGGATTCCGCAGCCGCGCGTAGTTAACCATGGCCAGTCCAAGTGTTCCTACCCCAGAGATTACCACAACATCTGTATTTGTAATCTGCGCTCTGTCAATCGCATGCTTTGCACAGCTATATGGCTCAATTAAAATCGCTTTCTCCAGATCAAGATCCTTTGGAATCTGATAAATTCTCGTCTTGGCAGGCAAAACCATGTACTCCGCCATTGCACCGTTCACATGCTCACGGAAACCAAATATATCCGCTTTATCACACATCCAATATTTTCCCGTCTGACAGAACATGCATTCTCCACAAGGAACAATCTGTTCTCCCGTAACACGGTCTCCTATCTTAACCTCTCCCTGATAATTATCACTTAACTCAACAACTTCTCCAATAAACTCATGTCCAGGAATAAATGGGGTTTTTACCCAAGGTTCTGTCGTTCCATCTCCCCAGTATCCTTCGGCACCATGCCAATTCTTAATATCACTTGCACAGACTCCGCACGCTTCTATTCGGATCAATACCTCTCCATCTTTCAGATCTGGCACCGGATACGCTTCTTCAAGCACATATTTCCCTTTTTCATAAACTACCAATGCTTTCATTGATTTTACTGTTTTCGCCATTTCCCCACCTCCATTAACCTACATAATTATATAGTTTCACTCTTTCTTGTTGTAAATTCCTGAAGCAATACAGATAATACAATGATAACTCCCTTAATAATATCCTGTGGATATGCCGGAACCGCCAACAGATTCATAATATTACTGATAAATGCCAGTACAAAGACACCGACTACTGTTTTTAGCACGGAGCCGCGCCCTCCATTCAGGCTGGCACCTCCGATTACACATGCTGCTATAGCGTCTAATTCCAACCCTTCCCCTATAATGGGGGTTCCGATTGCAGTTCTGGATGAGGCAATGATACCTGCAAGTCCTGAACACACACCAGATATTGCATAGACGGATAATTTATACCACTTAGTAGGAATACCCGCCAGCCTTACCGAAGTCTCATTACTTCCTATCGCAATAACAATTCTTCCAAACGCTGTATATCTTAAAATGCAGAAAAAAATGATCACTACGACCAGTGCAAGGATCGCTAGCCACGGAAGAACTCCTCCAAGTTTGGCAACTCCAAGCCTGCCGATCGTATTCGCCGGAGTCTGCACCGGCTGTCCATTGGAAACAACATATGCTACTCCTCTCGCAATCGTCATCATTGCCAATGACGCCACAAACGGAGCCATATTTGTAAATGCCACGAAAAATCCTGTAACTGCACCGCAGATCAGCCCACATACAAGAGGCAACAATATTGCACCTATCATCCCCAACTCTTTTGTCGTTAATGCATAAGCAACCATTACACTTCCAAGAGCCAGAATGGATCCGACAGACAAATCGATCCCACCCGTTAAAATAACATACAGCATACCCATACACACGATAATGGTTCCTGAATACTGCCTTAACAAGTTGGTAATATTCTGCACTGTAAAAAAGTCCGGAGATATAATCGCACAGATGATCAGCAACAATAACAGCATTATGTATGTATTATTATCAATTAAAATTTTTCCGATTTTATTTTTACTACTCTTCATGAACATTAACTCCCATCGAATACCTGATTAATTTCTCTTCTCCTAATTCTGACTTATTCAATTCTCCTACAACCTTACCCTGTCTCATAATCAAAGTTCTGTCACACATCCCGATAATTTCTGTCATTTCAGAAGAAATCATTACAATTGCAACTCCTTGTTCTGCCAAGTCATTAATATTTTTATAAATCTCTACTTTTGCTCCGACATCAACCCCTCTGGTTGGTTCATCCAAAATAATACATTTGCAGTCTGCCACAAGCCATTTGGCAAGGGCAACCTTCTGCTGATTTCCGCCTGACAAACTAGATGTATGATCTTCCATCGAATTATACTTCGTAGCCAATTGCTCCAGAACATCTCTTGTAAGTTCTTTATCCTTTTTCTCACTGATCACTCCCAAGAGTCTGATGATCTTCTTCAGAGAAGACAACGTTGTATTTATCCTGATACTCTGTTCCAGTAGTACTCCTTGCTGTTTTCTGTCTTCCGGCAACAGTCCAAGGCCTTTTCTTACGGCCTGTTTCGGAGACTTAAAATTCACTTTTTCTCCCATGAATATGATCTCTCCAGATTCCTTCCGGTCGGCTCCAAAGATCAAACGCATAGTTTCTGTTCTTCCGGCCCCCACCAAGCCGCTGATTCCAAGTACCTCTCCTGCTCGGACAGCAAACGAAACATTCTGTACTTGCTTCCCCCGGTTTAAATTCTTAACCTCCAGTACAGTTTCTCCTATCTTTGCATCTCTGGGCGGAAAGAGTGTAGACATATCACGCCCCACCATCAGGTTCACCAACTGATGCTTATCCATCTCCTCCGTACCTACTTCTTTGACAAACGTTCCATCTTTTAGTACGGTAATACGGTCACAGATCTGGAAGATCTCTTCTAATCTATGAGAAATATAGATAATACTTACGCCGTCTTTTTTCAGCTTTTCTATTAACAAAAACAATTTCTCTATCTCGGAGAATGTCAATACGGCTGTAGGTTCATCTAACACCAATATTCTTGCATTGCGGGTCAGATTCTTGCAGATCTCTACCACCTGCTGATAAGCTACCGACAGGCTTTCAACCGTTGCTTTTGCTTTAATTTCCTCAAAACCTAACTGCCTCAGTATCTCTTCTGCTTTCCGGTTCAGTTCTTTCCAATTAATAAACTTATTTTTTTCAGAGAGCCTGTCAATAAAAATATTTTCTGCAACAGTAAGATGCGGCGCAAGCATAAATTCCTGGTAAATCGTTGCCACCCCTAATTCTTTCGCTTCTCTGGGGGATGATATCTTTTCCTCCTTACCATCTATAAAGATCATTCCTTCATCCCGCTGAAAAGCACCGGACAATATCTTCATAAGAGTAGACTTTCCTGCACCATTTTCCCCTACAAGTGCATGAACCTCACCGGGCTTAACCCTCAATGACACATCATTCAAAGCCAGAACTCCGCCAAACCTTTTGACAATATTCTTCATTTCCACTCTATATTCATTCGCCATGGCTCCAACTCCTTGTATACTTTCATGTTTTTTTAAAGGGGATGTTTGATATAGAAACATCCCCTTCTAAAACATTTATTTCACTAATTCTGCTGCCAGAACTTAGAATGCATTATCCGGATTATAGTATTCTGCCGCATTTTCTACTGTATAACATAATGCCGGTGTACGAGTAACATCTTCATAGTCGTCCGCAGTCTTCCCGTTCTCAAGAACGTCAACTGCAATCTCTAACGTCATCTTTGATACTGTTGCAGGGCTATTGTCTCCTGTTGCCATATAATCCGTACCGTCTGCAATTAGTTTTAAAGCTTCCTTTTGACCGTCTGCCGCAGCAGCCAACTTAATACCAGACATGTTTGCATTCTCAATCGCAGTCATTGCTCCAAGAAGCATATTATCATTCTCACCAAGAACTAAATTAATATCCTTATTGGCAACCAACAAATCCTCCATTGCCGGAAGACCTTCGTCAGCAGTCCAGTTTCCCCAGCCCTGTCCATTAATCGCAAAATCCGCTTCTTCATGATATGCTTTTCCTTTATCAATCAAAGTCTGCTCCATCTCTCTTGCCTGTTCCCAAGCTTCATCTTCAGAACATTCTGTTCTCTGTTCGATAATCCCGCACATCAAACCAGTACGTCTTTCCTGCGAAACCACTGCACCTTTTACACCTGACAGGAGAACGGATACAATCGGTTCGTCACCAAAAGTTTCTGCAGTATATAATCCAACTGCACGTCCATTTCTCTCATTATCTGAACATACAATGGTTATACATTCAGCCGAAGAATCAGGTGCATTATCTACAGCAATAACTGGAATTCCTGCTTCCGCCGCATTAGCTATAGACTGCAGACACGCTTCAGAATCAATCGGATTTATAATAATCAGATCATATCCCTGACTGACAAACGTCTCCATATTCTCCATCTCTTTATTGATATCTTCATCAGCATCTAAGCTCGCATATTTCCATCCCAATGCCTCTACTTCCTCTTTCAGAGCCGCATCCAATGCAACAAAATAAGGATTATTCAATGTCTTATTCGCATATCCCACTTTGAAAGTTTTGCTCTCTTCTTCCTTCTTGGCATCCCCTGTGCCATTACTGCCTGAATTCCCTGAGGAATCGGACTTGCCCGAGCATCCTGCAGCTAATACACCCAACATCACAACTACCAATACAGCACTCATCAGCTTTCTCATTTTTTTCATTCTTTGCTCCTCCTTGTTTAATTGGCAATGCATGCATTTGTTTCTTCTCATGCTAATTTTTCCATGAGTAACATATGTTCATATATGAATAACTTTTGTAATCAAATCTTATCATATTTAGTTCCTTTTGTCAACACAAACAAATAATTTACTTTTTTTTTGCTATTTTTATATATTTTACCCATTGCATTTTCATCCCCTCATCTTTTATTCAGTTTTAAATGCTAACATACAATCACTGCATATGCTACATATATACCCGTGTAAATATCTGGTAAATCAACAGAAGGACACTCTCAAAAAGCACACAAAAAAAGTGCAAGTTTGTCTAACCTGCACTTCATTCTCAAACCTATTTACCTTGTTCTTACTCAAAAATCGCCGGACAAACTTCTTTCATTGCCTCTGCAGTGACTTCGTTTGTCACAAAAACATTAACAGCCCCTCCTTTTAAAGCCCCCAGGATACTTTCCACCTTGCTTTCACCAATTGCGATTCCAATCCGGGTCTCCATACCTTTAATCCTGTCATATGGTACTGCAACCGTCCTGGAATCCAAATGTGCATCACAGATCTCACCTTCCGAGTTAATGATATGGGTACATACATCCCCCACTGCCCCCCGCTGAGACAGTTGTTCCATCTCTTCTGCTTTCAGATAACCTGCTCTGGCTAACGCGCACTGTCCGCCAAATTTTCCCATCGTCACGATCGCAATATTAACCTGCTCCGCATATTTTAATACTTCCTGCATTGTGTGTTCATTCTCTATCACACTTTTCACTTGCTCGTTATCAACGATCGCAGGAAACGGCAGAATATAACTGGCACTATTCAACATAACTACAAATTCTTTCGATATCTCTGCCACATATACATTACGCTTTATGTTGCTGATTCCCCCGCACATCTGCACCGCTACAATATTCTTAAGATCTTCCCTCTTCCGCAATGCCTTTGCACATTCATACACCGTCTCTCCCCACGAGAATCCTATGACATCTCCGCTTTTTATAATGGAATCTAAATATCTCGCTGCCGCTTCCCCAACCTGCTGCAATGGACTCACATCATCTACCTTGGGCACAACAATTACTTTATTAAGCCCAAAATATTTCCTGATCTGCCTCTCTACCCGGCTCTCCGTCATAATCGGATCTCGAATCTCAATTTTGACAATTCCCATCCTCTTTGCCTCATTAAGCAGTTTAGAAATATAAGGACGGGATAAATTAACTTTCTTTGCAATATCGTTCTGGCTAAAATTATGTTCATAATACAAGCGAGCCACCTGGACAAGCAACTCTGTTTTCTGGATATCCTTTCTCATATCGGTACTCATTTTTAATTATCCTGCCATTCTTCATTTTTTTAATATTGCCTTTCAACCCACATTTTGCACATATATCATCTTATCAGCATATTAGATTCTTGTCAATAATTACTAATTTGCCTTATTTATAAAAGAAGTGCCAAAAACAAGGAGTTTCTGACACCTCTATAGTTTATATTAATTATTTGCAAGATCTTGTATTCGTTTATAGAAATCATGGAGTTCAATTACATATTTTTTATATAGTTCCATATATTTATAGTATTTTCTACCATTTTCCGCATTGGGTAAATATTCTTTCTGTATACTGATGTATTTCTTGGCCGTCTCCTTTAGATCACCAAAGACACCAATCGCATTTCCCGCCAGGATGGATACACCCCACATTGCAACATCTTCTCTATTCAATACCGCATATTTCTTATTCTGAACATCTGCACTGAGCTGCGTCCACACCGGAGATTTTGCACCGCCGCCGATAATTTTTACCAGGTCAATATCATACTCTGGATATAATCTTTCTATGCTTTCTAAGCAAAGAGTAAAATCATAAGTAAAGCTTTCAATCAACGCCTTATAGAAATGTGCCTTACTGTGGCTCCAGTCATACCCCATCCACATCCCGCGAAGCGCCCCGTCTGACGGCATTGAATTTCCACCCAGAAGTCCGATCGCCATAAGTCCGTCACATCCAGGTCCAATATCCGCCATTTCTTTTTCCATCTGCGCAAACATCTCTTTCGTACTAAGCCCTTCTCGCTTGACAAATGTATTCATAAACCAGTCCAGAGTAATTCCGGAACCCGCTACGAAATGTGTCGCATAAAAATCTCCCGGAATTGCTGATGGCAGTACATCTAATCTTCTTTCCTGCATATCCGGCCGATACTCCGGCACACACGTACTAACCTCGCCGTATGAAGACGCTTCAAAAATTGTATCTCCATAGTCTACAATTCCTGCCCCAAGACATCCTGCAACCTTATCTCCGGCTCCGGATACCAGTGGTATACCCGCAGTAAGCCCTACTTCCGCAGCCATTTTGGCATTAAGATGCGCACATATATGATTAGAATTAACAATCTGAGGCAAATACTTTTGATCCAGTTTAATTGACTCGCAGATTTCATCAGACCATCTGTCATTCTGTACATCTGCAAGTCCTGTCCATTCCGTAAAAGAACGATCCAGCACGGCATCCTCTACCGATATGTCCCCTAATTTTCCAATCACATATCCACTAATCATCAGATATTTTGCTATCTTCTTACTCTCATCCGGGAATTCACTCCGAAACCACTCTAATTTAGGTGCCATCTGTGGAAAATTAGTCCCACCAACCCGCAGAAAAGTATCCTTAAGTTCCTTCATCTGCCGTTCTGCATATGGCATATATCGACTATCCAAAGAACAGGACCATGTAGTAATGTCATTCCAGTCTTTATCCACCCCCATAAAACCAGACATCTGACCAGTAAAAGAAATTGCCTCGATATTTTTTCTTCTGTCTCCCAGAATATCTCCTGTCTTTTTCATACAAGCTAGAACAGAAGCAAAAAGCTCTTCCCCTTTCTGTATGAAAACTCCCGGGCCTGGTCTATAATCCTTTACAGGTTCCATCTCAATTGCAATACATCTGCTTTCTGTATCATAAACACCTGTCTTAATAAAACTGGTTCCCAAATCAACTGCCATCAACAATGTTTCGCTCATATTTTTGTCCTTTCCCTTTCTTCTTATTTTCTATTGATCTGATCCGTAAATAATCCCCCATTTTTTTCTAGTCAGTTCAATTAATTCCCCAATGTCCTCTGATTCTTTCCAGGTAAAGTAAGGACACTCTTTACTTCCATCTTTCAAACAATCCTGTACTGCCTGAATCTCATACTGGAATCCGGTAGACAAATAGTTTTCCTGAATTTCCTCCTTTCTTCCAGTATTTAAAATCAGAGTTGCTGTAGTTGGATGCCAAAATTCTGGTCCAATAATAATCCTGCCTTTTTCTCCGACAATCTCTGTATCCGGCGTTGAGATCTGGTTAAATGCACCACTTAAGAGTGCCGATCTCCCCTCCGGATAAATCAACATCATTTGAAAACTCTCGTCTACCTCACCATTAAACTTCATATTAGAAAAAACTTTTTCCGGTCCTTCCGGAAATACCATATATGCCATTGCCAACGAATAAATCCCCACATCACGAAGAGCTCCCGCCGCATATTGAACGCCTGCTTTCCACGGCTGCCAGTCTTCCAATTCCGGCTTGATATCAAACGCTGCCCGAACCGTTAATGGTCTGCCAATTCTGCCTTCTTCTATCCATCTTCTTGCCTGCATCACCGCCGGGAAACACCGTGTCCACATTCCTTCCATTAAAAACAAATCTTTTTCTTTCGCCTTTGCCAATATCTGTTTCAATTGTGCCTGATTATCTACCATCGGCTTTTCACTCAAAAGCGGTATCCCCGCCTCTAAGATTGTCATGATATATGAATAATGAACAGAATTTGGAATTGCCAGATAAACCACATCCACTGGCTCTGCATCTAACATCTGCTGCAAATCGGTATAAACCTTTGTACAACCATACTTCTCCGCAAATTTTTCACCAGACACTACTGCTCTCGAAACCACAGCCTGCAG